>PVMS01023854.1_pt1 | contig 16996 bp, 13 predicted proteins | sample 1853461 | NCBI WGS metagenome assembly PVMS01 (sample SAMN08582032, study PRJNA380276) | Marine sediment metagenome, whole genome shotgun sequencing project. | isolation source: ocean sediment barecode stripped | collected 2017 | reverse complement strand
GTCTCCCTTTCAACCATTGTTTATCAGATAAATAAAAGCCCAAAGTTAAAAAATATTGAAGGAGGCTTAACAATCCAGGAATTTATTTGTTAATATGCATTAACTTATTAACCTATTAACTTATTAACCTATTAACCTATTAACCTATTAACCTATTCCCATGGCAACCACATTCACCTTTACAATTATTAAACCTCAGGCAGTAACTAAAGGATTTATCGGCCCCATCCTAAACATGATCTCCGAAGCCGGATTTAAAATTGGAGCTTTAAAGATGCTACACCTCACTCGTGGTGAAGCTCAACGATTTTATGAAGTTCATGTGGGACGCCCTTTCTACGATGACCTGGTCGAGTTTATGATCTCTGGACCCATTGTGGTGGCAGTTCTTGAGAAAAAGAATGCTGTAGAGGATTACAGGAAATTAATAGGGTCTACAGATCCGGAGAAAGCGGAAGAGGGAACCATTAGAAAAAAGTATGCTGAATCTATGAGAGCCAATGCCGTGCATGGTTCTGATTCTGATGAAAATGCAGAACTGGAGTCCACATTTTTCTTTCCATCTTCAGAAAGATTCTGATTACCTGAGTATTACATCATCGATCACATTCATCCCGGCTGCTTCATTGAGCCGTGGTATGAGAGTGGATTTGATCATTTCCAACTCATTTCGTACCACTGAAGAATGGAGTGTAACAAAAAGTTTGCGGTTGTGGATATGCAGCGATTTGGTCTTCTTTGCCACAGTGACACCCAAGAGGTCTTTCCATGACTTAATAAGCCGATATTCGGCCAATCCCTTCTCAAGCTTGTAGGCGTTCGCAAATTGCTCAAGAAGAGAATCAATTCTGCTAACCTCTTTGCGCTCCATATTACGAATTCATTTGTTCTACTTTGCCAGAATGGTCTATCCTGAATACCCTGTGGTCGGCAGGAATCTCTTTTAGAATCCCCTGCAGACGAATTTCATTGGTATCTGTGATAAAGATCTGTCCAAAATGGTTCTCAGCAACCAGGCTGATAATCTGTTTCACCCTGTTTGAATCAAATTTATCAAAGATATCATCCAATAACAAGATAGGTGGTATCCCGGTTAGTTTTCTGATAAACTCAAACTCAGCCAGTTTTAATGCCACAAGGAATGTTTTCTGTTGGCCTTGTGAACCGCTCTTCTTAAGACTGTGGTCTCCGAGGCTCATACCCAGGTCATCTTTATGAACCCCGAATGTGGTATACTGTAGAATGCGATCCTTCTGAAGAGAAGCGTGCAATCCCTCTCGAAAACCGGTATGCTGCAGTTGAGCCTGGTAGGTGAGCTGTACAAGCTCTCTGTTTCCTGAGACGTGCTCATAGAAAGAGCTAAACACTGGTAATAACTCTTCCACAAATCTCTGCCGCTCTTTATAGACGGATTCACCATAACGGATCAATTGCTCATCCCAAACATCAAGCATGTCCTGATTAAAACTCTGGGTGCTGGCAAAATTCTTTAACAAGCGGTTCCGCTGATTTAGCGCCCTGTTGTATTGAATCATATTATTCAGATAGGCTTTACTATACTGGGCAATAACTCCATTCATGAACTTCCTGCGCTCCTCACTCCCACCGTTGATAAGAACGCTGTCGGCTGGGGAGATCATTACAAGTGGTATAAGTCCAATATGCTCAGAGAGTTTTTGATACTCTTTTCTATTTCTTTTAAACTGCTTTTTTTTCTGCTTTTTAATCCCACAATATATGTTCTCCTCTTTATCCAACCTCTCAAACAGGCCCTGAATCACAGAAAACTCCTGGTTATACATAATGTTTTGAGTATCGATGGGATTCAGATTGCTTTTGCAGAGTGCCAGATAGTGTACCGCATCAAGAATATTGGTTTTCCCAACACCGTTTTCACCGACAAAACAGTTAATCTTATCTGATAGTGGAATATCCACCTGTTCATAATTCTTAAAATTGAGTAGAGAGAGTGATTTCAGATGCATACACAAAATTACTATTTTTATGCCGCTATAAACGGCATTTTTCCAAAAAAGGATTACTTTTGCGGAAGTTTTTTAATACAAGAAAATCACACTGATGTCGAAGAAAAGTAATGTGAAGCAAACGGACAAGAACTTTGAAGGAATTGAACAAGCTCTCACACGTTCAGAACAATTCATAGAAGATAACCAGAAAACAATCACCTATGTCCTTGGGGGACTTATCGTTGCGCTTCTGATAATTATCGGAGGAAACAGATATTACCTCAAGCCTCTCAACAAAGAAGCCTCAGCAGATATGTATTATGCAGAGCGATTTTTTGAAATTGATTCCTTTAATCTTGCATTGAATGGATATGGAACTTATCCCGGATTTCTTAATGTAATTGATGATTATGGAATTACAAAAAGCGCGAAAGTAGCAAAATACTACGCCGGTGTATGCTATTATAACCTGGGTGAGTTTAGTTCTGCAATTGATTACCTGAGCAAATTTAAGACCGATGACCTCCTTGTTGGGGCTGCTAAGTACAGTACATTGGGAGATTCATACATAGGGATGAACGAAATGAGCAAAGCAGTTTCATCCTATAAAACAGGCATTGATAAGTACGAGAATACCTTCTCAACTCCCATTATTCTGAAAAAACTCGGAATCGTATATGAGGAGATGGGAGAACTTGATCAAGCCCTGAAGACTTATCAAGCCATCGAAGCCACCTATCCCGAAACAACCGAAGGAAGGGAAATTAGAAAGTACATTGGCAGGGTGGAATCAAAAATGAGCCTCTAAACCTATGGCCTCCAGTCTGAAAAACCTCTCAGATCATGATCCGTCCACCATACCTGACGGATCCTCATTCAAGATAGGAATTGTTGTTACCGAGTGGAATGAAGAGATCACTGCGGCGCTTCTTGAAGGTACCTTAAAGACCTTGAAAAAGCATCACGTGAAGGAAGAGCGTATCAGAATTATCGCAGTACCTGGTAGTTTTGAGCTTCCCTATGGAGCCCGCATGGTAGCCGAGCAATTTATGCCAAATGCTGTGATATGTCTGGGTTGTGTTATTCAGGGAGAGACCAAACACTTTGATTATATCTGTCAGGGTGTAACTTCAGGTATAACTGAATTGAACCTCGACTACGACATCCCCTTTATATTCGGAGTACTTACCACAGACAATCAACAGCAGGCTCTGGATCGGGCAGGTGGCAAATACGGTAACAAAGGAGATGAAGCTGCAGTTACCGCTTTAAAAATGGCCGCTCTACGCACGGGACATACCAAGTAAAAAACAAGCTACCTTTGCGGATGCGAAGCAAAATAACCACGTTGCGTTATTAATTCCCGGAAGAGTAAATGCCTTACTTTTTCTTTGGCTTAGGCAATGGTTTTCGACCTCCCCCTCCTTGCTGCTGCTTCTGGAGGTCTTCAAGCCGTTTGGCAAACCCTGACTTTTTCTTAGGCTTGTTCTTCTTAGAATTGATTTTCTTCAGGATCTTTTCCTCGTCTATGAAACTCTTGAAGACGAAGTTCTGTCCAAGGGTAATGACGTTGGCCAGGAAATAATAGTAGGTTAATCCTGCTGAGAAGTTATTGAGAATAAACATAAACATAACCGGCATGATGTACATCATGGTCTTCATGCCCGGCATCTGGCTGCTACCAGCAGAGACCTGGTTATTCCATTTCATGGAGAGCATGGTGGTCACTGTCATTAGAAGTGTAAAAAGACTCACATGATCGCCATACATGGGAATGGTAAAGGGCAGATCGAGTATGGAATCGTAAGTGGACAAATCGTGTGCCCAGAGAAATCCCTGCTGTCTAAGCTCTATGGATGTGGGGAAGAACCTGAACATGGCATAGAGAATCGGAAACTGAAGTAGCATGGGAAGGCATCCCCCCATGGGATTGGCACCTGCCTTTTTATAAAGATCCATGGTCGCCTGCTGCTTCTTCATGGCATCCTCTTTCTTTGGGTATTTTTCCCCTATTTCATCTACCTGCGGCTTTAATACACGCATAACGGCCTGCGACTTATAGGATCGGTAAGTAAGAGGAAATAGAGCCGTTTTAATAATAAGGGTTAGTAACAGAATGATAATCCCGTAGTTGGCAATCCCTTGATTCAACCAGTTAAAAACAGGAATCACCACAAAGGCATTGATCCAGCGAATCATGGAGCCACCAGTAGTGACTACATTCTCCAAACCCATATCTCCGTACCCTTTCAGGGCCATGAAATCATTGGGGCCAAAGTAGAGCTGCATTCCAATATTCTGATCACCGGTACGGTCAAAGGGCATATCAATGGCTGTAGAGTAGCGCCTTACATACTTCCCAGGGTCCGTGAACCTCTGCTGCATGATGTATCCGCCGTCAAAAAACTCGTCAGCTATGACGATGGTAGAGAAAAACTGGTGACTGAAGCCAATCCATTTGATCCGCGTCGTCTCAGTAACCTCTTCAAACTCTTTCTTGGACCTGGATTTAAAGCTCTCGATATCACCCCCATGGTATTTATAAAAGAGTGTGGTATACATGGCTTCGTTTTGATACCCTTTCTCCTGGGAGGGTGCATAGAAATCAAATTTGAATTCCATCTGGTCGGTCCGGTATTGATCCAAACCTTTTAACCGCATATCAAAATCCATCAGATATTCACCATCGTATAACTTATAGATGTATGAAATGGAAGCACTCTCCGAGATGGCCATCTTCATGGTCAGCTGCTTAAAGGAACGTCCTTCTTCATTGGTTAGCGATTGAATTTGAGGGGTGAAGTAAAGATCACCTGTATTGATGGCCCTGTTTTCTGCAAAGAACTGAAGGGCAAAAATGGTCGAATCCCCATTAAAGAGATATAAAGGTAAGGAATCGTGGGTCTGATAATCTTTAAGCTGAACGGTGTATGGGCGTCCACCCAGGGTTGAAAAGCTAAGCTTTAATTGCTCATTTTCAAGAACAACCATCTCCTTCTTACCAATTGCTCCAGCAACAAAATCACCGAGCTCCGCAGAGAGTTGTTCCAAGGAGGCAGAGTCTCCTCCCTCCAGTTTATCCGCCTGAATAGCCTGTTCTTCAGACCTCTGCCTATTAGTCTCAATGGCCCTGATCTGCTCTACCCTTGCAAGAGAATCAAGTCTTCTGCGTTCTTCCATCTGGGCTTCACGGGCAGGTTTGGTAAATATGCTGTATCCTACAAGGATGAGTCCGATCATTGCCAGACCTATAATGGTATTTCTGTCCATCTTAAATCATTATTTTCAGGCACAAAAGTAATGGTTTAGCCTGTATATCAATATAAATTCCACTAAAATCGATAAGAATTCGGTGAATTGCGTTTCCCTTGAAAAATCGGTCTATTTACTATGAGCCTTAGCTGCTTTAACGAAAGCAACAAAGAGTGGATGAGGATTTAGTACCGTGCTATTGTATTCGGGATGAAACTGGGTGCCTACAAACCAGGGATGGTCGGTCTGCTCCATAATTTCCACCAATCCACTGTCGGGGTTAATCCCAGTGGATATCATTCCTCCTTTTTCAAATTCCTCCAGAAAATCGTTGTTGAATTCATAACGGTGACGGTGTCGTTCGCGTACCATACTCAATTTGTATGCCTCCTGAACCTTTGAGTCGGGTTTAAGGGAACAGGCATATCCTCCGAGACGCATGGTACCTCCTTTTTCAGTAACTCCCTTCTGCTCCTCCATCAGGTCGATCACCGGATGTTTTGTCATATTGGTCATTTCGGTGGAGTGTGCATCCGAGTAGCCAAGAACATTTCTTGCAAACTCAATGACTGCACACTGCAGACCTAAACAGATACCCATAAAGGGAACCTTATTCTCCCTGGCAAATTTCACAGATAAAATTTTCCCGTCGATTCCCCTGTCTCCAAAACCTGGTGCAACCAGTATTCCGTGATACCCGGCCAGCGTTTCAGAAATATTTTCCACATTGACCATCTCAGAGTGCACACAGGTTATTTTCACCTTCACCTTGTTTACTGCACCTGCATGAGTAAGGGATTCAATAATGGATTTATATGAATCAGTCAGCTCCACATATTTTCCTACCAGAGCTATCTTGACCTCCTGGCTTGAACTCTTTAATTTTTCAACAAATTCGCTCCACTCCTTCAGATCAGGTGATCCCTTAGACTCAATTTTTAGCTTTTTGAGGACTATTTCATCTAAACCCTCCTCCTTCATCAACAAGGGAACTTCATAGATGGTCGATACATCAATGGACTGAATTACAGCATCTAGTTCCACATTGCAAAATAGAGCTACCTTCTTTCTCAGAGCTTTGTCAAGCTCATGCTCCGAACGTAATACAAGTACATCAGGCTGTATTCCGTTCTCTAAAAGGACCTTAACCGAATGCTGAGTGGGTTTGGTCTTGAGCTCCCCAGATGCGGCCAGATAAGGAACCAGCGTAAGATGGATAAATGCAGTATTTCCATCACCCAGATCCCAACGCAGTTGACGAACAGCTTCAATATAGGGAAGGGATTCAATATCCCCAACGGTACCGCCTATCTCAGTGATGATAAAATCGTACTCGTTTTTTCTGCCTAATTGGGTAATGCGGCGCTTAATTTCATCTGTAATGTGGGGAATGACCTGCACGGTTTTACCGAGGTACTCTCCTTTTCTCTCTTTGTTTATTACAGATTGATATATGCGTCCCGTAGTGACATTGTTACCCTGCGAAGTCTGAATGTCCAGGAATCGCTCATAGTGCCCCAGATCCAGGTCAGTCTCGGCTCCATCATCAGTTACATAACACTCACCGTGTTCATAAGGATTAAGTGTTCCAGGATCCACATTAATATAGGGATCCAGCTTTTGAATGGTTACCCTATAGCCCCTCGCCTGAAGTAGCCGGCCCAATGAAGCTGATATAATCCCTTTACCTAAGGAGGAAGTTACTCCGCCTGTAACAAAAACGTACTTTGTATTGCCCAACTTTGTTCAAATTTTAATTCGCGGTAAAAGTAAAGATTTAATTTGCATTTTCCATACGATCCAGAATGCGGATCTTCTCTTCAAAAACCCTGATTCGTTCATGTGCAATTTCAATCTTCTCATGGAATCCCTGGATGGTTTCTTCGGAGCTGTCTGACTGCTTAAAGAAACCTATGTTGTTTTCCCAAACTCCTATGTCACTTTTAAGCAGCTGTAATTTATTAGCCAGTTTATCTCTCTCAAAGCTAAGTTTCATTTCTGATCTCGGGGCACCAGCCATCCCTTTGACCCGGTTCCTGAACCGATAGATACTTCTTTCAGATTCACCAAGGCCCACCTTTTCGAGTAATCTGTCCAGAGCCTGTCTGAATTCCTCTTTTATCCAATCTTTTTTTCCTGAAGGCACATATCCTATTTCATCGAACCTGGATTGGAAATCATCCAGAGCTTTCATGCTTTCTCTACTGTTTTCTGTAGGGGTATGCGCCTCCATCTCTTTGATTAATGATTCTTTAGATTTCAAATTCTCATCAAAAGTTGAGTCGATGTTCTCAAAGTATTTTGACTTGTTTTGAAAGAAAGCATCACAGGCAGCTCTGAACCGCCTCCAAAGTTTGTCTGAGTCTCTCCGGGGTACCGGTCCAATCTCTTTCCATTGTTTTTGCAGACGAATTAACTGCGTGGTGGTATCCTTCCAGTCTTCACTTGAACTGAGCGACTCAGCCTTTTCTGTGATCTCCAGTTTTAATCTAAGATTCTCTTTCTGTTCCTCATATGCCGAGGCATAATAGGCTGCTTTACTACTGAAAAATACATCACAGGCTTTGCGGAACCTGGCATAGATGGCATTGTTGTCTTTTTTAGGAGCATACCCTATGGTTTTCCAGGTTTTCTGGAGCTCAAGTACAAGATTGGTTCTCTCCACCCAGGCGCCGTGAGAATCATACTTCCCGGCGGCTATCTCCTCCACTTTGTTGCAAAGATCAGCTTTCTTTTCAAGGTTTTCATGTAAAGATTCTTTAAGCCTGGAATGGTATTCCTGGTGTTTTCTGTTAATGACCGAGGTGGCCTGTTTAAACCTTTCCCAGATTTCTTCCCTGTTATCACGAGGAACAGGACCAATTTCTCTCCACTGTGTATGGTGCTTTTGAAGTACTTTGAAAGCTTGTACAATATTAGATTCAGTCTCAAGCTCTTCAGTACGTTCACAGAGTTTCTCCTTAAGCTCGAGATTTTTCTTTAAATCAAGTGCTCTGAGATCCCTGTTGATTCGTACGTAATCATTGAACTTTTCTACGAAATAGTTGTAGGAATCCCACAGATCCTTCAGGTTCTGAGGAGGTACAACTCCAGCAGCAAACCACTGCTTCTGTAACTCTTTGAAGCTCCTGAAAGTCACCTCGAAGCTTTCAAGGCCCTCCATCAGAACCCGGAATTGCTCAAGTATCTCCTGCTTTTTACGAAGGTTTTCCTGCTTTGACTTTTCAAGTTGCCGGGCAAATTCAGCCTTTAAACCCCGGTATTTATGGAGCAACTCCTTCATCTCCTGTTCCGCAGGATCTTCAGCAGGCTTAAAATCCTCCAGGTTACCTCCTTCTTCCAAAAAATGTTTCTTCTTCTCCTCCGATTGTGAGCTTACTTTTTCAAAAAAAACCTGCCGGATTTCGTCCACATCCTTGCGAATGTTCCCCCGAGCAGGATTATCAAGTTTTTCTTTAAGAAGTTTTACCAGGTCTTCCTTACTCAGCAAGCTGAAATTGAAACGCTCCTCTTCATTCTTAGGGTGAGTCTCCTGTTTGACATCTTCATCAGAAGTGGGTTCTGTGATCTCTTGTTTGACTTCCTCAGGAGTTGGTTCTGTGGTCTCCTGTTTGACTTCCTCAGGAGTTGGTTCAGGGATCTCGGACTGAATTTCTTCAGAAGAAGGTTCAGAAAGCTCCTGCTTTATTTCTTCAGGAGAAGATTTAGAGATCTCCGGCTGGGATTCTTCAGGAGAGGATTCTGTGATCTCCTGTTTGACTTCTTCAGAAGAGGATTCTGAAGTCTCCTGTTTGGCATCTTCGGGAGAGGGTTCTATGGTCTCATGTTTGACTTCCTCAGGAGTTGGTTCAGGGATCTCGGACTGGATCTCTTCAGATGTAGATTCTTCCTCCCCGATTACCGGTTCAGCAGCTTGTGTATCATTTTTCTTCTCTTCTATTTCCAGGTCTTTAAGAGGATCAATTGCATCATTGTTTTTCATGACAGGTAGAGGGTTAATGGCTCGCTTGACCATACAAATTAGTCATTTTTTAATGAATCATTGGCTTTTTGAGCAAAAAACTGTTCTATCTTAGCGGGAAATTAGCTTGAGATGCGCTTTGACATTATAACCGTTTTGCCTCAGTTACTTACGGGCCCACTTGATCACTCAATTGTTAAAAGAGCAAGGGATAAAGGTCTGGTTGAACTCTATATTCATGATCTGCGCGATTTCTCCACAAATAAACACAGAAACGTTGATGATTATGCATTTGGAGGAGATGCAGGAATGGTAATGTGCATAGAACCCATTCAAAAGGCCATATCCCACCTGACTGACCAGAGGGATTATGATGAGATCATTTACACTTCTCCGGATGGAAGAAAGTTTAACCAACAAGAGGCCAATCGACTGGCCACCAATAAAAACCTGATCATTCTCTGTGGACACTACAAGGGTGTTGACCAGCGCGTAAGAGATCACCTGGTTACATGCGAAATATCTATTGGAGACTATGTCTTAACCGGTGGTGAACTGGCTGCTGCTGTAATTACCGACAGTGTAACCAGGCTTATTCCAGGTGCAATCTCTGATGAAACCTCAGCCCTCACAGATTCATTTCAGGATGGATTGCTGGCCCCACCGGTCTATACCCGCCCAGCTGTATACAATGAATGGAAAGTGCCGGAGATTCTCCTTTCGGGTCATGCCGCGAAAATTGCCGATTGGAAGCATGAACAGTCCATGGAACGTACCCAAAGACTCAGACCAGACCTGCTGGAATAGTTAGCGAAGTATCTTTCTGACAAAGGCCACCGTAAAATAGGACATCAGAAAAAGCCCCAGGAATCCTTCTATGGCTGAAAAAATACGCACTGTACCGTAGGGGTAGTGATCCCCGTATCCAATGGTTAGGAAGGTAACTGCACTGTGGTAAAACGACCTTGCCAACATGCTCAGCTGATCATCCACAGAGGCCACTATATCTGCAGCAGAGAATCGAATCAGGAAGTAGTATGCAAAACTGAAAAGGACAAAACTGAAAAGCATGGTAATTAGGACTCGTACCGGACTGGTTGCATAGAGTCCGGCCCTATCGAATAAGCCCAGTTTAAACCAGTAGAGCGGATATTGATATAAAGCAGAAACAGGTTTTTGATCGATTGCTCGTGCCAGATCTGCCCTGGACTCATGACGTTTGAACTCCACATAGGCCCTATCCTCATCATTGTACAATCCCAGGTTCTTGAAATTTTCTTTCAGAATTCTGTATTGTTCAGCATTTACTCTGTGACTGCTCGATTCCTGCGTATCGATCATGCGTTTTACATGATTCAGCCTCCAGTCCAGATAAATTCTTCCTATCAATCTCATACCTGCCACATACAGGGTTTGAATTTTTGCTGCGAATTCATGTGGATTCAGGTCAATAATATCCCTTACTATGGTGTTGGACAGGTCTAAGAGATGACATTGATTTATTCTTAAATCCACAAATCCATCCAGGTGACAGAAATTTAGCGACAGAGAGTTCAACCAGGATTTGTAAAAACTGACTTTACCCTTGCCAAAATAGGTACGTTCAAAGCTTACATCCACATGTTCGAACATGACCTCCTCAAAGCTGAACAATCCTGCATGTATGATCGCACGTTTGAAACTGAATTTTCCGGCATCCATTTCGCACTCATCAAACACTACCTCCCCCTTGCCGAAAACAGAGCGGTTGAAATTCACCCTACCCTTACCAAATTCAACCGTTCGAAAATCCACTCGTCCATCCCCAAACTCAGTTCTCTCAAAGCTGATTTCGCCCGCATTAAATGTTGCAAAATGGAAATCTACCCTCCCAGAGCCGAATCTGGCTATCTTAAAAGACACATCTCCCCGTCCAAAGTTGGCATTGATAAAATTTATATCTCCTCCCGTAAATTCTGTGTTGACAAAGGAGACCGATCCCTGTTGGAAAGATGCATACTGGAAATCCTTTTCGCCCTCCCCAAATTTGCAATTCTTAAAGGTTACTTCGCCCGATTCAAATGCCACATTTTTAAAATTAAAATAGCCATCAGGGAATCGGGTATTGTGAAACTGGCCAGGTCGCTTGTAAACCTGCTGGACTCAAAAACGACATCTCCCCTGGTTATCCAGGCATTCTCCATGCTAAATTCATTGCCCTCGAACAGGGCAAAAGAAAAATCCAGTGTGGTGTATCCGCCAAAGAGGGAGTTTTTAGCAGTAAATCTATTGATTTTCACCACTTCGCGTGAATCCAGGTTTCGCAGTAGCCTGTAATTTCTCAGGCTGAACTTATCGATGTAGCAATAATCGAGATTTAGCTCCTCTCCCCGATCAATGGCCTTGTAAATTTCCTTTTCACCCATATACCCCATGAGCTCCACAAGGGGCTTGTCCTTGCCCTCCAAATGAAATTTTATCAAAGCGGTACATGGGAATCTTTTGCCCTCCTCAGTGATAAATTTCAATTTCTTTATTTCTACGCTGAAGGAGGAGTGCCCGGGAACCATAATACTAAAATAGCAAAAATCATTGAATTGGATTCCTGCTGCAAATGGAAGCAAAATCGCAATAATTGCATTTTGCATCATGTTCACGCTGAATAAATGGAGTGTCAGGATCGAATAATTGGGACAGTAAATTCTTCAGCAGGACTAAATACTCCTCTTCATACTCGGAAAATGAATCGATCCGGCTTTTTTGCCGATGGCTCCCTATGGTCAAAGCCGGATGGAACTCCTTGCCATACAAGGCCTTCATTATATATAATCCTGGGAGAATCTGCTCTCCGGGAAAAGCACCAGCTACAAGCCAGGCATAGAACATCGTCTGCATACCAGGGCCATTTCTGCTTAACAAAGCCCCATTAAACAGCGTATCCATCCCGGGAAATCCTTGCCTGGCATTTCCGGTCTTATAATCAATGACCCGTAGAATACCTTCCACCCGGTCGACCCTGTCAATTTTACCTCCCAGCCTGACCTCCATTTCACGATCACCGTAGGGGATTTTTAGATTCCGATTATAAGATTTCTCTGCTGAAACCAGGGCAAATGGGGCGATTTTCAGATCAGTATCCACGATCTTCTCCAGGTATCGAAGCATAACCCGGAATATGACTATGTTTCTGCCCTCCAGACCCGCCACTTTCCTTCCCTTGAAATGTTCTTTAATAAAGATTCTTTTCAACACCTCTTCAGGTTTCGTGGAGGCTTTTAGCTGTTTCAGCTCCTCCACAGTTACTATCCCATTATTCCGATCCGAAATCAGATCATAAAGTTCCCGGATGGTATCGTGAACTACTGTACCAAATCCGGCAGCATCAATCTCTTCCAGCACTTCATCGGGCTCTCCGATGCCTGCAAGGTAACGCAGGTAAAATTTCAAAGAACAGTCGATATAGGTATTTATAGCCGATGGTGAAAGATACTTTTGCATCTCATCATTGACCAGGTACCTGGCCAATTTTCGTTCCACCTCAGCAGAGTGCTCTATCACAATGGGGGGCGCCTCCCGTGCAACCACCTCCAATCCAGGCCTGATAATCGGAATATTGTGACTATACATCAGCTGGTACAGATACCTGCTCATCTCACCAGTTCTGACTCCTTCAGAGGCGCTGCAAAAAAGTAAATCGACTTTTTCTGCACGCTGGAGAAGACGCTGAAAATAGTAAGCATATATGGCATCCTTATCCTCCCTGGCTGGCATCCTAAATGCCATTCTAAGTGCATAAGGAATGTACGACTGACCCGACTGAGACGCTGGCATCACCTCTTCGTTCATGGAGATTAGTATAACTCTCCTGAAATCGAGCAATCTGGTCTCCAGAATTCCCATAATCTGTAGTCCTGAAAGGGGTTCCCCTTCAAATGGAATTCGAAGTCCTGACAGTTGCTTGCGCAGCAATCTCTCCAATATGCCATAGGTAATCTGAGGCTGCCGCAACAATAGGGAATCGAGCTTATTAAGATGTATCAACAGCTGGAAAATGAATTCCTTGTCGAGAGACTGCTTTAAGGGTTCCGTTTCGCTGGCAAGATGCTCAAGAGTGTGGGTGAAGATATCCCTGATGTAGTTCAGTAGATCCCTTGCTTCAGACAATGACCTGAAGACCTTCTTCTCGAAATCTCCCTGAAATATCTGACTATCCACCTGTATTAAATTGCTCTTTGTGATTTCCTGAATCAATGCTTCATCATGCAGGTCATCCAGATTTCTCATATAGGGATGCAACAGAATGGATACCACATCTTTATGATAGAATGAGACCTTTCCCTCTTTGGTGTGCCTGTGGTTATTCTGCATGCGTAACAGTGAGTCAACCAGGCTGTAGACTGGGGAATTCTTCATGGGGTAACCCATGGTAATGTTAATCTCCCCAGTATCCTCAGGCAGGGACAAAACCACAGGCATCAGCAGCTCCTCATCGCACAATACCAGGGCAGTATCCGTGCAATCCCCGGAAGCCCCGGAATCTGACTCTTCCAGAATCCGATGAACCGTTTTTGCCTGCAGCACATCTGTGGGAAGTTCAAAGATCCTGATCTGTTTCTCATTGGAAAGCCCATTAAACTCTTCCAGCTTCACCCGATCCGGGAATCGTTTCAGATTATTCCTGAGAAATCGACCTGCCTCATTCACCGGATCATGGATATACCGATGATCATAGTCCCAGAAAAATTTGGCTCCCTGTTTTTCCAACCAGGAAAATATCCTGACTTCACAACTATTCAGCGCATTAAAACCTGCGATGATGGTTTGTCCCTCCCAGGAGTAACTAATTTCCCCGGTTTCGATACGTTGTGCAATATCCCTGTATTGCATCCCCTGCAATCCCTCATTCCTGGCAATCAGATTCCTCTTCAGTCGCTTGTAGAGCTGGGGCAGAAGCTCCCATATTCCAATGAATTGATCCTTTTCACGGGTTTGGTCTCCTTCATGAAAACCGGTCCAAAACTGACGGATAAAATCAATTTGGGAAGGTTCAAGTCCAGCCAAAGGCTCTTCCAGCTCCTTCAGATCAATGATGTTTCTGAAGAGTTTATCCGCATCCACCAGGTATTTATCAAGTTCATCGAAGTCCCTTAACATGATTTCGCCCCAGAAATAGAACTCATCGATGGGCTCTGGATTTTCCGCCAACTGTGCGTATGCCTCATAGAGAATAAGCAAAGCCTCTAACTGATCGGACAGGTCCAGTATACTGATATTACTTATGAAGTCGTTGATGGAGAATATATGGGGCGCCCATTGCACATCTTGACTGTACCTGGCCAGATGTCTTTGCAGGAACATTCCTGCCCGCCTGTTGGGCAAGATGATCCTGGTGGTCTTAAGATCGGGGCCATCACTTCCGGTGAGGTACAAAGCAAGTGATTCAAGGATCGGTTGTTTCATTCTTCTAATTTGAATTTTTTCCCCTGCCAGGTATCATGTTTCTCCAGCAAATCTTCGAAGGCCTGGAGCACCCTGTCGTACCTTATTCCCCAGCCTTCTCTGATACCCATCCCAGGGGTCACTTCTCCAGCTATTCTTTCGACCACAATGGAGGGATTGAGCTGTTCAACAATTTCCATCATTAATTCCAGGTATTCCTCCAGTGTAAAAGAAACAAATTCATTTGGTCGTTCCTCATACTCCCTGGCCATGGCAGTGTGACGGATGACCTGAAGCTGATGAAACTTTATGTTATTTAAGGGCCACCTGGAGAGCTCCCGGCCAGAATCCAGGAAATCCTGACGGTCTTCGCCCGGTAATCCGATGATCACATGCCCTCCTACCCTGACTCCTCTTCTGGCTGTTTCACGTACAGCCCAGAGACTCTTCTCCACATCATGTCCCCTGTTGACCCGCTGAAGGGTTCTGTTTATAACGGATTCGATGCCATATTCCACCGTTACATAATGCTTCTGGGACAACTCCTGGAAATAGTTGAGTTTATCCTCATCCACACAATCAGGTCGGGTACCTACCACAATACCAATGATCCCGGGCACTTTCAATGCCTGCTCATAAAGGGACTGCATATGCTTCAGACTGGAATAGGTATTTGAATAGGCTTGAAAATAGGCAAGGAACCTGGTGGCTTTTCTATACCGGGTTCTGTGAAAATTCATGCCTTGTTGGATTTGAGATTCAATGCTTTTTTCAGGATCATTGTATGAAGGGTTGAATGCTTTGTTGTTGCAAAAAGTACACCCGCCTGTACCGCAGGTTCCATCTCTGTTGGGACAGGTGAATCCGGCATCAAGGGTGATCTTCTGTACACGGCCACCAAACTCTCGCTTGAAATAATCGCTATAGGTATTCAGCCTTCTTTCTGAGCCCCATTTGTAGTTCATTCCCATTCAATTTTAACAGTTTTATCCAGCATCACATACCAGACATAGCCCTCTACGGTTTTATAGCCCAATTTTGACAAAAATTCCATATAGTTTCGAACCTGAGCATTATATGTTGGTCTCTCATGTTCACCGAACTTAAAATCCACCACAGTGACCCGGTCTCCCTCTTCAATCACTCGATCGGGCCTGAGTACTTTCCCGTTTTTGCAATAGAGACTCCGTTCAGCGTGAATCACCTTCTTTTTATCTTCTGAGAACCATTCTGCAATCCCGGGCCTTGAGATTACCTCCAGGATGGTCTGTTTTAGAGCTCCGCTCTCTTCTGCAGGCAGCAAACCTTCTCGCTGGAATGAAATGACCGCACGATCCACATCATGCTTTGAAGTGATCCTGGAAAACACCAGGTGCATCATATTGCCATACATTCTTCCAGTTCTGTAAACCCCTTCCTCATCCACAAAATAGGCTTCCCCACGCATTCGGACTTTTAAAGAACCGCTGCCTATATTAACCGGATATGTCTCAAACTTCCAGGGCTCATCGGCCACAGGTTCCCTTGGACAACCCAAATTATCACCAAGCTTGAATATATCTTCCGAGCAATAGGTATTCAAAGGTTTTAAGGCGGGTTCCTGATCCGGGATCTGATCCATAATGGCCCGGATTAGTCCACCTGTGTGACTTATTTTCTCCTCTTCACTCCCTGAAATTCCCAGGTAGAGCATCTCTTTTGCCCTGGTAAAAGCCACATACATCAGGTTAAGGCTATCCATATATCCCCTCATTCGCTCAGTGAAATAGGCTTTAGAAAAGAGGGTGTGTTGCATCTTCGAACCAAAACGAACCGGTACTATGGGAATCCGGTCCATGGGAGTACCTCTGGTTTCACACCACAGGATGTTGGACTTTCGCTGGTCGGTGGTGATTTCCCAGTTGCAGAAAGGAACTATCACTGCTTTAAACTCTAAACCTTTGGCCTTATGAATGGTCAGAATCCTGATTGCATTTGACTCTTCTGAAACAGATATACCTTTTTTGGACCCGTGCTGCTCCCAGTGCTGTAAAAATCCCCTGATCCCTATGGGCTCTCTTCGTTGCAGGTCAATAACAACATCCTGAAAAGCCTGAAGGTAAGGAAGGTTCTCAATGCTCTCCCCCAGTCTGAACAGTCCGATCAACCATTCGCTTAGCTCGAAGAGTGGAAGTTGCTTAAGCCTGCTAAGCTCCTCAAAGAACTTCTCTGGCAAAAAATCCTCAATGGGCAAAGCCACATCAAAAAGACGGTTTAAATCTGATCCGTCCGCACTGCCTGTTAAATAACTGTGGTATTTTAACAAGGCACGGTTCAGTTCATCTTCCGGATAGATCAAATACCTAAATGCGGAGAGAAGCAGAGAGACTGAAGAGTTATGAATTAAAAGAAGTGACTC
>PVMS01001436.1_pt1 | contig 17001 bp, 16 predicted proteins | sample 1853461 | NCBI WGS metagenome assembly PVMS01 (sample SAMN08582032, study PRJNA380276) | Marine sediment metagenome, whole genome shotgun sequencing project. | isolation source: ocean sediment barecode stripped | collected 2017 | reverse complement strand
GATTCAGAAGCTGCGCTGAGCCAGGAGCCGGAATTGCGACCGCTGACGGTGCTGCTGCTCGAGTCGGGACGGCCGGGCATGTTCCTGGTCGCCGAGGAAAACGTGCCCACGGTAGCTCGATACATCGAGCTGCCGGAGGTAAAGGAAGGCCTGCCGCGCAACACGACCCTCGCGTGGGGGACCGTGCCGAAGTCGACCTCCGGCGCGGCGTATCGCGAGCTGTACGTGCTCGAGGCGGAGCCGCTCGTCACGGGCGAGTACCTGGCCGACGCCGGCCCGGCCTCGCGCGACCCGCAGTTCAACCAGCCGTACGTGCCGTTCGAGATGACGCGCCAGGGCGCTCGGATCTTCGAGCGCGGGACCAGCCGGAACGTCGGGCGCCTGATGGCGATCGTGCTGGATGGTCGGGTGCAGAGCGCTCCGGTGATCCGCCAGACGCTCAGCCGTCGGGCCCAGATCGAGCTCGGCGCAGGATCGGCTTTCCAGGAAGCACAGGACCTGGCCCTCGTGTTGCGCGCCGGCGCACTGCCTCAGCCGATCCGCATCGTCGAGGAGCGGACAATCGGTCCGTCGCTCGGCGCCGACTCGGTCCGGAGGGGCCGGAACGCATTTCTCATCGGCCTCGCCGGCGTCGTGCTGATGATGCTGTGGTACTACAGAATCGCGGGACTGATGGCGGTGATCGCGCTGGGCGTGTACGTGATCTTCGTGCTCGGCGCACTCGCCGGGCTCGGCGCGACGCTGACGCTGCCGGGCATCGCCGGCCTGATCCTGTCGGTCGGTATGGCCGTGGACGCAAACGTGCTGATCTTCGAGCGCATCCGCGAGGAAACGGATGCCGGGAAAACACCCCGGACCGCGGTTGAGCAGGGCTTCCAGCACGCCACGTCCGCGATCGTCGACGCGAATCTCACGACGCTGATCACGGCGGCGATCCTGGCCTATATCGGAACCGGCCCGATCAAAGGCTTCGCGGTGACCTTGGGAATCGGGATCATCGCCTCGTTCTTCACGGCCCTGTTCGTGACCAAGACATTGTTCCTGTTCTATCTCGAGCGGCGCGGGCCGACCGAGGAACTAAGCATCTGACTCGACGGACACGCGACTGATGAGATTCTTTAAAGACGCGCATTACGATTTTCTCGCGCAGCGCAAGCGAGCCTACGTGCTTTCCGCCATCGTGGTCGGAGTCGGCCTCATATCTCTGTTCCTGCACACCGGACTGCGGGAGGGCGTTGAGTTCACGGGCGGCACGCTGTTCCAGGTCGAATTCGTCGAGCCGACTTCCGTCGGCGATGTGCGCGGTGCGATCGGAGCCGAGGGTCTCGAAGGCGCGCAGATCCAGCAGTTCGGTGACTCGAACGATTTTCTCATCCGGGTCGCGGAATTCCGTGAGACCGGTGAAGGACGGGTATCGGAGAGCGTCGCCCTGGCGCTCGACGCCGCATACGGTGATGGCGCCTGGAAGTTCGCTCGCACGGAGGCGGTCGGGCCCAAGGTCGGGTCGGAGCTGAAGAAAAAGGCCCTGATCGCGATCCTCCTGTCGTTCGCGCTGACGCTCGTATACCTCGCGTTCCGATTCGAGTGGCGGTTCGGTGTGGCAGCAGTGATCGCGACCGCGCACGACATCACGCTGACCTTCGGCTTCCTGTCGGTGTTCAACATCGAGGTGACGCTGGCAACGGTCGCGGCGATATTGACGATCCTCGGGTACTCGCTGAACGACACGATCGTGGTGTTCGACCGGATCCGGGAGAACCTCAAGAAGCGACGCAAGGATTCGTACGAGGACATCATCAACGCCAGCATCAACGAGACGCTGCCGCGGACGGTACTCACCAGCGGCACGACCCTGATGACGCTGCTCGCCCTGTTCATCCTGGGCGGTCCGGTGATCCGGCCGTTCGCGCTGGTGCTGATTCTCGGTGTGATCATCGGTACCTACTCGTCGATCTTCGTCGCCTCCCCGGTGCTGCTCGAGCTGGAGCAGCTGTCGCGGAAGCGGGAGAAGCGGCGCGCCGCGGCGCCGGCGAAGGCGGGTTGAACCTTTTCGATTCGCACTGTCACCTCACTGCCGGGGCGTTCGAAGAAGAGCTGGAGCCGGTTCTCGCACGAGCGCGCGCCGCAGGCGTGACCGAACTGGTGACGATCGCTTCAGATCTCGAGGATGCCACGCGGGCCCTGGGCCTGGCCCGGACGACCGCCGGCCTGTGGAGTTCGGCCGGGCTGCACCCCCACGAAGCTGATCATTTCGACGGCCTGACGATCGACGGGCTGCGCCGGCTGGCTGCAGAGCCGGAGGTCGTGGCGATCGGCGAGGCCGGACTCGATTTCCACTACGACAACGCCCCGCGCGACCGCCAGATCGAGTGCTTCGAGGCACAGCTGGTGCTGGCAGCCGAGCTGGGACTTCCGATCGTCGTGCACTCGCGGGACGCCGATCAGGAAACCGCGGAGCTGCTGCGGGCCGCGACCGGCGTCCGGGGAGTCCTGCACTGTTTCACCGGCGGACCCGAGCTGCTCGATGCCGGCCTCGACGCCGGCTGGATGGTGTCGTTCAGCGGTATCGTCTCGTTCCGCCGGTTCGACGGCGCCGATCTCGTGCGCCGGGTGCCCGATGATCGACTGCTGATCGAGACCGACAGCCCGTATCTCGCGCCGGTCCCGAACCGTGGACGGCGCAACGAACCTTCGTTCCTTCCCCTGACCTGTGCGGCGGTCGCCGGCATCCGGGACCAGGCGCTGGAGACCACCGCCGAGGTCACGCGGCACAATGCTCGGGCGTTCTACGGGCTCGACTGAGATGAGCGACTCCGCCCGGGACGGTGGCACCCGCACCCGCATCCGCATCCTCCCCGATCACGTGGCAAACCAGATCGCCGCGGGCGAGGTGGTCGAGCGGCCGGCCTCGGTGGTGAAGGAGCTGGTGGAGAATGCGCTCGATGCCGGCGCGAAGCGGATCGACGTAGAGCTGCGCAACGGCGGCAAGACCTGGATCCGGGTGGCGGACGACGGAGAGGGGATGGAGCGCGCCGACGCGCTGCTCGCGCTCGATCGTCACGCCACGAGCAAGATCCGCGAGATCGATGACCTGCGGTCGGTGGCATCTTTCGGTTTCCGCGGCGAGGCGCTTTCATCGATCGCGGCGGTGAGCCGGTTCGAGCTGCAGACGGCGCCGGCCGGTGGAGAGGTCGGGACCCAGGTCCGGATGGAGGGCGGCCGGATCGTGTCCGTGTCCGAGATCGCTCGACGGCGCGGCACGACCGCGACCGTCCGCTCGCTGTTCCAGAACGTGCCGGCCCGGGCCAAGTTCCTGCGTTCCGCGGCGGCGGAGACGCGGGCGGCGAGCGAGGCGCTGATCCTGCTGGCGCTGGGCAATCTTCACGCTTCGTTCCGCCTGTCTTCCAACGACCGCGAACTCATGGACCTGCCTCCGGCTGCGGACATCGGAGCCCGGGTCCGGGATCTATGGGGGCCCGAGGAGGCGGGGGAACTGCTGGCGCTGGACGTGGAGAGTGAAGGCGTGCGCGTCGCGGGCCTGATCCAGCGTCCTGACGCCGCCCGGCCAGCAGGCGGCCGGCGCTACCTGTTCGTCAACGGCAGGTCGTTTCGCGATCCGGGCTTGCTGCGCGAGCTGGACGATGCGTACCGGACGACCGTCGCGCCGGGTCTCCGTCCGAGCGCCTTCCTCTACCTGGCGGTTCCCGCGGGCGGCGTGGACGTGAACGTGCACCCGGCGAAGGCCGAAGTGCGATTCTCCGACCCGACGCTCATTCGGGAGGCGGTGCGCGAAGCCGTCCGGTCGCGTCTCGGAGACGTGACGAGCGCGGCCGGGTTCGGCCCGGAGGCCGGCCCGGCATTCGAAACCGGGACGGTAACGGTGCCCCTGCCGCGAGTCGCGGAGCCTGCTCCGCAGCACGCGTTCTTCGTGCCGCGTGGGGAGACGTCCGCCGGAGAGAGCGACGAAGCCGGCACGGAATTCGGGGGCGCGGATGTCGACACGGACGCGGCAGCGCTCGCGGCCCTGGCGACGCCGGGCGATCCGACGCGCACGGGGCCGTGGCAGCTGCACGACTCCTATATCCTGGTCCCCACCAGGCAGGGCCTGCTGGTGATCGATCAGCACTCCGCGCACGAGCGGATCCTGTTCGAGGAGACGATGGAGCGCTTCCAGGGGCAGGGCGGGACATCGCAGCGCCTGCTGTTCCCGCTCACGCTGCGCCTGTCTCCGGCCGAGCACACCGCGGTGGCCGAGCTCAGCGGCCTGCTGCGCGCGGCCGGGTTCGAGCTGGAGGAATTCGGCGACCGGACCGTGATCGTGCACGCCGTTCCGAACCTGCACGAGCGGTTCGACGCCGAGACCTGCTTCCGCGAGATGGTCAGCGAGCTGGCGCACGGGTCGGAGCTCGTGAACTCGTCCCGCAACCAGCACGAGCGAATCGCCAAGAGTCTCGCGTGCAAAGGCGCGATCAAGGCCGGACAGTCCCTGTCGCGTCCGGAGATGGAAGAACTGGTGGACCGCCTGTTCGCCACCGACCTGCCCGGGCACGATGTGCACGGGCGACCGACGATACTCCGCCTCACACTCGATGAGCTGGCCAGGCGATTCGGTCGGAGCTGACCCGGCGCTGATCGCGCTGCTCGGACCGACGGCGACCGGCAAGACCGAGGTCGCGCTGCGGATCGCCGAGAGGATCGGTGGCGAGATCGTCTCCGTGGACAGCAGGCAGGCGTATCGCGGCATGGCGGTCGGCACGGCGGCGCCGTCGGCGGCACAGCAGGCCCGGGTACGGCACCACGGAGTGGGATTCCTCGCGCCCGGTGAACGGTATGGCGCCGGCCGGTTCGCGCGGCTCGCCCGGGGCTGGATCCGGGAGATCGAAGAGCGGGGCGGGGAGCCTCTGCTCGTCGGAGGAACGGGGTTGTTCTACCGGGCGCTGGTCCGGCCGATCTTCCGCGAGCCGCCGCTCGATGCCGATCGCCGCGGCAAGCTCGGAGCCTGGCTGGAGGCGGCAGATCAGGAGAAGCTGGCCGGGTGGGTGCGGGTACTGGATCCCGTGCTCGCGGATCGACTCTCGGTGCTCGACCCGCAGAGGGTCCAGCGCGCCCTCGAGGTCGCGTTCCTCACGGGTCGCCGCCTGAGCTGGTGGCAGGAACGGGGACCGCCGGAGGCTGAGCCGATCCGGGCGCGGGCGTTCGTGCTCGAGCTCGAAGCAGGTGAGCACCGCGACAGGATCCGAAAACGGGCCGAGCGGATGCTCGATGGGGGCTGGGTGGACGAGGTCCGGGGCCTCCACGCCGCCGGACACGGCAAGGACTCGCCGGCCCTCGGAGCGATCGGGTACACGGCCGTGGCGGACTGGCTGGACGGTGGGATCTCGCGCGCCGATGCGTTCGCGTGCATCCTTCGGGACACCTGGGGATACGCCCGACGTCAGCGCACCTGGCTCCGGCACCAGTTACCGGCCGACACGGTGCGACTGGATGCGGCGGAGCCGGTGGACAGGTTGGCCGAGCGAGTGCTCGACGTGGCGCGCAGCGCCGCCGAATCCTCCGCGGACGGAAACGAAAGGAAACGATGAAGATCGGGATAGCCTGTTACCCGACGTACGGCGGCTCGGGCGCCGTGGCGACCGAGCTCGGCCTGCAGCTGGCCCAGCGGGGCCACGAGGTGCACTTCATCTCGTACGCGCAGCCGTTCCGCCTCACGACGTTCCGCGACCGGGTGTATTTCCACGAAGTGGAGGTGCCGCATTACCCGCTGTTCGAGTACCCGCCGTATTCGCTGGCGCTGGCCGTCCAGGTCGGCGAGGTCACTCGGCAGCACGGGCTGGACATCCTGCATGCGCACTACGCGATCCCGCATGCCGCCGCCGCGTGGATGGCCGAACAGATGCTGCTTGATGAAGGAATCGAGCTGAAGGTCGTTACAACGTTGCACGGGACCGATATCACCCTGGTCGGACAGGACCCGTCGTTCTGGGCGATTACCAGGTTCTCCGTCGAGCGATCCGATGGTGTAACGACCGTATCGGAATACCTGCGAGAGGAGACCTACCGCGCGTTCCGCTGCCGGCGCACCGACATCCGGGTGATTCCGAATTTCATCGACCCCGAGGTGTTCGATCGCACGAAGTACGACTGCCACACCAGCGCGCTGGCGCCCGGCGGCGAGAAGATCGTGATGCACATCTCGAACTTCCGGAAGGTGAAGCGAGTGGGTGACGTCGTCTCCGCATTCGCCGGGATGAGGAAGACCGTCAGAGCGAGACTGGTGATGGTCGGCGACGGTCCGGAGCGCGCCCACGCGTACGAGGAAGTCGAACGACACGGCCTCACGGAAGACGTCGTGTTTCTCGGCAAGCTCGAGTCGGTGGCCGAGCTGTTGTCCTGCGCCGACCTGTTCTTGCTGCCGAGCGAGCAGGAGTCGTTCGGGCTCGTGGCGCTCGAGGCCCTCGCGAGCGGCGTGCCCGTGGTCGGCACGAGCGGCTCCGGCCTGGCCGAGGTCGTGGAGGACGGCGTGGACGGGTTCCTCCATCCGGTCGGCGATGTCGAGGCGATGGCCGAGAGCGGCACCCGGCTGCTGACCGATCCCGAGTTGTGGGCGAGGATGTCCGCCGCCGGCCGCGAACGCGCGGTCGAGCTGTTCCGGGCGGACCGCGTCGTCCCGCAGTACGAGGAGTTCTACGCCGAGGTCCTCGACTCGTGAGTGTATGGCAGGCCGCACTGCTCGGCGTCATCCAGGGGCTGACCGAGTTCCTTCCCGTGTCGAGCAGCGGACACCTCGTCCTGTCGCAGGCGCTGCTCGGGCTGGAGCTGCCGGGCATCACGTTCGAGGTCGTGGTCCACCTGGCGACGCTGTGTGCCGTGCTTTGGGTGTACCGCCAGCGCGTCGCTTCGCTCGCCACGGGCGCGCTACGTGGCGAACGGACTGCCTGGTCATACATCGGGCTGATCGTTCTCGCGTCGATTCCCGCAGCGGTGGCGGGCATCACCGGAGAGGACTTCTTCACCCGGATGTTCGGGCGCCCCGTGTGGGCGGCGGCGTTCATGATCGTCACCGGATTCATCGTGTGGTCGATCCACATCACCGCTCCGCGTGCCACGAAGGAGCTGCCGGGGCGCGGCGCGGCGTTCGGGATCGGCATCGCACAGGCGCTGGCGATCCTCCCCGGAATCTCGCGCTCCGGCTCGACGGTGGCCGCCGGGTCCGCACTCGGGATCGATGCCGTGAAGGTCGCGGAGTTCTCCTTTCTCATGTCGGTTCCCGCCATCCTCGGCGCCGGACTGCTCAAGGCGGGCGAGATCGGCGCGACGGCCGATTCCGGTGGTACCGCTGTGCTCGGGATCGGCTTCGCGATGGCGCTGATCGCGGGGGTGGCCGCGATCCGTCTGTTCGTGAGAATGCTCGAGCACCGGACGTTCCACTGGTTCGCCGTGTACTGCTGGATCGTGGGCTCGGCGTACCTCGTGGCCGCCTTCTTCGTGCCGAGCCTCCGATGAACGGGCATCGCGCCGCCTCCCGGTTCGGCGAGGCGCTGAGCGTCGAGGCGCTGATCGATGCGGCGCTGGCCGAGGACCTTGGGACGGGAGATGTGACGAGCGAGTGGACCGTCCCGACGGGCGCCTCGGGCCAGGCGGAGATCGTCGCAAAGGCGACGGGCGTACTGGCGGGTGTCGATGTGGCCGCCGCCGTGTTCCGGCGCTTCGACCCGCGGCTCGAGCTCCAGGTCGATGCGTCGGATGGCGACGCGGTCGGGCCGGGTGACCGCGTCCTGGTGGTGTCCGGCTCGCTGGAGTCGATTCTGGGGGCCGAGCGCACGGCGCTGAACTTCCTCGGACGGCTGTCCGGCATCGCGAGCGCCGCCGGTCGGTTCGTCGATGCAGTGGAGGGAACGGGCTGCCGGGTGCTGGACACACGAAAGACGACGCCGGGCTGGCGGGAGCTGGAGAAGCTGGCCGCCGCATCCGGTGGCGCGGTGAACCACCGTTCAGGCCTGTACGACATGGTGTTAATCAAGGAAAACCACATCCGGGCTGCTGGTGGGGCAGCGGAGGCGCTGGCGGCTGCGATCGGCCCCGCTCGAGAGGCGGGCCTCGAAGTGGAGATCGAGGTCACGGAGCTGGCGGAGCTGGAACAGGCGCTGGCCGGAGTAGCTGGCGGCGCGAGGCCGGACCGGGTCCTGCTCGACAACATGTCAATCGATCAACTCGAACGGGCCGTGAACCGGGTCCGGGCGCTGGCACCGCCGCGGCCGCTGCTCGAGGCGTCGGGCGGTGTTACTCTGGAGACCGCGCGCCGGATCGCGGAAACCGGTGTCGATTATCTCTCCGTCGGAGCCATCACGCACTCGGCTCCGGCACTTGACCTTTCGCTACAGGTACGGCAGGCATGAGCAAGAAGTCCGAAGTGGAATGGGGCGGTATCCCGGCGCCAGAGCTCGGTGAGCGGTGGTCGCGGGAGATGGTGCACGTGCTCGATTCGGTACAGTCGACCAACGACGCTGCGAAGCATCTGGCAGAAGATGGTGCGCCGGACGGCACGATCGTCCTCGCCCGCGAGCAGACGAAGGGCCGGGGGCGAGCGGGGCATTCGTGGTATTCGCCGCGCGACGGAGGCGTGTACCTGAGCATCGTATTCCATCCACGTGACCTGTCCCACCCCGCGCCGCTGGTGATCCTCGCCGGGCTCGGGATCGTGGAAGAACTCGAGCGCTCGTTCGCGGGCCTGCGGCCGATGCTGAAGTGGCCGAACGACCTGATGGTCGGCGACCGCAAGTTCGGGGGGATCCTGGCGGAGGCCGCGTGGAGCGACGCCGCTCCGCGCTACCTGGTGGTGGGGACTGGAATCAACGTACGTCCACTCGGACGGAAGGGCCCGAAGGACGTGCGGGCTGGGGGAGCCGCTCTGGATGACTACCTCGAGCAGCCCGCCGAGCTCGTGGACGTGGCCGACGCCGTGGTGCGTGGACTGGAGAAGTACCTGTCGCACCCGGAGCCGGTGCTCACTCCCGCGCTGCTGGACGAGGTGGACCGGCACGACTGGCTGCGGGACCGGCGGGTCCTGCTGACCTCTCCGAGCGCCGACGAGGGGGAGGCCCATGCGACGTCCGGCGTGTGCGTCGGGATCGCGCCCGATGGAGCGCTCCTGTTCCGGCCCGACCGGGGAGCCCTGAGGCGGGTCCAGGCCGGCACCGTGACGGCCGAGTGAAGGAGGCAGCGTGATTCTCGCGATCGACATCGGGAACACCGAAACGATGCTCGGCCTGTTCGAGGGCTACGCGGTGGGCGACAGCTGGAGGCTGTCCACCGAGCGGCACCGGACCGGTGACGAGCTGTTTCTCCAGCTCGGCTCGCTGCTCGCGGCCCGGGCCGAAGGAGTGGCGCTGCCGGAGCGGATCGTCGTCGCCTCCGTCGTTCCCGCACTCGACCGGTCGTGGGATGAAGCGGCGGCCCGCCTGGGATTGCCCTTGAGGCGGATCGACTGGCGCACGGATCTGCCGATCCGCCTCGAGGTGGACGAGCCCCACTCGGTGGGAGCCGACCGGATCGTCAACACCCTGGCCACCACCTGCCTGTTCGGGCGGGACACGATCGTGGTCGATCTCGGCACGGCCACGACGTTCGACTGCATCACGGCTGACGGAGCGTTCCTCGGCGGGGTGATCTCGCCCGGGCCGCGTGCCGGGATCGACCGGCTCCACGCCCTGAGCTCGAAGCTGCCCTCGGTGCAGATCGCGTCTCCCGATCGCGTGCTCGGCCGAAACACGGTCGAGGCGCTGGAGTCGGGTGTGTTCTACTCGATCGTCGAAGGGATCGACGGAATCGTCGGCCGGCTGATCGACGAGTGGGCTCCCGAAGATCCGCTGGTGATCGCTACCGGTGGGCTGGCCGGGCTGGTCGCGCCCCACTGCCGGCGCGTGCACGAAGTCGATCCGTACCTGACGCTGAAGGGGATCGTGTGCGCCGATCGGCACCTCGAGGGCGCTTCAGGAGATCGTGAATGACCGTCCGCCTGCGTCAGCTCGCGCTCGTCGAGGCCCCGGCCGTGCTTGTCGGGGCCCTGGCCGTGCTCGTCGCACCGATTCCGGCGCTCGGGCAGTCGTCCGACCCGGCGAGGGCCGTGGCCGGGGCGGATGCCCCGACCGTGGCCGGCATCACCGGATTCCGGGCGGACGCGGTGGAGGCCCAGCGGGAGTACGAGCGGGCCCTGAGGGCAGCCATCGACCCGGACACGGTCGCCCGGTTCGCGCGCGGCCTGGCGGACCGTTCGCACATGGCGGGCACTCCCGGCCAGCGGGCGACGCGGGATTCGGTCATGGCCTGGCTCACGGCCGCCGGACTCGAGATCGGCTACGACAGCCTCGTTCTGTACATGCCGCAGCCGCTCGAGGTGTCGGTGGCACGCGTGTTTCCGACGCGGATCGAGTTCGACCTGACGGAGCCCCCGATTCCGGAAGACCCGCCGACACGGTTCGACGTCGTGCCCGCGTTCCACGCGTACTCGGGTTCCGGGACCGTCGAGGCCGAGGTCGTGTTCGTGAACTACGGCCTGCCGGCGGACTACAAGCTCCTCGATTCGCTGGGAGTTTCGGTCGAGGGGCGGATCGTGCTCGCCCGCTACGGCCGCAGTTTCCGGGGGATCAAGGCGCGCGAGGCAGAGAGGCGTGGGGCGGCCGCGCTGCTGCTGTACAACGATCCCGAGGGAGATGGCTTCGTCAAAGGCGAGGTGTACCCCGCGGGCCCGATGCGGCCGGAGCGAGGTCTGCAGCGAGGCAGCATCCTGAACGCAGATGGTGACCCCTCGACCCCGACCGGGCCCTCGCTGCCCGGCGCCGCACGGGTGCCGGAGTCCAGGATGGTGGGCGTGGCCCGGATCCCGGTCGTGCCGATCGGCTACGGCGCCGCCGCGGAGCTGCTCCGGCCGCTGCGGGGAGCGGAAGCCCCGGAGGGATGGCAGGGCGGTCTCGAGCTCACGTATCGCATCGGCCCGGGGCCGGTCACGGCGCGGGTCCACGTGCGCATGGAGCAGGGCGAGGCCGCGTACCGGGCGGCGTTCAACACGATCGCGGCCGTGCGGGGCAGTGAGTGGCCCGACGAATGGGTGATCACGGGCGCCCATCGCGATTCGTGGGGGCCGGGCGCGATCGACAACGTGAGCGGCACCTCCAGTGTGCTCGCCGCGGCGCGCGCCTTCGCGGAGCTGGCGAAGCAGGGTTTCCGGCCGCGACGCACGGTCGTGTTCGCCACGTGGGACGCAGAGGAGTGGGGGATCATCGGCTCGATCGAGTGGGTCGAGGTGCACGAGGAGCGCCTCCGGGGCTCGGCCGTCGCCTACGTGAACCAGGACGCACCGGTATCGGGCGCGAGGTTCGGCTCGTCCGCCGCGCCGGAGCTGGCAGGCCTCGTGCGCGCCGTGGCGGCCGACGTGACAGATCCCGGCTCCGGCCGGCCGCTGATCGACGTGTGGCTGGAGCGGGTCAACGAATCACGCTCAGATGACGAGAAATTCACCGAGCCGCCGGTCGGCACGATGGGCGGCGGGTCGGATCACAAGGGGTTCTACCTGCGCCTCGGAATCCCGGCGGCCGGGTTCGGGTTCGGGGGACGGGGCGGGGTGTACCACTCGATGTACGACACGCCCGCGTGGATGGAGCGGTTCGGGGATCCGGGCTACCGGTACCATGCGGCAGCATCGCGGATGACCGCCACGACGCTGGCGCGCCTGGCGAACGCGGACATCCTGCCGTTCGACCATGCGGCACTGGCCGCCTGGGTGCGCAGGGAGCTCGGTACACTGTCGGACGCGGTGAACGAGTACCTGCACGTGGCGGGGGCGGCGTCCGATCCCGTGGCCGGAGTGATGGACGCGCCCGAACCGACCGCCGATTCCGGTGAAGGCGTGCGCACCGCGCTGGCCGAAGCAATGGCCGCGGCGGACTTGATGGAGGCAGAAGCCCTCACGTTCGCCGAGGCGCGTGACCAGCGGCTGTCGTACGGCGGGATCGATCCGGAGTCCACCAGGCGCGTGAACGAAGCTCTGCGCCACGTGGGCCAGGAGCTCGCTCCCGAGACGAGCGCGGTTGGCGAGTGGAGCCGGAACATGACCGTGATCTCCGATCCCGACAACGGCTACTCGGCGCTGACACTTCCGGCCGCGCGCCTGGCGCTGCGCAACGGAGACCTGCCGGGGGTGGAGCGGGCGCTGGAAGAGCTGGCGGATGGACTTCGCGGCGCCACGGATCGGATCCGGGACGCCGCGACAGAGTTGGGTGAGCCAGCCTCCCCGACCCCGGGTGGGGCGGGGAACTGACGGTACGTTATTCCTGCTTGTCCGTCATCGAATTCAGCTTGTCGCGGACCTTCTCGGCATCCGAGGGGCTCACCAGCCGAAGGATGAAGTATCCCACCACCAGCACCAGTGCGACCTTGATTGCAATCACCAGCAGCGGCATCAGGACCCCGAACAGCAGGCTCAGCACTGTCATTCCCACCAGGCCGAGCACGAGCAGTGTTACGATCGCGCGAGTCATCTCTTCCTCCTGTTTCGAACCTTACGAGCGAACCCTTCGGCGAAGGGCGGGCGCCCGGCATTTCTGTCTGTCACGCTTTCATACGAATCGGGGGACGGCCGGGTTTCACTTCGCGGCAGACGTGCCAGCCTGACAGGCAGGACGCCGGAACGGCAGAGGGACTGCCGCGCCGACCGACCGGAGGTAGTGAAACGCTTCGAAGTCGACGGTTTCAGGGCCTTTTCGTCTGGCACGGGGTGTGCGTTGGAGTCACGCAGGGAAGCGTTGCCTTGACTGGCAGAGACGCACCCGTATTTTTTGGCCCGAGTGATTGGCACTCGATGACGGTGAGTGCTAACAAAGCCGAATCGCCGGCACGCACAATACAGTGCATTTCGAGGAGTGAATGAACATGGGAAAAATGAAGATCAAGCCGCTTGCCGATCGGATTGTCGTCGAGCCGCTGGAAGAGACTGAGGAGATGCGCGGCGGTCTCTACATCCCTGACACGGCGAAGGAGAAGCCGCAGCAGGGTACCGTCGTCGCCGTCGGCCCCGGTCGCCGGACCGAGGAAGGCGCGCTGCTCGAGGTCGAGGTCAACAAGGGTGACCGGGTCCTGTACGGGAAGTACTCCGGGACCGAGGTGACCGTGGATGGCACCGACTACCTGATCGTCAAGGAATCCGACGTCCTCGCGGTTCTCGGCTGATACCTGCCGACCGCAAGCACAGACATCCCGGAACACGTATCCAAGAGGAGTATCTGAATATGGCCAAGGAACTGGAGTTCAACACCGAGGCGCGCTCGCGCCTCAAGAAGGGCGTCGACAAGCTCACCGCCGCGGTCAAGGTCACGCTGGGACCAAAGGGCCGGAACGTCATCATCGAGAGGAAGTTCGGGAGCCCGACGATCACCAAGGACGGAGTGACGGTGGCGAAGGAAGTCGAGCTCGAGGATCCGATCGAGAATCTCGGCGCCACGATGGTGAAGGAAGTCGCGACCAAGACGTCCGACAACGCCGGTGACGGCACCACGACCGCGACCGTTCTCGCCCAGTCGATCTACGCCGAGGGCCTGAAGAGCGTTACCGCGGGAGTGAACCCGATGGCCCTGAAGCGCGGAATCGACGCTGCAGTCGAGGTCGTCGTGGACCACCTGGCCGGTATGGCCGTGAAGACGACGGGCAAGAAGGAGATCGCCCAGGTCGCCTCGATCTCGGCGAACAGCGACCAGGTGATCGGCGACCTGATCGCCGACGCGATGGAGAAGGTCGGCAAGGACGGCGTGATCACGGTCGAGGAGGCGAAGGGCCTCGAGACCACGCTCGAGACGGTCGACGGGATGCAGTTCGACCGCGGCTACCTGTCCCCGTACTTCGTTACGGATCCGGACAAGATGGAAGCGGCGCTCGAAGATCCGATGATCCTGATCCACGACAAGAAGATCTCCTCGATGAAGGACCTCCTTCCGGTCCTCGAGAAGGTCGCCCAGATGGGCAAGCCCCTCGTGATCATCGCCGAAGACGTCGAGGGCGAGGCGCTCGCGACGCTGGTGGTGAACAAGCTGCGCGGCACGCTGAAGGTCTGCGCCGTGAAGGCGCCCGGCTTCGGTGACCGGCGGAAGCAGATGCTGCAGGACATCGCGATCCTCACCGGCGGACAGGTGATCAGCGAGGAGCTGGGCTTCAAGCTGGAGAACGCCGTCGTGTCCGATCTCGGTTCGGCGAAGCGCGTGGTGATCGACAAGGACGACACTATTATCGTGGACGGCGGCGGTGAGACCAAGGCGATCAAGGGCCGGATCAGCGAGATCCGTGTGGCGATCGACAAGACCACGTCCGACTACGATCAGGAGAAGCTGCAGGAGCGGCTGGCGAAGCTGGCCGGCGGCGTCGCGGTGATCAACGTCGGTGCGGCAACCGAGACCGAGATGAAGGAGAAGAAGGCACGCGTCGAGGATGCGCTGCATGCGACTCGCGCAGCCGTCGAAGAGGGCATCGTGCCCGGGGGCGGCGTGGCGCTGCTGGCGGCACAGAAGCCTCTCGACAAGATCAAGCGGGATGATCCCGAGGAGATGCTCGGTGTGCAGATCGTGCGGCGCGCGCTCGAAGAGCCGCTGCGGCAGATCGCCATCAACGCCGGCGCTGAAGGCTCGATCGTGGTCGAGAGGGTCCGCGAGAAGAAGGAAAAGGACTTCGGCTACAACGCCGCGACCGACAAGTACGAGGACCTGGTCAAGGCGGGCGTGATCGATCCGACCAAGGTCACGCGGACGGCGCTGCAGAACGCGGCCTCGATCTCTGGCCTGCTGCTCACCACGGAAGCCGTCGTGGTGGACAAGCCGGAAGAGAGCTCGATGCCGGCGATGCCGGGTGGCGGGGATATGGGCGGCATGTACTAGTCGTCCCTTCGGGAGTCCGGCCGCGTACGCGGGGGCTTCGCGAGCTGCACGTCGCTCCGCGACGAAAGGCTCGCTTCACCCCCACTATCGCGGACGGACTATCGAATTGTCGAAGCAGGAACGGGAGGGCCCGGCCAGATTGGTCGGGCCCTTCTGCATCGGGGGGGGCGCTACGTGACGAGGGTGGTTTTCAAGGCCTCCAGGTAGGCGGAGAATTCCCGGTCGATGTCTCCCTGCTGCTCCACGAGCGAATCGACGTCCAGGAGCCAGCGGGCTTCATCGCCGGTCGCATCCCCCTGAGCAGCATCTTCCGCGAGGAGCGCTTCTTCGAGCACGGCATGGCAGGCATCCGCCGCTCGCATGTAAGGGAGAGCGCCCTGGGCATCGACGTAGTCGTAGACCGATCTCTCCAACCCGAACGTTCCCTCGGAGCCGTCTGACTCGGGGAGGACTACCCATCTTTCGTGGTCGCCGCGCACGATCCGTCCGAGCGGATACAGCCGGCAGACGAGTGGACGATCCGCGTGGACCGTGCAGCCCGAGTCGCCGAGGAACACGCAAGTGCCGTCCGACGAACACCGCAGCGCCATTCGGTCGAGGTCGATGAAGCTGTCGATGAACTCGCCGGTGGCGAGGCCGACGGCCCGGGCGAGCCGAAGTACCTCGTAGGGGTTCACCTGGATGATCCGGTCCCGGCAACAGCGATTGCAGCGCCCGCACTCGTATGAGAACGGTGCCTCGCGCGTGCCCGCATCAGGATGGGCGCCCGCTGCCAGGGGCAGAGAGAGCGGAAGCTCGCGGCGTGCGGTTGTACGATTCGGTTGGGTTGATGGAGAACTCATCGAGGTTTGACTACAGACTCTCCGTCAAGACCGTCGATCTTTATCTGCCGGCTCTCCGTCAGGCCGAGCGTGGAGAGCGGTCGCTTCTCATCGGCGGCGAGGTCGTACCACTCGATTCGAACGGCGGTCGGTTTTCCGTCGATGTAGCGGGTCGCTTCCCGCCCCAGTTCGATCGTCTCGAGGAGACGATCATTGGCCGAGATTTTCATCTGGAAACGAGAGGCCGAATCCCTGGCCCCGGCCAGAGCGGTAGCGGGAATCCCCAGCGACAGGGCAAGCGCCGCAACGGCTCCACGACGGACTCCCTCTCTGCGATCGATCGGCTCGCTCATACGGTTTCTCTCCGTGGTGCAGGGTCGTTCCCGCCCGGAAGGTCGAACGGGGGCATCCAATAGAGCGGAATTCCCGGGTGCAACCCGCCAGGTGTGGTGGGAGGAGAGACGCAGGTCTTCACTTTCCTGACCAGGTTCGCGAATGCAGCCTGGTTGCTCCGTTGATGAGAAAGCTCCTCATCGTCCTGGCATGCGTGACAAACCTCCCGACCACCTGCTGGTGCTGGACGACCTGCGCTCGAGGATCCGGGCCCGGCACCTGAGTCATCGTACGGAGGAAGCCTACGTCTCCTGGGCCCGACGGTTCATCCGCTTCCATGGGGGTCGGCATCCCGGCTCCATGGCAGGGCCTGAGATCGATGCGTTCCTGACCCATCTGTCGGCCGAACGAGGCGTCGCTTCCGCGACCCACAACCAGGCCGCGAGCGCTCTGCTGTTCCTGTACCGGGAAGTGCTGGAGATCGCTGTCGAGCGGTCCGGACGCATCGTCCGCGCGCGGACTCCGACGCGACTCCCGATCGTCCTGACGCCGCACGAGGTCCGATCCGTGATCGACCGGATGCAGGGGAATCACCGAATCATCGCGATGCTGCTGTACGGAAGCGGGATGCGGCTCCTGGAATGCATGAAGCTTCGCGTGAAAGACGTGGATTTCCAGCGTCGTGAAATCCTGATCCGGGAAGGGAAGGGAGATCGAGACCGGGTGACCATGCTTCCCGAGTCGGTGGCGGCAGAGCTTGGCCGTCACTTACAGATCATGCACGATCAGCACGACCAGGACCTGAGGTCCCGCGCCGGATCGGTGATGTTGCCCTCCGCGCTCTAGCGGAAATACCCGTATGCCGGCCGCGAGTGGGCCTGGCAATGGGTGTTTCCAGCGACTCGCAGACATACGGATCCGGAGACCGGTCGGCG
>PVMS01151864.1_pt1 | contig 17004 bp, 14 predicted proteins | sample 1853461 | NCBI WGS metagenome assembly PVMS01 (sample SAMN08582032, study PRJNA380276) | Marine sediment metagenome, whole genome shotgun sequencing project. | isolation source: ocean sediment barecode stripped | collected 2017 | reverse complement strand
TTTCATTTTTGGGTGTTGGTAAGATCTTTGAACCTACGAGGGAGTAGGTTCACTCGCAGCCGCAGCGACGCAATGCGTCGCGATCAGCGGCAAGAGCAACTGAGCCCCGCAGGGGCGAAGGCAATTCCTACCCCCGCTACCAACTCTATTATGTCCGACCCGGAGACATAGTCCACAGATTGTACCTCGCTAAGACAGGCGTGACGTCCGCATGCCGAATTGCTTGTCGATGGTTTGCATTGTTTGCCGTTCCAGGTAAAACGCTTACCAGCATGGCGTGTTTTTTCCGAGTCTCAAACTCCGGGTAAAAAAGTTTCTGACGCACGTGGCCGGTCGATAGCTTTTACCGATTCCCCGGGCCAGGCGTTAATGGAGTCGGGGGTGTCCCGTGCGAATTTTTCCACATCGCGACGAACTCACGCGCGACATTGCCGGGTAACCAGGCTCCAGTCGTTTGTTACTTCTTGAGTCTGTTCAAGAGACGGGTGAAAGAGGATTGAAGATCACCTTCTATAATGTCACTTTCAGCCGTCAAAATTTCCTCAACCTGACGCTCAACAAGCGCCTTCAGATGGTAGCGTCGCCGTCGCGCTTCGGTTGCATCTTTGTTTAGCCGCTTCTTCGACCAGTCCCGATGGCCGTCTATCGCGCCGCTAAGTTCGGCGACGCCGGTCCCATCCACCTTGGTCATAATGACTGGCGGGTCCCAGTGATCAGGCGCGTCGCGCGGGACTTCAAGCACCGACTGGATTTGTGCAGCCATTCGCCGCGCACTGGAATTTTCAGACTTGGTGACAACGAAGATATCGGCGATTTCGATGATGCCGGCCTTCATTGCCTGAACGGAATCCCCGGCATCCGGTGGCACCACCAGCACCACCGTATCCACGAGCTCGCGAACGTCCAGTTGCGACTGCCCAATGCCGACTGTTTCGAGGATCACTTCATCGAAAACATGGCGGTCCAGCGTCGCCAGTAGGTCAACCAGGTTATCGCAAAGCCCGTTTTTGGCGCCCCGGCTAGGCACCGAGCGGATGAAGAGTCCTGGCTGGTTCGCAATAACATCCATACGAATTCGATCGCCAAGAATCGAGCCACCACTGATCGGGCTCGACGGATCAATTGCCAGGACGGCGATCAATTCCACATCGGCCTTTTGAAAACGGGCGCTGGCGAGCATGCTGATCAAGGTGCTCTTGCCGCCACCGGCGGGACCGGCAACGCCGATTCTGTGGGATGCATGCGACGTCGATTCGCCGATTTGGGAGAGAACATCGCTGACCGGGGCATTGATCATGCGGGTTAATTCCCGAGCGATCTTGCGCCGCTGAATGGGGAGTCGGTCGCTCATTTGAGTGTAGATTTCTGATCGATTAGCCCATTATGCTCACCCAGGAGAGGTGGCGGTAGATAGTGATTCTCATGACCCTCAATCCGGATCGGATTGGCGATCAGCCGCAGCTTTTCCCCGTCGATTGGAATGTCCACTACCATGTTGCGAGACGCAACGAGTGGACCGTCCAAAGCGCTTGGCAAGCTCTGCACCGCGGCGATGACGAGCCCGAGCGGCGCGAGACTCTCGGCCCATGTTTGCGCGTCTTTTTGCTTCAGGCGAGCGGCGATCGCACTTACGACTACGTCACGATTTGCGGAGCGGGCGGCCATGGTCGCAAAGCGCGAGTCGGACAGCCATTCATCCTCATCCAGCGCCTTGGCGAATATTTTCCAGAATTTATCATGGGTGATAAAAAGCACAACATAGCCGCTTTTTGCCGGAAAGAGCTGGGCGGGCACGATGTAGGGATGACCGCCGCCCTCGATTCGATCAGGCGCATCGCCGGTGTTCAAATAGCTGCTCACGAGATAGTTCAACTGCGATAGCATGACGTCGTACATGGACACATCTATTTGGCTACCGCGCCCCGAGAACAACTGGGCGACAAGCCCAAGCGCTCCCATAATGCCAGCGGAATTGTCCACTGCGGAGTAGCCCGGCTTGACGGGCGGGCCGCCAGGGTCGCCTGTCAGCAACATGACGCCAGTCATCGCCTGGATGACGTAGTCGTATGCCGGCGAGTCGGAATAGGGGCCGGTGAGGCCATAGCCGGTAAGGGCGAGACAGACAAGGTGCGGATTAACGTTCCGCAGCGCCTCATAAGTGAGCCCAAGCCGCTTGATCGCCGCGGGCCGCAAATTAGTGATAAGCGCCTGTGCATCCTGCGCAAGTTGGTGCAGCGCGATCTGCCCTGAATCTGTGCCAAGATCAAGGACAATGCTCTTCTTGTTACGGTTGAGGCTTGCGAAATAGGTGTTGTGGGGACCGACAGAACAGGGGCTGACGCACCGTCCAAGATCACCCTCCGGTCCCTCGACTTTGATGATTTCAGCGCCGAGATCGGCGAGCAGCATCCCGCAATAAGGGCCCGCCAGCATATGGCCTACCTCGATTATTTGAACGCCGGAAAGCGGTCCAGTCATGTCAGGCGGCTCCCGACAGCTGCCGATGGATTTCCGTCACAATGGCCGCGATCTTCATTTCGTTGGTGAACACGCCTGATACGCCGGCCTTTTTTAAAATCTCATGGTCCTCACGCGGAATTGTGCCGCCGACGAACACCTTTATATCGTCGGCATCGGCTTCCTTGAGCCTGGCGATAACCTCTTCGACCAGTTCCTTGTGGCTGCCTGAAAGAATCGACAGGCCAATCATGTCGACGTCTTCTTCAACCGCAACTTTCACTATGTATTCGGGGCTGCGCCTGAGGCCCGTGTAGATGATATCCGCGCCAGCATCACGCAACGCCAGCGCAATAATTTTTGCGCCGACATCATGCCCATCGAGACCCGGCTTTGCGATAAGGATACGTTTTCTTGCTAGATTCATAAGTTTCAAAAGCCGATCGGTTCCCGAAATTCACCCCATTCGCGTTTAAGCGCGGTAACCATCTCACCGACAGTCGCATAGGCGTGGCAGCATTCGACCAGGTAGGGCATGACGTTTTCATCCTCCCTGGCGGCGGCATGGGTCAAACGGCAAAGGCACCGGTCCACATCCTCCTGATTGCGCTGCTCGAGCAAATTCTCATACCTCTCTGTAACTCGTTTGACGCCCTCGGGATCTAGGCGGAACACGTCTCCGCTATCCTGATCGTGATTTTCGCGCTCGCCCAGGTTGACGCCGACGACGAGGCGCTCTCCCTCATCGACCGCTTGCTTGCGCGCAAGCGCGCGCTCCGCGATGCGGGCTTGCAGATAGCCGTCCTCAATGGCCTTTATCACTCCTCCGTAATCCTCGATTTCCTGCATAACCTTCAGGATTTCCTCCTCCATCTGATCGGTCAGCCATTCAACGTAATAGCTGCCACCGAGGGGGTCGACGGTTCTCGCGACACCGCTTTCATGGGCAACGATTTGCTGGGTGCGGAGTGCGATCTCCGCACTCGTTTCCGTGGGAATCTGAAACGCTTCGTCGAAGGCGCAGGTGAAGATCGATTGTGCGCCGCCAAGAACCGCCGCCACTGTCTCGATGCCAACGCGTACGATATTGTTGTATGGCTGAGCAGCAGTAAGGGAGGAACCCCCGCAGACGACGCCAAAGCGGAAATGCAGCGCTTTTTCCTCGACCACGCCATAGCGCTCCGAGAGGAGCTTGGCCCAGAGTCGCCGGCCGGCCCTGAATTTAGCGACCTCCTCGAAGAGATCCATGTGGACATAGAAGAAGAAGCTCAGTCTCTTGGCGAAGGCGTTCACTTCACCGCCGCGTCGCTTGAACTCCTCGACGTAACAGAGTCCGTTGGCGAGCGTGTAAGCCATCTCCTCGACCGCCGTAGCCCCTGCATCGCGGACATGAGCGCCAGCGATGGAGATCGGGTTGAATCGCGGAGTCTCTTTATTGGAGTAAAGCACGCTGTCGGCGATGAGACGCATGGAATGGCCTACCGGAAAAATCCAGGTGCCGCGCGCCACATATTCCTTCAGAATGTCGTTCTGGATCGTGCCGGTCAGCTTGCTGCGCTCCACGCCCATTTTGTCGGCGACGGCAAGATAGAGCGCGTAGATTATGGCCGCCGTGCCGTTGATGGTGAAAGACGTCGAAATTTTCGCAAGGTCGATGCCGTCGAAAAGGATTTCCGCTTCCGCCAGGTTGGACAGCGATACGCCGACCTTGCCGATTTCGGGGCGCGCCATGGGGTCGACGGGGTCATAGCCACACTGAGTGGGTAGATCGAGCGCAACGGAGAGTCCGGTCTGCCCTTTGTCGAGCAGGAACTTGTAGCGCTCATTGGTCGCTTCAGCGGTGCCAAATCCTGAATACTGGCGGATCGTCCAAAGTCGTCCCCGGTAGCCGTTGGGGAAGATGCCGCGGGTGAAGGGAAATTCACTGGGGCCCTGGGAAGCGCCAGGCGCCATATCGGGCGTGACTATGACAGGGACTTCAATGCCGGAGGGTGTCCGCGCCAGGGAGTCCGCAAGGCCTTGTGGCTCTTTCGAATGCCCGCTTGCTCGGTCTTGGCCTGGCGTAGCCATCAGTCAGGCGCCTTTATTCAACAGCGTTTCCATTGCCTGCCAATGGGCATCATCAATCCAGGTGTCGGCAAGATAACGGGTTTCAACGGCGTCGAGTTCGGCTCGCGGCGACGCCTGACGTACCGCGTTGGCCAAGCCCTTGAAGGCACGCAGCACTTTTGGCGTCCGTTGCATGAACGGGGCCAGGAATTCATCGGCCAAAGTGTTCAATTCCTTGCCTTCGTCGGCCATCGCGTGGATCAATCCGAGTTCCATGGCCCGCGCGCCGCCGATCATTTCGCAGCTCCCCAGGAGGTAGAGGGCGCGTGTCCGACCCAGCGCCTGAAACAAGTCGACGCCGCCGCCCCAAGCCGTTGAAATGTTGAGACGCCCTTGAAGGAAACCGATTCTGGCTTTGGCGGTGGCAAGGCGAAAATCACAGGCCATGGCCAATTCGGCGCCACCGCCCAGCGCGTCGCCATTGAGGAGGGCGACCACTGGCACCGGGAAATTACGAATGGCGTTCAAAGCTTCCGTGCCCTGTTCCGACATCAACGTCGCCTCATCCCTGGTCCGAACCGATTGCAGATCGAGAAGGTCGCCACCGGCGGCAAAACATTTATCACCCGCGCCCTGGAGGGTCGCCATACGGATCGTTTTATCCGCTGCGTATTCGGTGAACACGACACGAATATCATTGAGAATTGCTCGGCTAAGCGCGTTTCGCTTGTCGGCGCGATCGATGGTCACCGACATGCGGCCATCGATTACCTGGATTTGAAGTTTCGATGCCTGGGTCATGAAACCGGTCTTTCATCGAGAACATCGTGAACATCGCGGAGCAGTTCGATCAGAAACGGCAATTGAGATTCCATTCGGTTTATCGGCCCGGCGATGGCGATGGCGTACACTTCATTGTTGCATACGAACGGCACGGATATAGCCATGACATCGACAACATTTTCACCGCGGGTGACGAAAAAGCCCTGTTTCCGACCAAGGTCTATCTCCTCTGCCAGACAGGCCGGCTCGCTGATCGTGTTGGGGGTAATGCGCGCCAGCGTGTCCGATTCGATGAAATGGCGAAATTCGTTGGCGTTCATTCGGCTCAAGGCGGCCTTGCCTATGGCGCTTGAGTGAAACGGCTTTTGATCGCCGGCCTGCGCCACGTAGCGCACCGTGTGAATCCCCTCGACAACTTCCAGGTAAACCACTCCTTCCTTTTGGCGTTTGCCAAGGATCACTGTCTCTCCGCAGTTGTCGTTCAGGCCGTCCAATACTGGCTGGAGGCGTTCGAGCAGCGGATCGAATTTGACGATGGATTCGGCAATATCGAGCAGCCGCCGGGTCGGATAGGTTCCTTGCCTGAACGAAACCGAATAAAGATAACCGCGCTGTCGAAGGGTATGGACCAGGCCGTGGCAACTGCTTACCGGCACACCCATGGCTTTCGCTATGTTGGTCAATGACATGGGTTTTTTCGCGGCACTAAACGCCTCAAAAAGATCCATCGTCCGTTCCACCATTTTCACAGAAGTCTTCACAGTCATGAAAACACTCAACTAGCTTGAATTATTGCCAGGGCCGGGCATGATTATTACTTGACTTGACAGTTTTCACAATGGTAAATGTTTTTTCCGAATAGGAAAAATGTTAATTTGCCACCGGAGGTCATGTGTTAAATATCCAGGCACGTGAACCTTGATCTCCGACCAAATTCATGGCGCAGCTCATAAAGCGACTTACGTAGAAAAATTCATGATCCGAGGAAGAAATATTTTCAGTGGCATTAGTGCGCTGGCTATCGGCGTCGTTGCGGCTCAGTTGGTTGCCGCCCAGGCGGCGATTACGGCTGAAAATTGGCCGACGGAGCCGATCACTATGTTAGTCCCGTTTAAGGCGGGGGGCAGCATCGACCGTCTCGCGCGGTTCCTCGCCCCGGCGCTCGCCGAGGAACTGGGCGTCCCGGTCAAGGTTGATAACCGGGATGGCGGCAGAGGTCAAATCGGTTATATGGAAGCGGTGAACGGGCCGGACGACGGGTCGGTCTTTGTGCTTGGCGCAGACCCTTACCTAAGCCAAGCCATTCTCAGGAAGGGCAACAGCTATACTTTCGATGATTGGTCGATCCTTTCGGTGCAGGAAAGTGATCCTGTTTCGGTCACGGTGCTGAACGGTTCACCGTTCAATAGCCTCGGCGACGTTATCGAAGCCGTTCGGAAGAACCCCGATACCGTAACTATTGGCGTCAGCTCCGGTGGCGGACCCCAGTTGCAGCTTCGCGCGATCAAGTCGGCGCTGGGCAATTTTCCTTATCGCGAAGTGACCTATAACGGTGCGGAGTATCGCAACGCTCTTCTCGGCGGCCATGTGGATCTGGTATTGAGTTCGGCATCCGGTGATCTCGCGATCAAGGACAATATCCGGGTGCTCGCTATTGCGTCGGATGATTCGTTCCTAGGTTGGGAAGATGCACAATCGATTAATGCCGCCCTGGAGGCATTCCAGGTGACGGTGCCGTACATTTCGGCCATTCGTTTTGCGGCCTTCCGGGCCAGCTTCAAGAAAAAACACCCGGACCGATGGGCGACCTTCAAGGCTGCCTATGACCGCGCTGTCAATAGCCCGGACTTCCGCGCCCAAATAATCAGATCGGGCGAAGTCACGGTAACCCGGAACGACCCTTTCAAGAATGCCCGGGAGATGATCCAGCGTAACCTGGAAGCCGTCCGCGAATATGGCGCAAATTAGAGTAGTGTAGGTTAATTCACTACGATCGTTGACAGGTTGCGGTGCGCCGCACGAGCACGCGCAACCGGGATTGGAAATTGGATGAATTATGAAGAGTGACTTGGGTGAGTGGATTGTTCCCCTGGTCATCGCTGTCGGAACGGCTGTCTTTTTCTTTGACGTTCGCGGTGCTGAACCAATTGATCTTGTATTTATCGATCCACTGATTTTTTTCATTGCTACTCTTTTGGCAATTGTGCTGTTCAAGATCGTTCGGAACCCATCCATCAAATTGGCCGACGTCGTTGCCAATAAAACAATGCGATCGTCGATTCTCTTCATCGGCCTGATGTTGCTGTTGTTGATTGGTCTGGGCTGGATTGGATTCTTCGTTTCACTGTTTCTGTTTCAAGTCGCCGCGATGTGGATTCTCGGCGTTCGCGAAAAAATATCGCTTTTAGCGGTACCGCTTTGCGTGCTGGTGAGCGTTTACCTGGTATTCAATCAACTTCTCGGCCTTCGCTTTCCAGTTTCTCCAATTGGCCTGTTCTAGGGGATGTGCCATTTTTGATGTAGCAGCGCTTGCGGCCGGTATGGAAATGCTCCTGCGATGGCAGGTGATTCCGCTGATTGTGGGCGGTGTGTTTTGGGGCATTATTTTTGGCGCCATACCGGGCCTATCGGGAACCGTGGCGATGGCCGTTCTTTTGCCATTCACGGTTTCCATGGAGCCCCTGATGGGTGTGGTCCTGCTTTTGGCGGTATACACGGGGAGCATGTGGGGCGGCGCGGTGCCGGCAATCCTGCTCAACGCGCCCGGGTCGCCCGCCGCCATGTGTACAACCCTGGACGGCTATCCCATGACCCGCCAGGGCCGCGCTTCAGAAGCGCTTGGGCTCAGTATCATGGCCTCGACACTCGGCGGCCTAATTGGCGTCCTGGCTCTTTTTGTGCTGATTTTCCCGCTGGCGAGCTTGACCCTAAAATTCGGTCCGCCCGAAATGTTCATGGTTGCCGTGTTCGGCTTGACCATGGTCGCGTCACTCGCCGGGAAAAGCCTGACCAAGGGCCTCTTGGCCGGCGCATTCGGAATGTTATTGGGGCTCATAGGCATAAGCCATGCCGGCACCGAACGGGCAACATTCAACATGCTCGAGTTACTCGATGGAATTCCGCTGATTCCGGCGCTGATCGGACTCGTGGCCATTTCCGAGCTGTTTGTGCTGCTTGAGGACGAATATATCGCTTCCAAACGCGATGACGACAAAATACCGATCCGGGAAGTCCTGGCTGGTGCCGCCCAGGTCTTTCGGCACCCGATCGTCCTTATTCGCTCGGCCTTGATCGGATTGGGCGTCGGGGCGCTGCCTGCGGCCGGCGGCACCGTCGCCAGCATTGTTAGTTACAACGAAACCCGCCGCTCCAGCCCGACTCCCGAAAAATTCGGCAAAGGTCACCCGGCCGGAATCGTCGCCGCCGAAGCCGCCAACAACGCATCCGAGGGAGGGGCGCTCGCGACCATGTTGGCGCTGGGCATCCCCGGCTCTGCAGGAACCGCGGTCTTGATCGGTGCCTTGATCATGCACGGCTGGATTCCCGGGCCGCGGTTATTCATGGAACATGCTGACGTCATTTATGGTGCGCTGATCGCGCAGTTTCTCGACCTCGTGGTGTTACTTGCGTTGGGAATTGTCCTCGCCGCTTATGCTGCGCGAATCGCTCGCATACCGACAAAAACCCTGATTCCAGGCATCGTCGTGCTGACGGTCGTCGGGTCATATGTGGTCCGGATGGCCCTGTTTGACGTCGGCTTGTTGTTTGCCTTTGGCATACTTGGCTGGGTCATGAAACGTCACGGCTATCCGACAATTTCGGTTGTTCTCGGAATCATACTGGGCCCCCTCGCCGATGCGGAATTGGTCCGCATTCACCAAGCCTACCCGGAAGGCATCTGGATTATTTTCGAGCGTCCCATCAGCCTTAGCCTGATCGTCCTGACGCTGTTACTGTCGTTGTGGCCGGTATTAAAGGCAAAACGCAAGGCCAGCAGCGCGTGATGGTGAAAAAATGACGGAAGCAACCAGGATATTGTCGGAGTTTGCTGTATCCACCAGCCTTGACGACATCCCCGAAGCGGTTCGCGAAAAGGCCCGTTTCGCGATTATCGATTCAATTGGCACAGCGCTCATCGGGATTAATGAGCGCTCGGTCGAATTGGTGCGCGAAACGGCGCTCGGCGACTACCGCAGCGGCGAAGCGACGGTTCTTGGATGTGGTCGCAAGGCGGCAGCACCGGCGGCCGCTCTGGCCAATGCCTCGGCTGCTCACGCCCTTGACTTCGACAACATCAGCCTGACCGTCAGTGGTTTTGTCACCACGCCAATTCTGTTTGCATTGCTTGCGGTCGCCGAGGAAGAAGACAATGTCTCCGGCGAACGGTTGTTGCAGGCATTCATCATTGGCTCCGAGGTCGAAGCGGCGATGGCCCGCGGCCTCGGTGTTCATCACTATGCTGCCGGCTGGCATTCAACCGCTACGCTTGGCCACTTCGGCGCAACCGTTGCGCTCGGCAAATTGCTCGGCCTCGACGTCATGCAGATGCGCTACGCCATCGGCATCGTCGCCTCCGAGACCTCGGGCCTGCGGACCATGGTGGGCAACATGACCAATCCTTTCCACGTCGGCAAGGCGGCCCGCAATGCCATCCTGGCGGCTCGGCTGGCGGCCCGCGGATTCGTCGCCCACGATCACGTACTCGAGGCATCGTGGGGGTTTTGCCGCGCCTTCAACGGCGAGAACCAGTACGATCTTCAGGCCATGGTAGCGAATTTAGGTCAGCCCTACGATCTGATTGACCCGGGGCTGGTCATTAAGGTTTACCCTTGTTGTGGACTTATACATTCGGGGATCGACGCTGTCATTGAACTCGTTGAGGAACACGAAATCGATTCGGGAGAGGTACAGTCTGTTCGCCTGGCGGTGCATGATTTGGTGCCGAAAACGATGAATTTTGAACACCCGGAAACAGCCTACCAGGGAAAATTTTCGATCCCCTTCTGCATTGCCACGGCGATTATCGAGGGCGCGGTGAAGTTGCATCATTTTTCCGAGGAGCGCATTCGCGATTCCATCATGCACGATCTCATGGCCCGAATTGAGGTCGTGGTTCACCCGGAACTCCATGGCCATGAGACGTTCCTGCAACGGGAATTCACCGACGTATGTCTGACCCTGAAGAACGGACGAACATTCGAAGCCCGGGTTATGCGCCTCGATAACCGGGGAAGTAAGGGACGACCGGCGACACTTGCCGATATCGAAGGTAAATTCCAAGATTGCCTTGGCGCGAATTGCGATCCGGAAAGAGCGAACAGGGCGTTCCGACTGTTGTGCGAAATTGAGAACATAACCGATATTCGAGAGGTTACGGAATGTCTGACCTGACGACGCCGGCAAGGCGTCTGCGAGACTTGCTGGCAAGCGGTGAACTGGTCGTGGCGCCGGGGGCATTCAACCCAATCGTGGCGCGTCAAATCGAAGAGGCAGGGTTTCCGGCGGTCTATCTGACGGGTGCCGGCATCGCCGCGGGAATTTATGGTCTTCCCGACACCGGCCAGATCACCATGACCGAGCTTGTTGAGGCGGCGCGAAACGTGGTGGCGACAATCGGCATCCCGGTCATCTGCGACGCCGATTGCGGCTTTGGAAACCCTCTCAATGTGCGCCGCACCGTTCAACAATTCGAGGCCGCCGGCGTCGCCGCCATACACATTGAAGACCAGGCGTTCCCAAAAAAATGCGGATTCTTCGAAGGACACATGCTGATCTCCATCAAAGACATGGTGTGTCGTCTCGAGGCGGCACTGGAAGCCCGCCGTGACCCCGACTTCATGATCATCGCCCGCATTGAGTCCAAGGGCGCCAGCGGTATTGAAGAAACCATCGAGCGCGCCCGGGCGTATGTTGAAGCCGGCGCCGACATGGCTTTCGTCAACGGAGTGAGCAGCGAAGCGGACGCTGTGCGAATCGGCAAAGAGGTCTCCGGGCTCAAGCTCTACAACGTCTCAACCAGCGGCAAAACGCCGCATCTGCATGAGGACAGAATCCGCGAACTGGGGTATTCCCTGGCAATATATCCCGCTCATACCCTCTTTCTTGCCCTTCACGGCATTCGCGAAATGCTTGGCGATCTCAGGGAACAGCACACCATAGTGCCGTGGCTGGATCGCATGATCGACTTTAGCGAATGGAAGCGGGTGACCGGCGTGCCAGAGGTCGAAGCACTGGAACGTCGCTATGGTTCGAACGAAGAGTGAACCGCGTGCGGGAAAAGATCAGCGCGGATCCGATCCGCCTTGAATTGATCAAGAACGCCATTGGTTCGGTGGTTGACGAGATGATGCTGACCGTCGTCCGCATCGCCTATTCGTCGATCATGAAAGACACCATGGACCTGTCCAGCGCCTTCTGTGACCGGCGAGGGCAAATGGTGGCGCAGGGACTGAGCCTGCCGATTCATTTGGGTTCATTCCCAGCCGCAATGGAGGTGGTCTGCGAGAAATTTGGCGATAGTGTCGAGCCCGGCGATATCATCATTCTCAATGACCCCTATCACGGCGGCATGCACCTTCCCGACGTGTTTATGATCAAACCCATTTTCCAGAAGGACCATTTGTTCGGATACGCGGTGGTGGTCGCCCACCACAACGACATCGGCGGCCGCGTACCCGGATCCAGCGCTGCCGATTCGACCGAAGTGTTTCAAGAAGGGCTGCGCATTCCACCGATCAAACTCTATGTACGGGGCGTGCTGAACCAGGCCGTCCAGGATATAATTTTGCTCAACGTTCGCATACCCACTGAAGTCCGGGGCGATCTTCAAGCGCAAGTGGCGGCCTGCCGCATCGCCGAACGAGGGATGATCGAGCTGGCCGAACGTTACGGTATCGATGAACTTGAGTTTTATTTTGGCGAGTTGCTCGATTACAGCGAACGGGGAGCCCGGCGCGCCATCGACGACCTTCCTGACGGAACCTATCGGTATACGGACTACCTTGACGACGACGGCATCGACCCCGATGTTCCGGTCAACATTACGGTCGCGATCACGGTGGCGGGCGACGCCGTCCGGGTGGACTTCACGGGCACCAGCCCGCAGGTTAGGGGAGCGATCAATTCCACCTTGTCGTTCGCCCAATCGGCGGTCTACTTCGCGCTGCGCGCGATCATGAAAACCGGTTCCCCTTCCAACGCTGGTTTTTTTCGCCCAATCGAGGTTATTGCTCCGTTAGGATGCCTGTTGAATCCAAAACCGCCGGCGGCGGTGGCGGCGCGCGGCGTGAGTGGTGTACGGGCCATCGACACCCTGTTCGGCGCCCTTGCCCAAGCCGTTCCCGAACGGGTTCGTGCCGCTGGAGAAGGCGGAACGACAAGCTACAGCCTCGCCAGCACGGATTCTCACGGGCGCTTCACTTTGTTCCGTGAAGCAATCATGGGCGCCTGGGGGGCCGGCTATCAACGAGAAGGCATCGACGGCGTCGCCAATCCGGCGATCAACACCAGCAACGCGCCGATCGAAGTCGTCGAGAACCAGGCGGCGGTCCGCGTCGAACGCTACGAATTCGTGACCGACAGCGGAGGTGCCGGCCAATGGCGCGGTGGCCTGTCGGTCGTTCGCCAAGTGCGTTTTCTGGGTGTGCAGGGAACTCTGCAATTGCGTTCTGATCGTCGTCGGCATCGACCTTACGGCCTCGCCGGTGGCGCCGACGGGGCAGCATCAAACAATGAACTTGGCGAGGCGGACGGCCACGATATGACGTGGCGGCAACTGCCAACAAAATTCACTAGGGCAATCCACCATGGTCAGGTCCTGCGCCACACCACGGCCGGCGGTGGCGGTTATGGCGATCCGTTGCGGCGCGATCCCGAGGCGGTTCTGGCGGACGTTAGTGCCGGCAAGGTGACGCCGGAGGCGGCAGCAGATACCTATGGCGTTAGCGTCATTCCCCACCCATGGCGGATCGACGGTGACGCTACCGAGGCCCTTCGCGCCCGGCGTAACGACTAAGGTATGGGCACATGACTTCAGAGGAAACATCCGGTCTTCGTGTCGGAGCCGACATCGGTGGCACCTTTACCGATTTGGTATTCAAACTCGCCGAAGGGCGATTGGACCGGCGCAAGGTTCCCTCGACGCCAGACGACTATTCCCGCGCTGTCGTCGAGGGAATAGCGGCATTCTGTAACGAGGAAGGTATCGATCCCGCGTCGATCTCCGAGGTCGTGCACGCGACGACAGTTGCGACCAATGCCATTCTCGAGCGCAAGGGCGCGCGCACCGCATTGTTGACCACAGACGGCTTTCGCGATGTCCTCGAACTCAGGCGAATCCGAATCCCGATGCTGTACGACCTTGGTTGGGAAAAGCCGGTTCCCTTGGCGGAGCGCGCCTTGCGGTTTACGGTCCCGGAGCGGGTGGACGCCAGGGGCAAAATTCTGCTGGCGTTGGATGTGGAGTCCCTGGAGCCGGTGATCGCGGCGATTGAGGCGGCAGACGTCGAAGCGGTCGCCGTTTGCTTTCTGCATTCCTATCGTGAGCCGCGCCACGAGCGCCAAGTCGGGGAAATATTGCGCGCCCGGCTTCCCGGGGTCCATATCTCCCTGTCCTCGGAAGTTCTCCCGGAGATTTTAGAGTTCGAGCGTACCAGCACCACCGTCGTCAACGCCTATGTCGCCCCATTGATTGGGCGATATCTGGCCAAACTGCGCAGCCAATTGGAAGTAATTCAGGTTCGCTCGCCAGTTATGGTCATGCAGTCGAATGGCGGTCTGATCAGTGCCCACACCGCCACCCATCGACCGGTAACGATCATCGAATCGGGGCCGGCGGCGGGAGTTGTCGCCGCAGCGTTCGTCGCCCGCCAGAGTGGCGAGCCCAACGTCATAACACTTGATATGGGGGGCACCACGACCAAAGCCTCGATTATAGAGGGGGGCGAGGTTCTCCGCGCATCGGAATACGAGATCGGCTCGCCGGTTTCGATCAGCAGCCGGCTGGTTTCCGGAAGCGGCTATCCGCTTCGCATTCCGGTTATCGATATTTCCGAGGTCGGGGCAGGCGGCGGCAGCTTGACCGAACTCGACGATGGTGGCGCCCTTCGCGTCGGCCCGCACAGTGCCGGGGCGGTGCCGGGACCGGTGTGTTATGGCAATGGCAATGAACAACCAACGGTCACCGACGCCAATTTAGTGCTCGGCTACCTTGATCCAAACTCTCTGGCCGGCGGCGCGCTGCCGGTCGATCGACAACTCGCCATTGCGGCCATCGAGACAAAAATAGCCGGGCCCTGCCGCCTGTCCGTGCCAGACAGCGCATACGGTATTCACCAGATCGCCAATTCCAACATGGTGCGCGCCATCAAATCGGTTTCCGTCGAACGCGGACGTGATCCCTCTTCCTTCGTGATGATGGCGTTCGGTGGCGCAGGGCCGGTTCATGCGGCCGGGGTGGCCCGTGAACTGGGCATTCGGCGCGTGCTTATTCCACCGGCCTCGGGTGTCTTCAGCGCGTACGGCCTGATCGGAGCCGAGATCGAACATCACGAGGCGCGAACAGTTCTCACCTCGACTGCCGATCCGGATATGGCTGCGATTCAGACGATCCTCGACGATATCCACAGTGTCCTGGTGAGCAAGGCGCTTGATGAGGGCTATAGCGCCGACGCCGTGAAAGTATCGTACTTTGTGGATTTACGATATCGGGGCCAATCATCGGAGATAACGGTTCCTTTTCCGGAGGCCAGGATCAGTTTTGAAAACCTGCAAGCGGCCGAGGCTCGCTTTGAAGACGAATTCGAAAAGACCTACGGCCATCGCGGCGACAGTGGCGAATTCGAACTGGTCACGGTTCGCCTGGTGGGCACGGTGCGGCGAAATGTCGCCCATGGCGGAGAATGGATCGACGGACGGGCCACCGCGTTAGCTGGTCAGGATTCTCGAGACGTTTACTTCGGCAAACAGTTCGGCTTTCAATTGACGCCGATTCTAAGTCGGACTGGTCTTGGTAAAAAAGCGCAGCAAGGGCCGGTGATCATCCAGGAATACGACACGACCGTCGTGGTGCCACCAAACTGTACGGTGGCACTGGACCCACAAGCCAATATCGTCATCGATATCAATTGACTGCCGGTTCCAGGCCGATCATTTCGCGCAGCGCGAAATTCACAATGCGACCCTATGTTTCAGCGAGGCACTATCGATTTATCCGATTACGCGTTTCGCGTCTTGGAAATGCGTTGCTATGTGATCATTGATTTCTGCTCAAATTTGATATTACCGAGCGTTTAAGCAGTCAATACCATCGTCCCCATGCCGCTACTTCCAGCTGTTGGTGAGGCGCTTAACTGTGATCAAATTGCTACGACACGAGAGGGAAGGGATGACGGTCAATCTGCCCATGAATCTGCAATCCTGCCCCCGCTACCAAAAATCTAAAGCCCGGTCTTGTACCGGGTTTTTTTGTGCCCGCCAGTTGGTCGGTCGATGTCCGCTATACACCGGTGATCTCAACCGGTCGATGCAACACACTGACCTTCAGATTTTTGGCTCTAATATTGCTAAAATCGTCGTAGACACGACGGTGGTGACGAGTGGCCGGCAACCAGACCAAGCAGTCAGAGCTCATAGCTTCGCTATTGAAGCCCGGGGCATACCGGCATCCTGTAGCATCCCTTGAATTGCTTGAAACCCATATCTCCTGGGTAATTCTCACCGGAACCTACGCATACAAAATAAAGAAGTCCGTCAAACTAGATTTTCTGGATTTCAGCACGCTGCGACAACGCCGACATTTTTGTGAGGAGGAGTTACGGCTAAACCGACGGATGGCGCCGCAGCTTTATCTAGACGTCGTGCCCATATGCGGTAACGAAAAGAGCCCACAAGTTGGCGGTGAGGGCAGGGCCATAGAGTACGCCCTGAAAATGCATCAGTTCCGACAGAGTGCCCAACTCGACAAGCAACTCGATGCAGGCCTTTTGAACGAAAACGATATGCGCGATCTGGCGGCGACGATCGCCACTTATCACCGCGATGCCGCCGTGCTTGACTTTAGTAGCGATCTGGATGCTGTACGGCAGATCAGTGCACCGCAGCTCGACAATTTCCCGACGATAAACTCGGTCGCGGACTTGAAAACCACACGTCGTGTTCGAGAATGGACGGCGCAGTCGCTGCGTGACCTTGAACGCACGCTGATCGAAAGACACAAGAACGGCTTCGTGCGCGAGTGCCATGGTGATTTGCATCTCGCGAATCTTGTCCGATTGTCATCTGGCATTGTTGCCTTTGACTGCGTTGAGTTTAGTGCAGCATTACGGAATATTGATGTTATCAGCGACGTCGCTTTTCTTGCGATGGATCTTGTTGCTCGTGCGCGGCAGGATCTTGCCGGGATTTTTGTCAATCGCTATCTTGAGTGTACAGGCGACTATTCGGGGATGTCGGTATTCGGGCTGTACTTCGTTTACCACAGCATGATTCGCGCCAAGATTGCTGCCCTTAGAAGCGGCGAACGGCACGAAGCGGAGGGGCGATTAGAAGACATTGCGAAGCTCAAACATTACCTCGCCGTTGCGATCCGATGGATTGATCGACCACTGCCAATCGTGGTCGGCATGCTTCCCGCCGATAAACTCGGTCACGGACATGAAAACCACACGTCGCGTTCGCGAATGGACGGCGCAGTCGCTGCGTGACCTTGAACACACG
>PVMS01107263.1_pt1 | contig 17014 bp, 18 predicted proteins | sample 1853461 | NCBI WGS metagenome assembly PVMS01 (sample SAMN08582032, study PRJNA380276) | Marine sediment metagenome, whole genome shotgun sequencing project. | isolation source: ocean sediment barecode stripped | collected 2017 | reverse complement strand
TTGAAGGACTTGCAGGACAGCGGTTGCACCTTCGCCACCGACAGCTTCCCCAATCCTGAGATGGCGACGCGAAAAGCGTTGTTCACCACCAGCTCAACGGCCGGCATTCCCTTCCAGGCCTCAGCCTTTGAGGACGCAGGCAATGACGACACATGGGTCTTGCTGCCGTTCCCCGGACCGAATGGCACCCTGGCAACAAATGCCTTTGGTCAGTTAATCGGCATCGTCGGCACGTCCCCTGAACAAGACCTGGCCAGTTGGATTTGGCTGAGTTACTTCACGTCACCGGAGATCCAGGCCCAATGGATTAACTCCAGCGCTTACTTCCCCTCCCAGTCATCGACTTTACCGCTCATCACCGACTACGCGGCCGATAACCCCATCTGGAGTTTAGGTCTCGGTCTCAGCACTTTAGGCAAATCAGAGCCTAACATCCCGGCCCACGGCGCAGTCCGAGGCGCCATCCAGGATGCCTTCTTCGCCGTCGCCGATGCGGCCGACGAAGCTGCCATTCAAGCCATTTTGGATGAGTTGCAGGCTACGGCCGATGAACTGGTAGAGGAAACGCAATAACTTAAGTGATTAATAGTCATTTCATCTGAAATAGGCTGTTAGGTTGTTAGCAACTTTCAGTCAGCGCTTGATATCTTCAGAATATTGAGTCTATCAAGCGCTGACAATCAAAAACCACAGATTTCACAGTGGAGCCGGTTATAAAAACCCCTCCAGAATGTGAGATCTGTGGATTTTCTTGTTGCAGTCGGTTTGTGCTATTGATAGCTACTCTCCACCATTGCTATTAATTGCGGGCATCAGCGTGTTGTTCAATATGATTTCGTGAAACACGCGGTATGAAAAGGTCTTATCAAAATTCCCAATTGTTTGACCGGTAGCTAACAATTCGCGGCACTGGGTAACCATATCGGCCAACGAGGCGATTTCCGCTTTCTTTGCCACATAATCGCGATAGGCATAATAGGCAGCTTGAAAGTCGAGGGTAGCCCTGGAAACGTCGAGGGTTGGTGCAGCTAATAGACGATCGTAATAGGTTACAAGTGTCTGGCAGTCGGCCTCGAGCCTGATCGCCCCATCAAGAATAAGGATGATGTCTCGCATTTCTGTCATGACCCTCAATACTTCAAACTCAATATAGGCTGGTTCTACGATTGGGGCAGTCGGGGAAGCTGCTGATGGATCTCGAGTTGGCGGCGGTGGCGGCGTGGGCGTCGCCGTGGCAGTCGGCATCGGAGTGAAGGTGGGATAGGTCGTCGCCGTCGGGTAAAAGGTCGCCATTGGATAAGCAGTGGTCGGCTCTCCGGCCGTCGGCGATGGGTGTAGCGTCCCCTGGGGATATAGGCAGGTCGATGACGACTGACGAAAATCAGTTCTTCTTGAGACGAAAACAACTTTCGTTGTTGTTTGGTTATTCTTGTTGGACTATCGTCACAGGTTAACGTTTGTTAGCTGCTGGTTCTCAGCTTATTACCACCAGGAGTTCTCAGTCGCGGAAAGTTCCATCACGATAGCGGCCGGGTTGGAAATCATCCAAGCCATTCCAGTTGATTTGCAGGGTACGGCCGTTGAATTGGTGGCACAGAGTTCACGGAGACTTCAGTTATCAGAACCAGGCCAAAAAGTGATATCTGTGTGTTTTTTGCCCTCAGTCGGCGTTTATTTCGAAGGTTCACCACCATCCATTGACGATTTCCGCGTAACCAGCTTAACCAATTGTTCATATGTATAGAAGAATGACAGCCTATTTCATACTAAAAGAGGAGGGAGTATAATGGACAATGGAGGTTGCAAGCTATGACAACAAGAATGTTATCGATTCCATACTCTGAGGATTTACTTCTCTCTCTGAAGAAGAGTCCTGGTGAATTCGAAGAGGAAGCAAGATTATTACTTGCGGTTAAGCTTTATGAAATGAACAGGGTTTCTACGGGCGCCGCAGCGCAATTGGCAGGAATCAGCCGGGTAACGTTCATGTACGAACTCGCCCGCTTTGGTTTATCACCTATGGGACAAGAGCCTGGTGAATTGGTCGAGGACTACGCAAATGCCTGAGGCCGGGCAACGGGTAGTTGTTAATGCCACACCGATTATTGCGTTATCACTTATCGGTAAGCTTAGTCTTCTAAACCAACTGTATGGTGAGATCATGGTTCCCGTAGCTGTTGAGTCTGAAGTGTTGTCTGGTGGGCACCATACAATTGGTAAAGAAGATCTGGCAGAGGCTGGGTGGCTAAAAACGGTTCCGCTTCTCGATCCCCGCCGGGCTGATCTTTTATCCGACTTAAATAGGGGTGAAGCTGAAGTGATAGCTCTCGCTCAAGAACAAGGCGCTGACCTGGTCATTATCGATGAGCGCCTGGCGAGGCGTCATGCAAAGCGACTCGGATTAACGCTAACTGGAACGTTGGGTATTCTACTCAGGGCAAAAGAACAGGGCTACCTCTCAGCCATTGCACCCCTTATTAACCAATTACTCGATGGTGGAATTCATCTCAGTGATGCCATTGTCGATGAAGTACTAAGATTAGCAGGCGAGAGTAGCTAAGATAGTATCTGCCAATAGCCTAACCTGCCTCAAGTATATTCTTGAGCGTGTTGAAATTGCCAGTATCTCGCTTCTTGGCCTGTTTGGCGATTAGCCCCTCCACCAGCTTGTACAATCCTTTGCCTTCGACCTGCCCTTCCAGATTGAACTGAGTGCCGTTCTCTTTCGGCTCAAGGTTTATGGTGCCGGCAACCGAAAAAGGTCCATCAAGCGTCTTGAATGCGTACTTATTGGGTGGATCCCAGGCGGTATACTCCACGGTTACTTTCATCTTCATACCCAGATAACGATTGACTATCCGTTTCGTTGAGCCAACCCCGGCCGGGTCTGGGGAGATCCATTCCGAAGATATGAGACCCTCTTGCCATAAATGATCGTTGTCCGGGTTGGTCAAGTAATCAAAGACCTCCTGTGGTAGACGATCGATAAATTGAGTCATTTCGATATTGGCCATGGTATATTCTCCTGTTGGGTTCGTTCTGTATTTGGGTTATGGGTTTGAATTCCTGGGCTGTTTATAACACTCACAGCGAGAACAAGCTTGTTTTTCTACCTTTTGTACAGCGAGGTTAAAAACGGAGACGAGTCTAATTCCAGGCCGGCGGGGCAAGCTTGTGATACGAATTATCCGTTGTGCGGACTGTTATTTTTCCAGGCCCCTCCTGTGTGCTAACAACAATTATCTTCGGTTTTCCGAAGATACCTCACCCCTTCCGAAAGACAATGTGTACTTGTGGTTACTGGCAATTTAGTGCCAAACGGTTACTATGGTGGCCATTAATAAGCCAATCTCGCAAAATCATCAATAACAACCCATGACAACCGGCCGGCTGGGAAATAACGAGAGTAAGAGAAAATCACTTTCTGGGCCAGGACAATCTCAACCCAATTGAGCGAAATTACGGAGACAATATGACGGAAGCAATTACCCTCGACGTCTATACCGATTTTGTCTGACCCTGGTGCTATCTCAGTACCGGGCGTATTGAAAAGCTGAAACAGAATTATTTTATCGACATCAACACTGTTTATTTCCCGCTTCATCCCGAAACGCCGCAAGAGGGACGCAGTCTGGAAGAATTATTTGGCAAGCATGCTGATATTCCGGCCATGATCAGCCGTCTAAAAGGGTTGATGGATGCGGAAGGTTTACCCTTTGGCGAAGGTCGTTATATGACCTTCAACTCGCGGCTGGCCCAAGAATTAGCCAAGTGGGGTGAAGGGAAAGAAGAGAGCGAACAACTCAATATGGCTTTGTACCAGGCCTATTTTGTACACGGGCAGAATATCGGCGACATCGAGGTACTGATGGGCGTGGTTGAACAGGTGGGGCTGCCGGTTGAGGAAGCGCGGTTCGTGGTTGATCAAAGAATGATGCGCCTGGCGGTTGACGCCGATTGGCAACACGCCACGAGCATCGGTGTGACCAGCGTGCCCACCTTCGCCGTGGGCCTGACCGGCGTTGTCGGCGCCCAACCGTATGAAGCACTGGCCGGCTTATTGGAGCAGAGTGGCGCCGCCAAACGATAAACCCGATTAAGCCCGCATCGACGGTCGCTTTCAGGCGTTCGACCGATTCGTAGAAACGCCTGGAAAAGGGGGCAGTCATCATTATCTATATGATTTAGACCTCCGTCCCCAACTGCTTCAATAGTTGCCGGCCGCGACTGCGCATGGCCGGGCTTCCGCTGGCTGTTAGTTCAACCAACACCGGTATTACCTCATCCCGCAAAGTGGGATCCTGTTGGGCCAGGTCGGCCAGCCCTTGCATGGTGAAGGTCTTGACGATCTTGCTCTCATCTTCCAGGTAGCCCAGGAGGATATTCAGCGCTTGACGCCGCTCGGCCGGGCTCAGTTCCATACGAGGTAACATTTGGGCCACATGCCAGCGCACCTCCTATTGCTCAATAGCTGACACCTGGTCCAGGAGCTGCTCCTTATAGGGCTGAAGAAGCTCCGGCCGCTGAAGGGTCACTTTCTCGGCCGCGTCGGCCGTGCGCATACGGATGAGGGGATCCGGGTTGCTCAGGCCTGCAATTAGTTGTCCAAAAAGGGCAGGATCGGCCAGAACAACGGTCACGATTTCATCGGAACGGCCGGTCGATCGCCGGTCTCCACCGGAGAGGCTAGCCAGAATATTTATTGGGTCCTGATCGCTCTCTTCGGCCATCTTAACTGCCAGACTTAGCAATTTTTTTAGTTATTTGTTATGTCTAGTTATTCGTAATTCATGTTGCTAAAGCGAACTCTCAGCCGAACCAAGAGTGGCAGCTTCACCCGTTTGGCCCGCTCTGGGCTGGCTTCCTCTAAAGCTTCCAGGGCATAATAACGAACCTGCCAATCGTTATCTGATCCGGCCATCTGCTCGAGTTTGTTCAAGGCTTTGAAATCTTTGCGGCCGATAAAATCACCCAACAAAATGACACATTTTCGACGGATCAAGGCATTTTTATCGTCGAGATGGTCAAAATATTTTCTTGCCAGCGCTTGCTGCAAAGGGCGGTCCTCATCGTCCAGGCTGAGCAGGTAAAAGGCGTTCAACGGGGCGAGAACGGCCGCGGGATCGGGGCTTAACCGGGCCAGGGCCAGCAAGCGGTCGAACTCGTTCAGGTAGAACGAATGCCAGGCTTCCGGCTCGTAAGAGAGCGCCTCATATACATCTCCCAGAGAGGACCCCTTCTCCACAGGGAGCGCTTCCACCTCGCGAATAAACGCCGGTGGGTCCGCGACGGCCCGGGCCCGTATCTGGGCATAAATCAATTCCTCTTCATCCAGATCAAGGCCTTCGTCCAATTTCTGCAGCCATTCAGTTAACATAATATTATACGTCAATCCACAACCTGCCTGCTGAAACTTCCTGAATTTGGCCAAGAATGACCTCAATCTTCGGAACTTTTTGCATAAGCTTATTGCTTTAACTTTCCCTTCAAGTTGGCGGTGTTTTCGCTCATGCCGTATATTAGTCGAGAGATTTAACACGTGTAAATATATCCTGGATATTGATTTTGCAACAGTAAAAAAGGGGAAAACGATGAAGGATCATAGGATTATCATATTAACCTGGGAAGACCCGGATAAGGCAGACGAGGCCTTAAAGCAGGTAAAACATTGGAAGAATGAGAAAATGATTTCCGTCGTCGACGCGGTAGTCATCGTTAAAGATGATGAGGGCAAGGTGAAGGTCCACGAAACGGAACAGTTGACGACCAAAAAGGGCCTGGCCTGGGGAGGCGTGGCCGGCTTTCTGGTTGGGGCCATCATCGGTGGCCCCATCGGCGGCGTGATTGTCGGCGGCGCTTTGGGCGCGGCCGCGGCCAAGGTTGATGTGGGCATCCGCAAGGGTTTGATTGAGGAAATTTCAGATTCGCTCCATGGCGCCAGTTCGGCCATCATCGCCGAAGTAGAGAGCGACAACGAAGATTTCCTGCCTTCCATCATCCGCCAGTCCGACGGCAAGCTATATGATTTTTCCATCACGGCCGAACAAAAGGCTGATGTGGAAAAGACCCTGGCCGCAGCGACGGGATCCCACCAATAAAGGGCCTACAGGTCGCCAACGGCTGACATATTTGACGTTCTACGGTCGGATGACAGAATAATATGATACCGCCACGGGCCGGAGAATCGGTTGATTCTTCGGCCCGTTTGTCTTTCCCACCTGCGCCCCTTCCAGTACTTTTGCGGCCGAAGCCTTAAAGAGATACTCTGTTCAAACTTACCATAAGCCGTGCTTATCGCTAACAATAAGCGACATTTATCATATGATTTGTATGACGATCGTCCATAGGCAGAATTTCAATAATGGGCCAGACTTGTAGCCATTGGAATCTGTTCCAGCAGTTTTCGTGTGAGGAGGATAGGGCGGCAACTCCCGGTTACTATAGTAGCCAGGAGTTGCCGTTATCCCGTTATGGAGGAATATTCATGGGCTGGACGAAGATCAAGGAGCTTGTGATCGCACAAACCAGGCCAGAGAAGCGGGGAAGCGCCATTGCGCTGACGGCCGGAGGTAAAGCCGGCCAGACGATAACTCATTATGATTGTGCGCAAGATAACCAGGAAATAGGTCACGGCTGGATCGCCGCCGCCCATGATACGCGCTCTTCAATAACGGGTGGTTTGATGGGATCCGGCCGCTTACTCAGATAGAACAGGTTCTGACCAGCGCGCGAGGTCATCAGGACCCAGCGTGATCAGATAGGCTCCCTCGCCAAGATCGTCACCCGCGCCATTGCTGGCCATCGCCAATAATTCATCCACGGGGATGCTCAATCCTTCGACAACGGTACCAGGGTCCGGCCGGGGAATGATCTGAATGACGGGATTGCCTTGGGTTGACCCGGCGGTAACGTTGGAATAGTCGCCCGGTCCCACCACCAGGATGATCACCAGGTCCTCAATCCCATCCCCATTCATATCGCTATAGATGTAGGTTGCCGGCAAGGCGCCGGGATTTTGGCCTGTAGTATCGATAGGATATTCACCCTTGTAGATCCGCTCCAACAGCGCTTCTACCTCGGCCGGTAACCCATTTTCGAATTGGACCAGACCCCCGCCGGCATCGCCTTGGGTGGTGATCGATCCGGCAGCAGCCGCCTCAGCGTCAATGATAATATCAAGCTGATCAGCCGGGATGGTAATAATTAGCGGTGGCGGCAATTTCGCGGCCGGCCGGCCGTCATCCCCCGCTGGTGGGTTAACCGGTAGCGGGGTAATCTCACCGCTTGTGGGGACAGTGACCGGGACCGGATCCGGTGAGCCGATGCCGCAAGCACCCAGGAGCACCCCAGTTATCAGAAACAAGGTCATAGGGATAGCCAGCGACTTTATTCTACAAATCATAAGAAACTGCCTGTACACGGACCAAGCGCGATCACCTCAATTAGAGTGTACAATCTTATAGATTGTACCATTCCCCACAAGCCAATCAACTAAATTAATCAGGCGACGTCGGTACGACAGCCTGATGAGGCATCAAAAGGCGCCGACGGGCAACTACAAACAACAGGATGCAGCCTGTTACCATGACGCCCGTCACCGCCAATCCGCCCTCTGGACCGAATTTACCCCCGGTAAGCCAGTCAGGACCGGTTAAGGAAAACCTTAATATGGTGGACGAACTCATTTCGCCGCCGCTAACCGGTAAACCAAACAAGTTACCCTGGGACCAATTCCAGATAGCGTGTATGGCAAAAATGCCCCACAGACCACCTTCGTATAAGGCAAATAAAGCGGCAAAAACACCAAAAAGGAACAGGTTTAAGACAGCCAGGGCGGTCAAATCGGGATTCAACAAGTGCAGCAGAGTAAACACGACGGAAGAAATGAGAATACCGCTAGTCACCCCAAAACGAACGCCAATGATAGGGAATAAGAATCCACGGAGTAACAATTCTTCCGCCCCACCCTGCACTATCCAACCCAGCAACAGCACCAGAGAGCCGCCCCCGGCAAGCAGGCGCGAGACGGATGGATCCCAGGAGGCCAGGGACGCATAGCCCAGGGCGGCCATGATGCCAATCGCACCCCCAAACATGAGTAACCCAAGCAACAACCCCCGCCCATATTTAGCCAACCAACCCGGCCATTCAAGGCCAGTGGTCCGGGGCGACCGCTGCTCCATCAACCATAGCCAGACCCAGACGAACAGGTAAAAGGGTAGAAATCCGGCGACCAACATGACCATTAGTTCGCCAATTTCGGAATAGAAAGATGGCAGCAGGTCGGTGCCTCCGGTGAATTCACGGATGATGAAGAACGGCGCCAGGGCGAAGGCCGACATGATCGGTATTAGCAGGGTAAAGATTAATACAGCCGGTGGGTAAACGAAACGATTGAAGACCCGGTAGCGCCCCTCGGAATAGGTCGCCGGCAAACGTAACCGGCCTTGCCGGGCCAACTCAAACAGATGATTATCAGACGAGATCAGCTTGTTGGCCGGCATCAACGATTGCGGCCGTATTGTTCGTGACTGGACACCCAATCCGAGGTCGATATTGCCGCGGCCAGGGATATCTCACCGGCCATGACCACCCCGGCCACAATTTCGGCGAGCTTCTTTACCTTGCCGGCCCCGGTACAGCCCAAAATGCCCAAACATTCCTTCTGGGTGGCCAGCCCTGTCCCACCACCATGAGTCGCCACAATTAACGAAGGGATTGTTATGGAGAAATAGAGATCCCCCTCCGGCGTCAGGTCGGCGTAGGCGATGCCGGCCGAGGATTCGGACACATTGGCCACATCCTGGCCGGTGGCGATGAACATAGCGGTGATGCCGTTAACAGAGTGTAGGCCGTTATTATTGGCCCCTGATAAAATCGCGCCAACGTTGGCGATGCCATACATGTAGACCAGGCTGTCCGGCTCAACCCGGGTATGCTGGACAAGCACCTCGCGCTTAATGACCGCTTCGGCCGTTACCCTCTTGCCCCGAGTACGCATTATGTTAATCTGCGATGCCTTTTTATCGGTGGCCAGGTTCGATTCCAGGAAAAAATGTTCGATGCCCGGGTATTCGTCGATAATCCAGCTACAGGCGGCGAAGGTCGCCCGGCCGACCATATTTTGTCCGGCCGCGTCCCCGGTTGTGAAATTAAAACGCAGGTAGGCGAATTTGCTGGCCAGGAATGGGTCCACGTAACTCAAAGAGGCAAAGCGCGAGGTAGCTTCAGCCTCCTCACGGATCTTATCCATATTGTCATCGACCCATTTGACAAAATCACGGGCCTCACGGGCACCGCTAAAGACAAAAACCGGCGCCCGCTGCATGGCGTCGTCGACCACGTTACAGGTTACGCCACCGCAGAGGTTGAGCACCTTCATACCCCGGTTGTAGGAAGCGACCAGGGTCCCTTCAGTCGTAGCCAGGGGGATCAGAAACTCACCCTGGGCGTGCTCGCCATTGATGAGCATCGGGCCGGCGAAACCGATGGGGATTTGGGCAGCGCCGGTGAAATTCTCGATGTTGCCGCTGGTGATATGAGGATCGAAGGAATAATGGGCTACATGCTCCAAAGGTTGGCCGGTGATCTCTCGCACAAACGCCTGCCTGGCCGCGATGATCTCGGGCGCATAATCATCCTTCGGATCACGGGGAATATGAGGGCCTGTGTCGACTTTCTCGGCTATGGCGTCCTCAACCTTCAACTTCAATTTGCCGAAGGGCTTCGTGGCAAAATGGATTTCGATCTTGTGTTTGCCCAATGACAGCGGTTCGACGGCGCAATGAACATTCAATACCCGGCGTAGTGGAAAGGGCACCGGATCCTCTTTCAATTTATCGATCTGCAAAGCGGTGCCATCGTCATAAGTCAAAGAAACGTCCTTCAACGGAACTTCACGGCCGTCCAGCCGGACGCGGTGCAAGCCTGTCAGGGTTGCGTCGCTTAGCCGGTTCTTGACCGCAAATTCCACGCCATCTTCCACGTTCTCAAGAGTGCCGAATGTATACAACTGCTTCAAAATAAGGGTTGGTATAACCATGCCGCATCGCCTCTTATTGGAAAAACTACAAATTCTTATCATGGCCGGAGGAAAAAAGCCGACCGGTAGATCAAATCATATCAAATATTCGCCTTGTCTTCACGATCAGCCGGCAATAACCTTGCCACCAGGAGATTTGTAAGCAAGCGACCTATAACATACATTGGGACGGATCTGCTCTGGCTCCAACATAAAATAAAAAACCTGGCAATTCTTGATTAAATTGCCAGGTTAATTTTCCGTCATGCCTTGTCTACGGAAGCCACCAAAAGGGAACAAAGATTGGTGGATTGCCCTCAGTGACTTTCGGGTATTTCAGCCATATACTTTGCATCTCATCTGGCCATTGCCATTGGTCGGGTACGGCCAACAAACGGGAATCGCCGGGTTCGACAGTGATGGCGCTCCCGTTCTTTATAGCTTTCATCCAAGGATAGAAGAAAAGCGACTCGCCGTGAAAATTATTTAAAGGATCGCCCAGTATTTCCTTATTGCAAGGACAACCCTCAGGCGGCACATCGAAGAATATGCTCAATTCCACCCGCTCAGGGATAGGCTCAGCCTCTGTAAAGATCAGTATATCATCACCATTATGAAACTTACCCGCTTCTTCGAAGACAGAGCCATCTGCCCGATAGGTACGCTTCAGATAGTTGCCATCACATGAGAACACATCCGGGGCGACATGAAATTCATGCACTTTGGCCGAGAATTCAGGACCGCCAACCAGCCGTTTTGTGGTCAGGTGAATTGCCTCAAGGTCCGGCTCCTCCATATTCCCTCCCAAAGTGACCCGGATCCCAACATCTACAACCAGATCATTGTAATCCCAGTCGTTACTCCCTTCGAGAGATAGATCTTCAAAACCGAGGCGAAGGGTGCACATCACGAAAATTTCAACTGAAGCGGTCGCCTTGCCGGTAGCGCCACTATCTCGAGCATCATAGGAAGCCACATTGTCGACACGCTCCTGGCCACAAGTGTCATCATAGGGTCCGATGATCGTTTTGTAGGTGATTGTTTTAGGAGCTTCTGAAAAGTGGACCGACCCAAGTGAGCCGGCCATGCTATCGGTAACGTCGACAATGTTATCAATATGATTTAGTTCGGCATTGTCGAAATCGACCATGATGCTGTCTTTGAAATCCGTGGTCTGGCCGTTATTATTGTTAAGTGTAACCGTGGCACTATTGAGACGCTTGTCAATATTGGGCAGAGTCACCGGACCATAGGTACACACCAGGGTTCCCCCGGCCGGTACGACCAATGCCGGACAAGTGACCGGAATGTCAATGCCCGGTTCCATAAGGTCCTCCACACTTGCCAATGTTGCCGCCATAGGCGCCGGATTATCTACCGTGATGGTTCCTGCAACCCGGGGATTGCGATCAATAAAACCGGGCTCATCCAGGCCAACTATTACCGTGTAAGTCGGATGCCAAACCGACCCGCGTAATATAACGATAGGGCCGGAATCATCAACCTCTTTGCTGATGGTCCAGCGGTACTGCCGGTCTAAAGCGGGCTGAGCTTGCTTATCGACCTCCAGGAAATGCACCTGGGTCTTGCACGCGACTGCGGCCGTTGCTCTAACCACCGCCAGGCCGTATGTGCCCTTGGCCATCACCGACTTGGACACTTCACCTGGCGCCGTCGCAGTTACTGAATAAGTTTGGGTCGCCGACTGACCCGGCCGCAGGCGATCGATGGCCGCCACCTCTCCCGCCTCCGGCTCGTCGATGACAATATCAATTAAGTCAACGTTTCCTTCGTTGGTCAATCTCACCGTGTAGCGAATGTCGTCGCCCAGGAAGACGTCGCCCTGACATGTTTGGCTGGTTGTCAGTTCTGGCCGGCCGTTGCCAAAGTCCAGCCCTTCGACTACAGAATTGCCAATATTTATGTCAACTTGAAACTCCTCTGATCCACAACTGGCAAAATCAGTCAGACCCGGCGACGTCTGAACCCAGCCGCTCGGACAACTTTCACGCACCTGGTAAGTACCGTCGTCGAGCCCTTCAAATTCGTAATGTCCTTGCGCGTCAGTGGTTGCCACTTCTCGAGCAGTCAGATGAATAACCCAGTCGGCTAGCGGCGGTTCATCTCCATCCCAAAGCCCGTTACCATTAACATCGAGGAATTTGTGCCCTTCCAGCCGGCAATTGTTTGATAGTTGGATTGGTCCGGCCAAATCTTTAAGGTCTGAGCCGGGTTGTATAGATGAACGGCCCTTGGCATGAACAGAACTCCAGGTAGCGCAAGTCACTTCGATATCAAGCGCATCTAGATTGATTGCCGCCTCCGCAAATTGGAAGGGGGGTATTTCCTTGCGGCTATCGCCGTGGCTGTCATAGGAGTCCCACGCGGCTGGGAAAGCATACTCATTCATGGTTGCCTCACCCAAACCAGAGGCAGCCAATTCAGCTGAAGTGCCCAGGAAGCGATAATACCAGCCCTGATCACCAAAAGGTGGACACGCTTCAATCCCAGGTTCGACAAATTGTGGCTTGCCTGATGGTCCGGCGCTAACGGAGCATGATACCGGTTGCTCTCCGGGATAATATTGGATGATGAATATCCGTAGATCATCATCCACCGAATCAGGATTTCCATGGATGGCAAACCCGACTGATAAATCCCCAGGTGAACGGAGCAGCCCTCCCGCAGAACCATCCCAAGGAAATTGATTGTATTCAAAATCCAGGAAAAAAGTCCCTTCGGTTTTAGTTCTCTCCATAGCTAAGAGAAGCCAGTTGCTACTCGGCTTATTCGTTCCCAGATCTCCTTTTTTAACAAACCAGGTCATTATATTGGTCAGCTCGGTCTGGGGTGCGCCCACCCGACCCTGTGAGATCTTCCAGCTTTCTGGGTGATCAAACTTTCCATTTGGCTTAAAAACCGTTCTATCTCGGGCTCCTCTTGAATGAGGATCCTGGATGTGTATAGCCGGTGGAAAATCCGCGGTCTCCCAATCACCACTCCCTACTTCATCCCAAATTGTATTGCCGTCGATCTCGAAACCTGTTGTTTGTTCCTCTGGCTCGCCAGGTTCCTCGGGATTTCCGGGTATCTCACCCTCTTCAGGATCTTCTGGCTCGCCGGGATCCCCCGGCCCTACAGGCCCTGATTGCTCCGTACCGGCTTCTGCTCTATTTAATACAATAGGAATAAATATGTAATATGGTACATCGGTCAGACCTGGATCAACAGGTTGGTTAGTGGCTTGTACTTCGAGGGCAGTAGTCGCAGCACTTGGCGCTACCACCAAGGCAATCAGTAACAGAAAAAGAAGAAACAATAGCCACACTGCGAGTTTAAAACGAGACTCGCGCATAACACTCCTCCTTGGTGGTCGTGCTATGCGCTAAATGGAAAGTGACCATTTAACCGAATATCACCCACCAGCAGGCGCCGTTACTTCAGGCGGTGATTTATCCAACCGGGCAAACTCCTGGATGGTTGAATACCTATTTAGTTATAATCTCCACTTCCCATTAGGTCGCGCAAACACTCCGAAAGAGAAGTCAACTCAACTTATTAGCACGGAATGCAAATGCTTCAGTTTTATAAGAACCGACTTCCAGGCCATTTTAACACAAATAAGTGATGTAAATCTAAAATTTTTCTTAAAATTGGACCTTTCGATTAAATGGCTTCTCAAAGAAGAAAAAATGCAATTGTTACCCAAATGATGGCGCTGGCGATGAGGACAATATTGAATAAGGGATGTTTACTGAAGTTAGTCTTGTGGTGAAAAAGCAAACGGCCGATCAACTGCCCGGGAAAGCCCCCCAGGATTGTAAAGAGATGTAAGACGTTCTCAGGGACCCGGTCTTTGCCGGCTGTGGCCATCCCCTTGTCGAAACCAAACATGGCGAATGTGGTCAGGGAGAAGGCGATGATCCAGGCCGGGAAAAGAGACATACCGAGCAGAAAAACCAGGAGCAGCAATAAGATAAGTGTGACGATAAAACCAAGGAGTAAGGGATAGTAACTATAACCGTGTCCGCGCCTGCTCATAGAAATAAGCTAACCGTTGCCATTTCCCCCGTTCACCGTCTGGAAACGATAACCGACACTGTGCACGCCGGCCAGGTAGGTTGGATCTTTAGGATTCGGCTCTAGCTTTTGACGTAAATGCCAGATAAAAACATGGATATATTGAGAACGGTTACTATAATCCGGCCCCCAGACGTTGAAGAGCAACTGCTCGAAAGTACAAACCTGACCTGCTCTTTCCATCAGAAAAATTAACAAGGAGAATTCGGTAGCGGTCAAGCTCACTGGCTCGCCCATTACGGCAACCTGGCGGGCTGCAGGATCCACACGCAGGTACCCGTCATCATATACTGTCTGATCAGACACTTTATCTTGCCGGGAACGCTGTAATGCAGCCCAAACTCGGAGCAAAAGAACTTCCGCCACAATGGGTGAGGTCAGGTAATCGTCGGCTCCCGCATCCAGCGCCTGGATAATCAGGCGACTTTGCTCGGATGCCGCCAGGATGACAATGGGCGATCTGGTCATCTGCCTGATCCGCCGGCAAACGGCCAGGCTATCACCGTCAGACAACGCCGCGTCAAGAATGACCAAGGCCGGACGGTGTTTAAAAACTGCCTCCAGGCCGCTCTCTTCAGAGACCGCGTCGAGCACCTCCACACCCTTTTTGGATAGAATAGAGACGATTTCCGCTTTTCGGTCCAGGTCAGAGTCAATCACCAGCACGGCCGTACCGGTCCATTCCATTTCCATTCCTAGCCCTCTGTGAATTCTAAGGTGCTGCAGGTGGGTTTCATTGGGGATTATATACCAGCTACTTCGTTCTCAACTAACAAACCGCCAAGCCACTAAAGAGGGTGACCGGCGGCCGTTGGTAAAATATTGCACCAAACACTCCCCATTATAGAAGGACAAGGCGAATGTTTATAGGAGCATTGTACCATGAAAGTTATCAAACCTTCTTAAAAATATCTTAAATTTTCGATTAATGTTCAGGCGAGCTTCAGGAGTGGGGAAGGTTACGATCATTGATATTTACAGCGACAGATCGTGATGGAAAGAGCTAATAGCTCAGCTCTTCCCGGCCGCCCACTTCGCCCGATTCGCCCCCCGGGCGATCTTGCCGCTGGAAGTCTTTATTAACCACTTCGGACCGACCAATTTGACATAACTAAGCGTCGTGTCGCTCTGCCGGGCCACTTCCAGGCGGATAGCTTTTTCCATGGATTTTCTCGCCGGCAGGTCGTCTAGCAAGGCCGGAACTCTCACCTCGGCCACCACGGCGATAAGTTCTGTACCTTCTCGCTCGTCAAGCACGCCAAAGGCAACCGCCCGGCCGGCGTGAACGCCATCCACGCCGTTAACTATGGCTTCGATATCCTGGGGATAGACGTTTTTTCCGGCGTTGATGATCAAATCTTTGGAGCGACCGACGATGTAGACTTCCCCCCCGGCCAGGTAACCACGGTCACCGGTACGATAGTAACCCTCATGGAAAGGTTGGAGATCCGGCCGGCGATAATATTCGCTGAGCATGCAGTCGCTACTTATGCATAGCTCCCCTACCCGTCTCTCAGGCAGCGAGTGACCTTGTTCATCTTTTACGCGCACAGCCGTACCACTTATCGGAGTCCCGCAGGACACCTTGATCACCGCCTGGGGATGGCCGGCATCAACAGGCAAGGCCTGGCCCGCTTCTTCCAACAGCTTTCTATCGATTATGTCAAGTTTCGGTTGCTCCCCGGCCGGAGTCTGGGTAACGCCAAAGGTATTTTCGGCCATAGCGTAACTGACCGCCAGCATCTCAGGTTGGAGGCCCAAGCCGGCGAACCGCTCCAGAAAAAGGCGGTGGCTCTCATCATAGACCGGTTCGGAGCAGTTGATGAAGAGGCGCATGGAGGCGACCGAGAGCCCTTCGGTATCGCGGCGGCGGATGCGCCGGGCGTTATGGTTGTAGGCGAAATTAGGCAGCCAACAGAGGCTACCCCGGTGGCGGTCTATAGCCCGGAACAGCGCGGCCGGCCGGCCGACCCAATCGAAGGGGGACATCAACACCAGCGGTAAGCCCTGGAAAAGGGGCAGAAGGAAGCCGGCGATAAGGCCCATGTCATGGTACAGCGGCAACCAGCTGACGACCACATCCTCCTCAACCAGGCGAATGGCCTCGCCATAACTGGCCAGCTGATTCAATACAGCCCTATGAGATAGAGCCACCCCTTTCTGTAAGCCGGTAGTGCCGCTGGAGTGTTGGAGAAAGGCGATTTCCTCGGGGTCGGGCGTAAAAGGTGCATAGGGGGCGTCTGTCTGGCCAACCTCTACTGACTGTTGGATTACTTCTGTGTGACCATAAACGGGACAAGGAACCCGGCCGGTTAGCTGCCCGGCGAATTCGTCCGTGGTCAGGATGGCCCGCACATTGGAAATTCGGGTCAATTCGGCCAAATTGGCCATATAGTTCTCAGGATCCAGCTTCGGGGTCAAAGTCGGGAACATGGAGGGAATGGCCCCGGCCAGCATCGCCCCCCAAAAGATGTAGATGCTGGCCAAATCCTGAGTGTGGGCGATCACCACCAGGTCGCCTGGAGTTATCCCAAGATTTCTCAAGCCGGCCGCATGATCGCGGATGACCTGCTGAAACTGTCTGCGAGAAACGATGATATCTTCGCGGCCGGTCTCGCAAAATATTATGGCCGGGCGCGTCGGGTCGGCCGGTGCTGCCAGGGTGATTGCGTCTAAAAGGGTGCTGAATTCCGCGCGATTTGCCAGGGTTAACATGATAACTATTCGGCCCGTCGGCCGGTCCAACCTTACTTCCCTTGAAGGTCGCGCATTACCCTGGCCGCCGCGGCCGACCCGACGCGCCCGGCCATAATTTTTTGCGAGACCGGCCGCGAAGATATCATCGTTTCTCGCAGACAGTTTCAGCAGGTCATCCGCGATCATGCGGCCGGCTTGAGAAATCTTGGGATAACT
>PVMS01158769.1_pt1 | contig 17019 bp, 15 predicted proteins | sample 1853461 | NCBI WGS metagenome assembly PVMS01 (sample SAMN08582032, study PRJNA380276) | Marine sediment metagenome, whole genome shotgun sequencing project. | isolation source: ocean sediment barecode stripped | collected 2017 | reverse complement strand
ATGATAGCAATCCAATTTATGCGGTACATTCTTTTAAATTTATCAACTAAATGAATTGATTTTTGATTGTAAAGATCATTCAATTTTGGGGCTACAAGAGCATCATTTTTTAGAAAGCCATCTTTCCAAATTGTTTCTATAGATTTTTCCATTTGCTACCGTTTTTAATTTAATATTTTTTTCAATCGTTCTTTAATTCTTGTTATTCGTACAGCAATATTATTGTGGCTTGTGCCAATAATTTCTGCAATTTCTTTATAAGGTTTTTCTTCAAGATATAGTAAAATTACAGCCCTATCTATTTCAGATAGTTGCTTAATGGCATCATAGAGTAGATTTAAAGACTCATCTGAAAACGCATGATTGTCTTCAGTTGCTTCGGGCACTTCATAATTTGATGCTGTATGCTGTCGGTTATTTTTCTTTTTTTTAATCATCGTTAAACAGATGTTTAAAGACAATCTATATATCCAGGTAGACCATTTAGATTCTCTTCTAAATTGATCTTTAGTTCTCCAAATTTGTAAGCAAACTTCTTGATAATAGTCTTCGAAATCTTCTTGTGAATCTGTATATGCTCTACATATCTTTATAATTATTCCAGCATAGGGTACTATTGAAGAAGTATAAAAATCACTACTCATTTACTTTTTTCTTAATTAGTGGCTAAAGTTAAAGATTATTACAGACGAATATATTTTGTTTAAAGTTGATAAGAATCATAGGTTAAACCAGTTGATAAACGAAGCTACTATTTTTAAATTTATAAAATAAACTTAACATCTTCCAATAAAAGATTTGGATAAAGAAATGATATCTTTGATTTTTAAAATAAATGGATTATGGAGATTAAAAATGCACAGCTTGCAGTTGATAGTTGGATAAATGAACACGGAGTTCGATATTTTAATGAATTGACCAATATGGCGCAATTAACCGAAGAAGTAGGTGAAGTTGCACGAATTATAGCCAGACGTTATGGTGAACAAAGTGAAAAGGAAAGTGATAGAGAAAAAGATTTAGGGGAGGAATTGGCAGACGTTGTTTTTGTGGTGTTGTGTCTGGCAAACCAGACAGGAATAGATTTACAAAAGGCATTTGATAAGAAAATGGATATAAAAACCAAACGCGATCACGATCGCCATCATAACAATAAAAAATTAAAATAATGAATACGTATAAAAGCCAGCCTTTTTTTAAATTGGTTTTGCGTTTTGGGCTCATTTTTTTAGTGGTAATTACAGTTTTAAAAATTGTAATTGGAACTTTTAAAGAAGGAGGAATCTCTGGAATGGTTGACCAATATTTTTATGAAGACAGGTGGTTGCAATTTGTAAAAATACAATTGGTAATATCTGCAATTTATGGATTATTTATGGCAGGATATTATAAGTTTATAAAAAAATAAAATTTGCAAATTACCTCAAAGTATAAATTAATACTACGATATAAATTTCTAAAAAACACATGACATCACCATGATTAAAATCGGGATATTTGCAATGTTATTTTACCAATCTTCTTTCTTAATCTAAATTGATTAGATTGATCGAACTCTGTTTTACTTTTTTATTCAATTCCGTAACATCGTTTTCAAATATTGCATAAATTTTAGCCAATTCAGAATCAATTAGGATAGTTACTTCATTTTTAAAAGCAATTGATTGATCAGTTGGTTTATAATCACCTATCGAATTCAATGCGTTTAAATGCGCCAGTTTGTTATTTAATTTAATTGGGAAGTTCAACGGATCTTGATTGCTTTTACTTTTAGTTTGATATAACTCGTTTTCAAATTTTGTTAGATCCTTTACAATTTTATCAGCCAATTCAACTATTTCCTTATTTTTAACTGTATCGGTTATTGAAACCTTTAGTTGTTTAATTTGCCCTTTAACTTTAGTAATATTTTTCAGTGTTTTGTGAATTTCAGTCAATTTATCTCGAATTTCAATTATAAAGGTAAACTGTGCTTCAAGATCTTCTGTACTTACATTGCTTCTCGGGTCTTTCAATAATGTGAAAGTTTGTTCTGAATACAAAGTGTCATTTCTGCTTAGTTTTACCTGATATTCTCCGGGAAGCGCTTTGGGGCCACTTAACGAAGACCACCATAAAATCATTCCTTTTACTTTTTCAGCATCAGGATATTTCATATTCCAAATAAATTGATTTGCTCCTTTTTTTACTTTTAATTCTTCTTCGTACTGCTTCTTATCAGGTTGGGTTGAAAAAGTTTTAATATGTTCTCCGGAAATAGTATAGAAAGAAAGATTCAATGTGTCTTTTTCGTCAACATCTTTTAAATAATAATTAATTAGTACTCCACCAGGGTGATTTTGCCCTGCTGTTTTAGATTTTCTACTACTTCCACCCATGCGATAGCTATCCATTGGTTTAAAGATGAACAAATCTTTTGATATCAGGGATTCATTTATTTGATGAAGCGGTGTTAGATCATCAATTAGCCAAAATGATCGACCTTGTGTTGCAGCAATTAAATTGTCGTTTTTAATGGTCAAATCTGTAATTGGAACTTTTGGTAAATTTAATTGAAAAGGTTGCCAATTTTCACCATCATCAAAACTAACATACACACCATTTTCAGTTCCTGCGTACAACAGTCCTTTTCTTTTAGGATCTGAACGCAAAACTCTAGTAAAATGTTCAGTTGCTATTCCATTTGTAAGTAGTTTCCAATTTTTACCGTAATCTTCTGTTTTATAAATGTAAGGAGAATAGTCACCTAATTTATAGCGAGTTCCCACAATATAAGCTCCGCCAGCTGAGAACCGGTCAATTTCAATGCAATTGATCATCATCCATTCGGGCATTTTTTTTGGGGTAACATTTTTCCAGTTTTTTCCTCCGTCAGTTGTAATATGTACCAATCCGTCATCAGATCCGGTCCAAATCAAATCTTTTTCAAAAGGAGATTCTACTGCTGCGAAAATAGTTCCATAATATTCTACGCCGGTGTTATCTTTTGTGATCGGGCCTCCGGAAGCTTTTAATGTTTTGGGGTCATTTCTTGTTAGATCAGGGCTAATAATTTCAAAGGATTGTCCTTCATTATAAGTAACATGTACAAAATTTGAAGTAGTATACATTTTCTTTTTATTATGAGGAGAAAAGAAAATAGGATAATTCCATTGAAAACGGTATTTCATATCTTCAACACCGTGTCCCAACGGGTTATCCGGCCAGACATTAATAACTCTTCGTTCGCCATTTTCATGGTTTATTCTTGTAAGAAATCCGCCATAACTTCCACCATATACAATATCATTATTTAACGGGTCTATGGCAAGATGTGCACTTTCACCACCAGCAGTACTTTCCCAATCACTTTCACCAATTGTTCCCCTACTGGTTCTGTGTGCAATTCTTATGGTAGAATTATCCTGTTGAGCCCCATAAATTCTATAAGGAAAGTGATTATCGGTAGTAACTCTGTAAAACTGTGAAGTAGGTTGGTTCATATAAGTACTCCAATTTTCACCGGCATCAAAACTTACTTGTGCACCGCCATCATCACCAATAATCATTCGTTGATTATCTTCAGGAGCAATCCATAAATCATGATGATCTCCATGAGGTGCATTAAAGGTCTTAAAGGTTTTACCACCATCTTTTGATTGATGGTATTGCACATTCAATACATAAACACCATTCTTATCTTGCGTGTCAGCATATATTCGGGTATAATACCAGGCACGTTGACGTAATTTGCGTTCACTATTAATTAACTTCCACGTTTTTCCGGCGTCCAGAGATTTGTAAACACCTCCATCTTTATTTTCGATCAACGCCCATACAATATCAGAATTAACAGGAGAAACCGTAATACCACTAATTCCCCAGATACCTTTTGGTAATCCTTCATTTGAAGAAATATTAGTCCAGGTTTCACCTTCATCTATACTTTTCCATAGCGCAGATCCTTCACCGCCACTTGACAAGCTATAGGGTGTTCTTCTAACATTCCATGTGGAAGCATATAAAATTCTTGAGTTATTAGGATCGATAATTAAATCAACTGCTCCGGCATCGGCATTTGCATACAATACTTTTTTCCAGATTATTCCCCCATCAATAGATTTGTACACGCCTCTTTTAGAGCTTGATTTGTACAAATCGCCAAGAACGGCTGCGTAAACAATATCTGGATTATTCGGATGTATACGTACTCTTGGTATGTGCCTTGATTTTTTTAAGCCAATAGCCTTCCATGTCTTTCCGGCATCAACCGATTTCCACATACCATCACCTGAAGACACATTACCTCTAATCGTCACTTCTCCATTTCCAACATAAATTACATTATTATCAAATTCACTGACTGCAATAGCACCGACTGAACCACCAAAGAAGTCATCTGAGATATTACTCCAGGTATTTCCAGCATCTGTTGTTTTCCATACTCCACCACCGGTAGCTCCAAAATAGTAGAGATTTTCCTTGTTGGATACTCCAGTTACAGCAGCACTTCTTCCACCTCTGAAAGGACCAATATTTCTCCACTGTATAGCATCATAATATTCTTCACTAAATTTGGATACTATTTTTTGTGCATTAACTTTGTGTGCTGTAACAAAAAGTAAACAGCTTACCAGTAAAAAGTATTTTTTCATAATATTAATTGAATTGATTGAAATTTTTCTGAGTAGTAAAGCTATTAAAAATATTTTGAAATAAAGTTTCTAATTAAACCAAGGATGTCATCATTGAAAATTGACAAAATAATTAAAACTGTAAAGGGTAGTATTCAAATTACAGGTTCTAAAAGTGAATCAAACAGGTTGTTGGTTTTGCAGCAATTTTATACGAATCTAAAAATTGAAAATGTATCAAATTCAGATGACACTGCTACAATTCAGAAAGCATTAAAAAGTATATCCAATGAAATTAATATTGGTCATGCAGGTACAGCCATGCGTTTTTTAACGGCGTATTTTTCGGTAAAAGAGAATTCAGAAATTGTTTTGACAGGATCCCGAAGAATGCAAAACAGACCTATAAAAATTTTAGTTTCAGCTTTAAGAGAATTAGGTGCTGATATCGTTTATTTAGATAAAGAAGGCTATCCGCCTTTAAAAATAAAGGGTAAAAAATTACAGGGTAATATTATTGAAATTGACGGAAAAATAAGCAGTCAGTATATATCGGCATTGTTATTAATTGCCCCAACATTGGATCGGGGACTACAATTAAAATTTAAAGGTGAAATTACGTCGGTTCCTTATATTAGAATGACCTTGCAATTATTGGATGAACTTGGAGTAGCATCGACTTGGGAAGATAAATGCATAACAATTAATAACAAACCTTATATAGAAGATAGCACGATAGTTGTAGAATCTGATTGGAGTTCAGCATCTTATTTTTACAGTTTGGCTGCACTCTGTCCAAAGTCTGAAATGAGGCTTTCATTTTTTAAGAAGAGTAGTTTACAGGGAGATGCTAGAATCGTTGAAATTTATGAAAAATTAGGAGTTGATACGGTGTTTGAATCGAATTCAATTTTGTTAATTAACAAAAAACCATTAATTCATAAACCGTTAAATACCAACTTAATAAGCACTCCGGATCTTGCTCAAACAATAGCGGTGACTTGTTTTGGTTTGGGAATTGAATGTTTTCTGTCAGGCCTTCATACCTTAAAAATAAAAGAAACAGATAGGTTGGTAGCCTTAAAAAATGAAATCGAAAAATTAGGGGGGAAAGTGCATCTTACAAATGAATCATTGCACTTAAAATCATCAACGAGAATTAATGAGAATATTAGCATTGCAACATATGATGATCACAGGATGGCCATGGCCTTTGCACCGCTGGCATTGAAAGTTCCAATCAGGATTGAAGAACCAAGTGTTGTCGTAAAATCATACCCGTCTTTTTGGAAGAACTTTAAAGAAATCACCCATTAAAAAACACAAAAACAAAGTTTTATTGAGAATCACTTGACAACGCCTATGTCTATGTTGTATATTTGCGCTCATTCAAGAAAAAAAGCACATGAAATTATCACATTTTAGATTCGATTTACCAGAAGATTTATTAGCAGAATACCCGGCGGAACATAGAGATGAATCACGTTTAATGGTTTTGAACAGAAAAGAACATACTATTGAACATAAAAAGTTTAAGGATTTGATTAATTACTTTGATGAAGGTGACCTTATGGTGTTAAATAACACGAAAGTATTTCCTGCAAGGATGTACGGTGAAAAGGAAAAAACAGGAGCAAGAATCGAAGTTTTTCTTTTAAGGGAATTGAACGCAGAGAGCAGATTGTGGGATGTGTTAGTTGATCCGGCAAGAAAAATCAGGATTGGGAATAAATTATTTTTTGGTGAAGATGAAAATCTGGTTGCAGAAGTTATAGATAATACTACTTCAAGAGGAAGAACATTGCGTTTTTTTTATATGATGGTTCTTATGAAGAGTTTAGAAAAAAACTGGATGAATTAGGAGAAACACCCTTACCAAAATATATTAAAAGAGCTGTTGAACCTTGTGATCAAGAAAGATATCAAACAATTTACGCAAAACACGAGGGTGCTGTTGCTGCTCCCACTGCAGGACTACACTTTTCAAAGCATTTAATGAAACGATTGGAAATTAAAGGAATAGATTTTGCGGAAGTAACATTACACGTTGGATTAGGAACATTTAGCCCGGTTGAGGTAGAGGATTTATCAAAGCATAAAATGGATTCGGAGCAATCGTTAATTACAGATGATACTATAAAAATTGTAAACAGTGCTCTTGAAACTAAAAGAAGAATATGTTCTGTAGGGACTACCGTTATGCGTTCATTGGAAAGTGCGGTATCTTCAGGTGGTCGTTTGAATACTTTTAGTGGATGGACAAATAAATTTATTTTTCCTCCATATGAATTTAGCATTGCTAATTGTATGATCACTAATTTTCATACTCCAAAATCTACTTTGATGATGATGGCAGCAGCATTTGCAGGGTATGACTTTTTAATGGAGGCTTATGAAGAAGCTGTGAAAGAAAAATATCAGTTCTATTCGTATGGAGATGCCATGTTGGTTATTTAAATACAACAAAATATTATAGTTATTAGATTCCCGCAATTGCGGGAATCTTTTTATGGGCTTTAGATTATAATGGATAAGAAAAAAGACATACGAGTTTTAACTAAAGAACAGCTGCGAGATTTTTTCATAGAAAATGGAGATAAGGCTTTTAGAGGAAATCAAGTTTATGAATGGTTGTGGAATAAAAGTGCACATTCTTTTGAAGATATGACTAATATCTCAAAGGAAACACGTAAAATGTTACAAGATAATTTTGTAATTAATCATATTGAAGTGGATACGATGCAGCGTAGTTCGGATGGAACGGTTAAAAATGCTGTTAGATTACATGATGGGTTGATAGTAGAATCAGTGTTAATTCCAACAAAATCAAGAACAACAGCCTGTGTTTCCAGTCAGGTGGGTTGTAGTTTGGATTGTAAATTTTGCGCTACGGCAAGTTTGAAGAAAATGCGAAATTTAAATCCTGATGAAATTTACGATCAGGTGGCTGCTATTAATAAAGAAAGTTTATTGTATTACAATCATAAATTATCTAACATTGTATTTATGGGAATGGGAGAACCGCTCATGAATTACAACAATGTGCTAAAGGCAATCGATAAAATTACTTCACCGGAAGGATTGGGGATATCAGCAAAAAGAATAACTGTATCGACTTCCGGGATACCCAAAATGATAAAAAAATTGGCCGATGATAATGTAAAATTCAATTTGGCGGTATCCCTGCATTCAGGAATTGATGCAGTCAGATCCCAAATTATGCCATTTAGTATGGCGTTTCCATTATTAGAATTGAAAGAATCTTTAGAATATTGGTATGCTAAGACTAAAAGTAGAGTTAGTTATGAATATATTGTTTGGGATGGAATCAATGATAACAGAGCAGCCATAAATGCATTGGTAAAATTTTGCAGATATGTTCCTTGTAAGGTTAATTTAATTGAATATAATCCAATTGATAAGGGTGAATTTCAACAGGCAAAACATCAGGCTATAAATGATTATATAAGTATATTGGAAATGAATGATATTATTGTCAATGTTAGGAGAAGCAGGGGTAAAGATATTGATGCAGCTTGTGGCCAGTTGGCAAATAAATAAAGGTAGACGATCGCCTACCTTTATTTAATTTTTTTAAATATATTTTAGTAATAGATTTTTTTAACGTTTGAGTTTCTTTTTAACCTCAATTTCTTGATAAGCTTCGATAACATCTCCAATTTCAATATTATTGAAGTTTTTAATTTGAAGCCCACAATCATATCCTTTAGAAACTTCTTTAGCATCGTCTTTAAAACGTTTTAAGGAAGTCAACTCTCCGGAATGAATAACAACATTATCTCTTATAATTCTAATTTTAGAATTTCTGAATATTTTACCACTTACTACCATACAACCGGCAATGTTTCCAACTTTTGAAATTTTATAAACTTCTCTGATTTCTACATTACCCGTTATTTCTTCTTTAATTTCAGCAGACAGCATTCCTTCCATTGCATCACGTAGATCGTTTATTGCATCATAAATAATGGAATATGTTCTTACATCAATTTCTTCATTATCAGCAAGCATTCTTGCATTTCCTGAAGGTCTTACGTTAAATCCAACAATAATAGCATCGGATGCGGAAGCTAATAATACATCAGATTCAGTAATTGCCCCAACTCCTTTATGAATTATATTTACTTGAATTTCATCAGTTGATAATTTTTGGAACGAATCGGTTAACGCTTCTACAGAACCATCAACATCTCCTTTTAAGATAATATTCAATTCTTTGAATTCGCCCAAAGCAATTCTACGTCCAATCTCATCTAACGTAATATGACGTTGAGTTCTTACGGATTGTTCTCGTTGAAGTTGAGAACGTTTTGTAGCAATTTGTTTTGCTTCTTTTTCATCTTCAAAAACATAAAACTTATCTCCAGCTTGTGGTGCACCATCTAGACCTAGTATTGATACCGGTTCAGAAGGCCCTGCCTTAAACATACTTTTACCTCGTTCATCGAACATAGCCTTTATTTTACCACTATGCTTACCGGCTAGCATATAATCCCCAATATTAAGTGTTCCTTCTTGAACTAAAATAGTAGATACATAACCACGTCCTTTATCTAGTAATGCTTCAACTATAGTACCAGCTGATAGCTTGTTTGGATTCGATTTTAAATCTAACATTTCAGCTTCCAATAATACTTTTTCAAGCAATTCATCAACACCCTGGCCTGTTTTGGCCGAAATATCATGCGATTGTATTTTACCTCCCCAATCTTCAACCAGTAAATTCATTGCCGAAAGTTGTTCTTTGATTTTTTCAGGGTTAGCATGCGGTTTATCTATTTTATTTATTGCAAATACAATAGGCACTCCAGCTGCTTGTGCATGACTTATTGCTTCTTTCGTTTGAGGCATTACATCATCGTCTGCAGCAACTACAATTATTACTAAGTCGGTCACTTGAGCTCCACGAGCACGCATTGCCGTAAATGCTTCGTGACCTGGAGTATCCAGGAATGCAATTTTTTGCCCTCCTTTTAATTTTACTCCATATGCGCCAATGTGTTGTGTAATTCCTCCCGATTCACCTGCAATAACATTCTCATCACGAATATAATCCAGTAAAGAGGTTTTACCGTGATCAACATGTCCCATTACAGTCACAATTGGAGCTCTTGGCTCTAATTCTTCCGGGATATCTATATGTTGGTGAATTGCTTCTTCTACTTCTGCACCAACAAAATCCACCATATATTCGAATTCTTCTGCTACAATAGTTAATGTTTCAGCATCTAAACGCTGATTCATGGTCACCATCATTCCTAAAGACATGCAGGTTGAAATAATATCAGTAACAGGGATATTCATCATAGTAGCAATTTCACTTACTGTAACAAATTCTGTTACCTTAAGAATTTTGCTTTCCGCTGCTTGAAGTTCTAAATCTATGTCGGTTTGTTGACGGTGTTGGTCTCTTTTATCTCTTCTATGTTTGGCACCTTTTCCTTTTTTAGATTTTCCCTGAAGTTTTTCAAGAGTCTCTCTAACTTGTTTTTGAACTTCGGCTTCTGAAGGTTCTTCTTTTATAATTGGTTTTCTACCACGGTGCATTCCTCGTGCACCTCCTCCTCGTGCACCACTTCTTTTTTGATTTTCAGAACCCGGAATAGGGGCTTTTTTTATAATTCTACGACGTTTCTTTTTGTTTGCATCAGCAATAGTATTACTTTTTTTAGTAACTGATTTTTCTGGTTTTTTCTTTTTTGGTCGTACGAATTGTTTTAGATCAATTTTTTTACCGGTTATTTTTGGCCCGTGTAACTTTTTGTATTTTGTTTCAATCGATTTTGGATCTACCTTAATTACTGATTCTTCTTCAGTGGTTGTTTTGCCCGGCTTTTCTTTTCCCTTTTCTTTTTCAATCGGCTTATCGGACTCGTCAATTTTTAACTTCTCTTCTGCTTTAACTTTCTTTTCTTTTTCAACAACTGGAGCAGGCTTTTCAATTTCAGCTTCGGTTTCTTTATTAATTTCTTCTACTGGTTTATTGCTTACTTTAACAGACTTTTTTTCTTCTTGTTTATCAATAGGTTTAGCTACTTCCGCCATTTTAGGCTCAACTTCAATTTTACCAATAGTTTTAATTTCTAGCTTTTCAGCTTTGGCTTTAACAACAACTTTTTTTGCTTCTTCGTCTAGGCGTTGTTTTTCTAATTTTTCTTCAAGAGCAATACGCAATGCTTCTTTTTCTTTTCTTTTTTCCTCACCTACCTCCTTTGAAGCTGCTTTTTTACTTCTGTCAGTTTGAAAACCATCCAATAGTACTTCGTATTCTTCATTAGATATTTTTGTTGTAGGTCTTGCTTCAATCTCAAAACCATTAGTAGCTAAATGCTCAACAGCTCTATCTAACGAGATATTTAATTCTCGCAATACTTTGTTTAGTCTCAATGTTTTATTTTCAGCCATATATAATTTTTTAAGCCAATTTTTATAGAATATTTAAAGATTAGTCTTCAAATTCTTCTTTTAATATTTTTTGAACATCTAAAATAGTTTCTTCTTCTAAATCAGTTCTACTTACCAGTTCAGATACATCTTTTTCAAGAACACTTTTCGCAGTATCTAAACCGATTTTTTTGAATTCCTGGATTACCCAACCTTCAATTTCATCTGAAAACTCAGTCAATTCAACATCATCTTCAGCTTCAATACCTTCTCTTTGAACATCTAATTCGTATCCGGTTAATTGCGAAGCCAAACGAATGTTTACACCATTTTTACCAATAGCCTTGGATACTTCTTCAGGTAATAAAAACACATCAACTCTACCTTTTTTTCCATCTTCACGTCCTTCTTCTTCATGAATTTTCATAGAAACTACTTTTGCAGGGCTCAAAGATCTGGCTATATACAGTTGCTGGTTTTTGGTAAAATTAATTACATCGATGTTTTCATTTCCTAATTCACGAACAATACCGTGAATACGGGATCCTTTCATACCGACGCATGCACCAACAGGATCAATTCTGTCATCATAAGAATCTACAGCCACTTTAGCCTTTTCTCCTGGAATTCTTGCAACACCTTCAATGGTGATCAATCCATCAAATACCTCAGGAATTTCTTGCTCAAAAAGTTTTTCTAAAAATTCGGGAGACGTTCTTGATAAAATAATTACAGGTTTATTACCACGTAATTCTACAGTTTTTATGATACCTCGAACAGATTCACCTTTTCTGAAATAATCTGAGCGAATTTGTTCACTTTTAGGTAGTATTATTTCGTTCCCATCGTCATCTAACAATATAATTGCGTTATGACGTATATGATGCACTTCGGCAGTATAAATATCACCTTCTAATTCTTTAAAGTGCTTAAAAGTATTCGTACTATCGTGTTCGTATATTTTTGAGATAAGATTTTGTCGTAAAGCTAAAATTGCTCTTCTACCTAAATCAACTAATTTTACTTCTTCAGAGAGATCTTCACCTATTTCAAAATCAGGTTCAATTTTTTGAGCTTCTGAAAGCTCAATTTCTTCAATAGGATCTTCTACTTCTCCATCGGCGACAACGATTCTGTTTCTCCAAATTTCCAAATCCCCTTTATCTGGATTTATAATGATATCGAAGTTCTCATCAGACCCAAATTTTCTTTTCAAAGCAGCTCTAAAGACTTCTTCAAGAATTGCCATAAGGGTAACTCTATCAATATTTTTATCTCCTTTAAATTCTGAAAACGATTCAATTAATGCTATATTTTCCATGAATGTTCTTACTTAAAATATTATTTTCACTTTTGCCTCTAAAATATTTATAAACTGTATTGTTGCGTTTTTAACAACAGTTATTTTTCCTTTTCCAATTGGTTTTGCTTCACGGGCCTTCCATTCCAATTCAATTTCATCTCCTGTTACCTTGATAAGCACACCTTCAATAGTACTATTATCGTGCAGTCTAACTTTTAAAATACGATTTATATTTTTTTTGTACTGCCGTTTTGTTTTTAAGGGATTTGAAATATCAGGTGAGGTAACTTCCAATGAAAAATCTTCCTCATCTCTATCTAAATTATGTTCAACTTCTCGACTAATTCTGATACATTCTTTTAAAGGGGTTCCATGATCACCATCAACCTCTACAAAAATTTTGTTATCTGATAAAAATTTTAACTCTGTTATAAAAAGCTCGGGATTTTGAGCAACAGCACCATTTACCAAATTTTTAATTTTATCTTTATCCATCATTCTATAAAAAGAGGGGACTTATCGTCCCCTCCTATCCTCTAATCTGTGCTAATTCGCTGCAAATATACTAACAATTTTTTAATTGGTAAAAAATCATTCTTTTTTTAATTTAAAATTATTAACTTTACATTAAGCGTTACGAATAAACAATTCAGTTTTATGAAAAATATACTAGTTCCTATTGATTTTTCTGTACAGGCCGAGTATGCTGCAAGAGTTGCATCTGACATAGCCAGACATACAAATTCAAAGATATTATTATTACATATGCTTGAACTTCCAACAGGGATTGTAGATCCTTCCAGTTATGGGTCTTCTAACAATACACCAACATCTTTATTGTTTTTAAAAAGAGCTCATGAAAAATTTGAGAATTTTAAAAAACAGCCATATTTTGATGGTATTGAAATGGAAGATTCAGTGTTGTTTCACAAAGCTTATGACGGAATTATTAATGAAAGTAAAAAACATAAAGCAGACCTAATTGTAATGGGCTCACAGGGAACATCTGGATTTGAGGAGATGTTAGTTGGTTCAAACACAGAAAAAGTTGTTAGAAATTCTGACGTGCCAGTACTTGTTATCAAACGAGAAGTTAAAAAATTTAATATCAAAAATGTTGTTTTCGCTTCTAATTTTAAATATAAAAACAGGAGTTCTTTTCAAAAAATATTGGATTTTGCATCTTTATTCAATGCCAAACTGCACTTGCTTAAAATCAATACTATTCATAATTTTGAAACTACAAAAGAATCCAGTGATGCCATTAGAAACTTTATCAATGACTTTGATCTGGGCGATTATACACTCAATATTTATAATGACGTGTCGATTGAATCAGGAATACTTAATTTTTCCAAAGCTATTAATGTTGATGTAATTATTCTTAATACCCATGGTAGAAGGGGATTAGCTCATTTGTTCAATGGCAGTATTGGGGAGGATCTAGCAAATCATGCAAAATTGCCTGTGATTACTTTTAAGTTATAGAATTTTTCTCAATATTCGTTAATAATAATACTCTTGTTGTATATTAAACACCTTAATGTGATCTATTAATTAAAGGTATTAACCAATAATTCAATAAAATTTTTATTTATCTCTCCACTTATTGGTTATTGGCATCCTTCTACCTTGGCCGAATGCTCTTGATGTAATTCGCAATCCTAAAGCAGCCTGTTGTCTTTTGTATTCATTTTTATCAACAAGTTGAATAATTGTATTAACGATTTCCTTTGAAAATCCTTGAGAGATAATTTCCTCTCTGCTCATATCTTCTTCCACATAGGCTTTTAAAATTGGATCCAGAATTTCATAATCCGGAAGCGAATCAGAATCTTTCTGGTCTTCTCTGAGTTCTGCTGATGGCGGCTTGGTGATGGTCGATTCAGGAATAATCTCTTTGCCTTTGATGTTGTTAATGTGCCGAGATAATTCATAAACTCTCATCTTAAGAACATCAGAAATTACCGCCATTCCACCAGCCATATCTCCGTATAATGTGGCATAACCCACAGAAAGTTCAGATTTGTTTCCTGTTGCCAATACAAGAGATCCAAATTTATTGGAAAGAGCCATTAAAATATTTCCTCGAACTCTTGCTTGTATATTTTCCTCAGCAACGTTAAATTCCGTGCCTTTAAATTGAGATGCCAAGGTCTTCATGTAACTGTCGTAGATATCTTTTATTGGTATTACACCACAGGAAATGCCTAAATTTTCGGCTAAACCCAAAGAATCCACTACACTACCTTCAGAAGAAAATTTACTTGGCATGGTAATACCCCGCACATTCTCTTTGCCTAAAGCTTCAACTGCAATTGCAGCTGTCAACGCAGAGTCAATACCTCCACTAAGACCAATGATAGCATTTTTGAAGCCATTCTTTCTGAAATAATCTCTCACTCCAAGAACTAATGCTTGGAAAATATCGTTATTAATGTGTTCTGTAATTTTAATCTCAGGCTTCGTATTTATATCAGAAATAAAAGAAAGTTCCTCAACAAACGATTGGGATTGATGTACGAGTTTTCCTTGTTTGTTAAAAATATAACTTCGACCGTCAAAAATCAAATCATCCTGACCACCCACAAGGTTGCAATAGACAACAGATATATTATTGTTTTTTGCTTGTTTTACTATGATATCTCTTCTGATTTGATCCTTAGAAGCATGATATGGAGATGCTGAGATATTAATAATCAAATCTGCTCCCTGATTTTTTAAAGCTGATACAGGTCCATTTTCTATCCAGATATCCTCACAAATCGTAAGACCGATTTTTTGGTCTTGTAGTTCATAAATTTTAGTGTTTTTCCCAGCGGTAAAATATCTTTTCTCATCAAATACGTCATAGTTGGGCAGGTGAATTTTATGATGAATACCAATAAGATTACCATCTTTAATCAATGCAGCGGCATTATAGAGGTTGCCGTTAACTTCATCTACAAAACCAACAATTATAGCAATGTCATTTGTATTATTAACTAATTGTTGTAGTATTTCCTTATTCTTCTTGATAAAACTTTTCTTAATCAACAAATCTCTTGGGGGATAACCCGTGATTGTCAATTCAGGGAATACAACAAGATTAGCACCTGACTCTTTGGCCTTCTGTAGATATTCTATTATTTTGTTGTAGTTACCTTTGAGGTCTCCAACTGTAGAATTTATTTGGGCGATAGCTATTTTCATTGTATTTTTTTGAACCTAATATTTTTGCGGCCATTCACATTTATATATTTGGAATTTTTCACAAACCTGCAATCAAATCTGCATTACTTTCAGTTTTCATTACTAAACTAATTTAGTACTTTTGACGTTTAAATTTTAACGACGTGTAAATATAAAAATTAATGAACAGATTTTTAATACTATCAATTTTTTTATTCTCAATAATTTCTTGCAAAAAAGAAACAGTAAATAAAGTTGATATTTCTTCAATCAATGTTTCAGTTATAATCGACAGGTTTGAAGAAAAATTTTACAATGCTACTGAACAATCTTTACCAGAACTTAAAAACGAATACCCGTATTTATTTCCAATTCAAAACCCGGATAGCGTTTGGTTGAACAGGATCAACAATGAAGAAGAAAAAGAATTATTTCTTGAATCTCAGGAGGTTTTTGGAAATTTTGACAGTGAAAAATTGGCATTAGAAAATATGTTCAGGCATGTGAAATACAATCACATTGACTTTAAATCTCCCCGAATTATTACACTTATTAGTAATTTGGATTATGATAGCAAAGTGATGTATGTCGATAGCTTGTTATTTATTTCTTTAGACATGTATTTAGGGAAAAACAATGAAGTCTACCATGATTTTCCGAAATATTTGTCACAAAATTTTGACAAAACACAATTGGTAGTGGATGTGGCGTATTCCTTCAGCGAGAAGTATTTAATAAAGAACAGGAGCAGACAATTTTTGAATATTATTATTGAAGAGGGAAAAAAAATGTATATGGTTGATAGGTATTTACCAACAATTTCAGATGTTCAAAAAATGGGATACAGCAATGAAAAACTGGAATGGGTAATAGATAATGAATCTCAAATTTGGAAATATTTTATTGAGAACAAGTTGTTATTCAGTACAGATTCCAAATTATATGCTCGTTTTGTTTCCAATGCACCTTTTTCGAAATTTTATATAGATATTGATAAAGATTCTCCCGGTAAAATTGGAGTTTGGCTGGGATGGCAAATAGTAAGGTCTTATATGCACAATAATAATGTAACTTTGCAGCAACTTTTGCAGACTAATGCAGCAGATATTTTTAAAAAATCAAAATACAAACCTAAAAAATAATGGCAGTCACGCATACTTCAAAAATAGAATTTTCTATCGGTTTAGACGAGAACAAAGTTCCTGAAAAATTAAATTGGACAGCTCAGGAAGAAGGAATTAAAAACAAAGAAGCCAAAGCACTTATGATTTCTGTTTGGGATTCAAAATCTAAAGAAACCCTTCGAATGGACTTATGGACTAAAGATATGCCAATTGACGAAATGAAACATTTTTATCATCAAACTTTAGTTTCTATGTCAAATACTTTTGAGAAAGCAACAAATGATGATAAAATGAGTGCTACCATGCGTGATTTCTGTGTAGAAATCAAAGTTTGATGCTAAAAATGTTTCATTTAGTAAATTGGCTTATCTTTAGTCCATAAGTCCATGCGCAGGGTTTCCTT
>PVMS01092754.1_pt1 | contig 17020 bp, 12 predicted proteins | sample 1853461 | NCBI WGS metagenome assembly PVMS01 (sample SAMN08582032, study PRJNA380276) | Marine sediment metagenome, whole genome shotgun sequencing project. | isolation source: ocean sediment barecode stripped | collected 2017 | reverse complement strand
CTTCAATAAATTCTACAGCACCGACGACATTTTCCAAGTACTCGCCTTTCATTCCAAGTGTAGCTGTTCCACCAAGTCCAACTCCAAGAAAAAGAGCATTGTATTCTTTTTCCAAAGCTGTTAACTGTTCTTTACTTGTAATTGGAGTGTTGTAATTTATTTTATATCCCATTTGAGCTTCGAGATATGCAATTTCGCTCATAACCTCTTCATTAGAAATCTTATATGGAGCTATACCATGAACTGTTAGGCCGGAAGCCCTTCCTTTGGCTTCAAAAATATCTACCTGATAACCCAAAACCCTTAACTCACACGCACAGGAAAGTCCAGCTGGTCCCCCTCCAATAATACCTACTTTTCGACCGTTATCAGAACCTGCTTTGTATAAATGCTTTCCTGATTCAATTATAGCTTTTGTAGCAAAATGCTGTAGTCTTCCAATCTCTACAGGCAATACATTTTGATGGATATACACGCAGGCACCTTCGCACAGTTCACCTGTTGGACAAATTGTCCCGCAAGCATTTCCCATCCAATTCGAATCATATATAGTCCTGGCAGCGCCTTCTGTATTTCCTGTATGTATTTGTTTTATAAATAAAGGAATATCTATACTGGTAGGGCAAGCATTGATACATGGCGCATCATAACAGAATAAGCATTTAGAACTTGCGTAATATGCTTCAGTACTGTTCATCAAAGGCTTTTTTAACTTGAAATTTTTTTTGTATTCAGCTTCTGAAGTTGGTCTTTTATATTCTGCCATGTTTTTAAGTATTGTGTTATCAATGAATCCTGTTACAATTTCACCAAATCTCCATAAGTTTCAGGGCGTCTGTCTCTAAAGAATTGCCAGGTAGAACGCACTTCTTCAATTAAATCCAAATCAAATTCTGATACCAATAATTCATCATTATCGCGTGTTGCCTGTGCAAATATCTGACCGCGTGGATCTACAAAATAAGACTGTCCGTAAAACTTACCTAAGTTCCAAGGCTTTTCTTCCCCAACGCGATTAATACATCCCATAAAATAACCATTAGCTACAGCATGTGCAGGCTGTTCTAATTTCCATAAGTATTCGCTTAATCCCGCTACAGTAGCTGAAGGATTATACACGATCTCAGCACCATTTAAACCCAAAACCCGAGCTCCATCCGGGAAATGTCGGTCGTAACATATATAAACCCCAACTTTTGCGTATTTAGTTTGAAAAACAGGGTATCCCAAATTACCCGGTTTAAAGAAATATTTTTCCCAAAAACCATTTGTATGTGGAATGTGATTTTTGCGGTATTTACCTAAGTATTTCCCATCTGCATCTATTACAGCAGCCGTATTATATAAAACTCCTGCCTGCTCTTTTTCATAAACAGGAACAATTATTACCATGTTATACTTCTTTGAAAATTCTTGCATTCTTTCAATCGTAGGGCCTGGAACAGATTCTGCTGAAGCGTACCATTTATTATCCTGACCGGGGCAAAAATATGGCGAATTAAATATTTCTTGCAAACATAAAATTTGAACACCTTGTTTACCGGCATCTTCAATATAAGGAATATGTTTATCGAGCATAGCATCCATAATTTCCTGAATACTTCCTTCGCCTTCAGATATTGGAATACTCATTTGTATCAATCCTGATTTTACAATTCTTGGCATAATATTTTATTTTATTATTTTTAGTTAATAAATGTAAAATTATGAGTTTAAACAATACTCACAATTCTCAGCACTCTAAATTTTTAGATGACTATTTTTGATGTTTTACTTCTTGGTATAAATTGACCATGGCCTGGTTCAAGCTTACATTCATTGTCTTCAATAGCTACTTTACCACGTAGAATTACAATTTCCGTTTTACCAATTACCGGTTGTCCTTCATATGCTGAATAATCACAATTCATATGATGTTTTTTTACAGAAATAGTATGTTTCTTAGTTGGATCAAAAACTACAATATCGGCATCTGAATCTATAGCAATAGTGCCTTTTCTAGGATACATTCCAAAAATTTTAGCAGCATTTGTAGAACTTATTTCGACATATTTAGTCAATGAAATTTTCCCTTTATCCACTCCTTCTGAATATAAAAATTCCATACGATGTTCAATAGCAGGGTGTCCGTTAGGAATTTTAGAGAAGTCATCCTTCCCCATTTTTTTCTGTTCCCATAAAAATGGACAATGATCAGTTCCAACCACTTGAATCAATCCCTGATTAATCCCGGACCATAATGCTTTTTGATCTTTCTTTTCCCGTAAAGGGGGACTCATTACCCATTTTGCACCCTCAAAACCCTTTTCATATAAAGTGGCATCCAGCATCAAATATTGTGTACAGGTTTCCACAAAAACTTTTTGATTACGCTGTGTGGCTCTTCGAACGGAATTCAGAGCTCCTTCACAAGTCATATGTACTATATATCCGGGACAATCGGTATAATGAAGCATGTCTGTAAATCGTCCGGACGCTTCTGATTCAGTTACTTCCGGTTGTGATAAATAATGGTACAACGGAGATAAGTTCCCTTTAGCTTTATTCTTTGAAATTAAGGAATCTATCATATCGCCATTAGTAGCATGAACAGTTACCAATCCACCATGCTTTTTAACTACTTTCATGAGTTGCACCATTTGCCCGTCATCGATCATCAGTGCCCCTTTATACGCCATAAAAGTTTTAAAAGAGGATATGCCCTCCTCTTCAATGAATTGAACTACTTCTTTAGCTACATCATCATTAAAATCTGTAACGGCCATATGATAAGAATAATCGCCAATGGCTTTTCCCTGTGACTTTTTTTGCCATATTTTTAAGGCATTATGCAAAGTATCGCCTTGTGTTTGTAAAATAAAATCAATTACCATAGTTGTACCACCATGCAACGCAGCACGAGTTCCCGTTTCATAATCATCACTTGAATATGTTCCCATAAAAGGCATATCCAGATGTACGTGAGGGTCAATACCTCCTGGAAAAACCAGTTTATTTGTTGCATCAATAACTTTATTTGATTTATAATTTAAATTTTTTCCAATTGCAATTATTTTTTCACCTTCAATATATACATCTGCAAAATAAGTTTCAGCGGCTGTTACAATTCGACCATTTTTTATTAAAATTGACATAGTTATCTTATAAATAGATTTAAAAAAAATTAGTTTTCAATAAATTTACATGTTTTTATTAGTATCACACATGTTTAACTTTTTTTTCCACTCGATTAGAAGTAGCAATGCTTACAATTATACCTGCAATAATTGATAAAATAAATGATGGCCCAAGCTCTCCCAATTTTTCAAAATAAATACCTATTCCAGCTAATGACGCAAACCCAAATTTAAATATTGGTACGGCTAAAAATCCTATTGACATTGAAGCAATTGCTCCTTTTTCATTGAACTTATCCCAAAAAAGAGATAAAATGATAGTAGGGCAAAAGGTTGCGGCTATCCCTGACCAGCCAAAAATGACAAACCAAAAAATAGTTCTTTCAGGAACAGTAATTGCAACTACCATTGCAACCAAAAGTGCAATTACCGCTAAAATTAATGTAATGTATTTTGAGCTTTTAGCCAACTCCTCTTCTGTTTTATTTGGTTTAAATATTTGTTGATAAAAGTCTCTTGATATCGCACTTGATGCAACCACTAACAATGAATCTATTGTCGACATTATTGCCGAAAGTACTGCTGCTATATAGATTCCTATTAATGTGAGTGGCATTACTCTTTCTACTAAAAGAGGCAACACATTCTGAGCACCGTTTCCAAGTATTTCTTCAGGATTGGCACCTAAAGAGGTGAGCAGGTATCTTCCATAAATACCGATTAATACAGCACATGAATCTGTTATTAAAGTAAACGTTATTGCTACCCAACGACCTTTTTTAATTTCAGAAGTACTTTTTATGGACATGAAACGAATGAATAATTGTGGTGAACCCATAAAACCTAATCCAATAAACATGAATCCCAGAATTGTAAATAGGTTAATTGAACTAAATCCACCATTTCCCCAAATATTCAGGAAGAATGGATCCAATTTCGTTAATTCATGAGAAATCGAAACTTCAGAACTTATTGAAAAATACGCTACTATTGGAAGAAATACCAATCCAATGAGCATAATAAGTCCTTGAAATAAATCGGACCAAGCCACTGCTATAAAACCTCCCGAAAATATGTAGGTCAAAACAATCAAAAATCCTACAATAGCTCCGGAAAAATAGTTCCAACCCATAAATGATTCAAATGCTGAACCTGTTGCATCAATTTGTGCACTTACATAGATTATTACAAATAACGACAATGCAGTAGCTGCAACAATTCGAAGGGTATGAGTCCTTGATTTAAATCTACTTACTAAATAATCTGGTATGGTTATGGAGTTGTATTCATCACTTAATTGTTTAAATCGTTCTGCCATAAAAAACCATGAAACAGCAACGCCAATAACCTCGCCTAAAACCACCCAAAAAGCAGAAACTCCAACCATGGCACCTAACCCTGTAAGACCTAGCAATAACCAAGCAGATTCACCGGTTGCTCTGGCAGAAAAAGCAACAACCCAAAAACCGAGTTTCTTTCCGCCTACATAATAATCTTTTGTGTTCTTAATCCGTTTTGAAGCGTAATATCCAATTAAAAAAAGGACACTAAAATAACCAATTAGTATTATGTATTTTGTTACCAAACTGATTTATTGTTTTTCATCAAAATATAATACAATGTAAATGAGATTATAAATCCGGTAAACCAAGATAGGGTATACAAAAAATTAAGTGTTGGAATCCAATACCCAATCAGTGCTAAAAATACACCCACAAATAAGGCTATCATTGCCGCTTTATTAAATCCTGTTTTCCCATATGAATAAATACCTTCCGTCTTATATAAATCGGCTAATAAAAGTTTCTTCTTTCTGACTAAATAATAATCTGCAATTAAAATTCCCAACACAGGCCCAAGCAAACCACTTACAATAATCAGAAATCCGGAAATTTCATTAAGCAGCCACCAGGGAGCTATCAGAATTCCAATAATTCCGGTAATCATTCCCCCGCTTCTAAAACTTATTTTTTTAGGCCATAAATTTGAAAATGCATTTGATGGTGCAATTACATTGGCTGCAATATTGGTGCTTAAAGTTGCAATCAACATAAAAATTTGAGAAATAATAACAACAACCGGGTTTTTAAATTTTGCAATCAGTGAAACAGGATCCCAGGGAGCATCATCAGCAATTAAGATATCTTTAAAATTGATTATTGCTGCACAAGTCACAAAAATTCCTACAAATGAATAGAGCATCATGGTGCCTGGCAAACCAATAAATTGTCCTGCAATCTGATCTTTTTGAGTTGCCGCATATCGTGTAATATCAGCAATACTTATAGACATTGTTGCCCAATAGCCAACCATAGCAGTAAGCCAAAGGAGATAGATCCATAACTTTCCATCAGATTTTTGTGAATCTGATGTAATTAAAAAGGGTGTTACAACACTTGATACTACAGGAATATCTCCTTCTGTATTTCTAAATTGTATTTGTACATTTTTAACTGATTGAATAGGTATTTGAACATTAGAGAAAGTTTTCCATATAGCATTTTCTTCTGATAAAATTATGTATTCATTGACTTTGAGATTCCCTTCTTTGTCTTTTAAAGAATTTAGATGGAGATAAAATTTATTATCTTTTTCCTCTATGGATGCCGCAGTGTTTTCGAGTTGAACACTCTGGTCTAAAACTATAGCAAATCCATCAGCTTTTGAATAGCTCCAATATATTAAAACCAATCCCATGACCACCAGTATTGGAGCCGAATAAGATTCAAGCCATTTAATGCTTTCGGTTCCTTTCCAAATAAAATACATGTTGATACACCAAAAAATTCCAAACCCTACAAATTTACCGACCGACAATCCTAACGCTCCGGTAGACCCAGTCATCGCATTAAAAATAGCGTAAATTGCCAATCCACCTATCCATGTTTGTACTCCAAACCATCCGCAGGCAATAATTCCTCTTGCAACTGCGGCTAAATGTACTCCTTTAGTACCAAAAGCAGCACGACCAATAACTGGAAAAGGAATACCATATTTTACCCCGGCATGACCATTAAGAACCATTGGAATAGTGATAATTAAATTTGCCAACCCAATTATAATTAATGCTTCATACCAATTTAAACCTGTTTTAATCATGTAAGAAGCTAAGAGATATGTCGGAATACAAACTGCCATTCCAACCCAAATAGCTGCTAAATGCCATTTACTCCAAGTTCTATTTTCCACAGCAACTGGAGCTAAATCTTCACTGTATAAGGGTGAGTTTGAAACATTTTCTTGTAACTCTACAATATCTTTATCCATAATTATTTTCTTTTAAACTGAAAAATTGTAACATGATTTTTTTTAATTTTTTCAATTCAGTTCGAAGTCAAATTATTAATGAGTGTGCGAAGGCCAATGCATCTCTTAAAGATTTCATTAATCCTGATACTCATTAAGTTTATAAACTTGGTTCCAACCTACGAGATAATGATAATCAATGACAATAGTCGTCTGCAATATCAATTGCTTTAGAAATTATTTTTAATCCTTCATCAACTTCTTCTTTAGTAATGTTCAATGGAGGAGCAATAAAAATCCAGTTCCAGCGTACAAATGTAAACATTCCTAGTTCTCTTATTTTAGCCGCCATTTTATTAGTAACTTCCATTTCATGTGGCCTGGCATTCCAAACGGTTATTGGTTCTTTGGTTTCTCTGTTCTTAACTAACTCTATGCACCCTAATAATCCTGTATTTCTAAAATCCCCAATTGAAGGATGTTTATTCTTTAATTTTTCAATTTCCCCTTCGATATATGTTCCCATTTGAGCAGCCTTATTTACCAAATCTTCCTCTTCAATGATATTGATGTTTTCAATAGCTGCGGCGCATAAAACAGCATGTGCAGAATACGTAAGTCCCAAGGCAAATGGTTTGTCATCAAAATATTTTGCAATGGTATCTGTAACAATCATAGCACCTAACGGCAAATATCCGGAAGTTAATCCTTTGGCCAAACACATGATATCAGGTGTCACACCATGATGATCAATGCCGAACATTTTTCCTGTTCTTCCGAATCCGCTCATTACTTCATCATCAATCATTAAAATTCCATATTTATCACAAATATCACGAACTTTTTTTAAGTACAAAGGAGGATATTTTATACAACCCGAAGAGCCCGATTCACCTTCAAATAAAATGGCCGCGACTGCATCTGGATTTTCAAATTGAATCACTCTTTCCAGATTGGACAAGGCAAGTTCGCCACACTCTTCTATGGATGAGGAATTCCATGGGCAACGATAAGCATATGGATTTTCCACATGTACAAAATTATTTCCAGTTTGATTATCTACAGCAAATTTTCGAGGATCACCTCCTGCTGCAATAGCACCATAAGTTGCGCCATGATAGGAACGATAATGAGATATGATTTTATGTCGACCCGTATAAATTCTAGCTAATTTAATAGCGTTTTCAATTGCCTCCGCACCACCTAATGTGAAAAAAGTTTTGGTTAAATTGCCAGGTGTTATGTCCGCAAGTTTTTTACCAAGTTTTCCACGAACTTCTGTTGCCATACCAGGAAATACATAACTAAGTTTATCCATTTGTTTCGCCACCGCATTAGAAATCCGTTGGTTTCCATGACCTATATTTACATTCATCAACTGAGAAGAAAAATCCAGGTATTTTTTTCCATCTCTATCATATATATAGCTCCCTTTGGCGTGGCTGGCATTTATTGGATTGAGCCCTCCTTGTTTTGTCCAAGAAAACAGGGTGTATTCTAAATTATCTTTAATTATTTGATTTTTCATTTCATTGATTCGCTTTAATAAATAACTTAATTAGATTCTTCAACTGCATATTTCTGCTAAAGTGAAGGTTTCAAAAATACATTTATATCCAATCAACTCATCCAATTTATTTGCGCTTCAGGATTCCATTTCGTGGTAATTTTTTTGTTTTGCGTCCAAAATTCAATAGAACTTCTTCCCGTAATATCAGCAACGCCAAATTTTGATTCATTCCAACCACCAAAAGAAAAAGGCTCACGAGGCACAGGGACTCCAATATTGACACCAATCATTCCGGCACTTGCACGATCCATAACTTGTTTTGCTAATCCTCCGCTTTGAGTAAAAACGGCAGCAGCATTTCCATAATTTGAGCTGTTCTCAATTTCAATTGCTTGGTCCAGATTTTTGGCTCGGATGATAGAAATTACCGGACCGAATATTTCTTCACGAGCAACAGCCATTTCCGTAGTTACATAATCTAAAATAGTAACTCCAACATAAAATCCCCCCTCTTTGCCGGGAACAACAGCATTTCGTCCATCAATCAAAATTTTGGCTCCATCAACTTCGGCTTCAGTGATATATTTTTCAATGCGATTTTTGGCTTCAGCACTAATAATGGCACCAAGATTTTGACCTGGTATTATTTTTTTAGATTCTTTAACCATCATGTCAATAATATGCTGCACTTTATCTACACCTACCATCACTGAAGCAGCCATACAACGCTGTCCTGCACAACCAGACATAGAAGCTAAAACATTTGAAGCGGTCATTTCCGGATTAGCATCAGGCAACACTATTAAATGATTTTTTGCCCCACCTAATGCTACACATCTTTTTAATGAAGAAGTTGCTCTTTTGTATACAATTTTGGCCACCTTTGTCGATCCCACAAAAGAAACGGCCTCAATACCCGGATGATCACAAATTGCTTCTACTACTTCTTTGCCACCGTTTACCAGATTAAATACTCCGTCAGGAAGACCTGCTTCCTTAAGTAATTCAGCAATACGGATAGTACTTAGTGGCACAACCTCAGAAGGTTTCATTACCATAGTATTTCCAAGCACCAATGCATTAGGCATAGTCCAATGAGGCACCATATTAGGGAAATTAAACGGTGTTATTGAAGCTACAACGCCCAAAGGTTTGCGTTCAATTCTGCATTCTACACCTTTACTTACTTCCTGAATTTCATTCACAACTATTTGCGGCATAGAAACTGCAAATTCACATAATTCAATACTTTTTTCAACTTCAGCTTTTGCCTCGTCATAATTTTTGCCATTTTCTACTTGAATTAATCCGGTAAGCTCTTCAATGTTTTTCTCAAGCAGCGCACGGTATTTAAAAAATACTTGTACACGTTCTTTTAAGGTTAGTGATGACCAGCCTATAAAAGCCTTTTTTGCTGCTATTACAGCATTATCAACATCGATATAATTAGAAAGGGGTAGTTTGGAAATTACACTTCCGTCTAGCGGACTAATAACGTCCATTGTTTTATGCTTATTTTTTGTAAACTTTCCATCGATGAAATTATTTACTTCATATTTTGTGATTATTACCTCCATATGGTTTTTTATTAAAATATTATTAAAAGTCCTTAAAATATATTTTAAGGCTTATAAACATATAAAAGTAAAGAAATATTTTAGAACTTCCTTTTTTAGATTAAACTCGATTTAAAAATTTTAAAACAAGTGTGTAATTGTGGTTCCTACCCTTTAGGATTCTTTTACATATTCATTACTAAATATGAACCGTTTTAAGGTTTTTTTCTAAATCATTTTCTAACGGACTAAATATGTTGCAGAAGATGATGGATTTAGTAAATTTTGGAATATAACCTATCCTATATTTAAAACAAGTAATCAACTGATTTTAAAACTTTCCCAAGATCAAAGCCAAATAATCAGCTGAAAAAGCTTCCATTGGTCTACGTAAAAATATTGTGTTATCTTTATTGACCATTCAACAATATGCTTTACTTAATATTCAAGAATTACAAAAAGAACAGCATATAGATTTTGACGTATTAAAAATTTATGAAAAAATAGTAACCGGATCCATTATTTGGAAATATTAACGCAAGTTGAAACTCTGCATAATCATGAAAACGACACAATTGAACGATAACGAATATGCACCCTTTTATAAAAACTATATCAAGGGATTAGGAAATGTTGACCTATTTGAAATTTTACATTCATCTTTGGAAGAAACCTTGAATACATTACAAAATTTATCAGAAGAAAAATTAACGTACCGCTATGCAGAAGGAAAATGGACAATAAAAGAATTGTTACAACATATAATTGATGCAGAACGTGTTTTGAGTTATAGAGCCCTTCGGTTTTCAAGAAATGATGCTGCTGAATTGCAAGGATTTGATGAAGATTGGTATGTAAATAATTCAAATGGAAATGACAGAAACTTCAAGGATTTACTTGCAGAATTTGTTCAAATTAGAAAAGCAAGCATTTCATTGTTTACAAGTTTTACTGCTGATATGCTTACCATGTCGGGGACTGCCAGTGGAAGTAAAATAACCGTAAGAGCACTGGGTTTTATTATTGCCGGCCACCAAATGCATCACCTAAGGGTCATCAAAGAAAAATATCTTTAGTCTATTTTTTCTAAAAAGAAAATTTCATTCACATTCTTGCTGAATATCCTGGATATCTTCAATGCTAAAACGGTGGACGGGACGTATTTGTTCAGTTCCATAGCATTAATTGTCTGTCGGCTAACATCAATCATTTCTGCTAATTTTGCCTGTGTAATATTATGAATTGCTCGTTCAACTTTTATATTATTCTTCATCTTCAAACACTCGTTTAGATTTGTATAACAGATAATGAAAACGTACCATGAAAAATAATAATATGGTAAACATATTGTAGATCAAAACACTGAAAAAGCTCATATCAAACACCAAAAGTATGGCTAAAATTAATATGGCATAATTTACGTATGTTGCCCATATCAATGACTCCATTCTAATTTTTGAAATGTATTCATCTTCATCTTTTGTTTTTGAAAAAGCCACCAAAATACCCCCAATAATTAATAGAACTGATGCCATTTCATCTGCAATATTGTTGACATTCCATTCAAAAGCAGGATTTGATGATAAAAACCCGGTCTCTCCTATCAACGGAAATACATTTACTTCCCAATTCGGATATTCGTATTCATTTATCATTAAGACAACTCCTAATATAAGTCCGATTATAAACAAAAACCATCCCAATGGTTTGTATTTATGTGCAATTAAAAATCTTGATTTCATAATTTTATTATTTAAATTTAATACAAATGTAAAGTTTATTTTACATTTAGACAAATATTTTTTACTATTTGTTTTCGTACCATATAAAATATTATATTTGATGAAGCTAAAAATTGTGATACCAGATGCGTAAATTCAAAAAAGTTTTGAAAATAATTGTTCTTCTATTAGTTCTTGCCATAATTGGAGGCTGGATGTATTACAACAGTTTAAAACCCAACTATTCAGGAGAACTAAACTTATCCAACATCGAAAACGAAACTACCATATATTTTGACGATTACGGCATACCACATATTTATGCTCAAAACCAAACCGATGCAATGACCGTTTTAGGTTATATTCACGCACAGGATCGTTTATGGCAAATGGAGTTAATGCGTCGGATTGCACCCGGCCGTTTGTCTGAGATCTTTGGTGAAAAAATGTTGAAGAATGATAAATTCTTCGCAAGTTTGGGCATCGATGAATCCTCAAAGAAATCCATTGAAAAATTAAATAAATACGGAGATATTTATAAGTTGGCAACTGCCTATTTAAATGGTATTAATCAATTTATTGAAGAAGGGGCTATCCCTATTGAGTTCACTTTAATAGGCATTGAAAAAGAAAAATATGAACTCAACGACATCTACAATATATTAGGATATATGTCTTTTAGTTTTGCAATGGCGCACAAAACTGATCCTTTGCTCAGTGTTATAAAAGAAAAATTAGGTAACGAATATTTAAAAGAATTAGATATAAATATCAATCCAAATACTGTCCTTATAAAAAATTCTAAAGCTGAAATTGAAAACTTGGAGCAACTGGTTACTAGAGTGAACGACATTATGAGTAATTCTCCAATCCCTCCTTTTGTTGGAAGTAACAGCTGGGTGGTTTCGGGAAATAAAACAAGTTCAGGGAATGTTCTTTTTGCCAATGATCCTCATATCGCTTATTCACAACCTGCTGTGTGGTATGAAGCCCATATCACTACTCCCGATTACGAACTGTACGGTTATCATTTAGCCGGTGTTCCTTTTCCTTTATTAGGACACAATCGTAATTATGCCTACGGTTTGACCATGTTTGAAAATGATGATTTAGATTTTTATAAAGAAGAAAACCATCCAACGGACAAGAACAAATATAAGACTCCAAATGGTTTTGAAAACTACAAAACCGTAAGCAAAACAATTAAAGTAAAAGATGCTGATGCTGTAACAATTGAAATAAAAAGTTCTCGTCATGGCCCAATTATGAACAATGTGATCGATGTAGTTTCACAAACTGAACCTATTGCCATGTCCTGGATATATACACAATACAATGTAGAAATTTTGAGTGCTTTGTATACTATTTCTCGTGCTACTGAGATGGAAGATGTTAAAAAAGGGGCTTCTATGATTCATGCTCCGGGTCTCAATATAATGTATGGGGATGCAAAAGGGAATATAGGCTGGTGGGCGGCCGGAAAACTTTACAAACACAAAGAACATGTAAACACTAAATTTATTTTAGAGGGTGCTTCCGGTGAAGATGATCCTATTGAATATTTAGATTTCAGTCAAAATCCAATGGCTGAAAATCCGCCTTGGAACTTTGTATATTCAGCTAACAATCAACCAGATACTATTGCAAATATATTATATCCCGGTTATTACATTCCTGAAGACAGAGCAAAGCGAATTGTAACATTACTAGAGCCAAAAAACAATTGGAACAAAAGTACAATGGAGTCTATGATCAATGATGTAACCTCGGCAGTAGCGCCTGATGTTGTAAAGGAATTTACTTCTATTATGGATTTCGATTCTTTTAACAAAAATGAGCAAAGAGCCATTGATATATTACAACTCTGGGATGGATCCAATACAATAGACAATGTTGCTCCAACAATTTATAACAAATGGGTTTACCTTTATCAAAAAAACACCTTTGAAGATGAGTTAGGACAAAAATTGTTCAATCAAATTCTTAATACCCATCTAATGTCAAGGGTTATTGCTGACCACATTAAAAAAGACAATTCCATTTGGTGGGATGATGTACGTACTTCTGATAAAACAGAGACAAAAAAAGAAATATTATCGAAATCCCTCATTGATGCTGTGGCATCTTTAGAAGATCAATTAGGAAAAGATATAAAAAACTGGAATTGGGGAAAAGTTCATACTCTTGAACATAAACATCCTCTTGGTGAAGTGTCTTCTTTAAGAAGCTATTTCAATGTTGGACCATTTCCTATGAAAGGAGCAAAAGAAGTTATTGATAACAGAGGCTATAATTTTAATGAGACAGGGTTGTATGAAATTTGGGGAGGTCCATCAACCAGAAGAATCATTGATTTTTCTGATATTGAAAATAGCAGTAGTATATTGCCAACCGGTCAATCCGGAAACCCATTTAGCAAACATTATAAAGACCAGGTTGAATTATATAACAAAGGTGAATTTAGAAAAATGAAATTGAACAAAGATGAGATCATACGTGTTTCAACAAAATTAACTGTACTGCCACAATGAATAGACGAATAACCATAAAACAGATTGCACTAGCCTTACACGTTTCTATTTCTACGGTTTCAAAAGCGTTGAATGATAGCTATGAAATTAGTGACGTAACTAAAAAAAGAATACAAGACTATGCTAAAGAACACAAATACAAGCCCAATAAATTAGCACTAAGTCTTCAAAATAAAAAAACGAAAACGATAGGTATCATTATACCCAATATTCTTACGTACTATTTTGCCAGGGTATTGCGTGGAATTGAAAAAGTAGCAACAGAAAAAGGATACAATATCATTACCTGCATTACTAATGAATCATATAAAAAAGAAGTCGACACCATTGAAATGCTTTCAAATGGCACTATTGATGGATTTATAGCCTGTATTTCTATAGGAACATTAAAGACTCAAAATTTTGATCATTTTCACAGCATTTTAGAAGACGGAACCCCACTCATTTTATACGATCGCGTTCATAAAGATATTCACTGTGATAAAGTGGTAACCGACAATATAAAAAGTGCTTACAAAGCTACGCGTTTTTTAATGCGGTCAGAATGTGAAAACATTGCATTAATCTCAACAACTGATAATTTAAATATTAGTAAATTCAGGGTGAAAGGCTATCTAAAAGCATTGACAAAATACGGTGTGATCCCAAATGATAATCTCATTATTAAACAGGATAATGAAACGCATTTGATAGAGCGCATCAATAAAATGTTAGACCATTATACAATTGATGGTATTTTTACAATTGATGAGGTTTCCGGAGCTATTGCAACACAGGTTTTAAATAAAAGAAATATAAAAATTCCTGAAGATATTTCAATTATTGGGTTTACGAATGGTATATTGTCCAGATACAGTACACCGCCGCTAACCAGTGTAAACCGTTTTGCACATACAACAGGTGAAGTCGCGGCAAACAGACTGATTGATAAAATTGAAGGAAAAATTGATTTTGAGGACATTAAAACTGAAATTATAAGAACGGAATTGGTGGAACGGGAATCGACAAAAAAAATGTTTATTACATTTTAAATAAAAATAAAAAATTGCTATGCTTGTGAAAATTTTTGGCAGCGCCGTATTTGGCGTTGAAGCCTCTACTATTATTGTAGAAGTAAATATCGACAAAGGAATTGGATATCATTTAGTGGGATTACCTGATAATGCCATTAAAGAGAGTAGTTACAGAATATCAGCTGCCCTAAAGAACAATAACTATAAACTTCCCGGTAAAAAAATCACCATCAATATGGCACCTGCCGATATGCGGAAGGAAGGCTCTGCTTATGACCTTACTTTGGCCATTGGAATTTTGGCTGCTTCCAATCAGATTAAATCAGACAAAATCAGTGATTATTTGATAATGGGAGAACTATCTTTAGATGGAAGCTTACAACCAATAAAAGGTGCTTTACCAATTGCTATCAAAGGTAAAGAAGACGGATTTAAGGGTTTTATTCTACCCAAACAGAATGCAAAAGAAGCGGCCATTGTTACCGGATTGAAAGTGTATGGTGTAGAAAATATTACGGATGTCATTAATTTTTTCGACGATAAAACTGAATTAAAGCCAACTGTAATTGATACTCAGGCTGAATTCAATAAAGATTTAGACGATCTGGAGTTTGATTTTTCAGATGTGAAAGGTCAGGAATCTGTAAAACGATCTATGGAAATTGCAGCTGCCGGTGGCCATAATATCATCCTTATCGGGCCACCCGGAAGTGGAAAAACCATGTTAAGTAAAAGACTTCCTTCAATTTTACCTCCTATGACTTTACAAGAAGCCCTGGAAACTACAAAAATCCATTCTGTAGTAGGTAAAATAAAAGATTCTGGGCTTATGGGACAACGGCCATTTAGATCACCCCATCATACAATTTCTGATGTTGCACTTGTTGGCGGCGGACAATATCCCCAACCGGGTGAAATATCACTTTCACATAATGGCGTACTGTTTTTAGACGAATTACCCGAATTCAAACGAACCGTTCTAGAGGTCATGAGGCAACCACTGGAAGATCGTGAAGTAACCATTTCAAGAGCCAGATTTACAGTAACTTATCCCTGTAGTTTTATGTTGGTAGCAAGTATGAATCCCAGTCCGAGTGGTTATTTTAATGACCCCGATGCTCCTGTATCCTCCTCGCCTGCTGAAATGCAACGCTATTTGAGTAAAATATCCGGTCCTCTTTTAGACAGAATAGATATTCATATTGAAGTAAATCCTGTTCCCTTTGAAAAACTTTCAGAAGAAATTCAGGCTGAATCCAGTAAAAAAATTCGGGAACGGGTTACAACAGCACGAAATATACAGGCTACCCGTTTTATTGACAATGAAAATACTCATTACAACGCACAAATGAATGTACAACAAATCAGGAAATTTTGCGTATTGAATGACGAAAGCAAATCATTGCTAAAAAACGCCATGGAGCGATTAAACCTATCGGCCAGAGCTTATGATAGAATTTTAAAGGTTTCAAGAAGCATCAGTGACCTTGACGATTCAGAACACATACAATCTCATCATATTGCAGAAGCCATTCAGTACAGAAGTTTGGACAGAGAGGGATGGCTTGGATGAAATTTTTTGAGTTACTGAAATTGATTATCTTTGAAAATGTGTAACATAATTAAAAAAAAAGTGTCTTTATCACGTAAAAATGATGGGAATTACCCTATAAACATTATGATTTAATGAGTTGTAACCCGTAATAAAAATACTCAAAATGAATGAAGAAAAAAATTCAGATTACTCCCTCATTGGAGGGGATATTTCCTAAATTTTAAAGCTCATTTACCTCAAAATTTTCTTTTCAATAAATATAGTAGGATTATGAAAATATTTAAAATAATCATCATTGTAATAAGTTTCAACATTCATTGTTATGGACAACAATATATTAGTAATTGGGACCTTCCACAAAATATAATTGAGGCAAGGTCATTAGTGAAAAAGGCAGATGCCCTTTTTAATGTTAGCAGCTATGAAGAGGCCGCTGAAATTTTCGAGAAAATTGTTGAATTAAACCCTGAAGATATACAATCAATCTATAATTTATCTCTCTGTTATCATTTAATTGGTAATTATAAAAATGCCATTAAATATCACAAAATTGTAGCTGATTTTATGGAGACAGATCATACGGATGGATTAAGGCATTATAAACAAGATGGATTCTATAATTTGGCTTGTGCCTATTCCCTTTCTGGAGATATTGACAATTCTATAAAAGCTATAAATATGGCTATTGAGTCAGGATTTGATAACGCTGGATCTCTGATTCGAGATTCTGACTTTAAAAACTTAAGAAAGGATGTTCGTTTTTCAGAAATAT
>PVMS01007666.1_pt1 | contig 17020 bp, 15 predicted proteins | sample 1853461 | NCBI WGS metagenome assembly PVMS01 (sample SAMN08582032, study PRJNA380276) | Marine sediment metagenome, whole genome shotgun sequencing project. | isolation source: ocean sediment barecode stripped | collected 2017 | reverse complement strand
TGTGCCAATAACTGTTTTTACGTTTAAAATCGTCCAATTATAGAATTCCTTAGCACCCATCTGTAGCTTTGAGTAACAGCATGTGTTATCCAGTTGGTTTGCAAAATGTTTGCAAATTTCCACACAGAATAATGAGAGAAGTGACACGGGTTTGGGGATTGGGTTTGTTTGATACAGATAGCGTTGCTATAACTGAAATATATAGAACTGACTTGAAAAATAAGGTTACTTAAGGATGCCTGATTGAAAGTACCTAATTAGTATAGTATTCTGCATAAACGTTTACTAAATGGAGTTATTATGTTAATGAAGAAGTGAAGTATTCGTCTCCGTCCAAGTCGCATTTATCGGGGAGTAGATTTGCACTTTTTACTCTAAAACTGGATAATGCGTTGGATTAATTATTTGGCGATTATATACTTCATACAGGGAGAACTTATACCAAGTAATTAAATAACTATTTATTATTATACTGTTTCATAGCTCTTGTGGCGAAGAATGAAGGCATATATTTTGAGAGTAAGTCGTTATCCTCGGGAGTACAAGAATCCTCATAGAAATCTGTGATAACTAAACCAGCGTTAAGTTGCCCTCCGATTAATTCTTCAAGAGTGTGGCTGAACTCTAAAGGTTCATCTTGTTCTATCAATTGTTTTATTTCTTTTTCATTTAGATTCACTATATCTGAATATGGTAGGCTATATTTCACTTGTAATATTCCCTGCTCGTCTTCCAATTCCCTATCAAAGAGGTAAACAGCTGGATTGGTTAAACCGGATAGTAATAATCCGCCCTGTTTTAACACTCGAAAACACTCGTTCCATACAGGCAGTATATCCTCTATGAATATGTTCGAAACTGGATGTACTATAAGACTGAAGTATTCACTCGGGAATGGCAAGATGTCAGTCATATCTCCTTTGAATATTTTAATCGCCAGTGATTCCCTTAGAGCTACAAGACGGTCTTGCTCTAGTTGTTTAGGTGAGTTATCCAATACCGTTACTTCTGCTCCAGCAGCTGCAAGAATTGGTCCCTGTTGTCCTCCGCCTGAAGCTAAACAAAGTACATCCAGATTCTCCAAGTCAGGAAACCAATCCCGTGGTACTGGTTTGTTGGGTGTTAATAATATAGACCATTCACCACGCCTCGCCTTTACAATTTCCTTCGTAGCGACCGGAATAGTCCATCTGTTCCCCTTTTCTACCTCACGGTTCCAGGCATCTCTATTGTATTTTATGATATCCATTTTTATATTTGGCTAGTCTCCTAAGAGCCTATTATAGTGGAAAAACAAAAGTAAACAAATAAAACAAAAAGAATAATATAAAATAAGTGGCAAAGAGAGATTTGAGCCACCATCCCAAGAGAAGATTAATGGAGGGGGCATGGGGCTCGTTTTACAAGAAAAAGAGTAACACTCTCTGGATAATGGAGCTATCGTGAATGAAGTGGTATTATTACTTCTAAATTGTTGATAATATATCCCAGTTTTTACGAGTATCAGAATTACGAAAACAAGAAAGGGGAATAACCTTGCTTAAGATGGAAAAAGAGCATATTAAACCGGTGTCCCAAATGCTCTCAAGGGCATTTAAAGATGATCTTAAAGATATCTTTCCTGATCCAGAGGAGAGAAGGGTGAAAACACCTTTCGTTAATGAGTTCCTTATTCGTTGCAGTTACCCGTATAGCAAAGCTTTCGTTACATCACCCAAGCTGGAGGGTGTTGCGTTATGGTCGCGCTCAGATAAAAGATTAACCAAGAGATCTTTCTGGCGAATACTGACTTCTGGGGCTATATGGTCAGCGATAAGAATAGGTCGTAAAGCCTTAAAGAAGATGGATGCATTCGATGACTACATAGAAAAAAAGCATAGTGAACTAGTACCTGATAAACACTGGTATTTAGCAGTCCTAGCGGTCGATCCACCCCATCAAGGGAAGGGACATGCCAGCAAATTAATAAAAGAAATGTTCTCTAATCTTGATTCAGAAGGTCTATCTTATTATGTAGAGACTGAGGGCAAGAAGAATGTTTCTATGTATAAACACTTTAGCTTCGTTGTGATTGATGAGTTTGATATCCCGAATACAGCAGATCATCTGGTAGCAATGTTAAGGGTACCTAAAAACAGTACTCAAAAGACTTAAGTACTGAGTATAAAAATAGATTTAACAGAAATGAAGATCGAAACTGACAGGCTAGTAATTAGATCAATACAGGAAACCGATCCTGCGTCGTTAGCTGATCTATGGATTGATCCTGATGTAACACATTATATGGGTGGACCCCGTAATTATGAGGAGATACTAAAATATTTAATAGAAGATACAAAAGCTATATCGCAACCCAAAATTGACCTATGGCCTATTGTTGAAAAGGCTACTGGAAAAATAATTGGCCAGGGTGGTATCTTAAGTAAGGACATTGAAGGTAAAAATGAGTTCGAAATTATTTATGTTATAGCGAAATCAGCCTGGGGCAAGGGATATGCAACCGAAGCAACTACCTCCATCAAGGATTATGCCTTCAGGCAACTGGGTTGCCAAGGATCATAGCACTCATTGATCCGAAAAACACAAAGTCCGAACGAGTAGCCATTAAAGTTGGTTTGCAGTATGAAAAAGACACCGTTCGTCCGAATGGGAAGACTATGAAGTTATTGGCTCTCAACGTTGAGCATTATTCACAATAAGCCTGTTTTTAATACATAAATACGATTAATATCTAGCATATCTGATTCAGACTAACGAGTGAAATCCTGTAAAGCAAGGTTGATGTGATACGGATGAGATGGGGTGAGTTGAGTTGAGCTTAGCCTATATAATAAATGGTTGAGTTGTTTTTATTCAATACCTATCTTTTGCTATTATCTTTCCCCACCAATAGTAACCTATTGCAGCTGCAAAACCCAAAGAAGAGATTAAACCCCAAAGGAGCAATGAATTCTCCGGGATAATATCAAGCAGAATACCACCGAGTAGTGGGCCAAAAGCCATACCCAGAACGTTCGTTATTCCAAAAAATCCCATATATCTGCCACGATATCTTGAAGGGGCCAATTCTCCTACCACAGCAAGCGAAGCCGGTGCGTGGATAATCTCACCTAAGGTTATTATAACCATAGCTATTATAGTGGCAGTAAAACCCCCCGCCCAACCAAAAGCTAGATAACCAAGCGCATGCAGCAGGCTCCCTATGATAAGAATCCTTGATTTTACAAATTTACCGATCTTCCGGGCTACGGGATACTGAAATAATACTACGATTAAACCATTAGTTGTAAGTAACATACCGTATTGCGCTGTCGAAAGACCAACGCGGTCAACCGCATAAATTGATAGAGTGCTCATCATTTGTCCAAATAAGAGGAAAACTAATAAACTAATACCAGCATATATGAGGAAGTTATAATCCTTCCCTATAACTAGAAGATCACGTAGACTTTGTTTCTCATGTGACTTTTTATGCGTTTCTTTTAAAAAGAAAACCACAGGTACAAAGGAAAATACAGTAAACAGAGCTGCAACTCCAAAAAGCCAGTAATAGGGCAAAAAGGTTGCCAGGTATCCACCTATGGCCGGACCGACTGCCCACCCAAGATTGATTCCCACACGAAGCAATCCGTAGGTTTCCGTAAGATACTTCTTCTTGGATAGGTCAATCACGATTGCAGATGCTGCCGGTCTTGCCATGATACCAATCGATTGTCCTACCACATATACAAAAACTATAGCCCAAACGGGCGCTGCAATCCTGACTAGCATAGCCATTCCTAAATACATGAATATTCGTACGATGAGAGACCAAATAATGATTGGGCGGCGACCGAAACGATCTGATAGTTCACCACCAACCATATGAGCAACAGCTGAGAAAACCCCGGCGATCAGCATCACAATCCCAACCATAGTCATTGTTAAATCTCGATCTTGATAAAGATAAAGTGATAGAAATGGAATCGTAATCGAGAATCCCATAGCTGCGAATAGAGATTCAATTGTAATAATCCATATAGCAGGCTGGTATCTTGCTATAACATCGTGACGAAGACTCTTTATTCTATTTATCATAGTTTTTTCGAGTAGAGTTTAGGCATCATATATCTCTTAAACAATTGCCTTTGTGTATGTATATGAAACAATATGGACATGACAAGCAATAATTTCCAGGCTAACAAACAAAGTGAGCGATTATTTAACTCTGAATACCATAATCGCAAGATCCCATAGATCCAAGTAGTAATTCTATTATTATTTCCCAGGGTTTCTTTAAGAAAAAACAAGTGAATATTTTTCATTTCTCCTAATTCGTCATACTTGAGGTGAGCTTTAGCTATAAAGGTATTTGATATTATCAGCATATCGATAATCAGTCAACAAAACGTAGCTTACTATTGAGCCTTGTGTGGAGTAACACTAAAATAATTGCGGTTGTAGTATAATACTGAATTAATAAGTGAAGTCGCCCGCCTTCTTTTAGGTTGGTGACTGTTGAATTGATAATTTCGCCTAGGCTAGTGATCGTAATTCACTGAATATTATTTGGTTCAACTAAAATAATAAATTTTTAAATTATCAGCAATAATGTAGCTAGTAATTGTGGGTAAAGCTTTTTAAAAGTGGGTTATGCAGTGTGAACAATGTAAAATCATATGTTATATTAGCCATAGGAGTGATTTCTGTTTCCTTTGCAGTTATTTTTATACGCCTAGCTGATGCTCCTCCACTGGTTATTGCTACCTATCGTTTGATAATTGCCTCTATGTTACTATTGCCGTTCACTGCGTTGAAATCTAAAAGGTTACTTAAAAAATCTTCGGGATCTGATACATTACTAATTACACTATCAAGTCTTTTCCTGGCACTGCATTTTGCCCTCTGGATAACTTCTCTCAGCTATACCTCTATTGCGAGTTCGGTAGTAATTGTAACCTCACACCCAATATTCGTAGCTATCATATCTTATTTTCTTTGGCGCGAAAGATTAAATAAACTGGCTATCCTGGGTATAGCTGTCGCCTTTGGTGGTGTTATTGTAATTAACTATGGAGGATTTATAATTAGTTCAGAAACCGTAATTGGTAATTTTCTGGCACTACTTGCAGCAATCTCAATGGGTGCCTATCTGATCATAGGTCACCAGCTCAAGGAGCGTGTCAACATACTTCCCTACCTTACCTATATATACACCGGAGCCGCAGCAATGTTGTTGATTGCTGCGGTAGTTTCAGGTCAAGCATTACTTGGATATTCAGGTAGGACATTTGCCATGATATTCCTGCTGGCATTGGTACCACAGTTGATTGGCCATTCTTCTCTTAATCTCGCAGTACGCATGATGCCCGTCACGATTGTTTCAGTAGCTATCCTTGGTGAACCAGTAATAGCAATTACACTCGGGTATGTGATCCTGGGTGAAGGTATTACAGTTACAGAAATTCTTGGCAGCGCTTTGGCTCTAGGAGGTATACTTATGGTGATGATCTACAAACCAAAAATGGAGGTTCTCAGACTATAGTAGGAAAAACTTACCCCAGTAACACTGCTGCAGTATTAGTATTATATAATATATTGAGGAGGTTATAAATGAGTGATGCCAGAATTGAAAAACTAGCAGATCTATTGGTCAATTACTCCGTAGCAGTACGGCAAGGAGATAAGGTATTAGTACAAGGAGGTATAGCAGCTCAACAGTTATTAACCGCAGTATATGCCAAGGTATTGCAGGCAGGTGGCAATCCATTAATAATGATTCAACCTGACGAGACAGAGGAACTCTTTTTTCGTTATGCCTCAGATAAACAGCTGCAACATGTGCCTGAACCCGTTAAATTGATTACCGAATCATATGATGCTCGTATTTCTATCTGGAGTACGGAAAATACCAAAGCTCTTAGTAATGTAGATCCAGCCAAAACCGTATTGCATGCTCAGTCGCGTACAGAACTCATGAAGACCTTTTTACGACGTACTACTTCAGGTGAATTCCGCTGGGTCGGGACACTCTTCCCCACAAATGCACCAGCACAGGATGCCGAGATGAGTCTTTCTGAATATGAGGATTTTGTTTATGGTTCATGTATGCCAGATTTGGATGATCCAATAGGTTACTGGAAACACTTTTCAAAGTGGCAGCAACAAATCGTTGATTGGATGAAGGGAAAGAAGAGAATCCGAGTTATTGGTCCCGAGACCAACCTTAGCTTAAGTATTGATGGACGTATCTTTATTAACTGTGACGGTCACTTTAACATACCTGATGGTGAAGTGTTTACCGGACCCGTAGAAAATAGTATAGAGGGTACAGTATACTTCTCGTACCCGGCTATCTATCATGAAAGAGAGGTTACCGGTGTGAGATTGTGGTTCGAGCAAGGTAGAGTAGTGAAGGCTACTGCTGAGAAAAACCAAGATTTTTTACTTAAGACACTCGATACGGATGAGGGCGCAAAACACGTTGGCGAGTTCGCTATAGGGACAAATAAAGGAATCACTCGATTCACACGCCAAATCTTGTTTGATGAAAAAATAAATGGTAGTTTTCATATGGCGCTTGGTTCAGGGTATCCTGAAACAGGTAGCAAGAATGAATCTGCCATCCACTGGGACATGGTTTGTGATCTTCGAAAAGGTGGTGAAATCTGGGTAGACGATCAATTGATGTACAAAGATGGCAAGTTTGTTATAAAACTTACATAGAGGCAGGAAGGGGATTTCTTTGAATACTATTGACCTCCGCAGTGACACCATCACTCTTCCAACAGAAGAAATGCGCCAAGCCATTTACCAGGCAGAGTTGGGAGATGATGTCTATGGTGAAGATCCTACCGTTAATAAGCTTGAGCAGTTAGCCGCTCAAGTGACCGGGAAAGAAGCGGCACTGTTTACCAGTAGTGGCACAATGAGTAACCTGATTGCAGTATTGGCTCAGACGCATCCTGGTGATGAAATAATACTAGGCAGCGAAGCCCACATGTTGTGGTATGAAGTTGGAGCTGCTGCGGCATTTGGTGGCGTGCTTTTGCGCACAATACCCAATAATAATGATGGCACGATAGATTTGAGCAAAATCCAACAAACCATTAGATCCAAGAGTCTACACTTTCCGCCGACGACACTACTATGCCTGGAGAATACTCATAACCGGTGTGGTGGGTCCGTGTTAACATACGAATATACTAAAGAAGCCTGCGAACTAGCACACCAATACGAGCTGAGAGTTCACATTGACGGCGCGCGTATATTCAATGCTGCTGTAGCGCTTAATACCACTGCCAGCAAATTGGTTGAACCAGCAGATTCAGTGTGTTTCTGCCTTTCAAAGGGCTTAAGCGCACCAATAGGATCACTACTTTGTGGAAAAACAGAATTTATTGAAAAAGCTAGAAAGACCCGGAAAATGTTAGGTGGCGGTATGCGTCAGGCCGGAGTAATTGCTGCGGCTGGTATTGTGGCAATCGAAAAGGGAATAACCAGATTAACCGAAGACCATTCCAATGCTAAAAGATTGGCACAAGGATTGAAACAAATTCCTGGCATTAGTATTGATGCAAAAAGAGTTGAGACTAACATTGTAGTTTTTAAACCGCCTTCAAATATTTCAGCCCATGATTTTATAAAGAGTATGAATGGAGTAGGTGTAAGGTTCAGCTATCTGGGGGAAGAAACGATAAGAGCGGTAACAAACAGGATGGTAAATACATCGAATATTGATGAAGTATTGGATAGACTGACAGGTGTGCTGAAACACCAGTCGATATCCTAATACTTTATATATATTTCACGCTTACTAATCCAATCGACAAATATAATAATGGGCTGGTTGCATATTATTCAGTATTGGCTGGTTTTAATTAGTCGTATATTTGTTGTTGAATGCACGATACTATTGACAAAAGGTGTATCATGGTAGAGAGCTTAGTAAATAAGGCGTGTGTGAATATACCCAAAGAGAACATGGGTGATATAGAAAATAGAAAGGAGGGTACTTAATAGAAAATAATAGGACCCTTGAAAATTATCCAATAGGAGGTATTTATGAGTAAAAAGTTTCCGAAAGCAATGTTGGTTACTGTATTGCTTGTTCTTGCCCTAGTTATTGCTAGTTGCGGTTCCGCAACTACAGTTACGCAAACAGCAACCGTTACTTCAACCCCAACCCCACCTGCAACAACTGTCCAGCCACCACCAGCTGTTAAAAATCCCGATACTTTTGTTGCAGTAACAATTGGAGATGTGGATTCGCTTGACCCCGCTTACGGCTATGACACAGCCAGTGGTTCACAGACTCAAGCTATCTACGATCCACTAATCCTTTTTGATGGTCCCAGTACAACCGAATTCCTCCCCGCATTGGCCACGGAATGGACGGTTTCTCCAGATGGGAAGACTTACCGATTCAAGATTCGAGAAGGAGTATCGTTCCATAACGGGAACCCGTTGACTCCCGAGGATGTAGAATACACTTTTGAAAGAGGTATGGTTCAGGATTATGGCGCAGGGCCACAGTGGATGTATTTTGAACCATTTTTTGGAACAGATACACACTCATCACGAAGTGATGAAGGCTTAATGCCCCTTGCAGACATCACGGGTACAGTTGAAGTTGATGGTCAGTGGGTACAGTTCAATCTCTTTTCAGCCTATGAACCTTTCCTGCAAATTTTGGCTGGTCCCTGGGGCTCCATAGTCGATCAGGAATGGTGTATCGAGAACGGGGATTGGGATGGAACGCAAGCATCTTATGAAGCTCTAAACGATCCTGCATCGGGTGGTTCACCATTACAGAGTATAGCCAACGGTACAGGTGCTTTCTCGCTTGAAAGATGGGATGAGGGTATCGAGATATCACTATTAAGAAATGACGATTACTGGGCAGGTGCCCCAGCATTAGAGCGCGTTATTACCAAGGTTGTTGAAGAATGGACAACCAGAAAACTGATGCTGGAAGCTGGCGATGCCGACTATGCATATGTGCCCAGAGCCTTTATCAGTGAGCTTGAAGGCGTACCAGATCTGACAGTGCTTAAGGATCTTCCCGCACTCTCGAATGATGCTTTCTTCTTCCAGTTCGCTATCAATCCAGAAAGCACTATGATAGGCAGCGGCGTACTTGACGGAAACGGTATTCCACTGGATTTCTTCACCGATAACGATGTCAGGTTAGGTTTTACGTATGCGTTTGATTGGGAAACCTACCTTACCGATGCAATGCAAAATGAAGCCCAGCAGATTACCGGCCCAATCATTGAAGGATTGTCGTACTACAACCAGGATAATTGGCCAATGTATGCCCTTGATCTCGAAAAAGCCGAGGAGCACTTGATGGCTGCTTGGGGTGGAGAGGTCTGGGAGAAGGGCTTTGCCTTTACTTTGGCCTACAACTCCGGTAATGTGACAAGGAAGACTGCCTGTGAAATATTACAGAATAACCTGTTAAGTATTAATCCCGAGTTTAAGGTAGCCATTCGGGTCATGCAGTGGCCTACACTCCTGAGAGGTATGTATACCGGGTTACTTCCCATATTCCAGATTGGTTGGGCAGCTGACTATCCTGATGCACACAACTTCATTTTCCCATACATGCATAGTAGCGGCACCTTTTCCGGTTGGCAGAACTATAACAATCCTGAAGCAGATGCTCTGATAGCACAGGGAATCTCGGCAACAGATCCAGCCGAGAGGCAAACTATATACGACCAACTAACGAATTTGTACTACACCGACGCACCAGGCATCATGATATCCCAAGGCTTAGGTAGGCGCTACTTCCGCTCATGGGTTCAAGGATATGTTTTTAATCCTACTAATCCATGTCAATGGGGCCGTTACGCTGACTTAAGCAAGGAATATATAAATTAGCGACAGGATAGATAATAGGTCACAATGATCCCTAAACTAATACTGGGAATCAAACGCTAGAGTATAACGATACTGTATGGATTAGAAAAGGGCTAATAAGACCTAGTTAGCCCTTTTCTACTAACTAGGAAGGCTAAGATATTGGAATTTAGGGCTTACGTTGCCAGAAGGCTTCTTTTGCTTGTTCCTGTATTATTTGGTGTAACTCTTCTCATATTTGGCCTTCTGCAAATGTTTTCACCTATAGAAAGAGCTGCTTTATATATAACCGATCCAAAGCAATTTGCTGATCTCCCTAATATTATTGCGAAATATGGCCTTGACCAGCCAGTATGGATACAATACGGGAACTGGATGAACGAAATATTCCATGGAAATCTGGGTTGGTCCAGAGTTGTATCGAAGCCTGTGGTGGATGCAATAATTGATTTCCTGCCAGCAACTTTAGAACTGGCCATTTTTGCTACTCCCCTTATCATCCTTGGTGGTATTTACCTAGGTAGTAAGGCGGCTACTCATAAAGACAAACCTGTCGATCATATAACAAGATTCGGAGCTATCGTAGGTTGGTCTCTTCCCACCTTCTGGCTTGGTCTGATACTGTTGATGGTTTTTTATGGTTACTTTTCCGGATTACTTCCACCAGAACGCCTGAGTACAGAAACCAATATATTTGTAAATTCGGCTGAGTTTACAAGGTATACCAAGGTAAATACCATTGATGCTATCCTAAATGGTAATTTGTGGGTTTTGGGGGATACATTACGCCATTTAATCTTACCAGTAACCACTCTTACTGTGGTTAATCTTGCCTTTATTATGCGCCTTATGCGTTCCAGCATGCTGGAAACGCTTGGTAAAAGCTATATAATAACGGCCAGAGCTAAAGGTTTGCCAGAAAACATAGTCGTCAACAAACATGCTAGACGGAATGCACTTATTCCGGTACTAACTGTTTCCGGCTTCATTTTTGCGGCAATCGTAAATGGAGTCGTCGTAACCGAAACCATCTTTAATTATAAGGGGCTTGGCTGGTGGACATGGCAATCTGCGGTACGATTAGATGTCCCCTCAGTACTCGGTTTTGCCCTGTTTAATGCTATTCTATTCGTCCTTACTAACCTGGTTGTTGACCTCTACTACTCTCGATTAGATCCCAGGATACGACTGGGAGGTAAAATAACTTGAGCGGGTTCAAGTTTTGGCTATACCAGTTGCGGAAAAACCCCCTATCTTTGTTGGGTGTTAGCCTGATACTATTTTTTGCTATTATAGCCCTTTTTGCTCCACTTATAGCTCCACCGCCAGAGGGGCATATTGACCCATATCAAATCCCAAGAGATGGTTACTCTCCAATACCACAACCTCCTAGCGAAGAGCATATCTTTGGGACTACCGAAGGTCAATATGATGTCTTCTATGGAGTTGTCTGGGGCACACGAACAGCTTTTCAGGTTGGTATTATCGTAATGGGAACAACCTTGATTTTTGGTATCTTTCTAGGTAGCCTTGCAGGCTATTTTGGTGGCATTGTTGATGAAGTCATTATGCGTATTACCGATATTTTCCTAGCATTTCCATCCCTAATACTTGCAATGGCAATAACTGTAGCTCTTGGACCTAGCATCAACAGCGTCATGCTAGCTCTTGTTGCAGTATCATGGCCTGTTTATGCACGTCTGGTTAGAGGTGACATTCTTGCCACTAGAGAAGAAGATTTTGTTGAAGCAGCCAGGGGAATTGGAGCTTCAAACCTGAGGATTATAACTCGACATGTTCTACCAAACTCAATATATCCCGCATTAGTCATGGCATCCCTAGATATAGGTGCTGTTGTGTTAGCAGCGGCTGCTTTAAGTTTTCTGGGGCTGGGTGCTCCTGAAGGTTATGCAGATTGGGGGCAGTTAATACAATTTTCACGCAACTGGATTGTAGGCACTCACGATAACACCTTTGCTTATTGGCATACTGTTATGATTCCAGGTCTGTTTATACTATTCTTTGTGTTAGGCTGGAATTTGCTTGGGGATGCTTTCCGCGACATTCTAGACCCGAGGATATCCAAGAGGTAAAGATGAACGAACAGTTAAAAATCCGAGGGCTAACAGTTAAATTTTATACATATGAAGGCATCGTGCTGGCTCTGGATAACCTTGACCTCGACATTTACCAGAGAGAAACGTTTGGTCTTGTCGGTGAAACGGGGTGCGGTAAATCGATGACCGCATTTTCCATCCTACGCATTGTCCCACCGCCGGGGAAAATCGAAAGTGGAAATCTGTTCTTCAGGTCTGATGATAATAATGGGTATGTAGATCTCCTAACTCTAAGCGAAAAAAAGATGCGAAGCTTGCGTGGTAGCAGTATATCAATGATCTTTCAGGAGCCTGGCGCGGCTCTTAATCCAGTGTTTACCATAGGCAATCAGATTGCTGAAGCGTTATTGCTGCATAGAGGAGACGAAATTAATAAAAATGCACTTTCTAGTGTAAATGAATTGTTAAATAAAGAAGATAATTATTGGGCTATTATATTAAAACCATTTCGTCATATACAAAAATATCTCTATACTGAAGCCATAAAAAAGCCTGATGCACTGCTCATTAAAGCTGTGGGGAAGATTCCCATAGTGAGTAGATTTCTCTCCGGTAGGCAGCAAACTGAAGCCAATAAGATGGCTATTCAAAGCCTAAAAGGAGTAGAGATATCAGATCCTGAGAGAATAGTCAGTCAGTATCCGCACCAATTAAGTGGCGGCATGAAGCAGCGATCAGTAATTGCCATGGCTCTCGCCTGTTGCCCCAAACTTTTAATTGCAGATGAACCAACCACCTCTCTTGATGTAACCATCCAAGCTCAGATACTTGAACTTATATACCGGTTGAAGGAGGATATGGGATCAAGTGTACTATATATAACACACGACTTGGCGGTGGCTGCTGAGATATGTGACAGAATTGGTGTTATGTACTCAGGTTCTCTGGTTGAACTAGGAAGAGTAGGAGATATATATAGTAATCCATTACACCCCTACACCAAAGCCCTTATGGCTGCTGTACCAAAGCCGGGGGTAAGACCACAGGCCATTGGTGGCTTTGTGCCCGATCCCCTTAATCTGCCAATAGGTTGCAGGTTCCAACCGAGATGTAAAATGGGAACACCAAAATGCAAAGAAGAATTCCCAGTGATGCGTGAAATAACGTCTGGACATTTTGTTGCCTGTTTTTATGCGAGGTAAATTCTAATGCAAATTCTTGTTGAAACCCAGAATTTAAAAACACACTTTCCAATTCATAAAGGAATCCTAATGAGAAAAGTTGGAGCAGTGAAAGCTGTAGACGGCGTGAGTCTACGTATCCAATCTGGGCAGTGGTTGGGTTTAGTGGGTGAATCAGGATGTGGTAAAACTACCTTGGGTAAAACAATTCTACGTCTAATCCAGCCTACTTCTGGTCATATCTATTTTGATATGCCGGAGGATGCAAGAAGTGAGATTACACAGTTAGGAACTGAAAAAGCCTACTCATCAAGATTGCGTAAACTGCAACAGAAGTATGACGTATCTACCTACCAGGGATCACGACTTAAATTACTTCGCAGAAGGATGCAACTTGTACACCAAGACCCGTATACTTCCCTGAATCCCAGAATGAAAATAGGAAACATAGTATCTGAGCCACTTCAAGTGCATGGCATAATGAATAAGAAAGATATAAAAGAGAGGATCGCTGAACTATTACCGATGGTTGGACTCAGCGTGCAACACATGAACCGTTATCCTCATCAGTTTAGCGGCGGACAACGACAGAGGATCGCAATCGCCAGGGCACTTTCCATAAATCCCAGTTTTATCGTATTTGATGAACCGACTTCAGCATTGGACGTATCTGTTCAAGCCCAGATATTAAACCTGTTAAAGCAACTGATAGTTGATCACAAACTGACATATCTTTACATTACTCATAATCTTATTGTAGCTGAAAGTGTATGTGATATTATTGCTGTAATGTATCTCGGTATGATAGTTGAGATGGGGCTTCCCGACGAAATCTTTCAGAATCCAAAGCATCCCTATTCTCGGGCACTGGTATTATCAACTCCTATCCCCGATCCCACCAGAAAGCGGGGTAGGTTAATCCTCCCAGGTGAGGTACCAAGTCCTGCCAACCCACCAAGCGGTTGTAGGTTCAATCCACGTTGTGACCGAGCTACTGATGAATGTAGAACCATAGAACCACAGCTAGAAAAAGAGGGTAACACCCGCGTAGTTGCTTGTTGGCATCCTCTGAGCTAATTTAAAACTATGACTGCGTTGGCATTTAATGTGTTATTTTTGTTTCTATTACCACCCTTTTATTCCCTAGGCTTCTGGCAGCAATTATGGTGCTAAAAGAAAGAGAATCCTCTATGGGCAGGTATTTACATTGCTCTTGGGCATACAATTACAGAAATTGTAATCAGTTTTACTATCTACCACGGGGCAAGCCGATTTTTCGAAATTGAAATTATACAATTTCTACTTGGCATAGTTGGTGGTAGTTTTATGATTTTCATCAGCACCAAGATTTTTCGTGCCTAATCGACAAAGGAAAGCTGGGGGGCATGGTATTGGTTACAATTTTTTTCCTCGACGTTCTTGCTATTTTGCTTAATCCCGTGGCCCTCTTTGGTGGGCAACAGTAGGCGGTATGTACATTATGAAAATTAACGAATTCGGTTTTTATGGAATTTTATTGTTTATTGGTCTTATAGAAACACACCATTTCACCTAGGGCAGGGAGCTTCAGCCTTGGATGATAAGGAGTATAAGCTTGTCATTGATGGGATTTGGTTTCTTATAACTGTAGTACAGGTTTTACTATAAGAATAATAAATGACGATTTTTAATTAACAATATATATAAAATTGAATACTCCAAATCCAAACTACTTTCCGATATCGTTTTCCAATTTAGTTACGAGATCGTTAATTAATTGATTGTTTTGCACTCTTAATGCAATTGCCTGATCATAATAATTTTGTGCCGTATCCATATGTTTCTGAAAAGATAGTTCATCACCCACTTTCTTAGCAGACCAGGCACGACTCAATCTTGAGAAGCAACTGGATATCATGTTGCCTTCACGCAATAATGACTCAAATAAATCAAGGGAATCCATCGTAGGATAAAGCCAAGAGAATTGATTCCCATAGTAACTATAAGACAAAACTGCGTCTGTAATCAGAAGATCGATATCCGATGAATTTGCTAACGATGCCTCGCTGATGTTTTGAGACAAATTTTGAAAATCGTTTTTGAAACTGCTCTCATCCAGATTACTATGAAATGTTTGCGCACCAGTCACGAATGTATAAGTCTGCACTGTATCTTTTCTTGTCATGTTGTATATTTCAATAGAACCAACAATAACAACAACCACTAGAACGATTATTATAGTTGTCTTGACTAAAACTTTAATGTTTTCACCAATATAGCAGTCAATGAAATTTCTTATGTCCATTCCTTATTCTTGCCCTCAATCCCTCTATTCCTGTCATTATTAACACAGTGTATCGGAATTGTAAAGGGGAGAGTATTAAATAAATAAAAAGCAGATGGTGAACAATATGCAGTATATTATTAATTCCATAATTAAGTTTACCTTGTACTATCAAGAAGCCGATATTTGACAACCCATATGCTTGGCATTACGATTGATTTAGCATATGAGAAATATATTATTAATTATTACCATCTTATGCTCGATTATTATAGCGGCTGGTTGTGGCGCCCCTGCTAGGAACGCAAACCATAATCCGGCACCTTATGTTCAAACTCACTTAACCCCAATAAGGATTGATGATTTTAAGCAAAATGATACTTTTATTACCTCCAATTATGTATGGAAATATGCCAATATTGAATGGCACTGGGAATTGCAGATACCAACAAACCTGTTTACATATTTTCAAAATCTATCCCGTCCAATAGTCGATGGCTTTAATTATTCAGTCTATATTATCCATTCTTCAGACGATTATCTAATTAACATCATGGCATCGGAAATACTGAAAGTTTCCAGATTGCATGGTTTTAGTGATAAAGAAACGATAGAATTCGCTTCTTCTTTTGTGCAGGCAATCCCGAATAGTCCTGACTCAACAACTGGATTTGATGAATATCCTAGATATCCTGTTGAAACACTAGTAGATAAAACCGGAGACTGTGAAGATTCTGCCATCCTTCTAGGATCACTGCTGCAATCAATGGGCAAAGAACTAGTATTGATTTTTTTCCCCGACGGACACTATGGTATAGGTGTACTTGGGAAGGATTGCTATGATACAAATGGCAGGAAGGACGATCTCTTTGGAACACATTGGGTTCACAATGGAGAGAAATATTTCTATATAGAAACGACTTTCCCCAATAATACAATCGGTGAAATACCTAATCTATTTGCACACCTTCCTGTTATAATCTATGATATCCCAACACTACCTTCATAATAATCTAGTTGAATAATAAATATTGGTGCGGCATGTATAAAGTATTAACATTATTTCTTATTCTCGCAAGTGCATATCTTACAACTGCATGTTCGCCGCCAAATGGGGAATTAAACCCTTCATTTTTGCAATATAAAAGGGACGATCTTGGATTTTCTATCGAGTATCCAACAGATTGGAGTATTGAGGTATTTAATGAAAACGAAATTGGCATTAAACCGAATGATGATACCAATACCGAGATACAAATTGGAGCGTTCCCTAGTACTCCTATTCTGAATACAATTTCGATAGATGATACAATTATATTATTTGAAGCTAGCCTGCAGGTTTTTGTTGACTCGTTGGGTGGTACAGGATTAACAATTATATCCAATGAATCACCAACGGTTGATTCGAATGATTGGGATTGGATAGCTCTTTTTTACTACTATTATGAAGGGCTTCCTGTTCGTGGTGGCTACTATCTAAAGGAAACAGACTTAATGTCATACTCCCTGATTTATACTAGTAGTACACAACCTCCTGAAGTAGACAAAATGGTTAATTCATTTACTGTATTATAGTGTGGATCAGAAGTAGTATATTCAAAAGATACACGCCCTTATATTTTGATCATGAACGAACAACCAATAATTCAGGCTGGGCAACTCCTCCTTCGACC
>PVMS01149023.1_pt1 | contig 17026 bp, 16 predicted proteins | sample 1853461 | NCBI WGS metagenome assembly PVMS01 (sample SAMN08582032, study PRJNA380276) | Marine sediment metagenome, whole genome shotgun sequencing project. | isolation source: ocean sediment barecode stripped | collected 2017 | reverse complement strand
GTGCAGTGAGGCGCACGCGGATCTCTCCTTGATCGTCACAGATCAACTCTTCGCGGCCGCTGCGAGGCGTGACTCGAACACGGATGAGAGCACCTTCACGCGCGTCCGAGAACGCGGCCATGACGTCTCCGGTGTCCAATTAGGAGGCGCTAGGAGGACTCGGCCTTTTGTTGGTCGGTGCCGCGTCGCCTGAGAAAAGACAACTTATCCTGCTCGATCTCGCTTTCCTCCATCAGCTTGATCAGGTTGCGTAGGTTGGCAATGGTCGCCAAGATCGAATTCTGCACCTGCCTCTTCTGGATCCGGAGCTCCAGGATATCCTTTTCGATATCGTGGGCCTTCATCTGAGCGACTTCTATCAGGCGATCGGCTGCCAACTCCGCCTCCCGCAGAAGCATTTGCGCCTGTTTCTTCGCATTTTCTTTCAGCTCCTCCGAGGTCCGTTGTGCGGCGACGAGCGTGTTCTTCAATATTTGCTCACGCTCGTGATGCTCGGCGAGAAGGGCGGACAACCTCCTCGTTTCTTCCGCCGTCTTTTCGTTCTCCGCGCGGAGCTGTTCCATCTCCTCGGCAACCATATTCAGGAACGTCTTGACTTCATCTGCATCGACTCCACGAAAACGTGTTTGAAAGCTATGCCTCTGAATGTCCAAGGGCGTCAGCTTCATAATCCATCCTCCCGGGCTTTTGCGGCCCCTTCCGCGAACGTTGGCCCCGGCTGGTCTCCTACCGGTCTCTTGCCAAATAGGGCCGTCCCCACTCGCACGAGTGTGGCACCTTCTTCCACCCCGATCTCGTAGTCGTGGCTCATTCCCATTGACAGCTCCTTGAAGGTCCCGCCTACCAAACCCCTGGCGCAAGCTTCGTCGCGGAGCTCTCGCAATTGCCTAAAATAAGGCCGTACCTCTTCTGGATCTTCCAGATATGGCGGTAGCACCATCATCCCTTCTAACCGAAGGTTTTCGAGCTCGGCCATTTGTTCGAGATCCTCGAAAAGCCGTGCGAAGGGCAGGCCGACCTTGCTCTCCTCGCTGGCCAATTGAACCTGGATCAGCACCCGTTGTATCCGGTTCTGCTCCCCGCACAAGCGGTCTACGCGTCGAGCCAACTCCACCGAGCTGATCGAATGAATGAGATCAAATACTTGAATCGCCTTTTTTGCCTTGTTGCCCTGCAGACGTCCCACGAGGTGCCATTGCAAGTCAGATCCGACAACGAGCCTTTGCTTGCCCTCTGCCTCCTGGACGCGATTCTCGCCGATATCGCTCACCCCGGCCGCGACCGCTTCTTGAATCTCTTCGACGGACCGGAACTTCGACACTGCAACGAGCCGAACCGATTCTGGTTCACGCCCCGAACGCGACGCCGCCACCTCGATCCTCTGACGGACGGCTGAAATGCGGGCGGCCAGCTCCGTGGGCATCAGCTGAAAGACGCTCAATTCTTTTTGAGATAATCGAGGAGCCCTGTTGCGGTGGCCGCCTGAGGACCATCCGGTTCCAGCTCGAGGTATTTTTCCAGGTGAGCGACCGCTTCCTCGCTCTTGCCCTGATTGACGTAAGCCATCCCCAATTGATAATGGCCGAGGGCGTGGGAGTCGTCGAGCTCGATGACCCTTTGGAACGCCCTCTCCGCGGCGGGGACATCTCCTGCGTTCATCGCTACCGCCCCAATGTCGAATAGAGTCGCAACATCGTCCGGCTGAAGCTTATCCGCTTCCCGGAGCATCGCCAGGGCTTCGGGCCACTGCTGATTCGCGGTGTGAATCGTGGCGAGCGCCAGATAGGGTTCGACCGATGATGTCTGGAGCTCGACTGCCTTCTTGTAGAAGGTAACTGCTTCATCCATCTGCCCAAGGTTTTCGTGCGCGACCCCCAGGTTGTAGAGCGCCACCGCCTGCTCCGGATCGATCTCCAGTACTTTTTCGAATGCAGCGACGGCAGCGGCATAGTCCTCCGCGCCCATCGCGGCCACACCTTCCTTGAAGACTGACGCAATCGCCTGGTTCAGCTTCTGCCTCTCGAGGTCCGAGCGCGCCCCTTCAGACAAGGTTGGCAGAACCACCTTCCCCAGCTGTGTCGGGGGTCCCGCCATAACCTTGAGTTCATATTGATACGACTGATATCCGCCCTTAGTAAAGCTGAGCCGGTAACGCCCGGTGGGTAGGCCGGCACGAATGAAGTCGCCATCTTCGTCGGATGTTGACGTGTGCTGACGATTCACTCCTCCCAAGAATTGGAAGACGATCTCAACCCCGTCCACTGGCTGCTCATTCTCGTCGACGATTTGCCCGCGCACCGACCCGGTCTGGGCGAAGGCTTCCGCCGCCAGTAGGATGGCCACCGATAGAAACGCGAGAAGGCGCGACAATGATTTCCCAAACGCCATCATCATTCCTCTCCTGTAATCCAATGTAATCCGAAACTTTGATTATACGTCTCAGTCGCGAGGAACGCATCCGCCTTCGCCCGCGCCTCTCGCCGGGGCTACGGCGGACAGGTCTGCCCGGCAACCTTCCATCGGCTATTCCCTCTCGTACGAAGCGCTATAGGTGGGCGCTTCCCAAACTCTGATGCGCCTGACCTCGAGGCCCCGCGGCGCTAGTCTTTCCTCCAACTTCTCGTAGAACCAACGTGCCATGTTCTCGGTCGTGGGATTCATGTCATCGAAGGGAGCCAAATCGTTCAAGTGTCGATGGTCGTACGGGGCGAGGACCTCTTTCAATTCCCGCTCCAACTCCAGGAAATCCAGCCCGAGCCCCAGTTTGTCCAACTCTAGCGCCGTGACGCAGGCTTCGACCCTGAAGTTGTGCCCATGAAGGGGCTCAATGGGTCCCTTGTAGCCGCGGAGTTGGTGAGACGCGGAAAACATGGTCTCCACAGTGACCTGGTAGCGAGCGGTACCCAATGTCTACTCCCTTAGTACACTAGCCGAAAAAATCGATGACTTCCTCTCGGCGGTGGGTCAGCGGAAAAGGAGGAAGACTCGATAAGAAACGTTGGCCGTAGCTCATTCTCAGCAACCGACTGTCGAGAACTGCCAACACGCCGCGATCGCTGCGAGAGCGGATCAGTCGACCCAACCCTTGTTTGAGCCCCAGAATGGCCATCGGCACTTGATAATCGTGGAAGCCGCTGCCACCTCGATCCTCCACCCAATCGATACGCGCCGACACCAATGGGTCGGCCGGCACCGCGAAAGGAAGCTTGTCAATGATCACACAAGATAACTGCTCACCGACCACATCGACTCCTTCCCAGAAGCTGGAAGTGGCGAGGAGGACCGCGCCCGGCGTAGCTCGAAATCGATCCAAGAGCTCGCCACGCGGCACCTCACCTTGCACCAGGAGCGGATAATCGAGGCGACCCCGTAGCAAGCTTTCAACTCCGTGGGGTTCGCAAAGCTCGTGAAAAGCACGAACGCCCTACCGCGGCTCGCCTTCGTCAAAACGAGCACCTCCTCTGCCACTCGCGAGAGGAATGCGGGGTCGCGTGGAGCCGGCATCCCTTTCGGGATGTAGAGAACGGTTTGCCGAGAGAAATCAAATGGAGAGCGTAGTACTTTTTGCTCCCGTGGCTGGCTTCCCAAGCGTTCCCGCGTATAGTCCAGAGAGCCCTCGATGGACAGAGTCGCCGAAGTCATTACGACACTCCGCTTCCGCTCGAGGAGTGATTTGCTCACCAACTCACTCACGTTGATGGGCGAACTTCGGAGAACCACCGACCGCTCGCGCACTTCACACCACGAAACCGATTCCGGATCCGAGCTGGCCAGAATCCGTTCCAAGTCGAACAAGATATCCGCCGATCGCTTCGTCAGACCCACCGTAGTTTCATCGGGTTCGGAAATACCCTTGAGGTCTGCGGCCAAGCGCTCGACATAACCTCGAAGCGCCTCGTAGGCCTGGGATTGTCGAGGAGATTCTGAATCGCCTCCGATCCGATAGCGGTCCTTCGAGAGTCGGTAACCCTCGAAGAACTCTTGCGCAACCCGACGCAGGACGCGAATGTGCTCCAAAGGACGACGCTGGCGAGGGGAGCGTGCTTCCCAGGCTCCCGTTGCCTCCCGCGCGAGCTCCTCGATGCGAAAGCTACTGACTGCGGCACCGAAGTATTGTGTGGCTACATCTTCAACTTGATGCGCCTCGTCTAGCACTAGGAAATCGTAGTCTGGCAACACTTCGCCGTACGAACCCTCTCGAACGATGAGATCGGCGAAAAGAAGATGGTGGTTAACGATGATGATTTCGCTCTCCGATGCCCGCTGCCGAAGACGCGTGACGTAGCACTTGTCGAAGTCACGACATTCTTTTCCTATGCAGTTCTCGCTCTTTGCGGAAAGCCGACCCCAGAACTCGACGTTTTCCGGAAATCCGGGAATTTCGGCGCGGTCTCCTGTCTTCGTCATCGGAACCCAGCGGGCCAGCATGTCGAAGTGCTCGGTTTCTTTGAAGATTCGAAAGCTGGGCTGCACCGCGAACTGATCGTAGCGACTGAGACAAAGGTAGTTGGCTCGCCCCTTCATGAGGCACGCTTTGAACGGAACCCCCAGGGCCTTTCTGAGAAGTGGCAGGTCTTTGTAGTACAGCTGCTCCTGGAGGTTCTTGGTTCCGGTGGAAATGACCACTCTTTGCCCGGAGAGCACCGCGGGGATCAAGTAGGCGAGGGTTTTTCCGGTGCCGGTCCCCGCCTCCACCAGAACCTCGCCACCCTCTCGGAAAGCGTCGGCCACGGCGATGGCCATTTCCACTTGTGGCAGGCGGTGCTCGAACCCTGGGAGCTCAGAGGCAAAAGGCCCGTCGGGCCCCAGGAGTTGCTCGATCTCTTCTGGCTGGAGCCTACTGAGACCACGAGGAGCCGACGGCGTCTCGGCACCGACCTCGAAGTCGATGTCGATGTCGTCGATGTCGTCGATGTCAGGCCCTCCACCGTTAGGCATGCTAGTGCCCTAGGTCGCGGCTTGACTGGCCCGCGTTAAGCTCTCGCTAAGCCGGCGCGGGTAGAGTGGAAAGCTCGCGGTCAGGTCCTTGACTTTTTTTGCGATACCCTCGAGAACAGATTCTCTCTCCCGCTCTCGGATAGCCTCGGCGATCCATTTTCCGATGATCTTCATTTCCTCGTTCTTCATCCCCCGAGTCGTAATGGCGGGAGTTCCGATCCGAACACCACTCGCCACCATCGGAGGTCGGGTGTCGAAGGGAATCGCGTTTTTGTTGACGGTTATCTCCGCCTTGCCGAGAGCCGCCTCCGCTTCTTTTCCGGTGACGCCCATGGCGCCGACGTCCAACAAAATTAAGTGATTGTCCGTACCACCAGACACTAGACGGAAGCCCTCGCCTAGCAAAGTATCCGCTAGGACACGCGCGTTGTCGACGACCTGCCGTGCATAGGATTTGAACTCCGGACTCATGGCCTCCTTGAAACAGATCGCCTTCCCGGCGATGACGTGCTCCAAGGGACCGCCTTGAATCCCCGGAAACGTTATCCGGTTCAGATCCTTCGCAAACTTCTCCTTCGAGAGGACGAAGCCCGAGCGTGGACCGCGGAGCGTCTTATGGGTTGTCGAAGTGATGAAGTCGGAGTGCTCGACCGGACTCGGATGCGCCCCACCCGCAACGAGACCGCTGATGTGGGCCATGTCCGTTACCACCACAGCCCCGACCTCGTCGGCTATTTTGCGAATCCGCGCAAAGTCGATGAACCGCGGGTAAGCGCTGGCACCGGCCATGATCATCTTCGGGTTGTTGTCTCTTGCCAGACGCTCCATTTCTTCGTAGTCGAGCGTTTCGTCTTCCTGGCGCACGCCGTAGGGCACCACCTTATAGAACCGACCGGAGAAATTGAGCGGATGGCCGTGCGACAGGTGCCCACCATGGGCGAGGTTCATTCCCATGAACGTATCGCCCGAGTCGAGAACCGCAAAATAAGCCGCCATATTGGCCTGAGAACCGCTGTGCGGTTGCACGTTGGCGTGCTCGGCGCCGAAGAGCTCTTTCGCGCGCTCGATGGCCAATCGCTCCACGACGTCTACGAACTCGCAGCCCCCGTAATAGCGACGGCCGGGATATCCCTCTGCATACTTGTTGGTTAACACCGAACCGGTGGCTTCCAGAATCGCTTCGCTCGTGAAGTTCTCGGAAGCAATGAGCTCCAGTCCTTCCGCCTGCCGTCGTACCTCTTGATCGATAGCCTCGGCGACCTCGGGATCTACTTCGAACAGCGGACGCTCTATCTCAAGACTCATGACTGCTCCTCTGGAAGACCGTGATAACTTTGGATTTCTGCTCGCATCATCCTATAATACGCGGCCTGTTCCAGCAAAAACACTAACCTTCCGAGAAAAAATACCGTGACGCGAGTCCAAGTCAGTAAGCGGGGGCGAGAGCGTGTTCTCGCAGGTCACCTCTGGATCTACCGGTCCGATGTACAAAACCTAGAGGGAGCCGCTTCCGGGGACGTGGTCGAAGTGAGGGGACCGCGAAAGGACTTCCTGGGTCAAGCCTTCTTCAGCCAGTCATCGCAGATCGCCCTACGATTCATCACCACCGAGCAGGAGCCGGTCGACGAAGACTTTTGGAAACGAAGACTCGCGGCAGCCTTGGCCTTGCGGAGCGGACTCGCACCGGCCACCACCGCCTACCGATGGATGCATGGTGAAGCCGATGGGATTCCGTCGCTCGTGGTCGACCGATATGGCGAGACTCTGGCCGTCCAGACTTTATCCGCGGGAACGGATCGACTGAAGCAAACCTTCGTCCGGCTTTGGGTCGAGCTGGCGCAGCCGTCCGGCATTATCGAGCGGAACGACCAGAAGGCGCGGGTGCTCGAGGGGCTCCCGCTCGCAAAGGGGACGCTTTACGGAGAAGTGCCCTCTGAAATCGTGGTCCAGGAAGAGGGGATTCGCCTGCGTGCGAACCTCTGGGAAGGCCAGAAAACCGGACTCTTTCTCGACCAGCGGGAGAACCGGCTGGCGGCGGCTCGGTGGGCCAAAGGCCGGGCCCTCGACCTCTTCGCATACGATGGAGGATTCTCACTGCATCTAGCCCGTGTCTGCGAAAGGGTGACGGCGGTCGACGCCTCCACGGAAGCGTTGGCGCGCCTCCGGGCGAACGCGGCAATGAATGAGCTCGACAATATCCAAACCCGGGAGGGGAATGTCTTCGACCTCCTTCGCGAATTGCACAAAGAAGGGCAAACCTTCGACACCATCGTGCTCGACCCCCCGGCATTTGCCAAGAACCGTGGTGCCGTAGCCAAAGCGAGACGGGGGTACAAGGACATTAACTTACGTGCTATGAAGCTCTTACAGCCTGGTGGGCACCTCATCACCTCGACCTGTTCGTACCACATCTCGGAGAACGATTTCCTGAATATTCTCACCGATGCTGCTGCCGATGTGCGTGCGCGGATGGTCCTGGTCGAGAAAAGAACCCAGTCCCGCGACCATCCCATCCTTCTCTCGATGCCGGAGACCTACTACCTGAAGTGCGTGATCTTACGTAAATTGTAGGTTACAATATCCTTGTTTCTCCAAGTCATATCCAGGAGCTGTTTCTCTTGACCGAGGACCGCGAGAACGAACGCGCGCAGGGACCTCCCAAGGCGCCGGACCCAATTTCGTCTGGGCGTGCTGAGCCTGCGGAGCGTGCTGACACTGACGAGCCGATCGAGCTCATCGAGGATACCGGTGAGCCTGGTGATATCGAGGAGCTCGTTACCCTAGAGCCTGCAGAAGGTCTCGAGCCCATTCAGGTTCAACCCAAACAGCCAGTGCCAGCCGACCCCCCCCCCGCTCCCGCCGGGGACCTCCAGAAAAAGGTGGAGGAAAAGGACGCTCAGATCGTCCAGGTCATGAATGCGTACCGGAGCCTCAAGAAAGATACCCAGAAGCTTCGCGAAAGGGCCGTCAAAGCCGAAAAACGGCGTTTCGAGCTGTCGAAGAACGATTTCATCGGTCGCTTCGTCGAGGTCCTGGATAACCTAGATCGAGCGATCGACTCTATCGAGAGCAACTTCGACTCAGACGCGGTCCTCGAAGGCATCATTTTGGTTCGCTCGCGCCTGGTGCAACTTCTCCGCGAAGAAGGCTTAGAGAAGATCTTCGTGGGTGGCCAACCCTTCGACCCGACGCACAGCGAGGCCGCTGCCATTGAACCAGTCGAGGACGATTCTCAGGACAACGTCGTGCTCAAGGAGTTGCAACGCGGATATATGCTGAAGGGAGCCTTGCTGCGTCCCGCGCGTGTTGTGGTGGGTCGTTTCTCGCACACCGATGCTAACTCGTCATCGGCGCGACGTCCATCAGAGGCATCAGAGCCATCAGAGCCACCAGAGACTCCGTCATCCGGGCCCACGCCTCCCGAACCGACCCCCTCAAATACAGCGCCCAGTCTACCTGCCGACCCAGAAGGAACAACAGACGGCTCCAACCAATAGCCCTGCGTCTAGTTACTAGCCTAGATTTTCCCGCCAATGGCTCAGTAGGTCCGCGAGCGTCTGCTTCAACCCGATTTCGGGCTTCCATCCCACTTCCGAACGTAGCTTGGTGTTGTCGCCGACCAAGAGCGGAGCATCGACGGCATGGTAACGAGCGGCATCCACCTCCACCGTTACTTTCGCTCCAGCTAGATCGCGAAGTGTTGCGAGAATCTCCTCTATCGAGAACGCCTCACCGCGGCAAATGTTGTACGGGTCAGCCGGTTTTCCTCGTTCCAATATTTCTCGATAACCACGAACGATGTCCCGCACGTCGCTGAAGTCCCGGCGGGCGGATAAGTTTCCGACTCGGATCGTGGGTTCCCGACGCCCGTTCTCGATCTCCGCCACCTGGCGCGCGAAGCTCGAGCAAACATAGAAGGATTCCTGACCTGGGCCGGTGTGGTTGAACGAGCGCACGAGAAAAACGGGAAGCTCCTCCGCGAGAAAGAAACGCAGGCCCAGGACCTCTTGGGCTGACTTGCTCACACCGTACGGCGTGAGCGGTCGTTGGGGTCGATCTTCACCGATGGGCTGCTCCCCCTCGGGAACGAGCCCGTATTGCTGCACTGAACCCACCAGCAACACTCGCGGGCGCATGCCGGTTTCCAGTGCCGCCTGGAGCACGTTGTGGCTGCCGATGATGTTCGTCTCGAGCGCTCGGCGCGCGTTGGTCCATGAGCTTTCGGGATTCGAAAAAGCCGCCAGGTGGAAGATCGTATCGGGCTTGAAGTCGGAAACAATCCGAGCAAGCGAAGTAGCGTCCAGGATATCCGCCTCGTGAAGTTCCACATCCGAGGGAAGAGAGCCCTCGCCCGCCCGGCGGACCCCAGGCTGACGGATCCCGGCCACCGTGTCGTCCCGATCGAGTAGATGGCGAGCGAGGTGGCCGCCGGCGAATCCAGCGACCCCCGTAACGAGGGCCTTCATCTTTATCGGATGGTTTCTCGCCAATACTCCAACATGTCGGTCAGGGTCTTGTCGTAAGGTATCTCGGGCTCCCATCCGGTGGCGGTCTTGAACTTGGTGTAGTCTCCCAACAAAACTGGCACGTCGGATGGGCGGAGTCGCGTCGGGTCGGTTTCCACTTTTACCTGCACGCCCGACAGCTCGATGAGTCGGTCCAATACCTCTTGGATGGAATAGGCCTTCCCGCTGCAGATATTGTAGACGTCTCCCGCTTCGCAGCGTTCGGTCGCAAGCCAATACGCTCGAACGATGTCCCGCACGTCGGTAAAGGCTCGCCGGGCCTCCAGGTTTCCAACATGGAGCACCGCCGGCTTTTTCCCTTTTTCCACTTCGATCAACTGCTTCGCGAAATTGGAGGAAACGAACACCTCTCCTCTTCGCGGGCCGTCGTGGTTGAACCCTCGAGTCCGCACTACTTTCATGCCGAAGCTCTTGTAGTATTGGTATCCTAAGAAATCCTGCCCGATCTTGCTCACCGCATAGGGCGAAAGGGGGCGAAGCGGATTGGTCTCCTTGATCGGAAGCTCATCCTCATGAACCAATCCGTATTCCTCGCTGGAGCAAGCGATCTGAATCCAAGGCTCGATCGCAAGTTCGCGTATCGCCTCGAATATGTTGAGCTGACCCAGGACATTCGTAGTGAGCGACTCTGCGGGGGCGTTCCATGAGGATGGCACGTAGCTTTGGGCCGCCAAATGGAAGATCTTGTCGGGACGCACGCGACCGAGTAGCGCCTTCACTGAAGTGGCATCGCGGAGGTCGCACTCGATCAGCTGGATGCGCTCCTTGATCCCTTGGATGTTCTCGGTGCGACTCCTCCACCGCATGATCCCATAGACTTCGGTGTCCGGATGGTTAGCGATGATGTACTCGGCAAGATGACTGCCAGCAAACCCGGTGATTCCGGTTATGAGAGCTCGCAAAGTTCCTCCTATGGTCCGACGTTACTGAGCTGCTGAGAGGTATTTCCGGGCGTCGATGAACCAAGCGTGCCCGTGGCAACGCCATCAGACGCCGGGCGTCGATGAACGATGGGTGCCGGTAGCAACCCCGCCAGACGCCGGGGCGCGGCCTTACTTTCGGCCCTCACCGTAGTGTTCTTGATAGAACCGCCGGTATTCCTGACTTCCGGACTTTATGTCCTTCCACCACCCCTCGTGCGACCGATACCACTCTACCGTGGAGGCCAGCCCCTCGTCGAAGTCGACACCGGGCCTCCAGCCAAGTCCGCGAAGCCGCGTCGTATCTAGGCTATAGCGACGGTCGTGCCCCGGCCGGTCGGCCACCTTCTTGATCAGGCTCTTGGGCTTCCCCACTAGTGCCAAGATTCGCTCGGTAAGCTCGAGGTTACCGAGCTCGGTTCCGCCCCCGATATTATAAGTCGTGCCCGGTTGCCCTTTCTCGATAACCAGATCTAGAGCCCCACAATGATCGTCCACGTGTAGCCAGTCGCGCACATGAAGCCCATCACCATAAAGAGGCAGCGGCTCGTCCTCCATCGAGTTCGTGATGAACAACGGGATGACTTTTTCCGGATACTGGCGAGGACCATAGTTGTTCGACGCCCTGGTGACAATCACCGGCAGTCCGTATGTCGTGAAGTAGGAATAGGCGAGACGATCCGCGCCCGCCTTACTCGCGGAATAAGGATTGCGTGGAGCCAGCGGATCCTCTTCCCGGGCAGATCCAGAGCCAATGCTCCCGTAGACCTCGTCGGTCGAGATCTGCACGAAGAGCTGCGATCTGGACTCTAGGCGAACTGCTTCCAAAAGAACGAAAGTGCCATAAACGTCGGTGAGGATGAACTGACCGGCGTCATGAATGGAGCGATCGACATGGGTCTCCGCGGCAAAGTTGACGATGATATCCGCTTCCGCAACCAGTGGCTCTAACGCCGCGCGATCGCATATGTCTCCCTGGACGAAACGATAACCCGAATGTGTCTCCAAACCCTCCAAGTTCGCCAGGTTCCCAGCATAGGTAAGCTTATCTACGTTTGTAATGCGCCAAGCCGGATGGGTGCGAGCCAGATAGTGAATGAAATTGCTGCCGATGAACCCCGCCCCACCGGTCACAAGGATGTGGGTCACGTAACGTCCACCTGGCTATTGTCTCCCAACATGAAACGATGGGCCTTGGGCGTTGATTGGGAGCGCTCGATGCGAACATTGTAACCGACCAGGCTGTCTTCCATACGGCTACCCAGCTCGAGGATGACACTGTCCGAGAGAATAATGCTGTGCTCGACTTCACTCGCTCTAACGTGAACGTTGTTCTGAATCGAGGTAAAGGGACCGATGTAGGAGCGTTCGATTCGTGATCCCGATCCGATGATCGCTGGCCCGCGCACGACACTGCCAACGATCTCCGCGCCTTCATCGATCACGACCTTGCCTTCGATCCGAGAGTCACTATCCACTCGGCCGGCCACGTTTGGCTTCAGGCTATCTAGTACCAAACGATTCGCCTCCAAGATGTCATCGCGCTTGCCGGTGTCCTTCCACCAACCGTCGACCACATGTGGACTCACCTCGTGCCCATGATCGATCAAATGCTGGATAGCATCTGTTATCTCCAGCTCGTTCCGCAAGGACGGGCTTATGGCACGTGCAGCCTCGAAGATAGGAGCGCTGAACATGTACACACCCACCAAGGCGAGATCGCTCTGAGGTTTCTTGGGCTTTTCCTGCAAACGGGATACTCGGCCATCTTGGAGCTCCGCGACTCCGAACTGCTCGGGGTGCGGGACATGCGCCAACAAGATCTGGGCGGTTGGTTGTTTCTCGCGGAACTCCCGGACCAAGCTCTCGATGCCGTTGGCGAGAATATTGTCGCCCAGATACATCACAAACGGCTCCTTCGCTAGAAACTCCTCTGCGGTGAGCACGGCATGGGCTAACCCTAGCGGAGCTTCCTGAGGAATAAAGCTGATCTCTACCCCCCAGCGCGAACCGTCTCCGACGGCTTCCTTGATCTCATTCGCCGTCTCCCCAACGATGATCCCGATCTCGGAGATCCCGGCCTCGCGGATGGCCTCGATTCCGTAAAACAGGATGGGCTTGTTTGCCACCGGCATGAGCTGCTTCGCCCGAGTGTGGGTGAGCGGCCGGAGCCGGGTCCCGGTCCCGCCACTCAGAATGAGGCCTTTCATCTATTGAATCCGCCCTTGCCCGCCGAGTTGGGTACCGAACGATCCGATGTTGGCCAAAGTGATCCCGACCCGGAAGAGGTTTTCATCTCTAACCCTGCCGAAACGGTATCGGGCCCACTCCGCCATGAAGCCGCAACACTGAATGTTGTAGTCGACACCCGCCCGGACCAGATTCAACTCGTCCCGCTCGACGTCGTAAGCGGACTCGAAGCGCAACCGAACGGTGCGGGTCACGTTGAGACTGGTGAGACCGCGGAGGTTCCGGCGCTCTCGGCCAGAAGTAAGCTGTACGCTTTGGGCCAGCGAACCGCTGACGTTGCCCCACCCACCCCCATAGCTCCCGACCAAGCTCATCGAGCGCATCCTCTTGAAGTTAACGTCATACTCGAAATTCCAGGAAGCGGCCAGTCGACCGGTAGGACGGAAGCGTAGCTTCGAAGTAATCGGAGAATAGTTGCTGGGAACGCCGTCCTCGGTGAAAAAGGGCGTACTGAATTGGCGATCGTAGAGGCTGGCATCGACCTGGAGAAAGTATCTCTGTGCGAGCGTCCAGGTGAGAAACTCGTAGGGAACCGCTTTCGTGCTCTTGCCAATTTTACGTTTGGCCAGAAATCGATTCACGAGAGAAAAGGAAAACTGGTTGGTACCGGGAACGTAGTCGTTGGAGTCGAACTTGGGGATGTCTCCGAAGTTGTCGACCAGCGAGCGATAGCTCCAAACGAGCTGCGGCTCGATAACGTGCTTGTACTTTTCCGCATATCCGTTATCAGGGGTATTGAAAATGCGAGAAAACGTCGGCCCCCTCACGTCGACACGGACCTCGCTGTAAGTCCGGTCCAAAGTATCCCCGATCACTTCTCCAGCCGAGTTAGTTTGCTGCGAGTAGCGGGTGAAGCGCGTGATGAAAGACGTTCGCGCGGTCAGGAAAGGCCACACATTGAAAGGGTAGGAAATAGTTGGCAGGACGTCGTAGCGTTGATAATCGACCCGATCGTCTCGCACACTTCGGGAGAACGAAGAAGCGGACGTGCTAAACCCGAACAGGATCGGTGTCGGGCCGATCTTCGTTTGCCTACCCTGGAAAGCGACGCGGGGAAGTATCTCCCGGAAACTGATACTATCCGTGAAAGACGTCTCATTGCGATCGTAGAGAAAACGTAGAGTGTAGGCCGACCAGGATCGAGCCACGTTCACGGTGGCTCGCTTCGAGCGGCGGGTCAAATCTTCATAGCTCTCCTGGAACGTTTGCTGGAAGGCGAAGGAGCTAAAGTAGTCGATGCGCGCAATCGTCGTAAAGTCAGCGGGTAGCTGCTGATTTACGTTCGCCTTGATCTGCCATTCCTTCTGCTCTAGAACCTTGTCGTCGATGTAGTAGGATTCGAAGCGACCCCGCGACGCCCCGCTAAGCAGGTAGCGATACTCAGTTCCTAGCCCCACCCCACTTTGAGAAAACCAATCGATATTGATGGTCGCATCGTGGGAGCGGTTAATGGCCCAGAAGAAACCCTGGCTGACCATGAAACCCTTGAAGGTCGAGTTTCCTATTTGGGGAAGCATGAGGCCCGTCGATCGATCTTTCTCATTGATGGGGTAGTAGAGATACGGCACATAGAAGACCGGTACCGACTTCACCTTGAGAAATGCGCCGTGGAGGGAAACGTGGTGGTCGCGACGAATGATGGCCTTTCCGGACGTGAATCGCCAGCGAGGCGTCGGCTGCGCGCAAGACGTGAAAGCTCCTCGTTCCACGACGTAGATATCGTCCGACTTCTTCGTCACCACGTCACCTTGGAAGTAAAGATCGTTGCCCGAGCTTCCATAGGCGTTGTAGAACTTGCCCGTCCCGGTCTTGAGATCGACTTCCATCCGATCACCGACAATCTTTTGGTCGCCCTGCTGAAAGACGACGTTGCCTTCCGCAACGACTCGCATCTCCTCGTTCCAGAAATCGACTTTGTCGGCCGAGACGCGAATGTCTCCCGGATCCAGGTCCACGTAGCCCGTCGCCTTGACGTGCCCCTTCTCTATCTGCTCTTGCTCATCGGCGTTGAGTGTGACCGACCCGGGTGGGGCAGGAGCCGGTAGTGGGACCTGCTGAGTCTGCTGAACCTGAACCTGTTCAGATTGTCGCGTTTGCCGAGAAGCGTCGTCTTCGTCGCTGTCTTGCCCGCGGGCGAGGGGCGCCGCGGCTAAAAGAAAGACAGTAGTCAGTCTCAACATCGAGCGAGACCCGATCTCGACCCCCCTTAATCCTTTTGGACCAACGCATTATGCACCGCGTGCCCAGATTTCTCCAAGCCCACTTTTCTTTTCATCCAGTAACCGGCTACCCTAGAATGACTTACGCCCTTACTGGCGCTTTGAGTGCCGACACGTCATGCTTACGGGAATCAATAGAATGACAGTTGCGGTCGCAAAAACCGAGGTCGTGCTCGTTTCGTGCTACGAGCTTGGGCACCAGCCTATGGGGCTTGCCAGCCCCATGGCGTTTCTTGCACGAGCGGGGTTTCCGGTCACCCCGTTTGACATCTCCGTCGACCCTTTGGAGAAGTTGGACGCAGACCTCGTCCGTCGGGCTCGCCTCGTCGCGATTTCCGTCCCCATGCACACCGCCCTGCGTTTGGGCTCACGCGTCGCCGAGCGAATCCGCGAAATGAACCCGCGCTGCCATATTTGTTTTTACGGACTGTACGCGACTCTGAATCGCGATTACCTCATACGGAACGGGGCGGACTCTATTTTGGGAGGAGAGTCCGAGCAGTCTTTGGTACGCCTCGCGGAAGGGCTTGCCCAAAACGCCAACACCCTCCCAACTGTCTCCGAGCCGGTGCTGGAGCGACTTCGGTTCCCGGTGCCACTACGTCGCGGCCTGCCGCCACTCGAGAAGTACGCCCACTTGGAACGCGATGGAAACCACGGCCCGGTCGGCTATGTCGAAGCGAGCCGTGGATGCCTGCACCACTGCTTGCATTGCCCGATCCCGCCGGTATACCAAGGTCGCTTCTTCGTAGTACCTCAGGACGTCGTGCTCGATGACATTCGCCAGCTCGTCGACTCGGGAGCCACTCACATCACATTTGGGGATCCTGATTTCGTGAACGGGCCGGGGCATTCACTGGCGGTTGCTCGTGGTCTTCACGAGGAATTTCCGGAGATCACGTTCGACTTCACGGCAAAAGTGGAGCACATTCTGAAACACCGAGCCCTATTACCGGAGCTCCACAGCCGGGGCTGTATCTTCGTCGTGTCGGCCATCGAATCTCTCAGCGACCACGTATTGAATCAGCTCGACAAAGGACACACCCGCCAAGATGCCATCGGAGCGGTGAGCGCTCTCCGACGCGCCGGAATCGCGCCACGCCCGACTTGGGTCTCGTTCACACCCTGGACGACGCGCCAGGACTACATCGACGTCCTCGAGTGGGTAGATGAGAAGGGGCTCGTGGATCACGTCGATCCCGTACAATTCACGGTCCGTCTGCTGGTTCCCCCCGGTTCCTTACTGCTTTCGAGAGCGGCGATTCAACCCTTCTTGGAACCACTGGTGCCGGAGTCGTTTACTTATCCGTGGAGACACGCCGACCCGAGGATGGATCTCCTCCACGCTCGAGTCAGCGAGCTCGTCGAGGAATCCATTTCGGATGACGAGGATCCTTTTGAAACCTTTTTGCGCATCCGCGACTTGGCATGGTCCGCGCTCGAAACGGGAAAGCCACCCCCGCCGGTCCGAGGTCGGTCCGAGCGTGGAAAGCGCCCTCCCCGACTCACCGAAGCGTGGTTCTGCTGATCAGAGCCCACCCAGGGCCAGTTGGGCCCGTTGGAAAATTCGGGGGGGGGTTGAGAACGAAGCGTCGACTTCATATAATGAAGCGGAATAGGGAGAGTATGAAATGAGCGAAGAGATCAAGATCACCGCCGAGCCGAAGGATACGGAGACCTGTAGCTTCATCCTCGACCGACCCGTCTACGAAGGGGGCTCCGCGTACTTTGCCGACCAAGACCGAGCCAGTAGCTCTCCGTTACCCGAAAAACTCTTTGAGCTGGAAGGCGTCAAGACAGTGATGGTGCAGGACAACAAAGTGACCATCACCGTAGGAGACACCGGCGCCGATTGGCTTCCGTTGGCCAAGCAAGTCGGTGCGACCATCCGCACCGTAATCGAATCGGGCGAGAAACCGATCTCCGACTCCCTGCTCGACTCCATGCCTCCGTCCGAGCAGATCAAGAAGACGATCGAAGAGCTCTTCGTTCGGGAGATCAACCCCTCCATTGCCGCGCATGGCGGTTTCGTGGAGGTGCTAGACGTGAAGGGGAACGAAGTCTATCTCCGTCTTGGAGGTGGCTGCCAAGGTTGCGGGCGGCGTCGATGGCCGCTTTCTGCAGACTTGGCATCAGCACGCGAGAGTATTCGGCGACCAGGTGGGTCTTGATC
>PVMS01070412.1_pt1 | contig 17034 bp, 15 predicted proteins | sample 1853461 | NCBI WGS metagenome assembly PVMS01 (sample SAMN08582032, study PRJNA380276) | Marine sediment metagenome, whole genome shotgun sequencing project. | isolation source: ocean sediment barecode stripped | collected 2017 | reverse complement strand
TGCAGGAGCAAAACAAAGGCTTTTACATGAAGGAAAGCTTGTGCTCATATTCTCGAATTTAGCTCAAATAACAAATGTGACAAAAGAGCATCCGATAGAGAAGGAACTAGCCAAAGGTGGGAGATTTCAATTGGAAAAATGCTTTAAAAAACCCGTTAAAGCTGCTTCTGAAAAAACAAAGCGAGATCAGCACTGGCGTTCTTCCGAAGAAGTAGAGCTTTGGGTTCTGACAAATAAGTAAGATTTGAGGTATTAAAGTCGCAAAAACTAGAGGCAAATAAAGCATAACGGTGAATGGCTGCTTTCGGCCAATAACGGCCATTCAGGCTCACTCTGGAAACCCCACTTTATCTAGCATTTTCTGCCATCGTGGATCGTGGTGAAGGGGCTTGAAAAACGGCTCTGTCTTTAACCCAAACATCCAACATTCTTTACCTTGGTAGGCTTTTTCAAGCAATTTAAAAGCAGTATCCAGTTTTACGCCTATGCCTTCTGGCTTTTTAAGTACGATGACGGCGTGACTCCGGTGTGCATCTTAAAGATCCGATTGAAGGCTGCTTTGGAGCTGAATCCGCATTCAAGGGCGATGCCCAGGATGGTCAAGTTCTTGTATTTTGGGTTTTGCAATCTATTCTTCACCTCCTCTACCCTGTAGCCATTAATGAAATAGAAGAAATTTTGATTTAGTGCTTCGTTGAGCAGTTGGGACAGCACCAGGGTAGGTATTTGTACCACATCAGCCAGTTGGTTGAGGGTGAGTTTGCTGCGAAGATAAGGCTGATGTTGGTTCATGTACTGAAACAGGGATTGCTTATACCGCTCAGCGTCCGTGGGTTTTAGTTTGCTTTTTTTTGGGGTTGTAGCGGTCACTCTTTTTAATCGGTCAAGTTGAGCGGCATTGGTAAAGATAGGAGTTTGCCTCAGCCCGTAGTACCCTAAACCGAAAACCCATAGGGTGGCGGCTGAGAAGATGTATTGCTCGGTGTGAAAGGCGTTGGCAAAATTTGTCTGGACTTTTACAACCGCTGACAACAGGATGACCGCCGTCACTGCTCCCATGCTCCAGACCAAATATTTCAACCATCTGAGATCTATTTTTTCTAAATTGGAGAAATACTGGGCGATGTTTTTCTGGTGTTTTCTTAACAATATCGATGTCCATATCAGGTAGACCGGAATGGACAGGGTCTTAGCGATTAAGGCCACCACCGCCACTAATGGAGAGTCATTGGTTAACACCTCTTGATAATAGTGCAGTTTGTAAGAAGCACTTTGAATATAGAAAGGGATAAACGCCAGGTTGTAAATGAGAAAAGGAACCAAATGCAGCAGATAAACTTTGCGGAACTCAAACGAATCCGACACATAAGTCTTGGCATAAAAATAGAGTAACGGACCATATAGAAAGACCAGTGAGGAGGAAGAGCCAATGAGGTGTGGATATATTTCGTAATATCCCATCAACTCTATGAGATTTGCCGCAATGTGAAGAAATAACACCAGCAGCCAGTACCGCAGGATTTTATCCGACAAAGAGTGGTGCTCCTTTGTGAGCAGTATCATCGAAAAAAATAAAGATTGGATTGCACCAATCGCCAGAATCGTCACCATACTCTACCTGCCTTGGAGGAATTAATACGGGGCCAAACTTACGCATAACAAAGATCAATTTCATCGATTAAGGTCTCAATATCCTGAAAAGAGACGATTTAAGTCCCAATGCAAGAGGTTTATTAACAGATAGTTACCACTTAAAAGGTCTCAACAAAAAAAGTGAGACCTCTTAGACCCATTTTTTCCAGACCGTCGAAGGCAGGATGCGTTCAAACCAGTATACAATTAATAAAATAACCGAACGCACAGATCATGAAAAAGATATCAGAAAGAATAATCGCAACCACCTCTACTTTTATATTTGTTTTTTTGGGATCCTACTTGTCAATATTGGCCTATGGTGAAATCATGGCTGGCACCAGTACCCAGCAGTTGGTTACTACCGGCATCATGCTGACCGGGGTTTTAGGGATCAGTTTATTTTCCATCATCTTCACAGTAAATAGTTTTAGATCGTACCGATATGAGTATGGCCATTGAGGAATCCGTGGATCAGAGCATCGTTTAAAGCTTGGGGGAACTCAAGATAACAACTTCTCAGAAAGCAAGGGTTTGGTTTGAAACTATTTACTTGTCCGCCAAAACCGATTTAACTAATATCCAATCCAAGGAGGATTGAACCCGACCTTTTTATAGAAGTCCACCGACATATGAATACTTTATTGCCAGTGCCGCCCGGTCCGTTATTTGTACCAGTCAATGTCCAATGGTATTTCGTCCCGTTTGGTTTGGCAACCAAACTGTCCATTCCTACTATCATATCAGGAAAAGCACTCATAAACCCTTCCGCAACCTTGGTAATTGCTTCTCTTCCAATTGCAGGTGGGTCATCATTTACAGTCAATGAACCATTTTCGGAAAAAAACTCCACTACCAGTTCTGGATTTTATCTTCTATTCAAACATTCCTCTGCTTTCGGCCATACAATTTTCAAACGTTAACGGTTATGGATAGTGCTTAAGTAATAGAAATTGCACTTAGAAATGCAGCCTGATATGTTTTTAAGATTATCTAAGTTGTTATACACTTCAATAACAGGCCCAGCAGGGCCCACAGTGATAATCAAGCAGTTACAATGTAGTTTTCGTAACTGTATTTTTTGCAAACTATTTGCAAACGAAAAATAACTAACCATTTTAGTGGTCAATTCCCCAGCCCGAGGTTTCATATTATCAATTCAAATTTCATCCTTTGCTTCCCACTACTTTTACTGCAGATTTACCTTTTAGGGTTTTTTTCTACCATGGTAGAAAGAAATTTTGTAAATGGTTCGATGTTCTGTTGAACACTTGCATATTCTAGAGCTTCCATATAGTTGTTTATCTCATTTGAGGGAATCACTGTCCATGGAAATCCACCTGACGCTAGCATTGCGTTCAATAAAAATCTTGCAATTCTACCGTTGCCATCCATATATGGATGAATGTAGACAAAAACAAAATGTCCCAAAACCGCACGGACTGATGGTTCCTTTTCCTCCTTTAAAAGATTGAATAGAGCCGGCATTGCATCTCTCACTGCTTCACTATTCAAAGGAACATGTTTGGATTTTCGTATATAAACTGGAGCATTTCTATAACCCGCTAGATCGCTAGGTTTTAAAATACCTGCTGTAACACTTGGTGTGAAAAGCTCACGGTACCAAACACCATGGTCTTCATCAACAACATTCCCTGCTTGCTTACCTTTTAATATTTTTGTAATGCTGTCTTTTACTACTTGGTAGGCTTGCCAATAACCTCTAGCGGCAAGTGCATTTCGATTATCTTTATCTTCTTTGTTCGCTTTTGGATTCCAGTTTCCACTTCTTACACTATCGATCAATTCTTCTGATACTTGATATCCTTCTATTGATAAAGAATGATAGGCATCGGTCTTATAAATATCTTCAACCTGCTTCATATACGCGTTGATATCAACTGATAACCCAGGAGCCTTAGGAAAATTTCTTAGGACTGTTCCTCGCATATCTTGCCAAATTAATTTTATCCTATGTACATGCTGAGATGACTCATTAGTTGATGAGTCTATAGTTATTGAAGTATTAAATGGGTCTGTCTCACGTACGTCATATCCTGCGGATTTCATCGCATGATTTACATCATCAGCTATACGTTCTTTTCCTATATTTCTAAAGGCCCCAGATAATCGGCCAGCTATTATTGTATGTCCTCCGTCTAGTAACGGTTTAAGAATATCCGATGAATCTTTTATCATTGCTAGTGCAGCACGTGCATCTATTGGACTCTGTTTAAAAAATATTTCCGAACAAGCAATTAAGGCATTGGGTAATTTTAATAATCGAATACCATTGTTTGTGGTGATTTGATGCTTGGTAGGTATCTCCAACTTAGTATCAAAAATGGATGTCTGATAGAGCAGTTCGGTTATGTTATTATTTGCTTTTGGAGAACGAACTAAAAGTTGTCTAGGGACAGTCCAATTACCGCTATGTATTGATATTGATTGTTCTGGCGAAACACACCAAACCTCCCCGAATCGTTGGTTTAAATAATCCACACAAAAACCCCAAAATGAAGTAATCCAAGGTGTGCTATCTCCAGGTTCGTCGTCTGGTCTTGAAGGAATATACCATCCTTTAATGACCTCGTGGATAAATCCATTTTTCAGCAGACGCTCCCTATGGGTTCGAGTAAGATCCTTGGCACGTATGCTACCTTTCCCTGTTTTATTTTGAATATCTCCTAATACTTCAAGAGATTGTGCAAGTTTTTCTGAAGGGGTTGCCATCTACCAAATTTAGGTTTTACTATGTTGTACGAAATTAAGTTTATTGTGTTGTATGAAATTAAGTTTATTGTGTTGTACAAAATACAGATTATTTTGGGTAATTTGTAAATTGTCGGAACATCGATTGTTAAATAAACCTCTATTAAACCTGAAAATTATGTCCAACACACGTAGGGAATTTCTCAAGCAAAGTGCAAACATAACTGCTTTATCGGCTCTTGGTCTTTCCGCCGGATGTGAATCCCGGCAGACTGCATCTGAATCCGGCGCCTCAAAAACTATAGAATGGCCCGTCCGGGAAGGGCCTGGCACTCCAAAGATATGTACCGGCATTTCTCGTAATGCTGATGTTGAATCCATGCGAAGCATGAAACAGATAGGTGTGGACCATGTCTTGATGGGAGGGCCTAAAATTCCCTGGAAGGCGGCCGAGCTCCGCTCTATCGTTGACCGCTTTAGTTCCGAGGGGCTGAGTGTCATAAACATGATGATCGGGGGCTTCCCCAATACCATTTATGGTCGAAATGGTCGCGACCGTGAAATCGAAGATGTCCAGAGTTCACTTAGAGCTGCCGGAGCCGCCGGGATCCCTATAGTCGAGTACAATTTTTATGCTCATCGGCTCATGGAAGGGTACTACGAAGTGATGGGACGCGGAGGAGCTGGATACACTGGTTTTGACTATGCCCCGGTAAAGGAGCTTCCAGCAGATCCTGAGATTGGCAATCATAATGCCCATGACCTGTGGGCAAACTTGACCTATTTTCTGAAGGCAGTGATTCCAGTGGCAGAGCAGGCGGATGTGCGTATGGCAGTTCATCCCAATGACCCACCCATACCCATCAGTCATGGCTCTGACCAAATCCTCGCTACTTTTGACGACTGGAAGAGGTTGTTGGATCTCGTGGACAGTCCTGCCAACGGCATGACTTTCGACTGTGGGGTAACCCGTGAAACTGGAGCAGATCCAATAGAGGTCTGCCGGTATCTGGGTTCACGTGATCGAATCAACCATGTACATTTTCGGAATGTCCTGGTCGATGAACCCTATGTTAAATACGTGGAAGTATTCCCGGACAACGGTCTGGTAAATATGTTTGCGGTCATGCAGGAGCTTGTAAAAATGGGTTATTCTTTTGGCCTTTATCCTGAACATCAGCGGGCCCTGGATTATGACCGAAAAGCAGGGATCAATCCTTATTACCCTGGTGGAGGTGGGTTCGCTGGACTAACCTATAACGTTGCATATGCACGCGCAATGTTGCAGGCGTCGCTAACAATTCAGGAAGTTTAGTTAATTGAACTTATAATGTCTTATATAACCCATGCTCGGTATGAGTGTTTCCATTGTCTCGCTGAAGACTTACAATTTCAGGTCAAATTTACTTCAAAGCATAGATTTCCGTTTTATCTCATATCAGATCTCAATATATTTAGCCGCCTTACCATGTTTCGTAAAAACCAGCTCACAGAATGGATTCCCTAAATACCTCTAAAAGACTCTTATCTGTAGACGCTCTGAGAGGCTTCGATATGCTTTTAATCGCTGGGGGTGGAACATTTATTGTCCGCCTAAATGGCAAAACCGGACTGGAATGGGTGGACATGCTTAGCAATCAATTGACCCATCCACCCTGGAATGGGTTTACTTTTTACGACTTCATAATGCCTCTGTTTCTTTTTATTTCGGGGGTCTCACTTTCTTTCTCCATTGGCAAGAGTAAACGTCTGGGCCTGCCCAATTCCGATATTTACAAAAAGGCATTCAAACGAATGCTGATTTTAATATGCCTTGGGATCATCTATAAAAATGCCCCGGTACCATTTTTCGAACCTTCCCAGATCAGGTATGGCAGTGTACTGGGTCGTATTGGGATCGCTACTTTCTTTACCACCTTGTTGTTTGTCAATTACAATTGGACTCAGCGCTTGTACTGGGTAGGTGGAATTTTGCTGGCCTATTTTGCTGCGCTTTTTTTAATCCCTGTCCCTGGATATGGTGCCGGTGACCTGTCATTTGAAGGTAATCTGGTGGGTTGGTTTGACCGGAGTTTTATGCCGGGAATATTACGTCAGGGCACTTATGATGAACTCGCCATCTTAACCCAATTGCCATCACTATGTTTGACTGTTTTGGGTGCCTGGGCCGGAGAAATTTTACAAGATGCCAAACAACTCAATAAGGCCTTGAAATTATTTATTTTGGGATTTGCTGGAGTTGCTCTGGGACTTCTATGGGGGCTATATTTTCCTATTAATAAACATCTCTGGACCAGTTCGTTTATACTCTTTACTGCCGGATTGGCCTTTGTCTTCTTAGCAGCTTTTTACTGGATTATTGATGTAAAAGGCTTTACCAGGTGGGCTTTCTTTTTCAAGGTGATTGGGATGAATTCCTTGTTAATTTATTATGCCAACAGATTTATTGATTTCAACAATAGTTCAAGGTTAGTTTTTGAAGGCATTTATTCGGTCACCCCGGAAATCTGGCATGAGGTGTTTCAATCCGTTGGCGCAGTGGTGCTGGTGTGGGTATTTCTTTACGTCATGTATAGGAACAATATATTTTTAAAGATATAAGATCTACATCAGTGAAAATGTTAGAGAGCAAAACCACCATAGCTGTAGTGTTTGGGTATCTATTAGTTACTTGTAGTTCAGATGATACTAATACAGACCCTGAATCTATTGGGTTGCTGGTTTTTCCTGGTCTTCTGACGGGGACTTAACGGAAAATTTTGGGGAACAAGACTACTGGGTAGTAAAACTAGATGCCCAAGGTCAGATCACCTGAGAGCAAAGTTATGGTGGATCGAATATCGAAAAAGTTCGTTCAATATCACCTGCTGGAAATGACGGTATTGTAGTTGCCGGCCATACCCTTTCGCAGGATGGTGATGTAAAAGTACAGTTCGGAGGTCAAGACTTATGGCTGCTCATGATTGAGTAAGTAAAGTTGTCATTTCAAATATCATCTCGATATTATATAACAAAATTTGAATGATTTTTGTCATTGTGGGCCATGCAAATAGTCGCAAAATTGCTCATCTAATGATAGATATTAGTTCTCATACGTCAGCCTTTAGACAAACCAAAGCTTGTGCTGTAATAAGTGTAAGCAAGACTGATTTAATTGAAACTATTAAAAACAACGCTGTCCCGAAGGGTGACATATTTGAGATATCCAGAACTGCTGGAATTTTGGCGGCAAAACAAACCGCGAATGTAATACCTAACTGCCATAATGTTCCGATTGAAAACATTGAAATCGACTATGAAATAATTGATCTGGAGATTCATTGTAAAGTTACAGTAAGCACGGTATATAAAACCGGTGTTGCCGTGGCAGCCATCTATAGCGCATCAGTAGCAGCCGTTACCCTTTATGATTTATTAAAATCGTTTGATAATGCGCTTGAAATCAGTTCAGTAAAAGTAGTTCAAAAGAATAACCTTAAATCAAAGTTCTTTGAGGAGATTCGGAAAGGGCTTACTGCAGCAATATTGATTTGTTCAGATGCTGTAATGGAGGGGCAAAAGAAAAATAAATCAGGGGAAATTATTAAGCAAAAATTGATAGAATGCAATCTAACAGTAACAAATCATGAGGTCCTGCCAAATGATGAAGATATTATCAGAGACAAAATACTGGAGTTAAGTCCAACTGTAAATATCCTGGTCATTGCTGGAGGCACAGGTGTGCTCAGTAAGGACAATACCCCAGAGACCGTAAGACCTTTACTTGATATGGAGATTCCTGGCATTTCCGAAGCAGCAAGAAACTATGGACAGGACAGAACCCCTTACGCCATGTTATCCAGAGGAATTGCAGGTATAAGAGGAAAATCCCTTATTTTGGTAATTCCCGGTTCATCAAGAGGTACTGAAGAGACAATGGATGCTCTTTTTCCGTATATACTTCACATTTTTAAATTTCAGAAGTTGTAACTTTCAACAGGACCAGAATCTCACCTGGGTGGAATTAGGATTGTTTTCAAATGAAATTAAGCAGGGAACGGCTCTCCAATTATTTAAAAGTTGCAGCTTTCATCCTATTATTGATTTTTATTCAATTAAAGTATACCAAGCAACAGCCTCCTCAAACTTATGCCGGTGGTCAAAAAAAATCTGTTGGGCTTTATGAAAATGGAAGGCCCGAAGGAGTCTGGACCTGGTGGTTTGAGAGTGGGAAAAAGATGATGGAAGGAGTATTTATAGAGGGAAAACGAAACGGAATCTGGAACACCTGGTACCATAACGGACAAATAAAGAGCAAAGGTCTATATTCAAACGACATGCTGAATGGTACATTCAGTAGTTGGTATAGTAATGGAAATATCAAAAATTACGGCAATTACATAGATGACAAGTTGCACGGTTTACAGCAGTTGTATGACCTGCAGGGAGTGCTCATTGAGGAAAAAATGTTCGTTAAAGGAGAAGAGATTGAGCATACCAAAAATAATAATTTCTAGTATTGATCATAAGCACCTAATTGCTTCAACATCGCCTCCCACTCTTTCTCTGAAATATATTTATGAGCCTTAGGAAAAACCACATGGTCCTCACGAAATATATGCAACTTCAAAAGTTCAATCAAAGCAAATCCTTGCTCAGTAGCTACATCGAAGGTAAGTATTGCAGATTGCAAGTCCGGGAGACGGGGAGCCAATCCTAAAAAATTAAACATCAGGGTCAAGTGCTGCGTGATTTTTATATGATCGTCTTCAAGCATATCAATGGCCGTTTTAGGGAATGGGCCCTTGCTGTGCTCATCATTTTCAATCAATCTTTTTTGTAATAAAGGAAAAAGTATTTTTTCCTCCTTCAAATGATGTGTGACCATTTGGTTGTCCATCAACTCAAAAAACTTCGAAAATTCTTGTTGGTTTTCATCATTTAACTTCCATCCGTTCTTCTTAAATTCAATCAAAGTCTTCTCAAACTTCTCCAACTCGGAGGCAAACAACTTATGGTCATCCATCAATTTTTGCAGAAATGGACTTAATTCTCCGGGTGGGGTGGCATCAACGGTTGGAGGTTTGAAGGCATCTGGAGGATCCATTGGCGATAATTCATTTAATCCTGACTCTTTCTCAACCATCCTTCTAATAGGGTCATCGTCCTTAATTTTTTTTAAGTCAATCATAATCCTTTTTTTTCTTTTCTTTCTTTACAAAAACTGGTGTTAACTTCAGCATTACATACGACCAATAACTACTGGCCCCCTTATCTCCTCCCTTAATTTCAACCATCGAACTGGTTCCAAACATTTGAGCGTAGCCAAAATGCAGTTGTATTTGTTTAGAAGCAACATAGACATAATTAAGGTCAATTTCTGTCCCCAAATAATTGTCTTTGGCTACTACTTTTCCACTTGATTGGTATTCAGTAGAATCTATAATATTTGCAGCAGAGCTGAAAAAATGCAAATGTGCCCCCATTCTATGTTTGCCACTTTTATATAATATCCTAAATAAAATATCTTGCAACCCCACGGTATTCAGGTGATTGCCCACATAAAAATAATCCATAAAACCATTAAACTTATGATTGGTTCCATACAATGGGGTGAAAGAATGGTTTTTATCTTTAGGAGGATCCGTTTGACTGGTTCCTGATAGTAATTCAACACCACCAACAATTGTTAACTTTTTTATCCCGTTGTAAGCAAGATTTGCAGCGAAGTTGGTTGCACTTAAATTCTTACCAGTACCATCTTTCCCCGATTGAAAATAAAACGAACTATTAAAATTCCACTGGCTTTTTAAATAAACCAATCGCGCTCCGGAAGTCTGACTAAACCTGGTCTGGTATTCAGTAACTCCACCCGGGGCGGAACTAGAAGTTTGAATACCATTATTTAAAAACAGTAGACTCAAATTCAGGTTCTCATTGAATTTCTTATGGACCCATAAGAACTGAAGTGTTTTATAATTATTTGGAACCGTATATATATTGTTGTCCAATTGTTCTTTATCTTGATTATAGGCAGCTCCCACATCCAATTGTAGTTTTTTTCCCGCATATTTGAACAAAACCAGATCATGGCTTCTTCCCTGCATGGTCCAGTCGACATTACCGAATATGCGGTGATCATCATACACTAACTCCTGTCTTCCAATTTTTAATGATAAATTATTTTTGAAAAACACCTGACCCCAGGCTTCGTGCATGGATAAAAGGTTATCACTTTTATTTAGTTGTGATTCACTTCCCCAGGTCCTAACGTCCTGCGCCGATACGCCAAACTTATATTTGGAAGTTGCGTAGGTAAATATTAGACGGGTCCTTTGTGAGATAAAAAAGGCTGGGTCCTGTGAGGAAGATGCCAGTGATTTATAACCATGTCTTAATTCAGCTCTTGGAATATATTGTCCAGTCAGAGATACCTGGGCCTGAACATGGACAGACCAAGCTGTTAATAGTACTGCAAATAAAAGAATCGTCTTTTTCAAAAAATTTCATTAACAAATAATCCCCGATCCCTTCCTGTAATAATACCACCAATTTAAGATCAGGCAGATAACATAATATAAAGCAAATGCATAGAGCGCATATTCAGGAGTGCCCGCCTGAATTTGCTGTCCAAAGACTTTAGGAATAATGAAGGCCCCGTAAGCAGCGATGGCAGAAGTCCAGCCTAAAACCGGTCCCGCTAATTCCTTTCTAAAGATATAAGGAATACTCCTAAAAGTTGACCCGTTTCCAATTCCTGTGGTAATAAACAGGATCATGAAACAGATGAAAAATGGCACCCAGTATTGCTCTGGAGTTGGGCTTTCTTTGGCGAGACTGATAAAATATGCCACCAGCAGGGTTGCGATAACTTGTGCAATGGTGGAGTAGTGGGTCACTGTGGATCCGCTTTTTACCTTATCCGATAACCACCCTCCTACCGGTCTGATCAGGGCGCCCAAGACAGGGCCAATAAAGACCCAGGCCAGGAAGTTGGGAGCATTTGGATTCACATATGTAGGATTACCAGGGTCAGAGTACACAAACACATCCTGGCACAGCTTAGGAAAAGCTGCCGAAAATCCAATAAATGACCCAAAGGTCATGGTATAGATAATTGTCATGATCCAATTGTGCTTATTATTGAAAATGGAAAATTGCTTTTCCAAGCTTTCTTTGATCTCTCCAGGAGTCGCATACTTCATAAGTAAAACGGTAATCACAATTACTATCGGTAGCACGATCCACATATTCAAATTAATCCCCACCAGGAGGTATGCTCCTAACATAGCCCCCGCCAGCCCAATTGCGATCATATAAAGTGTTTTCCCAATTCCAGTGATGGTACTTGGTAATTTAGGAGTACCGGTGATTATATTATTCATTCCAACAAAAGCCGCAATGGCGGCTAAAGAAAGTAGTGGCACCCAAACCCAGCCGGCGTTTTGTACTCCTGAAAGAGCTACTTTACTGACTTCATTACCTTCTTTATCAAAAGCGACAAATATAAATATCCCTACTACCCAGGGTATTAATTTTTGCATGATACCAACTCCCAGGTTTCCTAAACCTGCATTGAGGCCCAGAGAAGTTCCCTGAACACGCTTGGGGAAAAAGTAACTTATGTTACTCATTGATGATGCGAAGTTTCCTCCTCCAAAACCGGAAAGGGCAGCAAAAATGGCAAATGTAAGATAGGGCGTATTCAGGTCTTGCAAAGCAAGCCCAACTCCTACAGCAGGGATCAAAAGCAATGCGGTGGTGATAAAGATCACATTCCGACCGCCTCCAATGGCAATAAGAAATGAGTTGGGGATCCGCAAAGTTGCCCCTGCTAAACCCGCAATGGCAGGAAGGGTGTAGTACAAACTGTTTATCTCCCTAAGCTTGTCAGTAACTTCTTGCGGAGACATATCCGGAGTTATTAATCCAAAATTAAATCCGAATTCTTTCAATTTGGTGGCAATAATGCTCCACATGATCCAAACTGCAAATGCCAGCAACAATGCCGGAATGGAAATCCAGAGATTTTTGTAGGCAATTTTCTTTCCTTTGGTATCCCAAAATTGCTGATCTTCTACCTTCCAATTATCAATATTGACCATAGTAGCTCTTTATTTTATCCCTCGAATTCTTTCATTAACTCGGGAACCTCTTTATGCATTTTTCTCTGTACTACCCGATTCATCCAAATCAGGCATATAGCGGAAATAAAAAGCATAAACATCCAGCAACTAGTCCATAATCCGGTTCCTTCCAGCAGATATCCAAAAATTATGGGGCAGAAAAATCCACCTAATCCTCCCAAAACACCTACCATGCCTCCTACCACTCCCACTTCTTCGGGGAAATAATCAGGTATATGTTTATAAACCGCCGCTTTACCAATTCCCCAGATGCTACCTATCAGGATTACCAACACTGCAAATACCCAAACATTTGCCTGGAAATAAATTCGGGTTACCCCTTTTGCCAATAACTGCTTTTTAGATACTTCTTCTCCCAGGCTAACTGCAGATTCTTGCCAGATTTCTTTTTTGGGCCATATCACCACCCGGTCATCTACATTTGATAATCCCTCACCCTTAGCCTTAAGTGGGTAACTTCTATTTCCAACGATTATCAATGTTTCAGAAACCTCAGTCACTGTTCCAGAGGCTTTTGCCATAATGCCTTTACCAGGAGAATAGATCTCCATTTTTGGCACCACCAGTAAAAAACTAATAGCCAAAGACGAGCCTAAAATCCAATACATTACACTGCGTGCTCCAAATTTGTCTGATAGCCAACCTCCGAGGGCCCGGATCACTCCGGAAGGGAAGCTGAATAGAGCAGCAAATATACCGGCAGTAACCAAAGGCAGATAATATACATTTACAAAATAGGGAACCAACCACTGTGAAAAAGCCACGAAACATCCAAACACCAGGAAGTAGTATAATCCGAACCTCCACACCCGCATGTTTTTTAGAGGAATAAATAATTCCTTAATTGTTTTCTTGCTGGAAGCAGGTTTCTTATTGGTTGTAAAAACCAGAAATATAATGCCCATAATCACCAGGGCGATTGCATAAATTTGGGGTAAAGTTCGCCACCCTTCGATATTTACTCCATTATCAGTTAGATTGTTTAGAAGAGTCGGTGCAAACAGCGTGGTCAGGGCAGCCCCGGCATTTCCTGCACCAAATATACCCAGCGCTCTTCCTTGCCAATGTTTGGGGTACCAAACGGAGGTGTAAGCGATTCCAATGGCAAAGCTCACTCCGGTCAATCCGAAGCCAAAACTAGCTAAAGCAAATCCTGTAAAGTCATTAGCATAGGAAAGAAAATACATGGGAACAGCACATAGCAATAATAATACTCCATAAATATATTTACCACCGTATTTATCGGTAAGCATTCCTGCGGGTAGTCTGAAGATCGATCCGGTTAAAACCGGAATACCTAAAAGCCATCCGATTTCCACGGGACCCCAATCAAATACCTGGTTATCTACCAGAAATGTTACCAGCACTCCATTAAGCATCCAACAACCAAAGCAAATGGTAAAGGCCAGGGTATTAAAAAATAGCATTTTATGTGCTTGCGGCGTAACGGTTTGCTCCATATTATAATCCGTCTAGGTATTCTTTGGTTTGTGTATTGACCATTTAGTATCAGGGCTTCTAACTTTGTCTTTATCCCAATTCCATATTACTCGCTGATAGGGTCTCCATAGATAATCTATAGGTGCTACCAAAGCATGCATTAGCCTTGAAAAAGGAAACAATAAAATGATCAAGTAAAAAAAGATAATGTGGAGTCTGATCAATAATGGCATGGCCGCAACCGCGTCTATTTGTGGGTCCAGCATAAAAATTGACCTTAGATAAGGTGTTACTGAAGAGGCAAACCAGGATGAACCCCACCGGTAATCATAGGCAATCCATAGCCCAATGCATACTTCGGCCAAGATCAAAATCTCCACAGCAATATCCATTACCGTGGTTACCGCCCGCACCCTTCTATCTGTCCACCTTCGGTACAAAAAGTTCACCAGGCCCACCAGCATGCTTAGGCCAAAAATAAAAGCAGTAACCTCCAGGATAAGCAGTCGGAGCTGTTGACTGTTCCAAGCCATTACTCCTTCAGGAATAATAAATGCCATCAAGTGACCGAAAAAGAGAAAAAGCATACCCCAGTGAAACGGAACCGCTCCCCAGAATAACTTGTTTGTTTCTAAAAATCCGGATGATAATGAAGAGACTTGAAATTTTACAAACCGGTACCGATAAATTGTGCCAATTAAGAAAATTACCACGGCAAGGTAGGGAAGCGCTATCAAGAAGAAATTATTAAAGCCACTCATAACTGTGAATTTTTGAATGTTTTCATTACTACTAACCTTCTATATTCATCTCCGACTCAATTGATCCCAGAAAGTCTGAGGTCTTTTTATCCGGAACTATTTCAATGTTAAAATCCTGTTCAATTACTTTTAGTAAAACCAATAGTGGTTTCCGGTAGATGGTCCCATATTGCTCCGAAATAGTAATCAAAGTCTTATGATGCCTGATGTACACTTCATTTTTCTTCCTCAAGTTCCCCGCATCAAACTCCTTGGTCATTTTTTTCAATCCCGAATAAATTAATTTTTCAACCAGGTCATCCCTTAGTTTTTGATCTTTCAATAATGGCAACAACCTCAGGACATTGGGCAAGTGATCTGCCAACTCCAAACCGCAATCATTACCTACCTCGCGATGTTCTCTACTCAGGTTTACCAACAGTTCAGCTCTTTTATAATCATCTCCAAAAAGTAGATATCCCAGATCCAAGGTGGTGATGGCCTGGACCTCAAACGACCTGGTATACAATTCCTGAATCTCCTCGAAGGTGGCGCGTTTTGAGAACTGTGTAAAGTCTTTCAAAATTTCGCCTTGTTCAGGATAGTGTTTATCCAAAAACAACTGTATTTCCTGCACCATCTCCCTAAATCCTTCTTTAGGATAATCGATCAGATTGGACAACAGAGAATAATGGTTCAAACTTTTTAATTTACTTTGCATGGTTTTGTTATTGATCATGAGGGGTTAACTATAATCCTCTAGAGGCTTTGTCCTTAAATCCAAATCCAATGTTACCTTTGGTATCACCGGTGAATTCCAGCATTTCCATGGATTGCTCCCTGTGTGCGGCAGGTATCACAAAACGATCATCAAACTTTGCCAATGAAGTCAGGTAATAAATTTCTTCTGCCTCTTCAGGGGTAAGACCTGTGTCATCCATAACGGCTTGCACCTTACTTTTCTCAATATCACCCACGGTCTTGTCCCGACGGTAAATCCGTACTGCCATCAATTTTTTCAAGACATGCTTTACTTTTTCTTCATCACCAGCACTAAATAAAGAGGCCAGATACTGCAGTGGGAACCTTGCCTGCTCAATGGTTCCCCATAATTCTGCGGTACTGGTATCATACAGCCAGTTATCATTCCAAGATTTGGCAATCGGATCCATCTTTTCAGATTGTGCCTGGTTATCAACTTCTTTCAGTGAAGCCATTACCGGAAGTAAAGGCGGCACATAGAATAACATGGGCAATGTTCTAAACTCCGGATGCAGTGGCAACGCCAGACCCCACTCCTTTACAAACTTGTAAGTGGGTGAATATTGCGCAGCTTTTATGGTTGAATCAGCCATACCGTTTTCTTGAGCGGCAGCAATAACCGCGGGATCATGAGGGTCGAGGATAATACTCAATTGACGGTCAACCAAATTACTGGTGTCATCGGCAGCGGCATCATGGATTTGATCGGCGTCATAGAGCATAATTCCTAAATACCGAATCCTGCCCACACAAGAATGCATACATGCCGGTGCATATCCGGCTTCAATACGTGGATAACATAAAATACACTTTTCAGATTTACCGGTATGCCAGTTATAGTATGACTTTTTATAAGGGCAGGCGGTTACACACATTCTCCAGGCCCGGCAAACTTGCTGATTAATTAGTACCACGCCGTCTTCACCCCTTTTATATATGGCCCCGGAAGGGCATGATGCCACGCAAGCAGGATTCAAGCAATGATTACATATTCTGGGAAGGTAATAAAATGCCATACGCTCTAACTGAAACATGGCTTCTTGTTCCGCCGGAGACAAGTTTTTGAGATTTGGATCTTGCCTTGCATAATCGGGAGTTCCGCTTAGATCATCATCCCAGTTAGGCCCTGATTTTATATCGATCGGTTTTCCGGTAATTAAAGATACCGGTCTAGCTGTAGGTTGATCATTCCCTGCCGGAGATTCTATCAGATCCAGGTATTTATAAGTAAAAGGCTCATAATAGTCATCAATTACCGGCAAATGTGGATTGTGAAAGATATTCATCAACCCCCTTAGTTTTCCCGCTCCTTTTAAGGAAATATCTCTGCCGTTTTTCTTCTCCCATCCTCCCTTGTATATATCCTGGTCCTCCCATTTAGACGGATACCCAGTGCCAGGTTTGGTTTCCACATTGTTCCACCATTGATATTCAGCACCTTTTCGATCAGTCCATATATTTTTACAAGCTATTGAACAGGTATGGCAACCGATGCATTTATCCAAGTGAAAGACCATTGGCATTTGTGCTCTGACGTCCATAATATTATTTTTAAAGGTTGGCTGTTCTGCCTATTATTAGTAGATATTAGAAAACCACTTTATCCAGTTTCTTGATAATCA
>PVMS01013064.1_pt1 | contig 17034 bp, 12 predicted proteins | sample 1853461 | NCBI WGS metagenome assembly PVMS01 (sample SAMN08582032, study PRJNA380276) | Marine sediment metagenome, whole genome shotgun sequencing project. | isolation source: ocean sediment barecode stripped | collected 2017 | reverse complement strand
TCCTATGATGAGGACGCTCTTCCGATCTGTCCTCATCATAGGAATGGGGACCTGGAAGGACTTGGAATGGTTCTCGGAGAAGAAAAACAAGGACAGGAGGCAGGCTGAGGCGTGAGGCACATGCTCCAATTGACAGCTCAGTCCGGCGGCTGATAGCATGAAATTCAACTGGTGCGTACTCTTATTTTTTTCCAGGCGGTAACTTGACCAATCAAGAATCTATGCAGGAGATTAGTGGCTCGTCCTCGCGGCCGGTCGACCTTGCCGCTCGCGAAGCTGTCGAGGAGAATTTTCCCACCTACCGAGAGCATCTCGACGAGCTCAAGGAACGACTGGCCGAGTCGGGATACCTCGCCATGTTGCTCATTGATGTCTCGGACATCAATCGGATCGAGCAAGATTACGGCAGCCGCGAGTACGACCGGCTGATGCAAGGCGTACGGGGAGTCGTCACCGAGCTCAAAGGAAAGCAGCTTGGCGCCGGCGATGTGGTGGCGCTCAACGAAAGAGCCGGTGATGTCTTTTTGATCTTTTTGATGCCCCGCGAGTCGAGCGAATTGGTCCTCGCGGGAGACCTGGAAGAGATCGGCGTTCGTATCGAGAAATTTCTCTCGCGGAGAATCACCAAGTCGGCGTTTCATCTCTTGCACGAGCAACCGGAGATAAGCGTCGGCTCGTCCCTGGTGCTGCGTAATCCGCTCATCCGGGAGGAGCGCCTCATACTCCGGGCCATCGAAGAAGCAAGGCGTGCTGCACAGATCAGCCGTCAGATTCGCGGGGTTCGGGACAAGCAGCGGCTTCAATGCATCATTCTACAAAAGCAAATCGAAACGCTTTTTCAGCCCATCTTCGATTTGCGCAGCGGTAAAGCTCATGGATTCGAGGCCCTTTCCCGTGGACCCAAGGGAAGCCCGCTTCGAAGCCCGAGCGCTCTTTTCGATCTGGCGGAAAAAACCGAGCTTCTCTCAGAGCTCGACCACCTTTGCCGACGGAAGGCCCTGCAATCCGGGGGCAAGCTCGAGAGGCAATACAAGCTCTTCATCAACACCTATCCATTCTCGGTTCGGGACCCCAGTTTTCAAGGCAAGTACCTCATCGATTTGTTCGAGGGCACCGACCTGGCTCCGGAGCAGATCGTCCTCGAGGTGACCGAAAAGCATATCATCACCAACTATCCCCTTTTCGTCGATGCAATGAAGTACTTTTCCGATATGCGCTGCATGGTTGCGATCGACGACATGGGAGCCGGCTATACCGGACTGGAACAGATCGTTCGCCTTAGTCCCAATTACGTGAAGATGGACATGAAATTGGTGCGCGACATCGACACCAGCTTCGTCAAACAGCAGATCCTGAGGGCATTTCGCAGCATGGCCGAAAAAATCGATGCCTTGCTCATTGCCGAGGGCGTCGAGACCCGAGAAGAACTGGAAATGGTCCGCGAAATTGGAGCTGATTTCGTGCAAGGCCACCTAGTCGCGAAACCCTCGGCCGCTTTCCAGACCGCCTCCAACTTCAAGCTTTAAACGGTTTTAAAGAATCCTTGCCGGCGTGATCGTGAATAAGATACCTTCGTTTTTTATTCGCTTTGTTGGATTAATTGAACTTTACGCTGTATCTAGTTAATATTATTGCCATAATATAGCTTTTTCTGCAACATCGATTACTTGATCCTGCCATAAATGTCATTATATGTTGACAGACTTGTTTGGAGACTATATGCTCTTCGAGAGATTGAGGCACGGCGGAAATCGGGAATAACCAGATCAAAATTTAAGGGAGGGAAGGTGTATGGCCACTACATCGATCGTCAACATCCAATACGACCCCCATACAAAGTGGACTCGAGAGGAGATCCTCGAAACCACTCGGCAACTAGGGGTGCGATTCTTGAGGCTTCAGTTCAGCGACATACTGGGAGTGAATAAAAACGTCGAGGTGCCCATCAATCAGTTCGAAAAAGCGCTCGACGGCGAGATCGCCTTCGACGGGTCTTCCATCGAGGGATTTGTGCGGATCGAAGAGTCAGATATGGTGCTGGTGCCGGACCTGGCAACTTTCAGGATTTTCCCCTTCTCGACGACGAACGGTTCGGGCGGCTCACCGGACAAAGTGGCTCGTCTAATATGCGACATCTACTATCCCAATGGAACTCCCTTTGAAGGTTGTCCGCGGTTGGCGTTGAAAAAAGTGACCGGGGAAGCCAAGGCACTCGGCTATACCATGATGTCCGGACCCGAGGCCGAGTTCTTCCTTTTCCACCGTAGCTCGGAGGATGGGCCAAGCACTCGCTCTCATGACACAGGCGGTTACTTCGATTTGACTCCGGTCGACCGTGGTGAAGAGGCCCGCCGGGATATCGTCAATGCGCTGGAAGCCATGGGATTCGAGGTGGAAGCGGCTCATCATGAAGTCGCGCCGGCCCAACACGAGATAGACTTCAAATATGCCGACGCGGTTACTACTGCCGACAATATTGCCACCTTCCGTTTCATTGTCCGGCAGGTAGCCCTTCAGCACGGTTTGCACGCCACCTTCATGCCGAAGCCGGTCTTCGGTATCAACGGGTCCGGCATGCACACCCATCAGTCTTTGTTCCGCGATGAGGAGAACGCCTTTTTCGACCCGGCGCGGGAACACCAGCTTTCGGAGCTTGCACTCCATTACATTGGAGGGATCCTACGCCATGCCCGCGGCTTTTGTGCCATCACCAATCCTCTGGTCAACTCTTACAAGCGGCTGGTTCCCGGTTTCGAGGCTCCGACCAATGTGGCCTGGTCGATGCGCAACCGTTCTCCGCTGGTAAGAGTGCCGGAAAAGAGGGGGCAAAGTACCCGGATCGAGGTTCGAATGCCCGATCCTGCTGCCAACTCCTACTTGGCTCTAGCGGTCACGCTCAAGTCGGGTCTGGAAGGAATCAAGAACCGAATCGATCCCGGTCCTCCCGTCAACAAGAACATCTACACGATGAGCCAGCGCGAGCGGCGGCGGCTCAAGATCAGCGAGCTTCCGGGAGATTTACGCGAAGCGGTCGATGCCCTGGAGAAGGACAAGTTGGTGCAGTCGGCACTCGGCCCCCACATTCTTCAGTCTTTCGTTGCCGCCAAGCGCGCAGAGTGGCACGACTACATCGCTCAAGTCCACGAGTGGGAAATAAAGCGATACCTATCGGTATACTAATTGTCCTTACGGTATTGTTCTTTCCGGGTTGGGAATGCTGCCCCGGAAAGGACAATGCAAATGTGCCGCGAATCAGGGATTAAGGCACAACAACAATGGAGAGCCATCTTCTTGGCCCGGTAATGCAATGAACTCGGTTCGTCACTGTATTTCCATCGGCACGTAAACCAGCGCTCCCTGTCTCTGAATATGCAGAACCGCGGTGTCTCCCTTTTGCAAAGCGGAGACCGCCTCGCGAAGCTCCGAAAGACGATCCACCGGCTCTCCGTTGATAGAGAAGATGACGTCTCCGGGGAAGAGTCCCACCGTCTGAAACGCGGGGGAATCCAGAGAAATTGCCGCTACTACGATCCCGGTCTTTTTTCTCAAGCCTGGAAGCATGGCGGCAATGTTATCGTTTAGCTCGATGCCAAGGATTCCCAGACGGCGGATGTCGTTCTCTCCGGGGCGGACCATATCGGCAAACCGGTCCGGGTCGTTGGTGCGCTCGGAAACTTTCGTTTGAAAGTAGAGGGTCTTCTCGCCTCGCAGTACCGAGAGTTTTACGGTCTCTCCCACCGAGTGCCGGTAGATGTTGACTTGAAACTGCCGGCCGTTCTCCATGGTCTTGTCATCGAGGCTGAGGATCACATCTCCGATTTGTAAGCCTGCTTCATCTGCCGGGCCCCGCGGGTGGACATCGGATATGACGACACCCCAATCCTGTGCGAGCCCCAGGCCTTTGGCGAGGAGAGGGGATATGGTTTGAGCTCGGACTCCGATTTGCCCTCGGCGCAGTCGGCCGGTCTTGCGGAGCTGTTCGAAAACGTAGCGCACGATGTTGCTCGGAGCCGCAAAACCAAGGCCCTCGTTGCCGCCCGATTGAGAGATAATCATGGTGTTGATTCCCACGACGTTCCCCTGGGAGTCCACCAGCGGACCGCCGCTGTTGCCTGGATTGATCGGTGCGTCGGTCTGGATGTAGATCATCGGGTCTTCATCGCGAAGCTGCCGCGCGGTGGCGCTGACCACGCCGATGCTCACCGAGTTCTCGAGCCCCCGGGGGCTTCCAAAAGCGAACACCAGTTGACCCTGCCTCACTTCGTCCGAATCACCGAGGAGAAGAAAGGGTAGATCTTTTTTGAAGGTCTTTAGCACCGCCAGGTCGGTTTCGCGATCCACGCCCACGATCTGGGCCCCCAGTAGCTCGCCGGGAGGTTTCAAGATGGAGCTCGTTGCCGTGCCTTCTCCGCTCGGAGAAGCCATTCGGATTTGCACCTTTCGAGCTCCTTCCACGACGTGGGCGTTGGTTATGATGTAGCCCTCGGGATCGAGAATGACCCCGGAACCGCCTCGCCGCTGGGTGATGAATAGATCGGAGGAGTTCACCAGCCCTTGAACCGGCGCGGATCCGGTGGTGACGATCTCCACCACCGCCGGGTTGACCTGCCTGGCCAAAGCTTCGAAGGAATCGCTCAGCGCTGCGAGCGCTGCGAGCCGGTCCTGTCCCACAGCCGGAGAAAACGACCACAGGATCAGTAGGAGTGCTATCTGGTAGGCTCTGTTCGTCATGATCTAGCTCCGAGTGATGGCAATGAGGTTCACGTCGTCCGGAAGAGGTTGGTTGTTTCCAAAAGCCAGACCCTTCTCCATGATCTGTTCGATCACTTGCGCGCCGTTCGTTCCTGCCAACTCGGCCAGCCCCTGACGCATCTGGTGGTCCTCGAACATCTCCTCGTTATCTCCTACGATCGAGCCAAGCCCGTCCGAGCCCACCAGGAACACATCGCCGGGCTGCAGGTCGGAGGAGCGGGACTCGTATTGCACGATTCCGATGTCACCGAAAAGCCCTAAGGGTGGGCCGGCCAATGCGATCTCGTCCAGTCGTTTCTCCGAGGCGCGAAGCACGAAGGGGTAGGGAAGCCCTGCGTTGGCGAATGTGAGCTTAGGGGAGCCCGGCTCCAACGACAGCACGGAAGCGGCTGCATACATGCCGTCCGGTAGGATGCGATGCAGCCGGCCGTTCATCTCGGTGAGAAGCTCGACAGGATCTGTCTTGTCGGCCGCCGTCTCTTGAAAGATACCTTTAAGCAACATGGTGGTGAGCGCCGCCTGAACTCCGTGCCCAATGACGTCTGAAACGAGTACCGTCGCCCCCTTGCCGTTTGTCGCGAAATCGTAGAAATCGCCGCCTACCTCTTCGCAGGGGCGGTACAGGTGGTCAATCTGGTAACCATCCAGAGAAGGAAAGGCCTCGGGCAGTAAGCTGCGCTGCACTCGGCCCGCCATTTCCATCTCTCGTTCCAGGAAACGATGACGGGTCTCGAGGTCGCTGTAGTCCCTCACCATTTTGTTCAAGTCGGTGACTTTCTCGGACAGTTGCTGTCGAAGGCCCTTCTCCCGGAGGGCGTTCTTGATGATGTTCAACATCGCCTGGTTGTCCCATGGCTTCTCCAGGTAATGGTACAGACCCACCTCGTTGATGGCTCGTATGGCGTTTTCCTTGTCGGCGTAGCCGGTCAACAACAAACGAACCGCTTCCGGTTGGATTCGCCGAACTTCCTTCAGGAACTCGATGCCGTTCATTTGCGGCATCAGGAAATCGGATATGACGACGTCCAAGGGCCGCCGCTCGAGAATCGCTATCGCCTCACGGGGGTCGGTCTGGTCGACGACCTCGTAGTCTGTTTGAAGAGCGAAAACCCCTCGGAGCGACGATAGAACCAACTCGTCGTCGTCGACGATGAGAATATGCGGTGTTTTTCCTTCAGTCATGATGTCTGCCTGTCTCTCCGTCTCAAGCAAAGGCTTTGAGAATCTCTTTTTGGACGTTTAAAAGCTCACCGTGGGCCCGGTTGACCTCTTCGATTTTCGCCTCGAGACGCTTCAGCAGGACTCTTTTTTCCAGACCGTTGCGAATAATGAGCTTGAGATCTTCGTTCTCCCAGGGCTTTTCGATGTACTGGTACAAACCCACGTCATTGATGGCCTTTATGGCGTTTTCCTTGTCGGCATAGCCGGTGAGCAAAACGCGGGTTGCCTCAGGTTGGTGATCTTTCACCGCAGCCAGAAACTCGATCCCGTCCATAGCGGGCATGAGATAGTCCGAGATGACCAGATCCACCCTGTTGCTCTTCACGTACTCGACGGCGTCGTGAGGTGAGGTGAAGGCAACCACCTCGTAGTCGGTTTCCAAGGTTAAAAAACTCTTGATGCTGGTTATGACCATTTCTTCGTCATCGACCAGCAGCACAACGTTGGCCTGAGGTTGTTGGTTCTCCATGGATTAACCTTCCTGTCTTGATGCTTTCGGGGGTGGAGGTGCATTTACCGGCAATGTGATCGTGAATGTCGTGCCTCGGCCGACTTGAGACCGCACGTCGATTTTCCCGCTGTGCTCTTTGACAATCTTGTAGCAGATGGCCAGGCCCAATCCGAAACCTACTCCCACTCCTTTAGTGGTGAAACCCGGATCGAAAATCTTGGCCAGATTCTCGGTGGTAATGCCGCCGCCGCTGTCGGAAAAAGTCACCGTCACCGACTCGCCTTGCGCTCGGGTGGTAATGGTGATGGTGCCTTGTTTCTCGATGGCGTGGGTGGCATTGACCAGAATGTTCATGAAAACCTGGTTGAGCTGGTTGGGAAAACACTCGACCTCGGGGAGGCGGCCGTAGTCACGCACCACCTCGATGCGGTTTTTAATCTCATGATGGACCAGAGTAAGGGTGGACTCCAGTCCTTCATGCAGATCGACTCTCTTGCGCTCTGCTTCGTCGAGGCGGGCAAAGTTCCTGAGACTCTGAACGATGCCGACGATGCGCCTGCAGGCGGTTTGGTTGACGTTGCCGATTTCTTCGAGGACGCTGAGAGTGCGGGTGAGCTCGCGCTGGTCTCGGATTTCGGGTGGGGCCTGGCTCAGAACCTCCTTGAGGATGCGTAAAGCTCGAACCATCACGTCGGCGTTCGAGTTAATGGAGCCTACCGGTGTGTTGATTTCATGAGCCACTCCGGCTACCAGGTTTCCCAGGCTGGCCATTTTTTCGGATTGAACCAGGGCGGCTTGAGTCTCTCGCAGCTCTCGGTTGGTATTCTCGAGGTCGTGGGCGTAGCGGCGTACTTTTTCATCGGCGCGCCGGTGCTCGGTTACGTCTTCCACGATGACCATGCACTCCCGCCGGCGCAGGTCGGGGCTGAAGGTGACGGAAAGCGAGCGGTCTTCATGCTCATGGAGCATTCCCAGGACTCCGGTCCGTTTCTCCAGGATGGATGCAATCTGCTCCCGATAGTCCGGCGGAAAGATGCGGACCGCGTCTTTTTGGTCTACCCCCAACCCGATGAGGAGATTCTCGGCGGCATGATTCAGGAAGCGGACGTTGCCCTTGGCGTCACACTTAAAAACCGGGAACGGGTTGATGTTGGGCATATCGGCCAGCTCCCTGGTGTGATGCTCCCAAGCGCGCTTGTCCGTCACGTCCCGATGTAATGAGATCCGACCCAGGATTTGCCCGTTTTGACCAAGGACCGGCGTTGCCCGGATGGCGATCGTCCGGGGCTCAGGTAGTGCGAGCTCGAAGTCCATCTCGAGGGCCTGGTGAGGGTCCGAATCGGCGTGCACCATCGCAGCTTCGATGGCGGGGCGCGCCTTTTCGTTGACGGTCGACAAGATGAGCTTGCGGCAGGACTCGAGATCGAGACAGAGGGTGTCTTCCACCGGAACACCATAAAGTTCGGCGAAGCGACGGTTGATGGCCAGGAGCTCTCCTTTGAGTCCGAACATAACCACCCCTTCGGGAATGGCTTCGATGAGAGCCTCCATCCGCGCCGACAAAGAGCCTCCAGTGGCGGAGGTCACATCCAGCTTGCGCTCCTTCGGAGATTTCGTGCTCATGCTCCCGCCGCCTTGACCAGCTTCCGCACCCGGCGCACCAGGGCCTTCAGGATGCTCTGTCCCATCTCGGGGTAGTCCAACAATAAGTCATAGAAGTCGTCCCGGTCCACTCTCAGAAGAAGACATTCTGTTGTTGCTCGGGCACTACTGACCCGAGGCTCGGCTTCAAAGAGATCCCAGGCCCCCAAGGCTTCGCCTTCCTCGAGATCGACGATCTCAGCGCCGTCCTTCATCAAAGTGACCTGCCCGCGAACAATCACATAGAGGCCGTCGGCCGGCTGGCCTTCTTCGAAGATGGTTGTGCCTTCCGGGTAGAGGACTTCCTCGGTGATGGAAGCGAGCAGGCCCAGGTCCTCGGTGCGAGCGGCGGAAAGGAGGTCGACTTTCTGTAAAAAGAGGACCTTTTCAACTACAGTGTACACAACACCCTATTCTATCGCGGTTACCAACTTCACAAGTTGGCCTCATTTGTCGTCTCGAGACGCCCAGCGTTCGAGCACCGCTTTCGCCGCCTCCCGCACCACCTCGTCGGGGTGATCGGTGGCGGCGCGAACCGGTTCGAGCGCTTCTGCGATCCTCATCTCGCCGGCCAAAGTCACCGCACAGGCGGCAAGCCAAGCATCCGTCCCTTCAATCAGTTCGACCACCGCGTCTCTGAACGTCGTAAGCGCCCCGAGGTTGGGTGTCTGCTCCCGTGCCCTAACCGCGACTTCCTCCCAGGAGGAAGCCTCGAGCAACGGGAGAAAGTATTCTCGATGCTTGGCGCTGAGCAGGTTACCGAGAAACTCCAGCGCCGCCGCCCTGACCGACGGCCTTCCACGGACGATTCGATGCCAAGTGTTGAAAATATCGTCCGCCGGGTGAATCAAGCCGAGAAGGCGAAAAATTCTCTCCCGGGTAAACGAAAGCCGCTCTTCGATGGCGCGGAGTAGTAAGGACTGCCAGTCGTTTTGCGGCCTTCCACCTCGGAGGATCATCCAGCGGCTCGCGGTGGTACAGTAAAGGTCCCGTTCCACGTCAAGGAGTCGGTCGACCTCTCGGGCCGGAAAACGGAGCTCAGGGTAGCGAGACCTCATCTTGCCCAATGTCTTTATGGCCTGGTAGTGGAGCGGGAGGTCCTCTTCCGGCAGGTGAGCCAGAATGCCGGTGACGATTCTCTGGTCTTCGAACTCAGCCAGGACTTGCGGCAAAGCGCGCCGTAGCGTTACATCCTGATCCGGATCGGGCATCAACTGTCCCACAGAGTTCAAGACCGCCGGTCCCAGTTTAGAGAGGGCGCCTCGTGCCGCAACCCGTAGCGAACGGCGGGGAAGCTGGGCGAGTAAACCCGGGATGAGCTCTTCCTGTTGGAGCTTCCCGGCGCTCGCCGCCGCCGCCCGCGCAACCGGAATCGAGGCGTCGGCCAGCAATGCCGACAAGGCCTCAACCACTTCCGGAGTGGCATGTAAGACTCCCAACGCTCGTGCCGCCAGCTCTCGCTCCTTTTCCCCTTCTGCCTTGTCATAGCGGCGGACAAAATCCTCATCCAGGATTCCTTCGAGCAGGTCCGGACTGTTTTCCATGCAGTTGAGCATGGCGTGGATCCGGGTCACGTTGCCGGATCGAAATATCCGGGTAATCTCGTCCTGCGCCCGGGGACGATCTATCCTCAAGAGAAGCCCCAAGGCCTCGGCGCTGACGTCGGCGCTTGGATCTCTCGACAGAGCGGCCAGGTTATCCAGCTCGGGCGGATTGGGGTACCCGCGAAGCAGCTTCAGGGCGGCGGCGCGAATGGGGGCACTCTGGTGCGAAGCAAGCTGAATCACCGGCTCCATCAGAGCCTTGTCGTCGGTTCCCTGTAAAAGCTCGAGCGCGTAGAGAGTCTCTCTCTCGTCGTTTCCGGAAAGCACCTGATGCAGAACCGACAGCCCCGCTTGATCCTGGACTTCTTCAGTAAGAGCGGCGATGTCGATATCACGTCGGGCAAGCGACGTACGAAATGCGGTGACATATTCCCGTTTGAGTCGGATGGCGAGCACAATCCAGGGGATGAGCAAGGCCAGAACCACCAGACTCACGTGGCCAAGTGACAAAGACAAAACGCTCGTTGCCACGAGTATCAACAGCCCGCCGACGCCCCGGCTAACTCGCTCTACGAACATATCGAGCCAAGCCTTGGCTCGGTTCTTGATCTCGAGGGGGATGGGGAGCCACAGGATCTCGGTGCTCGATTTGTTGAGGGAGTTGCTGAGCCCAATATCCGAGGCTTTGATGAACGCCGCCGCCCACAGACCTGGTATAAATAGGAAAGCCAGAGAGCCGGAAGCGAGTGCCAAAGGCAGGAAGAGAAGGCCCGCACCCACGCCGAAGTGACTCAAAATGCGCCCCGCCAGGAAGAGCTGTAAGAGAAAAGCCAGTACATTGATGGCGGCGAAGAACGTGCCAAAGAAACTGGTGAGGGTGTCCATGCCTTGATAGCTCTCTTCAGCAACGGTGTTGAATTGATAGTCCACCAGGGTTGAAATCACGGTGGTCAGAACCACCAGAAACAGGATGGAGGTCAAATAACGAGACCGTTTAACGAGGCCGAGCGTTGTCTGGCTCTCTCCCGCTAGTTGGCGCTTTTCTCGTCTTCGGAGGTCGGAGCGCCGCTCGGCTATCCGGTCCTTCTCCTGAACCTCGATCCAGACGATGAGTGCCGCGATGGCCACCAGCACGGTAGCTGCATAAAGGAGAAGGCCGGCGGTGCCGGTCGAGCGGACCAGAACCGACGTCAGCGCCCCTCCGGCGATGGACCCCAGGATGCCGCCGGCGGCAAGGATACCAAAGGCTCTTTTCGCTTCGTTGGAATAGAAAATGTAGTTGGCGTAGAGCCAAAAGAGAGTGGGCATGACAATGGTGAAGATGCTCACCCACAGGTAGAAAACGAATCCTCCCTGCTCGCCCTGAACGATCCGCCAGAAGACTAGCAGGGTCAGGGAAAAGAAGATGGCGCTTCCGAAGAAAACTCGTTTGATGTAGAAACGGGAGACCAGCCGGGCAAACCCGGAGGCAACGAATCCAACCACCAAGGCCACCAGGATATAGACGTAGGGTAGGAAGTCGGCACCGTACTGGCTGAGGAACAAGGCGTTGCGAACCGGCTTGATGATGTAGCTGGTAGTAATAATGAGGCCCAGAAGGGCGGCCATGGCTCCCACCCGGCGGAGCTCGCCGGGGCGCAAGCCGAGGAGCCGATGTAGGAAACCGAGGGTTTTGGTCATATTTCAGCCCTGCTTGCGGTGCCAGGACGGCCGAATTTAACCGGTACCCACGGTGAAAAGCAATTGCGGCGCCGGGTTTTACACCTTTGCGCCCGCACGGATTTGCTATAATGCCATTCCCTCGGGCGGACGCGTAATCCAGGCGTGTCATCAGTAGCATCGGGTCCGTGGAGGTGTGGAGGGAACCCAATCGAGCTCTCGTATCAAGGACTGTGCTCATGAAGGTCTATAGCCTCTTGATCTTGCCGCTTCTTCTTGTCGGGCGACCTGCCTGGGCACAGCAAGCCGAGGATGCGCCGGAGGAGTCCAAGACCCGTCAGGAGATACTCCAGAAGAAGAGGCAGGCAAAAGCGGAAAAGCTCGAGCCTTACGAAGTTTCCTCGTTCGAAAAACGTTCTCGCGGCTGGGAAAAAGCCAAGTTTCCTCAAAACATCTTTATCAAGGGGTGGCGCGGATTTCGTCCGGTCATCGGAGGCATGCCCTCCGGATCAGGTTTCGTCCTCGGCGGTGGATACATTCACGGCCTGGAGAATCAATATTTTCAGTTCCTGGCGAACGGGCGGTACTCCACCAAGGGTTACACCACGGCCGACGCGGAAGTGATTTACCCGACGCCGCAGGAAAAGCGGCGGTTCGAGATCAAGGGCCGGACCGAGTACCGGGATTTGACGTCTTTGCGTTTTTTCGGCATCGGCAATGACTCGAGCCTCGATGACCGAACCACTTACCTTCTCAACGATCGGACCGCGATGGCTTACTTCTGGCTCAATCCCCGGGGGCTCTTGTCCCTTGGCGGGCAAGCCGGCTGGTACAGCACCAAGACCGGCCCGGGCGAAGACGGTCGACCGATCAACGAAGTGTTCGAACCGGGTGAGGTTCCCGGTTTCCGCATTGAAAGGACCCAGTTCGGTGTCACCGGCGGGTGGGTGGAGTTCGATATTCGGGACAAGTGGGCCGAGCCCCCGGTGGGAATCGAAGCTCGAGTGACCGGCCTTCGCTACGAAGACTACGATTTGAACCGGCTGGATTTCACTCACCTGGTTGCCGACGTGAAAGGCTACGTTCCCCTGGGGCACCGAAACCGGATTCTGGCGCTTCGCTTCCGCACCGCCCATTCGTTGGCGGATAGCGGCCACAACGTTCCCTTCTATTTAATGGAGACTCTGGGAGGCGCCCAGACCATCCGGGGACACCAGGAATTTCGGTATCGTGACATCCGGAATCTCCTGCTCCAGGTCGAGTATCGATGGGAAGTCTGGGCCTTCGCGGACATGACGGTTTTTTGGGACGGCGGAAAGGTTTTCTCGGACTTGGACGACTTCAACTTCAAGGACCTCCATACCGGATACGGATTCGGTTTGCGGGTCCATACGCCCGGAGGTTTCCGGATGCGATTCGACCTGGCGCGATCCACCGAGGGCGTGGTGTTACACATCAGCGCCGGCCCTAGTTTTTAACTCCCGTGAACGTCCGATTTTTCAAGTGGTTCACGGGAGCTCCGCCAAGTGATCCGAGGAGCGAGCGCGCAATAATGAGGCAAGCGACCACTAATGTTGAGGATGTAAATACATGAAAATAATCACACCGGCTGCGTTGTTACTCCTCCTTTCTTTCGGGTCGACTCTCCAAGCCCAAAAGTTCTACCCCGACGATCCCTTGGCGGAAGACAACGATCGTTTGGACACCCCGGTAAAGCCGGCGGAGATCGACCTCGGCGATTTCTTCGACCGGTTCGGCCATATGTTTCGTGACTTTGGCGCTTCGGCTCTAGGAAGCGAATCCCAAAACGTCAATACCCTCGACGAAGTTCCCGATAGCAGTTGGTTCACCAACCGGCACGGCGTGAAGCGCCTGACGATCGAGGAGCTCAAACAGGGTCCCAATCGTGGCAGCGGACCGAATCCGGAAGGGACCTGGAAAGTCATACGGGGGAAAAGCCAGGGCTTGACGCCGGGCTTTCAAATCGTCGACGAGAATAACGATCGATACGTTATCAAGATAGATCCGGTGGACGTGCCTGAGATTGCCTCGGCGGCCGAGATCATTGCCACCAAGATCTACCACGCCATCGGATACAACGTTCCCGAAAACTACATCGTTTATCGGAAGCCGTCCACCATCGAGATCGAGCCCGGAACCATGGTGGAGGATCGTTTCGGGGACAAAGTGCCACTGACCGATTTTCGGTTTCAGAGGATGATCCGTCGTGTCCCCGAGCTCGCGGACGGAAGTGTCCGGCTGGTGGCGAGCAAGTTCCTGCAGGGGCAGCCCCTCGGCCCCTTCCGGTACTTCGAGACTCGAAGCGACGATCCCAACGATGTCATTCCTCACGAGGATCGACGCGAGCTTCGCGGACTGCGTTTGATTGCGGCTTGGACCAATCACGATGACACCCGAGCTCAAAACACCCAAGACGCCTGGATCGAAGATGGCGGCGGGCATTACATTCGCCACTACATGATGGATTTCGGCTCGACCTTCGGCAGCTACTCCGTGGGCATGCAGCCCGCCCATTTGGGCTTCCAGTACTCGATGGATTTCGAGGCGATGAAGAAGAACCTGGTCGGCTTCGGTATCCGAGTGCCGCTGTACCGTAAAGCCAAGTGGCCCGATTTTCCCGAGTATCAAGCGGTGGGACGGCTGGAAGGCGAGCTCTTCGATCCCGAGGACTGGAAAAACGACTACCCCAACCCAGCTTTCTCGAGGATGACAGCGCGCGACGCCTTCTGGGCGGCCAAGATCATTATGCGGTTCACCCGCGAGGAGCTCGAGGCCGTCGTGGCGACTGGAGACTACAGCGAGGAGAAAGACTCGGTTTACTTTCTCGACGTGCTCATCGAGCGCCAGCAAAAGTGCGGCGAGTTTGGCATTAACGGTATAAATCCCTTGGGCGAGTTCCGGGTGAGCGACAACACCCTGGAATTCGCCAACCTGTCGGAGAAGTACGGTTTCTCCCAGGGTAGTACCAGCTATCGGATCCGTTGGTCCGCCTACAACAATGAAGACGATTCCCTGCAGCCGCTCAGGGGCCCCCTCATGCAGACCGAGACACGCACCGAGCTTCCAGTGACCGAGTACTTGAAAGGACGGGAGAACTGGCTCCTGCTCGCGGAGATCGACACGTTGAACGAGGCCTTCCCTCACTGGGACAAGCGCATCGGCGTTTATCTTCGACTTAAAGGAAGTGGTTTTGTAGTCGTGGGGATCGAAAGAGAGTCGTAATCAAGCCATCGAGCTTTTCGTCAGGGTTCTTGGAGAAGGTTTCTTGGTGATGCTGGAGGCGACTCGATGACACTCCGTTCATTCCTTCCTTGGGCCGGGCTGGTGCTGAGTCTCGTCAACGGCCTTCCCGCCGAGCTGTCGGCTCAATTACCCATCGTCCGTATCGGGGTGGTGGTGGACGGCCCCTGGGAGCGCAACCGGGAGATCCTGGATCTCTTTCAAAGCGAGATACGGACGCTCACCCGGGATGAGTTCGATGGCCGTTTTCCCGAGGACAAGATCGTCGAAGGTGATTGGACTCTGGACACGGGCAGGTTGGCCGCGCCGCGCTTGACCTTTCGCGTGCTCGACCCGCACAGCGCGAACTGCAGCCCGTGGGCCTCGTGGAGCCAGTGCACCTCGTCGAGGATCTTCGGCACCTTCTGCACCTCGTCGATCACCACGAGGGGCTTGGTTTTCAGTGCGTCGATCTCCACCCGCATCCGCTCGGGGTGTGTCAGATATCGTCGATAGTGGTTGGTCTTGAGCAGATCGATCCAGAAAGTTATTAGCGCTGGAAGCTAATCTTTAATCGCGTGCTGGAGTGCCTTCTCAGCGTGGATGATGGCCGTGTCGAAGAGCTTCACGTCGGTATGCTTCGGGGTTACAAGGAGAGGGATCTCCGTGCAGCCGAGGACGACGCCTTGGGCATCTCTTTTCACCAAGCCATCTATGATCTCCAGATACTTCCGTCGGGACTCGGGGAGAAGCAAGCCCTTCGATAGCTCGTGAAAGATCACTTTGTCGATGGTGTTTCTTTCCTCTTCCTCCGGGACGAGAACCTCGATTCCGTGCCCCTTCAGCCCCTCCACATAGAAGGGCTTCTCCATAGTGAACCGAGTGCCCAGTAGGCCGACGACATCGATCCCAGCCTTTTTGATGGCGTCGGCAGTGGCGTCTACGATGCTCAAAAGGGGAATGGTGGACCGCGTCTCGAGCTTATCGAAGAGAATGTGCATTGTATTCGTGGCGATGATGGCGAAATCGGCCCCTGCAGACTCCAACCTCCCTAGGCCCTCTAGGAGAGCTTCTTCGATGCTGTTCCAATCCTCCACTCCCATCCAGTCCTCGAATCTCTGGAAACTAACATCGTAGATGACCATCTCCGGATAGCTCAGATCTCCATGGAGCTTCTCGTATCGCTTGAAGATGTGCTGGTAGTAAGAGACCGTCGACTCGGCGGTCATACCCCCTAAAATGCCGATCCTTTTGTGCATAATGTAAACCTAAACCATCTAGCTCGGAAATGATCGTTACGGCTGAGTCAGTCTATTCACTATTTAGCTCATTATATAACAGCGCCTCATCATAAGCAGAAGAGTAACGAGTCCATGAATGAGGCAGAGTGTCAAAATGCTCATGCGGCGTCCCGATAATATTTCAGCCGCCCGCCGAACCATTCCCGACAGACGACTGACCCTTCGCGAGGACCGCTGCCTTCTACACGTCAAGCTTGTAATCGTGTCCTTGTGGACATCGAGACCACCGTATGCTTTATACTCTTCCGTGGCCGGTCCTTGTTGGCTGTGGCTCTCGAGAGGATTTCTTGGGTATGCCAAAAAACTCGTAGTCTTTCAGGGAAGCTAGACTGTTACGATTCATTAGAGTATGTGTTGGAAAAGGAGGTATGACTGCGAAAGAAGAGGCAAAAAGGAAATGCTTGTTGGCAAACAGGGAAGATTGGGTAGCATTTTAGGAAAATAAAGGGGAGCGGATAAAATGAACAAAACTAAAGGATTCTCCAGTGTTTTATCCATTTTTGTGCTGCTTGTGCCGTTTGCACTGGCAGCGGTTGCGGTTAGTGACGCTCAAGAAGCCGAGCGAGTATACGTCAATGGCAACATCTATACGGTTGATGAAGAATTCAGCACAGCTTCTGCCATTGCGGTGAAAGATGGCGAGTTTATCTACGTGGGTGATGATGCTGGAGTCCAGGCTCATATCGGTCCTGTTACCTTTGTTTCCGACCTGGAAGGCAAAACCGTAATCCCTGGTTTACAGGATTCCCATGTACACATCAGGTACGGAGAAAGGGAACTGTATCCACGAACGCCGGACATCAGGGTTTCACTTGGTGAGTGGGCCTCTGTAGAGCGAATGCAGGAAGTGATAAAGCGTTGCTTGGCTACTGGGGAAGGAATGCGGCCCGGGCCTGAGCCACGGTGGTTGGTATTAAGTGGTTGGATGTCAGATGTTTGGGATCCGCCGGAATTCCATAAGGAGTTGATTGATGCCGTAGCCCCTGATAACCCTGTCTATATTAGACGATACACGCATGGCAGCGCTGCCAATAGCAAAGCCCTGGAACTGGCCGGCATTACCCGCGACACTCCCGATCCCGAGGGTGGTCATATCAAGAAGGACAAGAATGGGGAGCCCACCGGCGAATTCGTGGAAAGGGCACCTACACAATTAAGAGATCTTATTCCGCCCCTGCCTCCAATGACCGACTATGAATTAAGTCGTAACCTCGTAGAAGGAACT
>PVMS01040827.1_pt1 | contig 17044 bp, 16 predicted proteins | sample 1853461 | NCBI WGS metagenome assembly PVMS01 (sample SAMN08582032, study PRJNA380276) | Marine sediment metagenome, whole genome shotgun sequencing project. | isolation source: ocean sediment barecode stripped | collected 2017 | reverse complement strand
GCAAATTGTGGAAGCTTCGACGGCGAGTGAATCGAAACCGCGTGATACCAGACAAGCTGTGGGTAAGCAGCAAACGGCTAACAAGACATCAGCTAAAACGCGCAGTAACAAAACCGGCAAAAAGACAAGTAAAAAGAAGCGAAGACGTCGAAAGCGCTGAATTCCATGAGTGAACGCATCATCTACGGTATCAATACCGTGCGGCAGGCACTGAGCCAGTCATCCGCACCCCTGCTGCGTGTCTATCTGCAGAAAGAAATGGGTCAGCAGCGCCTGCTGCGCCTGGCCGATGAGTTGCGCAATGAGTCAGTCGTCGTGGAACGGGTCTCGGCCAGTACGCTCGAGGCCCTGACAGGGACTGCCAAGCATCAGGGGGTCGCGGCTGCAATGGGGCTGGGTGATGGCCCCATGGACGATCATGCCGCGCTGAGTTATCTGGCCGGAATAGATTCGCCATTGATCCTCGTGCTGGACGGTATTGAAGACCCCAGAAACTATGGTGCCTGCCTGCGTACGGCCGAAGGGGCAGGCGTGGACCTGGTGGTCAGCGGCCGCAGCCGGGGGGTGGATATCACACCGGTGGTCAGCAAGGTCGCGTCAGGGGCCGCGGAGACTCAACCCATTGCCAGGGTCGCGAACCTGGCCCGGTTCCTGAAAGCCATGCAGCAGGAGTTGAATATCTGGATAGTCGGTACCGATGAGCAGGGATCAACGACGCTTTACGACAGCAATCTCACCGGATCCTTGGCGCTGGTCATGGGTGCGGAAGGCAAGGGTTTGCGTCGCCTGACCCGAGAGCACTGCGATACTTTGGTTCGTTTACCCATGAAGGGCAGTGTGAAGAGCCTGAATATTTCCGTCGCGGCCGGGGTTTGCCTTTATGAGGCATTACGGCAGAGAAGCTGATATTTCTACGTGATAACCCGCGCTAGCGGATATTCCGGCTTACTACATCTCGTCGTACGTCCATATACTCCTCGAATCGGGGCGACAGCAGTAATTTTTGCTGCAATTTCAGCCATATGGGATTCGGTATAAGTTTGCCAGATGCTTGCGCAGGCCCCTGTGCTCCGGTACGATGCGCAGCCCCGTGTAGCACGTGTGCCGGGGACTCCTTGCCGCACCGCATAGTCGGGTGGCATTAATCCGTAAGGAGCAACAATGAGACATTACGAAGTGGTATTTCTGATCCACCCGGATCAGAGTGAGCAGGTTCCTGCCATGGTTGAACGTTACCAGGGCATGATTACTGCAAGTGGTGGCCAGGTTCACCGCTTTGAAGACTGGGGCCGCCGTCAGCTGGCTCACATCATTAATAAAGTTCACAAGGCCCATTACGTGCTCATGAATATTGAGTGCGAACAAGCAGTCCTTGACGAACTTCTCAATGCTTTCAAGTTCAATGACGCGGTATTGCGGCATCTGGTCATTCGTCGCGATGAGGCGGTTACAGAAGCTTCCGCGTTGGCGAAGGCGGACGAGCCCGAAACTGATGAACGCGAGGCAACCCCTGCTGCATCAAAAGCAGAGGGTGAGCAACCGAATGAAGAGGCCACCTCTAAGGATGTGCCAGCGGATGCGCCTGAAGATACCGAGGCCGCTGCGGAAGGGGTTGCAGAGACTGAGGTTGATGAGGAAGCAAGTGCAGATGCATCTGCTGATTCCACAGATCCGCGCGAAGCAACGGGTTAATGTTGCTGACATTTATTCATTAAAACAGGATTCAGAGGCAAAGCCTCAGAGATTGAACAATGAGCAGATTTTTCAGACGTCGCCGGTATTGCCGGTTTACCGCGGAAGGGGTTAAAGAGATCGATTACAAGGATCTCGATACCCTGCGCAACTATATTACTGAAACGGGCAAGATTGTTCCGAGCCGCATTACCGGGACAAAGTCCAATTATCAGCGTCAGCTTGCGACCGCGGTTAAGCGAGCTCGCTTTCTGGCGTTGCTGCCCTATACCGACAAACATTAAGTCGGATCAGGGCATCCGGCCCGTGAGTGGTTTTGCTACATGGTTGGTGGCGCAACGTGCCCGGCGGGTAGTTTTTATTGCGGGTTTGTTCCCTGTGCCGGGATTGGGTCTGATCAGTGCAGCTGTTGTAGTGATGGTTGCTCAGGTTAAGGGGCCACGCGAGGCACTACTGGATTGTGTGTTTGCCCTGATAGTCTTGGCGGGCATGGCCTGGTTTTCGGGTATGAATGTTCCGCTCCTGCTGAGCAGTGCGGCGATCAGCTGGTTGTTGTGGTTGGTGCTGGGTACGATTGTTGCCCGCACCGGATCTCTCGCGCTCGCGACACAGGTGGCGGTGTTGGTGGCACTGGCCGGACTGGCGGTGTTCAACTTGGCTACCAACGACCCGGTCGCTTACTGGACGGAGGTGCTGGAGCTGCTGTATGCAGATTTGGCCACGCAGGGGATCGTGGTCACCGCCGATATTGAGCAACAGGCCAGGCTGATGAGCGGTGCCATTATCGCCGGTAGTCTGACCGGTGGAATGATAGTGCTGTTGCTGGGAAGTGCATGGGCCAGCCGGGTGTTGGGGGGCAATTTTGGCCAGCAATTTACGCAACTGCGGCTGGGTTATGTCATAGGTGGGCTGGCTGCGCTCGCGGGCGTGGCTGGGCTGTTAGGGATGGGGTTGGATGGCGCCTTATTAATATTTGGTGTGGCGTTTATGTTTCACGGCATTGCCGTGGTGGCCTGGTGGTCCAGGCGCCGTGGTTGGCCACGGGGTTGGTGGATTGGCCTGTGTATACTGCCGATACTGCTCCCGGATTTATTACTTATCGAAGTTGCGTTATTGGCCGTGCTGGGCTTTGTCGATAACTGGTACGGCCTGCGCAGCACGCAAGCATAAGCGGGTGTGGTTTAATTGAGTAGACTGGCGGGTGCTGGTTGCAAGGAGAAGTAAGAATGGAAGTCATACTGCTCGAAAAGGTTGAGAACCTGGGCAATATCGGCGAAAAGGTCAACGTTAAGTCTGGTTACGGTCGCAATTATCTGCTGCCGCAAGGCAAGGCGACGGCTGCCACGGCTGAGAATATCGCGATTTTTGAGGCACGTCGTGCCGAACTCGAAGCCAAACAGGCTGAAGAGATTTCGTCCGCACAGGCCAGAGTCGCGAAACTGGAAGGACTGGAGCTGTCGATTACGGCTAAGTCCGGTGTCGAAGGCAAGTTGTTTGGTTCTATCGGCACGATTGATATTGCTGATGCGGCAACCAATGCAGGCGTAGAGATCGAGCGTAGTGAAGTGCGACTACCGGATGGTCCGCTGCGGGCTGTAGGCGTGTACGACATCGAAATTCACTTGCACACCGACCTTAATGTGGCCATCAAGGTCATCGTTATCGGTGATCATGATGTTGATCCGCTTGCCGATGAGGAAGTGGACAATGACGACGAGGCTGATGCGGTATCGTCTGAGGAATAAGTCTTAGGGCAGGTTCAGGGGTAGGTTTGGGACAAATGATTCAACCGGTCAGAAATGTAGACAGTGAAATGTCACTGACCGAACAGGTCAACACGCCGCCGTCTGCGGTGGAGGCTGAGCGGCAACTGCTTGGCGGGCTGATGCTGGACAGTCATTCGTGGGAAAAAATTGCTGGCAAGGTTAGCGAAAACGATTTCTATCGTCCGGATCACCGGCTTATTTTTTGCGCGATCGAAACACTGGCCGACAAGAATCAGCCGTGCGATGCGGTGACCCTCTCTGAACACCTGAGCAACCAGGGGACGCTCGTGGATGCGGGCGGGTTAGGTTATTTAGGTTCCCTGACCATGGATTCCCCCAGCGCCGCGAATGTTATTTCCTATGCGAATATTATTCGCGAACGATCGCTTATGCGTGAGTTGATTGAGGTTGGCCATGACATTGTGGGGAGTGCTTTCCAGCCCGAAGGTCGGTCAGGTAAGGAACTCGTTGATGAAGCTGAACGGCGGATTTTCAAGATAGCGGAAAAGGGCGCCCGGGGTAAGTCGGGGTTTACATCGCTCAAGGAATACTGCGGTCCGCTGATGGATATTCTGGACAAGCGTCACCGACAGGGTGAGGAAGTTACCGGCTTGCCCACGGGTTACAAGAAGTTCGATGCCATCACCCAGGGATTGCACGGTGGCGACATGATTATCGTGGCCGGTCGTCCGTCCATGGGTAAAACAACTCTGGCGCTTAACATCGCCGAAAACGCGGCGTTCAATCCGGCCAAGCCTGTGCCGGTGGCGTTGTTCAGCATGGAGATGGGTGCGGAGCAGCTTGCGCTGCGCTTCGTGTCTTCACTGGGACAGGTGAGTCAGGGTCACTTGCGTAACGGCCGCTTTTCCGATGCGGACTGGCCAAAAATTTCATCAGCCATTCAAATGATGTCGCAGGCACCGCTCTACATTGATGATACACCGGCGTTAACACCCACCGATATACGTGCCCGTGCCCGCCGTCTGAAGCGCCAGCACGATATAGGCCTGATCGTGGTCGATTATCTACAGCTCATGCAGACGGGTCGGTCCACAGAAAACCGGGCGACTGAAATTTCAGAAATATCCCGTTCACTGAAAGCGCTGGCCCGCGAGCTGGATGTGCCGGTCATGGTGCTGTCGCAGTTGAACCGCAGTGTTGAACAGCGTCCTGACAAGAAGCCGATCATGTCGGATTTGCGTGAGTCCGGTGCGATTGAGCAGGATGCCGATCTCATACTCTTTATCTATCGAGAAGAAGTTTATAACGCTGAAACCCCGCGTAAAGGCGAGGCGGATATCAGTATTGCGAAGCATCGTAATGGCGAAATTGGTTCCTTTATGCTCACCTTCCGTGGCCAGTATTCGCGTTTTGAAAACTATGTGCCCGAAATATCCATACCGCCCGAGGGGGGCTTTTCGTGACGGAAACCGCAGTTGCGGTCATCCAGCCTGCGGCTATCCGCCATAATCTCCAACGATTGCGCAAAGCAGCCCCCGGCTGTCGAATCATGGCGGTCATTAAAGCGAATGCATACGGACATGGTCTGGTAGCGATTGCGCGCCTGCTCAAAGATGTTGACGCGCTGGCTGTTGCACGTGTGGCGGAGGGTATTCGTTTGCGCGATGCGGGCATCGAGCAGCGCATCATTGTGCTCGAAGGCTGCAGCAATCTTACTGAAGCTAATGCGGCGGTTCAGCACAAACTGGAAATTGTGGTGCATGATCCCGCCCATTTCTCTATATTGGAATCAGTTCGAGGTGATGACAATCTCGATGTTTGGCTGAAGCTTGATACGGGTATGGGGCGGCTGGGATTTCCACCCAATTTCTTTAAGGAGTGCCGCAAGAGACTTGCTGGCATAGCTTGTGTGCGGTCGCATGTGCGCCTTATGACTCATCTGGCCTGCGCTGACGATCCGGATAATCCCGCCACGCTGGAGCAATTACGCAAGTTTGGTAACGCGATCGGCACCCTGCAGGGAGATGTCAGTATTGCCAATTCGGCCGGTATTTTACTTTGGCCTCAAACCCTGGAGCCATCGCCAGCGCTCGACTACAAAGGCGACAACTGGGTGCGTCCGGGATTGGCATTATTTGGTGTCTCGCCGGTACTTGCTAAGAGCGCACGGGAATTGGGGCTGCAATCGGCGATGAGTTTTGAATCAATTCTCATCGCGGTTAAGACCATCAAACGTGGCAGCTTTGTGGGCTATGGCAGCAAGTGGCGAGCCCGTCGTGATACGGTGGTCGGTGTTGTGGCCGCTGGTTACGGCGATGGTTATCCGCGCCACCTGCAATCGGGCACGCCGGTGCTGGTGAATGGTCGCCGGGTTGCGTTAATTGGCCGGGTTTCTATGGACATGATTAATGTGGACCTGACCGATGTGCCGGTTGTAAAGGTGGGTGATCGAGTAATCCTGTGGGGCGGCCATTTGCCTATAGAAGAAATTGCCGCAAGGGCGAGTTCGATACCCTATGAACTCATGTGTGGCCTGAGCCAGCGGGTCGAACACCGCATGGATGAAGAGCCGGTCAACAATTCCGCAACGGTTCCTGGATAGCATTATTCTGGCGTTTAGTCGGGGTATTAATCGACTTGATCGCTCCCTTCGGTCCGCTTAATTTTTCGTCGGTTAATACCCCGACTAAAATCAGACTAAATTCCACCAACCTCATTTCCTCCCGCCACAATAAGCCAGGCTAAAAAGTCAGTGCATACTTAAATAGTGGTTTTATAGTGATACCAGGATTTAAGGGCCAGCGGGTTGGTCAGCGAAGACTTAAGCGCAGCGAGCCATCAAGCTGATCAACCCGCTGGCCCTTTTGTAGTTGAATAATCCCTTGCTGCAAAGCTGGCTTTTTAGCTGGCAAAGAAACCCATCTTGATGCCGATGATCTCGATGACATCGTTGTCGCCGAGTTTAAGGGCCTGCGAACCCAGCGGGGTGCCGTTAACCGACGGCGGGGCGTCCGCTTTTTTGTTTTCCACCATGACTATGTAATAGCCCTCGCTGCGCTTGGTAATGGCAATGACCTGTGCACCTGGGCTGCCCAGAGTGGTCAGGGCTTTGTTCAATTCCACTTCCCGCCCAGCGAATTTGCCATTCAGTACCTGCACCTTGGCATTTTTAACCTGGCGATAGCCTATCTGACTGCCAACAGCTTTGTTGCTGACTGATGACGCCGTCGTCGTTTCGCCCGATCCAGAACTTGTTTTCGCTCCCGCCGCAGCAGCCATGGCCATTTCTTGCACCGCTTCCGCAGAGCTGTCGATGATCATGGTGCGAGCGAACTCGTCGTCCTGTTCCTCTTCCTCGGCAACCGTTTCCACAAACCGTAGCTGGTGGTGGCCTATCGTGACCACATCACCATGTTGCAGCGCATGTTTCTTGATCAGTTTGCCATTAACGTAGGTACCGTTAGTGCTGCTCAGATCTTCCAGGAAGGAATCATTCAGGATATTAATGATTAGCGAGTGATGACCGCTTACCGCCGGATTATCTATACGCACATCATTGTCAGGCAATCGTCCGACCGTGTAGCGTTCCTTGGTCATGTTGAATTCGGCCAGAATTTGACCCCCAAGGCTTAGTATCAATCGTGCCATGCGCGACCTACCCTATAGACCAAAAAGCTTCTTGAGTTTACTCAGGAAACTGACCTTAGCCGGAAATGGTTCCAATGCCTGTGCAAGAATTACCGACACGTTGTCTTTCCCACCGTGATCATTACTGAGCTGAATGAGTTGCTGACCTGCTGTATCAAGGTTAGCACTAAACGTACTGATAGTTAAGTGAATGTCTTCATCATCTACCATGTCCGGCAAACCGTCCGAACACAGCACAAATATATCATCTTTTTCCACAGTAACCTCTTGAATCTCAACGTCTACAACGAGCTCAACGCCGAGAGCCCGGGTAACGTAATTTCGATTGGTGGAGCGTTCGGCTTCCTCGCGGGAATAGAAGCCCCTGTCGACCAGTTCCTGCAGTAGGGAGTGATCCAGTGTGATTTGCTCCAGACGGTTCTGCCGTAGGCGGTACAGCCTTGAGTCGCCGACGTGCGCTATAGATAAACGGTCGTCGTAAAACAGGCAAGCCACAATCGTGGTGCCCATGCCTTCGCAGCCCGAAGAGCTATGGGCCGTTTGATGAATAATCTTGTTGGCGCGCACGATGGCATCGCGCAAAACAATGGTCTGTCGCATGAGGCCCGTGTCAGGTTCAATGGCCGCCCGATCTTCACGCACTACCCCTGAGTCGACGAGATCCAGTACCGTTTTGACTGCGATGCTGCTGGCTACTTCACCCGCATTGTAGCCACCCATGCCGTCTGCGAGCACGTACAGACCTGCTTCGCGCTGGCTGCCGATCGCATCCTCATTGTGGTCCCGCACCATTCCTGTGTCGGTCAATTCCACGGCGGAAATTTTATTACTCAGGTTCATCAAATACTCGATTTAAACTGCTTCGCGCATGCACGCAATTGTATTGCCATTTCCCGTCCATTCGGGTATCGGTCGTTCGGATCCTTCGCCATGGATTTGTCAATAATTTCATCAATACATGCAGGTAAGTCAGACCTCAGCTCAGTGACAGGGCGATGTTTCTCATTCACGATTTTGTCCATCAGCTTGGGGATGGAGTCGGCCCTGAAGGGTGCAGTACCCGTTAGTAGCTGATACATGGTAACCCCCAGTGAATAGAGGTCGGACTGGCCGGTTACACCGCTGGCCGACAGCTGTTCGGGTGACATGTATGAGGGCGTGCCAAGTATGATGCCGGTTTTGGTGCGGTTGTTGTCGGTCAGGCGTGCGATACCAAAGTCCGTCAGTTTCAGTGTATCGGTAGCCGCGTTATACATCACGTTGGCGGGCTTAATATCGCGGTGAACTACATTTTGGCGGTGTGCATAGTCCAGCGCTTCTGCTGCCCGCGCGCACAGTTCCAGAACCCACTTGGGTGCTATCAGGTCATCAGCTTGTGCGTGTTGCAGTAAAGACACACCCTCGAAGTATTCCATGGCCAGGTAAGACACATCGTCATCTTCACCGGCATCGTATATGGCGATAATGTTTGGATGGTTGAGGCGCCCGGCCGATTCTGCCTCACGACGGAACTGCACCCGCGCATCCTCCAATTCAGCCTTGTCAAATTCTTTTGCCAGTGCAACTGTTTTGATGGCGACTTTGCGATTGATTTTGGGGTCGAGCCCCAGGTAAACAGTCGCCATAGCGCCACGCCCCAGAACACGACGGATCTCGTAACGGCCAAGTTTCCTGTGATCACCCAGTCGGGCCGCCGGACCGGGTTTTTTGTCGGCAGTCTTTTTCTTTCTGGTGCCGGTGAGTTTTTCCAGCAGTTGTCTGACGTCTTTATAATTGTCGTCTATACGGGCGATGTGCGTGAGTACGCTTTCGGCACGTGCGTATTCTTTTGCCCGGCCATGAATGAGTGCAATCTCATACATTTGTTTCTTGGTCCGATCGGTTGGTGCCTGCTGTCGCAGTACCGAAAATTTGAGATCGAGTTCACTTTGTTCGCTAACCTTGATTGGTTGCTTGGCCTCGCGTGGTTCGCTGACCTTGCTTGGGGTCATCGTTCTGGGTTGGTATCGCGCTGCGCGGATTTGCTGGAGCGTACCCGTATTCCAGAAATGCATTGTCCAGACCGCAGCAGCCGAAAACACGGCAGCAGAGGCGAACTGAACCCAGATGCCCTGCGACACCAGGAACCAGCCTTCAATACTGATCACGAGCGTGGCTAATACGACGCCCATTAGTGCGGATCCAATGGGTGGCATGGTTGGGATCCAGAACAGAACCACCACGAGTATGGCCAACAACAAACCAATTTCTAGCAGCGGCAGCCAGTTGGGGCGTAGCAGATAGTCTTGTTCCAGTATGTTTGACAGGCTGCTTGCCACCACTTCAAGCGGCGACATGTGCAGGTTTATGGGAGTGCTGATGCCAGGCATAGCTGCATTGGCGGATTCGCCAATAAGCACGATACGATTCCGGACAATATTGGGGTTTGTCTGGCCCGATAATATAGAGCTGACGGTCGCGGTTCTGAAGGCGGATTGATCCAGAGTGCCGTTGTAGTAGCGACTTAGCACCTGGAATCCGTTTCCGGTGTGGGTAACTTGCTGGTTCACAGTCAGTGCTTCAGGGGAGGCGATTACAATATTTTTATCCTGGCTGCTTAGTGCGGCAACAGTCGCCAGTGCCAGAGACGGCAAATAGACTCCATCGACATTAACGAGGAGGTCAGTAGAGCGTACCACCCCATCATTGTCTGGCCAGAAATCGCTGAAACCTATGGCTGCTGTCAAGTTGCAAACTCGCTGTGGGGGTGTGCTTAGGTAGCGCACCTGTCGAATGGTTTCCAGTGCATCAGCCCCGACGTCGTGCGTGTTGATCGAAGGTTCCTTGCAATTCTCAAACGAACTGTTTTCATCCGCGAAGTTCGCCGAGTAGCTTGCCAGCACCACGTTGTTTGAGGCCTGAAGTTGGCTAATTAGTCCTTCGCGATGTTCGTAACGTTCGCGCATTTCATTGAGCTGATCGGGAAGGTCAAGTTCGCTGCCGGAAGTGCTGGTGCGACTCGCCAGCGACTGTAACTTGGTAAGGGCACGAATCTGATTCCCGTTGGGGACCTCTGGCAGGCTCAGTGGGTGGGTAGCGACAATGAGGCGAGCACCGTGGTTGCTGAGGGTGCTGGCTAATTGGCGGAAGCCATCATCCCCCCAGATATTTTCTTGTATTTCCGAACGTGAATCGACGGTAAGCAGGAGGATTTCATCGCTGGCCGCTTTATACTGGCTACGTTGGAAATAATCGTACACCCAGCTTTCGAGTCCGTTCATACGGCCTACAAGTCCGATCGTTAGGGCGATTAGAACAAGTGCTGTGGCAGGCCACAGTCGAGTGGTGCCGGATTGCAGGGTGCTGGTCCAGGAATTCATCGCAATATATTATCGGCAGAAGCGGCTTATGGATGAGAACCAATTGGCGTTTTTCCCTTTAATGATGCGGGTTTCAGCACAATTTGATGGGTAGGGTGAGACGGTGGTCACAGTTTTGATAAAGGTGAGTTGAGCATGAGTCGGGCTACCGTTTCTTACGTGTGTGGTGAGTGTGGTGGACACACACTCAAATGGCAGGGGCAGTGTCCCTCATGTGGGGCATGGAATACGCTTATTGCGGGTGCAGCACCCGCCAAACGTAGTGGTTATTCGGGGGAAATGAAGGGCCTGAAATTGGCAGAGATTGAGCATGCCGAGGTTGAACGTGTATCGACCGGAATTACCGAATTTGATCGAGTACTCGGTGGTGGACTGGTGGCCGGCTCGGTCGTGCTGATTGGTGGGGATCCGGGCATCGGTAAATCGACCTTGTTGTTGCAGGCAGCTGGCGGGCAGTCAGCTGAACGTCCGGTATTGTATGTAACGGGTGAAGAATCACTGCAGCAGATCGCGATGCGGGCCAGGCGCCTGAAAGTCGAGACCAGCAGTCTGATCGTGCTTGCTGAGACCTGTGTGGAACATCTCGTCCAGACGGTGAGGAAGGAGCCCGTAAGTTGTATCGTCGTCGATTCGATTCAGACGATGTACAGCGAGGAAGTTGCGTCGGCCCCTGGTTCGGTCACGCAGTTGCGCGAAGCGACTTCTCAACTGGTGAGACTCGCGAAAACTACGGGCACCACCGTGTTGCTTATTGGACATGTGACGAAGGATGGAAGTATTGCCGGACCGCGTGTACTCGAACATATGGTAGATGCAGTGTTGTATTTTGAGAGTGAAGCGGACAGTCGTTTCCGTATTTTGCGCGCGATCAAAAATCGCTTCGGTGCCGCCAATGAGCTGGGTATATTTGCGATGACCGAAACGGGCATGCGAGAGGTCAAGAATCCATCTGCCATTTTTCTGTCCCGTCATCCTGATCCAGTTGCAGGCAGCGTGGTAACGGTGTCGCGGGAAGGCAGCCGACCCATGTTGATTGAGGTGCAGGCATTGGCGGATCAGTCCGGGGCGGGGCCATCGCGACGGTTAGCCCTCGGCCTGGATCAAAACCGCTTATCCATGTTGCTGGCGACGTTGCATCGGCACGCGGGAGTGTCTGCCTACGATCACGATGTATTCCTGAACGTGGTTGGTGGAGTGCGTATTACGGAGACTTCGGCCGATCTGGCCGCTTTGGTGGCGGTGGCTTCCAGCCTCAGGGACAGGCCTGTAGCCAACACGACGGTTGTGTTTGGGGAGGTGGGCCTGGCAGGCGAAATCAGGCCCGTTTCCTATGGCGAAGAGCGATTACGCGAGGCGGTCAAACGTGGATTTGATGAAGCGATAGTGCCCCGCGCCAATTTGCCGAAGCAACCGATCAAAGGCATCCGGTTGGTGGGCGTAGATTATCTGCGTGGCGCGCTGGAAGCACTCGAGCTAGGTTAGTTGCCCGGATTAGTCAGACGGTGCGGGTTCCTCGGGTGACCGGATGCGCACAAGATTGACGACATTTTCGCTGGTCTGCATTATTTCGACGTAGTAGTCGCCGAGTTGCAGGCCGGTACCGGTTTCCGGAATTTCCTCCAGATGTTCCAGGATCAGTCCGTTCAGGGTTTTGGCCTCGTCTATGGGCAAGTGCCAATTCATCATGCGGTTGAGTGATCTGATGTTGGCGCTGGCATTCACCAGGTAACTGCAGGGATCCTTGTCCGGCACTACATCGGCATGTGCTGGCCCGGTATCGCTCTTAAATTCACCGACAATTTCTTCGAGTATGTCCTCAAGCGTTACCAGTCCCTGGATATCACCGTACTCATCCACTACCAGTGCCGTACGTTGCTGGTTGTGTTGAAATTGCACGAGCTGTCGGTGTAGCGGTGTGCCTTCGGGGACAAAGTAGGGCTCATTCATCAGACCTTGCAATTGGTTGGCGTCAAGGGTGGATAAACCTTCGATACGAATCAGTTGACGCAGATCCAGCATCCCGACCACATGATCGATGCTGTCCCTGAAAATCGGCAGCCGGGTGTAGGTGCTGTTGCGGATGTGCTTGAGGCTCACTTCCCACTCATCATCGAGGTCGACCCCCTCAATCTCATTGTGGGGCACCATTACATCGTCGACAGTCATTTCTTCAAGTTGCAGTATGCCTTGCAGCATGCGGTGCCGTTTGCGCGGCAAGAGTGTTCCGGACTCGTCAACCAGGATGCGTACTTCCTCAATGGTTAGGTTGCCCTGGTCGTAATACTCCGGGTCGATGCCGAACAGGCGTAACAGCGTATTAGATACCAGGTTGATTGCCCAGATCAGTGGGAAGGCGATCTTCAGCATCGGGTAATAAAAATACGCCGCCGGTAATGCCAGTTTTTCAGGATGCAGGGCCGCCATTGTTTTCGGCATGACCTCCGCAAAAATCAGGACGACCAGCGTAAACACAAAGGTGCCGATTGCAGCAGCTGCCGGACCGCCAGTACGCAGGGTCAGGTAGCTGACGAGTGTTGCCGCAGTAAAGTTAACCAGATTATTACCGAACAGGATCAGCGTGATCAGACGATCGGGGCGCTTGAGCAGCTGCTCTGCGTAGCGGGCACCCCTGTGCCCGGAACGTGCCTTGTGCTTCAGCCGGTAGTGATTCAGCGTCATTAGCGCTGTTTCTGTGCCGGAGAAAAAAGCCGATAAAGTCAGAAGAAAAAACAGGATTCCGAGTAGAAACCCTATGGGTATGTCATCACTCAAGAGAGTGACACTCCTTTGCAGCTAAACACGTGATTATGTTGACTAATACGGTGGCATTCTGTCAAGGAGCGGTGTCGCGAACTTGCGCCCACGCAGAGCCTTTGCACAGCAAGGGATGAGGGTACAATGCCTGCTGCCTCGTGCGTTGCGGGGTGGGGTGGGTCTCAGGAAGGGCTATGTTTGGTGGATTGAGCGCGCGGTTTCGGCAGGTTTCGGACAAGGTCCGGGGGCGTGGTCGTCTGACCGAGGAAAACATCAAGGAAGCGGTACGCGATGTGCGTATGGCATTGCTCGAGGCTGATGTAGCGCTGCCGGTGGTAAAGGGATTCGTAGCGCGGGTGCGCGAACGTGCAGTTGGCAGCGAAGTCATCCGCAGTTTGAGCCCGGGCCAGGTTTTCATCAAAATTTTGAATCAGGAACTGACCCGCGCGTTGGGTGGCGAGTCAGTGGAACTGCAATTACGTCAGCAACCGCCTGTCATCATTCTGTTGGCCGGTTTACAAGGTGCGGGCAAAACGACGACCGCCGCGAAGCTGGCCGCGTACCTCAAAGGTAAACCGGGCAAGCGTCCGTTATTGGTCAGTCTCGATACGCGCCGACCTGCTGCCATGTTGCAGCTTCAGCAACTAGCCGAACGCATCGATGTGCCGTTTGTGCCTTTCAAAGAGGGTGATGAACCGCTAGCTATCGCGCGTTCTGCTATTGCAGAAGCACGCAAGAGTTTGATCGATGTTGTTATTTTGGACACAGCAGGGCGTACACGTCTGGAAGACGAATTGCTGGATGAGCTTAAGCAGCTGCAAAGGGAAGTTTGCCCTGCAGAAACCCTGTTCGTAGTGGACAGCATGGCTGGCCAGGATGCGGTTAATGCCGCGCGAGCCTTTGGAGCGGTACTGACGCTGACTGGTGTCATCCTGACCAAAACTGATGGCGACGCCAGGGGCGGTGCTGCGTTGTCCGTCAAGACGGTCACCGGCAAACCGATTAAGTTTATTGGTACCAGCGAGGAAATTGACGGCTTCGAAGTATTTCACCCTGAACGCATGGCACAACGGATTCTGGGCATGGGAGACGTGCTCACCCTCGTTGAAGAAGTTGAGCAGAAGGTTGATCGTGAACAGGCAGAGCGTCTCGCTGGCAAACTCCGTAAAGGCAAGGGTTTCGATCTGGCTGATATGCGTGATCAGTTGAAGCAGATGCTGAATATGGGAGACATGAAAGGCTTGCTGGAAAAAATTCCGCTACCGGGTAATGTAAATCCTGATGTACTCGCACAGGGGATAGATACGCAGATGCTGAAACGGCAGGTTGCGATTATTAATTCGATGACACCGTCCGAACGACGCTTTCCGAAAACCATTAACGGTTCTCGCAAGAAACGGATAGCGAGTGGTGCAGGGATGCAGATTCAGGATGTGAACCGATTAATCAAGCAGCACATGCAGCTGCAAAAGACCATGAAAAAAATGGGCAAGGGTGGAATGCAGCGGTTATTCCAGGGCATGGGTAAGGGGGCCGGAGGGGCGTTCCCGCCCCGCTGACGCAGTGCAAAATTCAGGTTTTTCGTTTGGGCTCAACAAGGGTATCTTCAGGGTGTATCCAGGTGATTTTCATGAATTTTTGGAGGATTTCGCCAAATTGGGTGGATCTGGGCCTGATTTCCCGTAAATCAACGCTTCCAGCGGGTTCACATCCCTTGAAAATCCAGTAGAATTCCCGCCTTAAGAAAACGGCGGAACTTCCGTTCTGCCGTTGTTTTTGTCGTGTGTGTCACGACATTCAATCGTATTAATTTGGAGCAGGATTCAAGATGGTAAGTATCCGTTTATCGCGGGGCGGGGCCAAAAAGCGACCGTTCTATCACATAGTTGTGACGGACCAGAGAAATCGCCGCGACGGTCGCTATATAGAGCGTTTAGGTTATTTCAACCCGATTGCTGCTGATGGTAAGGATCGGATACGCGTAGATTTGCCGCGTGTCGATTACTGGATAAGCAAGGGCGCGCAGCCTTCTGATCGGGTCAACAGTTTGTTGAAGGGTTACCGCAAGCAGGCCGATGCGCCTGCTGCTGACGCCTGATCAAGCTAAACAGGTAATGCGTTTTATCGAACGCATTATTTAGTAACTTGATCCTTGGTTACCTGCAGTGGGTCGGTCGGAATGGAGCAGAATAAGTCCACCATGCTGGTTGGTCGGATTGCCGGAGCATATGGCGTCAGGGGCTGGTTGAAAGTCAGTTCATACACCGATCCTCCGGAGAACATATTCAGTTATTCGCCCTGGCAACTGTACACACTTCAAGACGGTCATCCGTCTCGTACGGTGCAGCTGGTTCAGGGCAAACTGCATGGCAAGGGTTTGGTCGTGCAGTTGGCAGGCATAGATGACCGCGATGAGGCCGAAGGTCTCGGGGGCCTGGAGATCCGTATCGAACGTGAGCGGATGCCGGAACCCGACAGCGGGCATTTCTACTGGTCAGACCTGGAAGGGTTGCGAGTAGAGAGCAGTACCGGAATGGTACTGGGCAGAGTTGAGCGCCTGATCGATACGGGTACGATCGACGTGATGGTGGTGAGTGGCGAGGGTCGTCACCTCATTCCGTTTATTTACGGTGATACGGTACTTGATGTTGATGTGGAATCGGGGTGCATCCGGGTTAACTGGGATCCGGTAACTAAGTGATGAGCAACTGATGCATATTAATGTGGTCAGTCTGTTTCCTGACTTGATCCGCGATGCTGCCGGCTACGGTGTAGGTGGTCGGGCGATGGAACGTGGACTGGTTCAGCTGGATTGCACGAATCCGCGAGATTTTTCGGACGACGCATACCAGACGGTGGATGATCGGCCCTACGGTGGCGGTCCGGGCATGGTGCTGAAGGTTGAGCCCATGGCTAAAGCGATAAGTGCCGCGCGCGATGCACTGCCCGAGGGTAGCAAGGTGGTTGTTCTGAACCCGCAAGGTCGGGTTGTTGATCAGGGAAGCGCCAGGGAAATGAGCGGCCTGCCTGGCTTTGTGCTGGTGGCGGGGCGTTATGAAGGGTTCGACGAGCGTTTACTGGAACGCTTTGCTGACGATGAGCTGTCATTGGGCGACTATGTTCTGAGTGGTGGTGAAACGGCGGCGCTGGTGGTCATGGATGCCGTGGTGCGGTTATTGCCGGGTGTGCTTGGCAGTGAACTGTCGGTAGAGCAGGATTCTTTTATGGAAGGCCTGCTGGATTACCAGCATTATACGCGGCCTGAAGTGATCGATGGTATGCAGGTGCCTGGGGTACTGCTGAAAGGTAACCATGCGGAAATCCGGCGATGGCGGCTGAAGCAGGCACTGGGCAGGACCTGGTTACGGCGCCCCGAGTTGTTGACTGGTCGGGAACTGACGCGAGAAGAGCAGGAGCTGCTAAACGAATTTAAGGACGAGCAGGATGCAGATCGGCCTGATGCAGGTTGAACGCCTAAGATAAAGACTGATTGAACGGTTGCGGCGGAACGTCCGTCGCGAAACGACAGGTGATAGCAAGATGAGCAAAGTAATTGAAGAACTCGAACGAGCACAGATGGGAAAAGATGTGCCGGAGTTTGGTCCAGGCGATACAGTCGTGGTCCAGGTCAGGGTTCGTGAAGGCAATCGCGAACGTTTGCAGGCATATGAAGGTGTGGTAATTGCCAAACGTAACCGTGGCCTTAATTCAGCGTTTACCGTACGCAAAATTTCGCATGGTGAAGGCGTCGAACGTGTATTCCAGACGTACAGCCCTTCTGTGGCTAGCATAGAAGTAAAGCGTCGCGGTGCTGTGCGGCGAGCTAAGCTCTACTATCTGCGTGAGCGCAGCGGTAAGTCGGCT
>PVMS01034913.1_pt1 | contig 17044 bp, 18 predicted proteins | sample 1853461 | NCBI WGS metagenome assembly PVMS01 (sample SAMN08582032, study PRJNA380276) | Marine sediment metagenome, whole genome shotgun sequencing project. | isolation source: ocean sediment barecode stripped | collected 2017 | reverse complement strand
GTCATCATCGAGCCACAGCGGTCATCGGCCGTGCCCTGTTTTGATGCCGTTAAGGAAGCGGCAGAGCGGGGCGGTGCGTTAGGATTTAGCCTGTCCGGTAGTGGGCCGAGCCTGTTTGCTCTATGCCGGGACAATGATGCACAGAATATTGCGATGGCGATGCAGCAGGCATGCCGTGCGATGGGTATTGATTGTCAGGCTTACGTCAGCTCAATGGCCGCGCGCGGCGCGTATATCGAGGAGTAGCCATGCAGTTTGTTAGTACGCGCGGTACCCAGCCGGTAAATCTCGACACGGCCTTAGTAAACGGCATTGCCGATGACGGTGGCTTGTACGTTCCGACAGAGTTGCCTCTGTTCAATGTCGACGATTTCGTGGGCGCGAAATCTTTGAGCGATGTTGCCGCAGTTTTATTGGCACCGTTCTTCGAGGGTTCTTCGCTGCAGAAAGATTGCCGGCCATACTCGAAGAGACCTTCAAATTTCCGATACCGGTGACGCCGATCAGTAGCCCACAAGGCGAGGCCGAATTGCTGGAGCTTTACCACGGACCGACAGCGGCCTTCAAAGACGTCGGCGCCGGCTTCCTGGCGGCTTGCCTCAGTCGACTTGAAGGCGACGAAGCGTCGCCGCTGACCGTTCTCGTCGCGACATCGGGCGATACTGGTGGTGCAGTTGCCGCTGCGTTCGACCAGCGACCGGGCATGCGAGTGGTTGTTTTGTTTCCTGATGGCCGTGTATCAGCACGCCAGGCGCATCAGCTTACGTGTTGGAGCGACAACGTTCTGTCGATTGCGGTAAGCGGTTCATTTGATGATTGTCAGGCTTTAGTCAAGGCGGCATTGGCAGACAAATCGCTAGCGGAAGATTTTCGCTTCAGCTCAGCGAATAGCATCAACATCGGACGCTTGCTACCGCAAACGACTTACTACGCGGATGCAAGTTTGCGCCACTTTCGTGAAACAGGAAACAGACCCGGATTTATTATTCCTACAGGCAATCTCGGCAACGCGCATGCCTGCATCATGGCGCGCGAAATGGGATTACCCATCGGACCGGTGGTGCTGGCAGTAAACGAGAATCGTACTATCCCGGATTATCTGGACACGCTGGAGTGGCAGCCGCGAGCGAGTGTACAAACCCTGGCGTCGGCAATGGACGTTGGCGACCCGAGCAACATGGAAAGATTGCGAAGTCTATTGGGTGATGCGGACAAACTACGCGAGCACATAAGCGTTACGGCAGTAACCGACGAGCAAATAAGAGCATCTATCAAACGTGTCTATGCGAACTTCGGATTCGCTACCTGCCCGCACACAGCGACAGCAATGCACGTCTGGCGGCAAATGGACGAGCAACAGCGATCAGCGGCAGACTGGATCATAGTGGCGACTGCGCATCCCGCGAAATTTGAAACTATTGTGGAACCACTGATCGATTCGACAATTCCTTTACCGCCTGAATTGAAAGCGATCCTATCTAAGCCGAGCCGTTCGGTTACTATCGGTCCCACACTTGGAGCACTCGCGGATTTGATGCGTGAACGATTTTTTAGCAACTGATCAAAACAACTGGATGTATGCGGGTGCTGCGATTGTGGTGCTGCTTGTCGTATGGTTGATATATCGCCGCCGCATCGGGGGCGATCGCCTGCAACGCGTGCTCGATGAAATTAGTTATGACCGGGTCGACGGGATTCTGATACCGAACGGTGATGACGGTGAAATTCAAATCGATCACCTGCTGCTGACAGCGCGCGGTTTACTAATCGTCGATATCAAGGACGTCGCTGGCACCGTATTCGGTAGCGATAAGATGGAAAAATGGACCGTCATCAGTAATAGACATCGCTTTACGTTTTCGAATCCTCAGCCGGCTTTGTATGACCGAATAGCAGCGGTACGACAAATCGTTCGTCAGGTACCGGTCGAGGGTCGTGTGATATTTCTCGATGAAGCGGAATTCACCAAGGGCGTGCCTGATTTGGTTGCCGGTATCGATCAATTGCAAGCCGACTTTGGAGAACCGGACAAAGCCGCGGGAAAATTCAAGATCGAAGCGTTCAAGCCGCACTGGGACCTGGTTCGAAAGGCAGCGTTAGGGGCGCAAGTCGACGAAATATTCGGTCGGCGCGACTCCTGACAGCCACTGACGAATGCCTGCAGTCGAAATTTCGGTTCGAGAAGCAAGCATAGAAGACGCTGACGTTCTGGCGCATATTGGGTCGACTTCATTTCGTGAAGCATACGAAGATCACTCCGAAGCGAATGATCTCGAAACCCACATTGACAAGTACTTTACCGGCGCCGCTGTGCGCGATGAGATTGAGCAACGCGGTCGCCGTTACCTTCTGGCGATCGTCGACGGCGAGCCTGCCGGACTGGCCAAGATTCGAAAAGCTGCGTGTCCCGTGCCCGGCGGTGACGCCAATGCGGTGGAATTGCAGCAACTGTACGTACTGGCGACGATGCAGCGACACGGCCTCGGAGGACGCTTGATAGCTGATGTTCTTGCGTTCGCGCGGGAAAACGCGGTAATCGGAGTTTGGTTGTCCGCCTGGGAATTTGCCGATTGGGCTACCCGCTTTTATGAACGCAATGGATTTGCCGCAATCGGAAAAGTTGAATTCAAGCTTGGCGTGACGACGTATACTGATCTTCTGATGTGGCAACCACTGGAGTAACACACGATGGCCGGCGGAAATGTTTTCAAGTTTGATGGCAAGCGCGCGACCGTTTCCTGGCACGGTCGCTTGTGCATCCACGTTGGCGAGTGCGGTCGCGCGAAGGGGGACTTGTTCGTCGCTGGCAGAAAACCCTGGTGCCAGCCAGATGTCGCTACGGACGAAGAAGTTGAGGAAGTCGTATTGCGGTGTCCCAGCGGATCGCTGACGGTCGACTACGAGGACGGTTCGCGTGCCGAAACTGCGGACGCCCATAACACCGTCCACGTCGCCTACAACGGGCCGCTGTTTGTTCGCGGTGACCTGGATATTGCCGACGCTCCTGAGAACGCACCGGGTTTGAACTATCGTGCTGCTCTTTGTCGATGCGGTAAGTCGCGCAACAAGCCCTATTGCGATAATTCACATGAGAAAGATGAGTTTCGCGACTACGGTGCAGTCGGCGAATCGGGCGACGCAGACGCAGGCCGCGGTGGCACACTAGCAATTCAGCCGATCAAGGACGGACCGCTCGCGTGCAAGGGCAACGTCACGATATACAACAGTAGCGGACGTGAAGCCTTCAACGGCAGCAAAGCATTTCTATGTCGTTGTGGTGCATCCAACAACAAACCGTTTTGCGATGGCGCACACAAGAAAATCGGTTTTTCGTCAGGGTAACGAAAAAAACTCGACCGCGTTGGCGGTCGTAATTTCAGCAACGTGCTGTTCACTTTGATCGCGTGCTTTCGCAACAACTCTTAACACCTCAATCAGGTGCGCCGGTTCGCAACGTCGTGACTTCGGTTTCGGTGTGAGTGTTCTTGGCAACAAGTAGGGAGCATCCGTTTCGATCAGCAAGCGGTTATCCGGAATTTCTGCAACGATTTCCTGCAAGTGTGCGCCGCGTCGTTCGTCGCAAATCCAGCCGGTGATCCCTATCCACAGACCCATCGCCAGATATTCACGCATGGATTCGCCTTCACCCGTGAAGCAGTGCGCGACCGCGCGCGGAATATTCGCCATCGCCGGCTCCAAAATGGCGATGAAATCGTCGTGCGCATCGCGCTGATGCAAGAACACCGGCAATTGGGTATCCGCCGCAATATCGAGCTGCGACCGAAACGCTTCTCGTTGCGCATCCCGTGGCGAAAAATCTCGAAAATAGTCGAGTCCGCACTCGCCAACGGCGACGACTTCCCTGCGTAAGAGCAGCGAGCGAATTAACTCATCGCTGGCATCGGTGTAGTCCGCAGCATGGTGGGGGTGCACGCCTGCGGTAGCAAACAAGCGCCCCGGGTGGGCTTCTGCGAGCTCCGCAGCATCAATATTGCCCTGATCGTCACTGCCAGTAACGATCATGCGGCCGACGCCAGCAGCGTCGGCTCTGCCCAGAACCTCGTTGAGATCGTCCGCAAAGTTGTCGTGCGTAAGATTCGCACCTATGTCTATCAAAGGGTAGGGCATGCAGATTGCAACCGTTTCGGCCTCAGCGGTATCTAAAGATTACAACGATCCAATGAATTGATCGAACAAGGGATGATCTAAAATGAAAAGCATAATTTCGAAAAGCACGATTACGGTCAGTTTGCTGACAGTTCTGGCTTTAAGCGTTGCGCTACCGGCAAGTGCCCACAGCGTGAACGAAAGCGTCAAGATTGGCGCGGGCAATACGGCTAGCGGTCAATCGTCTGTCAACGGCAGTATATCGGTTGGATCTGGCGCGATAGTGACCGGCGATTTGAGCACCGTCAACGGTCGCATACGAATCGACTCAGACGCGACCGTTGAGGGCGTCTCAACCGTGAATGGCAGCCTGCGCATTGATTCGGGCACCAAAACGGAAAGCCTGAGTACCGTTAACGGCGCCATCGACGTGGCCGAAAACGTGACTGTTGACGGTGAAATTGAAACCGTCAATGGCGGAATTGACCTGGGCAAAGGCAGTAAAGTGCGGCGCAGTGTCAGCAATATCAACGGCGAGATTGATCTACGGGCGAGTACTGTTGGCGGTGACGTTTCGACGATCTCCGGTGATATAAAACTCAGCGATAGCGCGGAAGTCATGGGTGACATCATTGTTGAGAAGCCGAACGGTTGGAACTGGACTAAGAAGAAGTCCGACGTTCCCGAAATTGTTATCGGCCCGGGTTCTAAAGTGCACGGAGAGATTCGCGTTGAAAGAGTCGTAAATCTTTATATCAGCGATTCCGCCGAGGTCGGTGGCGTTAGCGGTGAGATGTCGATGGATGATGCTGTTCGATTTAGCGGCGACAAACCCTAAAGCACGGTAGACCAAAGCACCGTAGACTAGGGTCGTGGAAGATTCGGCCCGTCAATTAGCATTATTTTCGGACAATGAGGAGCCCGGCAATTCGTCGGGCTTTTCTGTGCGCCAGAACAAACGCGCACGGCGCTTATCGATCAAAGTGTTCCCGCGCGGACGGGTCGAGGTGGTGGTGCCGCCGCGGACTCGTCCAGAGGCGGTACAGGCGTTTGTCAGCGAACATACAGACTGGATCAACAATGCACGCGCTTCGTTTGCCGAAATCCACCCACCAGAGCCTTTTTTGCTGCCAGCAATTATTGAACTGAGCGCTATTGAGCAGCAATTTCGGGTTCGTTACGAGCGGCAGTCCAGGGCGACGACAGTGCGCTATCGCAGTTCAGGTAATACCGTGGTGCTGAGCGGACGTACAGGCGAGGACAAGCTCTGTGTCGCGGCGCTTAAGCGCTGGCTGGCCTCGGTGGCAAAATCGGAATTTGCGCCGAAATTGCGGTCCTTGTCATCCGTTACCGACAATCCCTACAAGGCTATGCACGTGCGTGGACAGAAGACCTGTTGGGGCAGTCATTCCTCAAGCGGTACGATCAGCATCAATTACTGCTTGCTGTTTCTCGAGCCTGCTGCCGTGCGTTACCTGATGATTCACGAGCTGTGTCACTCTCGGCATATGAATCATTCGGCGCGTTTTTGGAAGCGCGTCGGCAAGTTCGAGCCCGACTACAAGGGTTTGGACAAGGCGCTGACGGACTCCTGGAATCGAGTTCCGGTATGGGTAGGAATTAGCTAAAAAACAATAAGTTATATTCTTAACTTAAAGCAATTAATCACCCTTGATCGAGTAACTCTCGCAAGTTGATTACCGCGGAATTAGCACGTGCCAGATAGCTAGCCATGACCAAAGAGTGATTGGCGAAGAACCCGTAGCCACTGCCGTTCAGTATCATGGGTGACCTCAGCGGTTGCAGACTGGCTTCCAGCTCGCGAATGATCTGCCGGACGCTGGCGCCCGCATTCTTGTCTTCCAAAATGCTTGCGAAATCGAGTTCCGCGGCGCGAAAAAAGTGCAGCAGCGCCCACGCCGTGCCGCGCGCTTCAAAAAAGACATCGTCAACCTCATACCATGGCGTTTTGACTTCAATATTGTCGGGCTGCGGGTTGGATGCTACTGCGGCAGATTCACCCGCCAGATTCTCATTGATACGCGTGGTGGTAACGCTGTCGCCCAGACGACCGGTGATGCTACCCAAGCGCTTTTCGACCTGAGCGAGCCATTCTCTGAGATTGTCGGCGCGCGCATAGAACTGTGCGGCGTTATCCGTGTTGTCACCCAATCGATCCCGATAGGATGAAAAGCCATCTATAGCGTCGCGATACGCTGATTCGCTGGCTGGAAAAATCCAGGAATCGTTGGCGATAAAAAATGCCTGTTCTGCGTCCCTGACTTCGTCATCTTCGATCGATTGCGACTGGCTACGACTGTAGTCATTGCGAATAATACGTGCCAGATCGCGAACCTGCTGCAAGACGCCCACTTCCCAGTTGGGCGTGTTGTCCAGAAATACGCCGGGTGGGAAGCGGTCGTTGCTCAGATAGCCACCGGGCTTGTCGAGCATCGTTGCAGCGACTCTGATCAATGTATCGGTAGTGGCATAGCCGACAATCATACGGTTGTCTTCAATATTTCGATTGACCCAGAATACGTCCGGCGACCTGGACCAATAAATACCCAGAATGGCGTAAACCACGATCAGCAGCGCCAAGACAACAGCCGAGATGCGCAACCAGGCTGGTCGCTTGAGAATGCTTGCTGCGCTCTTGCCGTTCATATTTGCTCGATCAGGCCGCCAGCTGCCGCAATACGTATTGCAAGATGCCGCCGTGTTCGTAGTAGTCACGTTCTTTCGGCGTATCGATTCTGACCAGTGCTTCGAAGCTCTTGGCAGTACCGTCTTCCGACGTCGCGGTAACGGTCACGGATTTCGCGTTCGGGTCGGTCTGGCCTGAAATATCGTAGGTTTCGCTGCCGTCGAGGCCGAGTGAGGTCGCATCTTCACCGTCTTTGAACTGCAATGGTAAAACGCCCATGCCGATTAGGTTAGAGCGGTGAATGCGTTCGAAACTCTTGGTAATAACAGCTTTGACCCCGAGCAATAATGTTCCTTTTGCGGCCCAGTCGCGTGACGAGCCCGTGCCGTATTCAGATCCCGCGATTACAACCAACGGAGTGCCTTCGTTCTTGTACTTGAGCGATGCATCAAATATCGACATTTGCTCGCCACTGGGTTGGTGTTGGGTCCAACCGCCCTCAGTTCCGGGTGCGAGCTGATTGCGCAAGCGAATATTGGCGAATGTGCCGCGCATCATGACTTCGTGATTGCCGCGTCGTGAACCGAAGGAATTGAAGTTATGCGGCTCAACACCTTTTGAGCGCAGGTACTCGGCAGCCGGGCCATCGGCAGCAATGCTGCCTGCCGGTGAAATATGATCGGTGGTCACGGAGTCGCCCAGCAATGCGAGAACACGTGCGCCATGAATATCATTGACAGCAGATGTTTCCAGAGTCATGCCTTCGAAATACGGTGGATTCTTGACGTAGGTCGAGTCGGGGTCCCAGGTGTAAATTTCGCCCTCCGGTGAGCTAATCGCATTCCAATTGCTGTCGCCGGAAAACACATTGTCGTAGCTGGACGTGAACATCGACGAATCGATATTGGCCGAGATCACATCCTGAATTTCTGCCTGATTCGGCCAGATGTCTTTCAGATAAACGGGGTCGCCGTCGTTGTCATTGCCGAGAGAATCACTGAACAAATTGACATCCATGTTGCCGGCGAGTCCATAGGCAACGACCAACGGTGGTGATGCCAGGAAATTCATCTGTACCAGCGGGTGAATACGACCTTCGAAATTTCGGTTGCCGGAGAGAACGCTGGTGCCGATGATTTCGGCTTCCTGCACAGCCGCTGCAATTTCCGGTTTTAGTGGTCCGGAGTTACCAATACAGGTTGTGCAACCGTAACCCACGGTGTAGTAGCCGAGCGCATCAAGGTCGTCGAGCAAACCGGATTTCTCGAGATAGTCGGTAACGACTTTGGAGCCGGGTGCCAGACTGGTCTTAACCCATGCTTTGGTCTGCAGTCCTTTCGCTATCGCATTGCGAGCCAGAAGGCCTGCAGCAACCATTACGGCGGGATTCGATGTGTTGGTACAGCTCGTAATCGCGGCGATTAATACCGCACCATCACGGATTTCCACTTGCTCGCCGTCCAGCTCAGCCATGGCTGAACCGCCGCCGTCACGATTCGCGATAGCGACTTCCAGGTGGCTCTCGTAGGTGCTGTCGGCGACGCTTAGGGCTATGCGGTCCTGCGGACGTTTTGGTCCAGCTATGCTGGGTTCAACCGTGCTCATGTCCAGTTTCAGAACATCGCTGTAGAGTGCATCGGGCTGCCCGTCGTAACGCCACAGGCCTTGTTCCTTGGCATAGGCTTCAATCATTGTGATGTGCTCGGCGTCGCGGCCGGAAAGCTCCAGGTAACGTAGTGTTTCGCCATCGATCGGGAAAATCGCACAGGTTGAACCGAACTCCGGCGACATATTGCTTAGCGTCGCGCGGTCAGCAAGCGGCAATTGGGCCAGCCCGTCGCCGAAGAACTCGACGAATTTTCCGACCACACCTTTCTCACGCAGCATTTCGGTCACGGTGAGAACGAGGTCAGTTGCTGTAGCGCCTTCCTTGATAGCTCCACTGAGTTTAAAACCGACAACATTCGGGATCAGCATGGTGATGGCCTGGCCGAGCATTGCTGCTTCGGCTTCGATACCGCCGACGCCCCAGCCGAGAACGCCAAGACCGTTGATCATGGTCGTATGTGAATCCGTGCCAACCACCGTATCCGGGTAGGCGCAGCGCGTGCCGTTTTTGTCGGCATCAAAAACGACCCGACTCAGGTACTCGAGGTTAACCTGGTGAACGATGCCAGTATTTGGCGGCACGACTCGGAAATTCTCAAACGCCGCCTGTCCCCATTTTAAGAACGAATAACGCTCTTCATTACGCTGAAACTCGATCTTGTTGTTCAGATCGAGCGAATTCGCGGCGCCATAGTTGTCGACCTGAACTGAATGATCGATGACGAGTTCTGCAGGCGAAAGCGGATTGATCTTATCGGCGGATCCGCCGAGTTTGACAACGGCATCGCGCATGGCAGCCAAATCGACGACTGCCGGCACTCCTGTGAAGTCCTGCAAAATAACGCGGCTGGGTGTAAACGAAATCTCAGTGCTGGGAGCCGCCTTCGGGTCCCAATTGGCGAGCGCAAGGATGTCATCACGGGTCACGTCACGGCCGTCTTCATGCCGTAATAGATTTTCCAGCAGGATCTTAAGGGAGTAGGGCAAACGCTCTACATGTCCCTCAGTTATCGCGTCGAGGCGATATATTTCGAATTCGTCTTTACCAACTGCAAGCGTCGAGCGCGCGCCGAAGCTGTCTATCATCTTGGTCTCTCCGGGAGTGTTCAAAAAGCCGCGGCCAGCCGGCCGCAGGGCGCGAATTATAGCCGATGGGCCGCCGTTTCGCTCAGCAAAATGCGGTCAATGACGGCTCCGCCCAGACATCGATCGCCATCATAAAAGACAACAAACTGGCCCGGTGCAACCGCACGTTGCGGCTCGTCGAACTCAACATTGAGTCTGTCGCCATCACTGCTAACGGTGCAGGGCTGATCTTTTTGCCGATAACGCACTTTCGCCATGCATTTCAGGCCTGTATCCAGGCCGTCAGGCGCAGTCCCGATCCAGCTGGCGTCCGTTGCAATGAGGCTGTCGCTGAGCAACAGGTCAGTTTCCCCCTGAGCGACGATCAATATGTTTTTCTGCATATCCTTGTCGACGACGTACCAGGGCTCGTCACTGGCATCCTTGCGGCCGCCGATCTGTAGTCCCTGACGCTGGCCAAGGGTGTAGTACATCAATCCGCTGTGGGTTCCGATCTCGTCGCCGTCTGGGGTCTGGATTGGCCCCGGATTGGCCGGCAAATAGGAGCTCAGGAATTCGCGAAACGGTCGTTCGCCGATGAAACAGATTCCAGTACTGTCTTTCTTGTCGTGGATACGCAATCCGCGGTCCCGCGCCATGCGGCGAACTTCACCTTTTTGCAATTCGCCAAGCGGGAAGACTGTTTCGGCCAGCGCATCCGTACTTACAGCGTGCAGAAAATAGCTTTGGTCCTTGTTCAGATCGAGTGCCTTCAACAAAGCGGCACTGCCGCCGGTCCTGGCCGTGCGTGCGTAGTGGCCGGTCGCCAGAAATTCTCCTCCAAGTCGCTTCGCGTGGTCACGAAAAGTACCGAACTTAATTTCGCGATTGCAAAGCACATCGGGATTTGGCGTCCGGCCAGCACGATACTCATCCAGAAAGTATTCGAATACCTGGTCTCGATACTGTTTCGAAAAATTAACATGATGCAACGGGATGTCGAGTTGCTCGCACACCAGCCGCGCGTCCTGCAAATCCTCCGCGGCGGTGCAGTAACCGTCATCGTCTTCCCAGTTGGTCATGTGCAGCGCTTGTACGTCTACACCTGCGTCTTTGAGTAACAGAGCGGCGACGGCGGAATCAACTCCACCCGAAAGACCAAGGATAACGCGACGATTTTTGAGGTCTGAAAACATAGGGACAGTTTACTCTGGCACCGTTTACTGGCGCTAGCGTAAATGGTGCCAGAGTAAACTGTCCCTGGTTTTAGGGTTTAGATTCCCATCTGTCTGAATTCCGTTTCCACTTCACTTGCCAGCCAGATTTCATCAAACATCCTGCCGTACAACTTAGCGACTGGCGGTTCATAGGTATCGGCGATACCTTCCCAGCGACTGGCCTGCAGGCGATAAACCAAGGCGGTTTCATCCGCTATGCAGAAAGCCTCCGCGTGCGTTTGTAAGTCTTCACGCACGTGGCGAAATTCAATGTAGCTATTCAGGCGGCGACCCAGATGAACGAAGTTATTGCCGTTCTTGATGGCGCTGTAAGGGTCCGCAATCAACACTCGAATGCGTGAATAGGTTTTTGAGAGTACGAGGCGCTTGATGACTTCGAGAAAATCAGGATCGTCATAAATGCCCGGTTCGAGATCATGCGTGAAAATAGAAACTCTGCGGTTTGCTTCACGCGCAACTTCGATAGCGGCCTGACGCATCTCATCGCGCGTCGAAATCACCCATCGCTTGCCTTTTTCTCGAGCTTGTTCCATCGGGGTCATCTTACCGCTTGTACAAGAGTCGCCTTGCCAACTGCGTCACGTTTTAGAATCGATTATTCTGTTGCGAACAATTCGCATCCCTCGGGCTGCCTGCGTTTCAGAACATTCCATGCCTCTATTTAACCTTTCGCAAATTTCACATATGGTCAGCCGGGCACAGGGACAACGAAAATTCCAGATCTCTGCTAGATCTCGTTCGCGAGTGTTGCCGCGAGGCCGATGTAGCGCCCAGGAGTGAGTTCGAGCAGTCGGCTCTTCTCGTTGTCTGGTATGTCCAGCGTAGCGATAAATTCAGCCAGAAGCTCCTTGCTGACTGTCTGGCCGCGCGTGAGTTCTTTGAGCTTTTCGTAAGGCTCTGGAATTCCGTAGCGGCGCATCACTGTCTGCACGGCTTCGCCCAGAACTTCCCACGCGTTCTCGACATCCTGTTGAATTTTCGCTTCATTCAGCTGCAATTTGCCGAGTCCTTTCTGCACTGAGCTCATCGCGACCACCAGGTAGCCTATTGCTACACCGAAATTTCGTTGCACGGTGGAATCCGTGAGATCGCGCTGCCAACGAGAGATAGGAAGTTTCTCAGCAAAATGACCGAGCATGGCATTCGCCAGTCCGAGGTTGCCTTCCGCATTTTCAAAATCAATAGGATTCACTTTGTGCGGCATTGTCGACGAGCCGACTTCGCCTTTGGCGACATTTTGCGTGAAGTATCCTAAGGAAATGTATCCCCATATGTCGCGGCACAGGTCGATGAGAATGGTGTTGTAGCGCATCAGACTGTGCGCGTACTCGGCAGTCCAGTCATGCGGTTCAATTTGCGTCGTATATGGATTCGATTCCACGCCTAGCGACGCTATGAATTTCTCGGCGATCGCGGGCCAATCCGCGTCCGGATACGCAATCTGATGGGCATTGTAGTTGCCGACAGCACCATTGAACTTGCCACGGATCACGACGTCTCGAAACTGTTGCTGCGCCCGCTCGAGTCTGGCGACTACGTTGGCAAACTCCTTGCCAACCGTCGTCGGGCTGGCAGTCTGGCCATGCGTTCGCGATAGCATCGGTACCGCGGCATGTTTGTGCGCCATTTTCTTGAGTTTGCCAAGTAGCTCGCGCATCTGTGGTAGCACTGCGTCATTGCGTGCAGTTCGCAACATCAACGCATAGGACAAATTGTTGATGTCCTCCGACGTGCATCCAAAGTGTAGAAAATCTTTGAGCGCGGAGGTTTCCGGTCCGTCGCCCAGCCGTTCACGAATGAAATATTCCACGGCCTTTACGTCGTGATTGGTCGTCGCCTCAATCGCTTTGACGCGTTCAGCATCATCGAGCGAGAAATCGTCGACTATGTGATTGAGGACGTCCTTCATAACGCTGGAGGTGGGAGCGAGTTCTGCGATCTGATCGTCGTCGGCGAGACACTGCAACCAACGTACTTCAACGCGAACGCGAAACCGTATCAGGCCAAATTCGCTGAATATGTCACGTAGCCCGTTGACCTTGTCGGCGTAGCGACCGTCAACCGGTGACAGAGCCTTAAGCGTAGAGACTTTCATGTCAGAGAAACCAGTGTAGACTTGCGCGCAAAGCGCGAATCATACACCACAGAACACGACGAGACAGGTAATGAGTGACAAGGAATTTCGCACCGAAAAAGACAGTATGGGTGAGCTTAAGGTGCCTGCAGATGCCAAGTGGGGTGCCCAGACACAACGGGCGGTCGATAATTTCCCAATTAGCGGCCTTACAATGCCGCGACAATTCATAGCAGCACTTGGCCTCGTCAAATGGGCGGCCGCTGGTTCCAATGCAGAATTGGGATTGCTCGACACGAATATGGCGATCTCAATCCAGAAGGCAGCGCTCGAAGTGGCAAACGGCACGCATGACGCGGAGTTTCCAATTGACGTGTTTCAGACTGGTTCTGGAACCAGCTCAAATATGAACGCTAATGAAGTGATTGCTTATCTTGCCACCGAAGACCGGGGCTCGGAAGTGCATCCCAACGATCACGTCAACATGTGTCAAAGTAGTAATGACGTTATTCCGACCTGTGTTCACGTCAGTGCGGCAGTCGCTATTCACGATAACTTGCTGCCATCTCTGACTGTGTTGTCCGAGGCATTGGAGAAAAAGGCAGATGAGGTCAGGGATGTCGTCAAGACTGGCCGAACTCATTTGATGGATGCGATGCCGATTACCTTGGGGCAAGAACTTGACGGCTGGCGTGCCCAGATTGACAACGCGTCAGCGCGTCTGGGCGACTCAATGTCGCGATTGACTGCGCTTGCACAAGGCGGTACAGCAGTGGGAACTGGTATCAACGCGCATCCAAAATTCGGCACCAAAGTTGCTGTGTTGTTGGGCGAGAAAACGGGCGTCAAGTTTAGCTCTGCGGCGTCCAAGTTTGAGGCTATGAGTTCGCAGGACACGGCAGTCGAGACCTCCGGGCAATTACGGGCATTGGCTGTTAGCCTGACCAAAATCTGCAACGATCTGCGCTGGATGAATTCTGGGCCTTTGGCCGGACTTGGCGAGATCGCTTTGCCGGCGCTGCAGCCAGGCTCCAGCATCATGCCGGGCAAGGTAAACCCGGTGATTCCTGAAGCGGTTGCAATGGTCTGTGCGCAGGTTATTGGCAACGATGCGACGATCGCGATAGGCGGGCAGTCAGGAAATTTTCAACTTAATGTGATGTTGCCTGTAATTGCCTACAACCTTTTGCAGAGCATAGAAATATTGTCGAACGCCTGTACCAGTCTGGCTGAAAAAGCGATTGCTGGTTTTAGCGTGAATACGGATAACATCAATCGGGCGTTGGATCGCAATCCGATTCTCGTTACTGCACTGAATCCGGTGATCGGTTATGAGTTGGGTGCTGCGGTTGCGAAGAAAGCGTACGCCGAAGGTCGCCCCGTGAAAGAGGTCGCGTTGGAGATGACAGACCTCACTGAGAAAGAATTGGATCGCTTGCTGGATCCGGCCGCGCTCACCAAGGGCGGCATAAGGAACTAAGCCTGCCCATCTTGGCCAATTCTTCAATCATCACGGCCGCTAGCATACGGCAGCAATTTGCCGACACTGCGTTGCCGGCAGACCCGACGGACACGATCGATTTGCCCGGTAGTGAGCACTGGCCGGACAGTCTTCGTGAGCAATTGGAAGGCACACTGACGCCTGCAGGTGTCCTGATCCCTATATTCGATCGACCGGACGCCGGGTTGTCCGTCCTCCTGACACAGAGATCTGCAGAACTGAAGCATCATGCCGGGCAGATCAGTTTTCCCGGTGGGCGCATGGAGCCTGAAGACGGCGATATCGCCGTCACAGCCTTGCGCGAAACGGAGGAAGAGGTCGGTATCCTTAGAGAGCATGTAACGGTAGTTGGCTATCTTCCGGCAATGCCGACGATTACAGGTTATGCAGTGACACCGATCGTTGGGCTGGTTGCGACAGCTGCGGTTCCGGAAGTAGACCGAACTGAAGTGGAGTTCGTATTCGAAGTGCCGCTGTCGTTTTTGCTCAAACCGGACAACCGGCGGATTGTTGAGCGTGACTTACACGGCAAGTCGGTGCCCATGACGGAATTTCATTACGATCAGCATCGAATATGGGGCGCGACCGCGATGATGATAATAGAATTCATTAAAATCTTAGAAAAGAAGTAGTTATGAAAGAAATAGATAAATTACTTGAAGTTATGATGGCCCTGCGCGATCCACAAAACGGTTGTCCGTGGGATCTGCAGCAGGATTTCGCCTCGGTCGCACCGTACACGATTGAGGAGGCCTACGAGGTGGCCGACGCTATCGAGCGGCAGGACATTGCTGCGCTGCGCGACGAACTTGGCGACTTGCTCTTCCAGGTCGTCTTTCATGCACGGATGGCTGAGGAAGCGGGTGAATTCGATTTTGACGATGTGGCAGCAGGGATAAAAGACAAGATGCTGCGCCGACACCCGCATGTATTCGGGTCTGAGGAACAACGCAGGGCGGGGGCCGTGCCAGGCGGTTGGGAAAAAATAAAAGCCGGTGAGCGAGTCGTTCATGGGGATAAAAGTGCCTTGGCCGGAGTCGCGAAGGCTCTGCCAGCTCTCAAGCGTGCCGAAAAATTGGGCAGTCGGGCGTCCACCGTGGGTTTTGACTGGCCTGATCGCAAAGGGGTCCGGGAAAAAATCCGCGAGGAGCTTGCAGAGCTCGAAGAAGCTGTAGGCGCCCGAGATAGTGCACACATAGACGAAGAATTTGGTGACTTGCTGTTCGCGGTCGTCAATATGGCTCGCCACCTCGGCGTCGACCCCGAAAAATCCCTGACAGCGGCAAACTACAAATTTGAGAGGCGCTTTCGCGATATGGAGCAGGCAATCACTGCGTCCGGCGATAAGTTGCAGGAACATTCGCTCGAGTCTCTGGACAAGGAATGGCGTGCCGCCAAACGGCGAATCGCCTCGCAAGGCGACTCCTAAGCAGTTCAGATGAGGTTCAGTTTTCTCGCCTTTTCGTTCAGCCAATATTCATTGGTCAGGCGCTAATCTTGTTTCCAGGCTGGCAAAAGGTCAGTCAAGCGATCTAAAAGGAACAGGATCATGTTTAGCAAACGACAAATAGCAGGACTGGCCGCAGCGGCATTGCTGCTTGGCCTCGCAACTCCAGCGATTGCCGATCATCACAAAAATGATTATCGCCATTCGGGCAAATCCGGAGCGATATACGCCTACGCGAAAGTTGTCAGTTCACGGCCAATCGTTCGCTACGTAACGGTCACCACGCCGGTGAAAGAATGTTGGGATGATGTTGAGTATTACACCGTGAATCATCGTCCGCCTGGTGAAGGTATCAGGACTTTGACCGGTGTCCTTATCGGCGGAATCATTGGCCACCAATTTGGCAGCGGTCATGGGAATGATGCTGCGACGGTAGCGGGTGCCTTGATCGGCGGTACGATTGGCAATCGGAGTGCGTACAAGAACGGCAACTATGGACCGGTGCAGTATTCGCGTCCCGTGCAGCGTTGCGAGACGCAGTATCGCGATCACCAGGAAAAACGAGTTGATGGTTACGATGTTGTGTACAGCTACCATGGTCAAAAGTACGCCACACGCATGCCAAAAGACCCGGGTCGTAAGCTCCGTATTCGGATCGACATACGGCCGGCGGCGTAGGCCTGTGAACTACTCCGTTGCAATTGGACTGCCGACATACGAGACTTGTCGGCAGCTCCAATGACGGGATAATTACGGTGCGATTCCTACCTTTATTTCTGATTTCCTGCCTGCTGGTGACGGCACCGGTACAGGCGCAGAACGCTAACAGCGAACGCCGAATTCAGACTGCACAAAACGACGGCATGAGTTTATCGAATGCTGTCGAGCAAGTGCGCCGACAGACTAACGGTCGCATCATCAGCGCAGAAACCAGGATCAGTAACGGCAGGGAAGTGCACCACATCAAAGTGCTCACCAAAGACGGAAAGGTGAAGACGCACAAAATCCAGGGCCGCCGTCGCGGCAACGGTAACGGGTAAGCATCATGCGATTGCTAGTCATTGAAGACGACAACACGCTGCGCGAAACGCTGGCGGCGCAACTCATCGAATCCGGTTTTGCGGTAGAACAAGCGGCGGATGGAAAAGAGGGTTTGTACTTTGCTCTCGAGTATCCAATCGATCTGGCCATAGTAGATTTAGGTCTTCCGGAAATGTCCGGTCTCGATATCATTCGAGAGGTGCGCAAGCAGGGTAAGAGTTATCCAATTCTGATTCTCACCGCGCGCGACCGCTGGGAAGATAAGGTCGACGGACTGGATGCCGGCGCGGACGACTATGTTGTCAAACCGTTTCAG
>PVMS01121017.1_pt1 | contig 17053 bp, 15 predicted proteins | sample 1853461 | NCBI WGS metagenome assembly PVMS01 (sample SAMN08582032, study PRJNA380276) | Marine sediment metagenome, whole genome shotgun sequencing project. | isolation source: ocean sediment barecode stripped | collected 2017 | reverse complement strand
TAATATTTTCCCTTCTTTATCCCTTACTTCGAGTGACCTAGCAATTTCCAGAGCACTTAAATAATGAACCAATGCTGAATCGTACTCTACTTTAGCTAAGTGGATGTTTCCCAGACTCAAAATTGATTCCATTTCAATCATATCGTCTTTGTTCAACCTAGCCTGATCCAGAGATTTCATTAATTCCTGTTCTGAGCGGTCATATTCACCAATATCAAAATACATCTTCCCCAACTGGAGTTGTGCTGAAAGAAAATTTGGATCCAGTTCAATTGCGGTCCTTATATTGTTCATTGCTGATTCATTATCTTGCTGGTCTTCCCTATTCTCCCATCGGAATTTTCCCCGCAGATAATTCTCATATGCGATAGGATCAGCGATTTCTGCAATTTTTATATCAGACGATATTGAAATATTCAAACTGGAAAGGATCTCTTTAGTAAGATTATTGGTTACGGTCTCAATCCGCTCAACTGATTCACTCCATCGCTTGGAAAAAATATTTTTTCCAGTGGCAGCTTCAACAATTTGACAGCGTAGATCAAATCTATCATTTTGCTTATGGAAACTGCTGGACAGCAAATATTTCACTCTTAAATCCCTGGCAATTTCTTCTATCTGCATATCGCTATCTTTATACTTAATAATGTCCTTAATGAGGGGTACTCGTACTGAGGATCCAACACCTGCCACATCGATGATCAAATCTTCCGTAAGCCCACGAACCCAAAACTCATCCTCAGCAGACCCTAAATTCTCCATATACAATATACCGATGGACGGAAGATCAGCAGATTTTGAGAGTGAAGTAAAAGTAATAATACCGAGAATAATAATGAATACGATTCCGGTACTGATCATCGGCCATAATTTTCTTTTTCTTCCGGGATCTGAAAAATGTAACGTTGAGATCTGTCGAGATTCTGTTTCATGAATTAACCATCTAAGATCCACTATCATTTCATCGATATGCTGATAACGATCATTCGGATCTTTAGCCATGGCTTTGTTCACAACTCGTTCCAGTTCTATTGGAATTCCGGTTCTCAAGCCGGTTATTGGCTTAGGTTCTTCATTAACAATTGAATAAACCACCGCCTGCTCATAATCGCCTCGAAACGGTGTCAACCCAGTTAACATCTCATAGAGGATTACACCAAATGACCATATATCAGTACGATGATCCACTGCTACTCCAATTGTCTGCTCAGGCGACATAAATGCTGCCGTTCCTAAGGTTGTTCCAGTTCTTGTTAATTTTGTTTGCCACGCTAACTTTGCTAGACCAAAATCAATGATCTTTGCAGTCCCATTTTTTGTAATGATTATGTTTCCAGATTTTATATCGCGATGTGTAATATGTTTTTCGTGAGCAGCGTTTAATCCCTGAGCTACTTGAATTGCTATTTCTAAAGCTTTATCAACTTCAATTGGTCCCTGTTTGATCAATTGCTTGATTGTCTCTCCTTCATAGTACTCCATAACGATATATAACTGACCTTCTTCTGTATTCATAACATCATGAATAGTACAAATGTTATTATGCTGTAAAGTTGAGGCTGTTTGGGCTTCTGTATGAAAACGTTTTTTTGATTCTTCGTCTCGAGTTAAATCAAGTGGTAGGAATTTTAGTGCAACAATTCGTTTCAATCGTGTATCTTCAGCTTTATAAACCTCCCCCATTCCACCTCCGCCAAGCTGTTCAAGGATCTTGTAGTGGGATATAGTTTTACCAATCATATAATTAAGATCAAATTATTACCAAAGATGAAATAAGAAATAATTGACATTTTAATACCCTAAATCTTCAGGTGAATGTAGTGGGAAGAGTATTGATTATCAACTATTTGGAGATTTAAGAAAAATTGGTTCGGCTTCTATTGATTTAGGGTAGCATAACCTTTATAGCACTAAAAACTGAATTGTAATAGAATTTCATGTTCTGTTGGATTGCTAAGCGCACAACCATACATTAAACCACCGTTTTTGGTGCTATTTATAAAAACTATTAATTAGGCCTTTTTACTTTAAAAATCCGTACCAAAACCCGTTTCAAAATCAAAGTACCAATACTTAGCCAGTAAGACCCTTTTTGGAACTGAAGAAATCCGCTAGTTTTCGTTGATAAATTGGTTACGAAACGGACACGGTCGTCTGTAAGTTAATATATTGTTGATTCATCGTCGGGATCATAACTCGAAGGTCGACAGTTCGAATCTGTCCCCCAATACTTTGTGAAAACCCTGATGTTCCTTGGGCGGTTGGGATTTTCGCTTGACAGGGGCGTGTTGATATATGCCATTTAATTTTCTAACTACTACTTGACTGCTTTTCAATGGTAAATTATTGACATATTATGTATTTGCTTGTGTTAACCCATAAAAACAGGAGGAACACATGCCCTCAAAGAAACTGAAACAATTCCTCGATAAAAACAAGATTGAATATATCACTATTACACATTCTGAGGCTTTTACTGCACAACAGGTTGCTGCTAATAGTCACATTCCCGGGAAAGAAATGGCCAAGACTGTTGTTGTCAAACTGGACGATAAATTAGCAATGGCAGTATTGCCTGCCTCTTACCAAATTGATTTCGGCCTTCTTAAAAAAGCCTCTGGCGCAAAAAAAGCATCTCTTGTTCCAGAAGCTGACTTCCGCGATCAATTCCCCGATTGTGAATTAGGTGCAATGCCACCATTTGGTAACCTCTATGATATGGACGTTTATAGCACTGAAAGCCTTGCTGAAGACGAAGAAATTTCATTTAATGCTGGATCTCACACAGAACTCATTCGCATGTCCTATAAAGATTTCGAAAAATTGGTTAAGCCAAAAGCTATTCAATTCAGCCAGCGCGAAAGATTAGAGTAATACGGGTATAATTAATCTAGTTTGTGTTACAGCCAGTTATGACATTGAGAGCAGTCTGATGTCAAGTGAAAATACGATAAACTTTCCTAATTGGAGATAATCCCATGAATGCATATGCCATTAATCGACGACGCGATAAACTGATTAAGGAGGAACGTCATGATGCCTATCGTGAACGCGAGAAACATCCTCAGAATACACAATGTACAATATGCAAAGCAGTTGTTGTTAAGGGACGATGGATGTGGAAAGACCTGGAAGAAATATCAAGTGAGGTCATTTGTCCAGCCTGTCGCAGGATTAAGGATCATTACCCAGCCGGAATAATCGAGATTAAGGGAGAGTACACAGAACATCATCTTGATGAAATAATTAATATGATGCATAACATTGAAAAGAATGAGAAGAATAATCATCCTCTGGAAAGAATTATGGATATAAAGCAGCAACCGGGAAATCTGACTGTAACAACTACTGGAATTCATATTGCACGATGGATAGGAAATGCTTTGTTGCGTGCCTTCCATGGAGATCTTGAATATCACTACGAGGATAATGACAAAAGTATACGTGTGACATGGGAAAGGCAGGCATGAAATTGAATGGATCAAAACGCATCCCTTATAATTAATTGAAGACAGGTTTGAGCAATGCAAGTTTTAAGGTCAAAGGGTTCGCAATTAAAGCGACCGGTAAAAATATGGACGAATGATGTTGAAAAAGGTGCATTAAAGCAGATTTATAACCTTGCTAATTTTCCCTACACTTTTCAGCACGTTGCGATCATGCCTGATGTACACGAGGGATATGGTATGCCCATCGGTGGAGTACTGGCAACAAAAGAAGTAATCATCCCTAATGCCGTTGGAGTAGATATAGGATGCGGGATGCTAGCATTACCAACAGATTTATCTGAACACGATTTAAATAAAAACACCATAAAAAAAATATTTGGCTTGATCAGGAAGTCTGTCCCGGTAGGATTCAATCATCATAAAAAACGCCAGAGAAAAGAGTACATACCCCCGGTGGAACATGATATGCCGATTGTTAGAAGAGAATATAATAAGGCGCATTTTCAAGTTGGGACATTGGGCGGCGGTAATCATTTTATTGAGATACAAAAAGATGCAAATGACTATAATAGAATATGGATCATGGTTCATTCCGGGAGTCGCAATATTGGTAAGCAGGTGGCGGACCATTATAATAAGGTAGCGAAGAAATTTGTTGCTGGAAACTACCCAGATATATCACCTAAATGGGACTTGGCTTGTCTGCCATTTGATTCAGGAGCAGGGAGAATGTATCGATCTGAGATGGAATATTGCGTAGCCTTTGCTTATCAAAATCGCAAGCTGATGCTGAACAGAATTATCGATTCTTTTATGAAAGCAGGTTTCAGCACGCCAGCATTAACTAATAATATGAGTAAGTTAATCAATATAGCTCATAATTATGCAGCAGCGGAAAATCACTTCGAGCACAATGTAATTGTCCATCGAAAAGGAGCAACCAGGGCACAGGCTGGCGAGATTGGAATAATACCAGGCTCGCAGGGAGCAGTAAGTTATATTATTGAAGGTTTAGGAAATGAGGAGAGTTTTAAATCCTGTTCTCACGGGGCAGGAAGAAGGATGGGGCGTAGACAGGCACAGCGTACCCTGGATTTACAAAATGAAATCGATGGCCTAAACGCCCAGGGAATTATCCATTCAATTCGGGGATATAGAGACCTGGATGAAGCGCCCTCGGCCTATAAAAATATTGATCAAGTCATGGATAATCAAAAAGATTTGGTCAAAATCAAGCATAGGCTTACACCGCTGGCTGTTGTGAAAGGATAATTGGATTGAGGCGGAAGATAAATATGAATCAGAGATTTTTTAAAAAAGAATAGAATTATCCATGCAGCTGGATTACGCGCCGAAACATTATCAAGAAGCAACATGGTGGGAAGAAGAAAGCCGCGGTCGAATAAAGTGCACGTTATGCCCGCGGTATTGTAAAATCCCTAGGGGATCACATGGATTCTGTTACGTAAGGCAAAATATAGACGGGACGCTCTATTCATCCGCTTATGGGAAATCGACTGATTTTGCCGTTGATCCCATCGAGAAAAAACCACTGTACCACTATTATCCTGGTTCAAACATTTTAAGTTTTGGAACAATCGGCTGTAATCTAGGCTGCAAATTTTGCCAGAACTGGAGCATCAGTAAGATTCGGGATGAGGATCGACTGAAAAATAAGATTACGCCGGGGGAAATTATCAACCTGGCAAAAGACAGAAAATGTATCGGGATAGCATATACGTATAATGATCCGATTGTATTTGCTGAGTGGGTGATTGATATTGCTGAGGTTGCGCGGGAGGCAAACCTGAAAAATGTACTGGTAACCAACGGCTACATTACACCCGAAGCAAGAAGTAATCTGTTTAGACATATTGATGCAGTTAATGTAGATCTGAAATCATTTTCAGATACGTTTTACAAGAAACTAACTTTATCCAGATTAAATCCTGTAATTGATACACTGCGGTGGCTGATTAACGAATCTGACGTTTGGGTCGAAATTACAAATCTTATAATTCCAGGTAAGAATGACAGCACATCGGAGATTGACCGGTTGACCAGTTTTATTGCAAAGGAGCTATCAACCAATACCCCACTTCATTTCTCTGCTTTTCACCCTGATTTTAAAATGTTAGATATACCCACAACGCCATTGATGACACTGGAAAAGGCCTGTTCCATTGCCAGAAAAAACGGATTAGTGCATGTTTACTATGGAAATGTTCCCCTTTCACCGCAAAATTACACGTATTGTCCAAACTGTGAAGAAGCGGTTATAGAGCGAGATTATTACATGATTACCAATTCACACCTTAATGGAAATAATTGTGGAAATTGTGGGCAGCCGATACCTGGAGTATTTAGTTGAATTCAGGCTAAGCCGAAATGCTATGAGTAGCCATAAAGAACTAATTCGCCATCCAGTAGCACGGGATTTTTATCCGGGAGATATTAAGAGTCAAATCTATCAATTCATTGCAGATTTCATCGTTCCTGAAAATCTTCCCCCCAATCTCATTGGTGCAGTAGTTCCCCATGCCGGGTGGCGGTATTCCGGACAAACTGCAGCACGGACTCTTTATTGTCTTTCAAAAAAGTCCAAACCTGATGTATGCGTCATGTTTGGTGCTGATCATTCCGGGCTTTACCAGCATAGCATGCTTGCAGCCGGTGAGTGGGAAACCCCCTTAGGAAATTTATCAATTGCCGAAGAGGTCTGTAAAAGAATTTTGGAAGCCCTTCCACAATTTTTAGTCGAAGATAACAACGCGCACAACAGGGAACACTCTATTGAGGTTGTCATGCCGTTAGTGAGATATTTCTTTCCGACAATTAGAATCGTCCCGATAATAATGCGACCAGAAAAAAGCAGTATTGAATTAGGAGAGCAGATTGGCGAATTATTTATAAAAATGAATTTAACAACGATCTACATTGCATCCACAGACCTGACCCATTATGGAGATGTGTTCGGGTTTACACCAGCGGGTTTGGGGAAACCAGGAATAGCGTGGATGCGTTCAAATGATCTCAGGATGATTAATTATATGGAATCGTGTAATGGTGTGAATGTCTTGACGGAAGCAAGACATTCTTTAAATGCCTGTGGCGCTGGTGCGATTGCCGCCTTGCTTGGAACTATGGAAACGTACAAAATTGATCGTGGTCAATTGATTGAATACACTACAAGCCATAGCGATACTTCGGAAGTAGGATTTAAATATGGTGTTGGTTATGCAGGAATTGTCTACTAGGGATAGAATTCGAAACTTCCAACCAAGGTACATTACAGCTTATCGCAGTGGACTACTTGAATCAAAAATCAGGGCAGGGGAAAGAATGCTGAAGAACTGTCAATTATGTCCCCGGAAATGCGAAGTCAATAGATTCGAAGAAATGGGAAAGATCTGTAATACTGGTATATATCCTCTAGTAAGCAATTCTTTTCCGCATTTTGGCGAAGAGCCATGCCTGGTTGGTCTTCGAGGATCAGGTACAATATTTTTCACCAGCTGTAACCTGCGCTGCGTTTTCTGCCAGAATTGGGACATCAGCCACAGCCTTAAAGGATCTGAAATCACACCTTTCGATTTAGCTAAAATTATGATTGACCTGCAAGATCGTGGTTGTCATAATATAAACTTTGTAACTCCCTCACACAATATAACCCCAATCCTGAAAGCCGTCTATCTAGCTGCTGAAATAGGTTTGAATATTCCGTTGGTTTATAACACCAGTGCCTATGATAGTCTTGAAAGTTTGGATTTATTGGATGGGATAATTGATATCTATATGCCTGATTTCAAATTCTGGGACAGAAAATCTGCAAAACGGTATTTGAATGCGCAGGATTACCCAGTAATAGCACAACGCAACCTTAAGATAATGTATAAACAAGTCGGAGATTTACTGGTAAATGACCAGAAAATTGCCGTGAGGGGATTGTTAGTACGTCATCTTGTTCTTCCAGAGCATATAAAAGACACACGGCAGATTGTACGCTTTCTGGCACAACAGATATCGCCCAGAACAGCCTTAAATATTATGTTTCAATACCGCCCTGATTATAAGGTGAACACTGATCATTTCACGGAATTAAATCGATCAGTATCATCGCAAGAACGGAGATATGCCAAGCAATTGAAAAGAGAGTCCGGTTTACCGGATTATGCCTGGGTATGATAAATACCTATACTAGGTTTTATGAGGAATTAAATGATTTTCTTCCCGCCCGTTTAGAAAAGAAGACCTTGGAAAAAAAATTATTACTTCCAACATCAGTAAAGGATTTAATTGAATCTTTTGGAATCCCACACACGGAAGTTGACCTGATATTAGTAAATGGGGAATCTGTTTCATTTGATTATATAATTGCAGATCAAGACCATATCAGTGTTTATCCGGTATTTGAGTCTTTTGATATCTCATCAGTCAAACATTTGCAGGAGAAACCGCTTAGAAATCTAGAATTTTTTACAGAAAAATATTTATGGAAGCTAACCCGCCAGCTCAGGCTGCTTGGATTGAATGTATTCTATGATGTCACACTTACTAACAAAGAAATTCTTGAAAACATCGTAGTAAATAAATGGATCCTATTGACACGCAGTGCAAACCAGCTTAAGCATGCCGCGATTACTCGCGGCTATTGTATTCGGTCCGATCAGCCATTTCAGCAAACTGTTGAAGTCATAAAACGATTCGATTTAAGGAAACAATTGAAACCTTTTACCAGGTGTATGCTGTGCAATGGTAATATTATTAGTGCTTCAAAGCAGGAGGTTGAAAAGCGCCTGGAATCAATTACTTTATCATACTATAATGAATTTTCAAAGTGCGCTGATTGCGCCAAAGTGTATTGGAAAGGATCGCATTATTCCAAATTGCAGAAATTCGTAGGCCTGGTTAAAAACTCTATCGATTATGCAATAATTCCTTAAGTATATCCACCTCTCTGCTAGCAGTAAAATCACGTTCCGATCATGCTGGGCCCGTAAGTCCAAATATTGTTGATCTGTCGTCGAGCTCATAATCCGAAGGTCGGCAGTTCGAATCTGTCCCCCGCTACGTTGTGAAGACCCTTGTTTCCCTCGGGAAACTGGGGTTTTCTCGTTTATAAAAGAACAATATTTTTCATTACGTATGTGCTACGATGTCTTTTAAATATAGATGCAGTTAACCAACCGTTATGTTCAATACCTGAATATTACTATTTAAAGTTTGCATAATGGGATTATTACGATCAATTTTGAATAGTTAATACAAAAATATGAGAATACAGTAAAAATGGCTAATAAAAAGAAAACAGCAATTGTACTTGGCGCAACTGGCTTAACAGGCAATATACTATTATATAAATTATTAATCGATGAGCGCTATAATAAGGTTAAAGTGTTTACAAGAAAACCACTTGAAAACAACAATTCTAAAATCGATGAAGTGATTTGCGACTTATTGGAATTGAACAAGGTAAAAGATGAATTTTATGGTGATGAAGTATTTTGTTGTATTGGAACTACAACTAACAAGACACCAAATAAAGGATTATATAGAAAAATAGATTTTGGCATTCCAGTGAGTTCTGCATTATTGTGCAAAGAAAATAAGATTCCTACTTTTTTGGTAATGTCTTCACTTGGAGCAAATGCAAAAAGTTCAATTTTTTATAATAAAACTAAGGGCGAAATGGAAAATGCCGTTTTGGATCAAGATATAAAGAATACGTTTATTCTAAGACCCTCAATAATTAATGGTAATCGAAATGAAGAAAGAGCAGGTGAAAAAATTGGTATAGTATTAATGAAAATAATTCAACCATTATTAATTGGAGGGATCAGGAAATATAGAGCAATTAATGCAGAAGATATTGCAACAGCTATGATTGAACTCGCTAATAATAAAAATGATCAACAAATAATATTATCAGATGAAATACAACATATAAGTGATAAAAAATATTAGTCCCTAATAGAATCTAGAAGAAGTCCATAAGTACGTTCATTATATAGAATAAAATTTAGTATAATAATGTTCGCATAATTCTTTTTTTTACGAACTATTGATTGGTATTTAGTCACAATACGGTCACGGTCAACTCTAAGTTAAGATATTGTTTATTCAGCTTCGGGTGCAATGCCCAAATTACTTGTAATAGGATTCCAAAAACGGTGTCTGAAACCCAACGACAAGTTGTATTGTCTACAAACGTACCAGATGAAATCGTATATAATTCAGTTTAAATAAGGCTGTTACTGATCGTTCTATAACAATTATCACAAAGATTAATAGATTTTTGGTCAATTTCTTCTACATACGTGGAAGATATCATAACGCAGGCAAGATTTGAACAATGTATTAATCCAAAAGAATGCCCCAGTTCATGGATGATCAATTTTTTTAGGCGCTGCCAATAAAGATCGTTATTTGACTCCAGACCATAATATTCATTTCTTAAACGATGAGTTGACACTATTACGGCACGACCATTCAAATATGCTTGTCCAAAAATGAAAGTTAATACTGGGATATATAAATCAAGTTCTGTAACTCCCACAATTTTTGAATCATTATCAGGATAAGCGTCTATTAATTTCTTAAGAATAGTATTTGCTGAGTATTGCGTTCTCTCGGCGTTATAACAATCATCTAACTCGAAATGTGTATCAATAATTCTAAGATCGCATTTATACTGCTGTTTGATCGGCTTAGCCAGTTGAACCAGTGCTTGATCATCAATAAATGCAATTGGTGTCAATAATACTGTACCCATTTGCAGCCAACTGACCTAATGGATTCGATACAATTTAAGGTTTGGATCAAGTTTCAATTTAGATGCTGTTAATAGTTGAAAGATAAATAATAAATAGTTTTATTGATCGTTTTTAATAATTCCATATTTATCAATCTTGTTATATAGAGTAACACGATCTATCCCCATAACTTTAGCACTTCTTGAAATATTCCATACGTATTTCTTCAAGATTTTTTCGATGTGTTGTTTTTCAACGTCTGAAATGAGCTCTGCGGAGATAAGAGTATCTCCCTTATGAAGCGGGAGGTCTGTTTCTCTAATTTCATCATTTTTACATAATACAATAGCCCTTTCGATTATATTTTCCAATTCTCGAATATTCCCTGGGAACTCATAATTATTCAGCAAGTTTTGCGCTTTTTGATTGATACCTTTGACGTTTCTGTTCATCAACCTGTTATATTTCTTGATAAAATAATTGATCAGGGACGGAATATCCTCCTTTCTTTCGTTGAGTGAGGGCATTGTTATTGTTATCACATTTAGTCGATAGTAAAGATCTTCCCTGAAATACCCTGATTTAACTAGTTGATTCAGATCGCGGTTTGTGGCACAGATAACGCGGAAATCGGATTTTATTTCTTTGTTACCCCCAACGCGAGTAAAAGACTTGTTCTCGAGGACTCTAAGTAGCTCTATTTGCATTTTTTGAGATATTGTACCTATTTCATCGAGGAATAGCGTACCACCATTGGCAATTTCAAATTTCCCTTTTCTATGGTAACTGGCACCGGTAAATGCACCTCTTTCATGACCGAAAAGTTCGCTTTCTAGAAGACTTTCTGTAATGGCACCGCAATGAACTGTCACAATTGGGAAATACCGTCGACTTGAGTTGATATGGATTGCATTGGCGACTAACTCTTTACCAGTACCGCTCTTTCCATAAATAATTACCGTTGAGTCTGATTGGGAAATGACCTTTATTTGTTCAAAGATATCGATCATTGGCTTGCTGTTGCCAATTATATTTTCAACGTTTTCAAGAGGAAATTCCTGATGAATATCATCGGGAGTAATTGTATTCTGCATTTGTGTAGCGGCTCTAGCAACAAGTATTGATAGCTGATCAGGGTCGAAAGGTTTACAAATGTAGTCGTATGCGCCTTCTTTCAAGGCTTCTACAGCAGTTTCAACTGATGCGAAGGCAGTCATGATTATGACGATTGCCTTTTCTTGAATAGTTTTAATTCGCCGGTGTAGTTCCATACCGTCCATACCTGGCATCTTAATGTCAATGAGAATGACTTGATAAACTTTTTGTTCGATGAGACTTAACGCTTTAAGAGCATCTTCCGCACAATCAACATTATAGCCATCAGCGGCAAACCAATTTGAAAGTGAATCTCGTACTGACAGTTCATCATCAACTATAAGTAAAGAAATGTCTTTTTTCATGGGATTATTCCTTTTTCGAAATATGTACTGGAAGCGCAATAATTACTTTAGTTCCCTTGCCATATGCCGATTCGATGCGAATTTTGCCATTATGCTGTTGAATAATTCCATATGTTACAGCCAGACCCAGGCCTGTACTTGAGCCATTCCTTTTTTTGGAAAAAAATGGTTCAAATATATGACCAAGATCTTCTTCGCGAATACCTACACCAGAGTCGCTAATTTCGATAATTAATTCTTTGTTATTACTGCTGTTAAATGTTAGGACTTTTACTAATCCATCCGCTTCTATTGCTTCCTGTGCGTTTACCAATACAGCCATAAATGCTTGTTTTAATTGATTGGGATTTCCCCAGATAAGATCATGTTTAGCTTCATAAATAGTTTCCAGCTTTATTTGCGCCATTTCAAATGAATGCACCGTCAGTTTGATAGTATCTTTTAAAATATGGTTTAGTGATGCTGATTCAAATTTTAATTGATGTTCTCTCGAGAAATCCAGAAGCCCCATGACAATATTACCACAGCGTTTGGTTTCGGTTTCGATCATATTAAGATAGTTGAATACATTTTCAAGCTTATTTTTATCAATATTTGATTTTTCAAGATGACGAATTATCAACTTTGTATAGGTTAATACTCCAGAAAGAGGATTGTTAATTTCATGGGCTACTGCAGAGGACAATTTTCCAAGTGAAGCCATTTTTTCGATTTTTATTAATTCGCTTTGGGTCCGCTTCAACTCTTCAGTTTTTATCCTCACTTTCTCTTCCAGAGTTTTTGACCAATTTCGTAGCTGTTTGTTAGCATCATGAATTTTTTCCAGCATATTATTGAAGGCACTTCCTACTAAATAAATGTCCTTAAGGTCGAATGAATCAACCTGGATGCGAATATCTAGATTACCCTTTGCAACTTCATTACTCGCATCAACAACCTTTAGAAGTGGTTTTTGAATTTTTCTACGAGTGAATTCAATTAACGCAAATACTGCAATTCCCAGAAAGAAAGTAACAAATATTAAATAAACAATTTCCGTTTTCCGTACTCTTCTATCTATGTCAGCGAGAGACATTTTTGCTTCCAATGATCCCAATACAATTTCATCTTCTTTGTGAACGTGACAATTAGATTGAACACAGGATGGCTCATTTAGGATGGGTTTTGATATTATCAATACTCGCTCCCCTGTTTGATCCTTACTCACTGAATATTCAATTTCTTCTTTCAGGATGATAATAGTAGAATCAGTGATAGCTGTGCTGTATTCCTGGTTTGGTACAATTTCCTTTTGCTGATAAAGTTGCTCGTTCGATGTATGTTTTAACCTTCCTTCACGGTCATAAATGTTAACACCTAATATTCCTGGCAACTTACCGATCATTGTAATTGTATTGCGAAGTTCTTCAGTATCATTAGTTAACATGGATTTATGCAGTGAACTGTTGATTGTCATGGATACTCTTTCACCGCATTGCTCAATTATTTCTACCATATTCGTTCTGTTGATATTGAAGAGAAAAATTGCCAGTAAGACGAAAAACAATAAAGACATTGAAGTTATTAGCCCGACTATCTTACCATATATGGAAGAAGTGAAATTCAATTTCTTATAACGCAACGATAGCCCCCGATTAAAATGTGCCTAAAATTACGGATTATTTACTCTCGCTCAAATAGTAAGTCAATAGCGTTAAATAAATATGTGATTATTATGAAAAACCTGCTTAGCCATACCCCTGAAAAGATCCATTGAAATTGTAAAGGTATTCTGACCTTCTTGATTTGTTATTTTACCGCCACTAGCAATCGTTCCATAATTTTGAAGCGTAGATTGATCTTTTACCACTTGTTTGATGGTGTTAGAATCATTGTTTAATAAATCAAGATACTGTTGTTTGGTCAGCCACTTATCGCGATTCAGTTTGTGATCCTGGATGTGCAGTTTTAAAAACCACCGATCCTCCCACTGTTGTTTTCGAAAATCATCAAAGTCAAGACTGTGAGCTTGACTGTTAGAATTTAGTACATGTGCAGGAAATGGTATTTTCAAACTCACTATTCCTTTAGGTAATACTATCCAGCTAAAACAGCTATTCTCAATTAGTTCAGTTCCTGGCGTTGCAAGTAAAATAGATTTAACCCCGCACCACATACCCAGGAAGAATTCATCAACACCAATCAAGATAGTGTTCTTACCAACATGTTTAATCCAGCAGTGGTTCTCATAATATTGAGCCCCCGCATGAAAGTAGGTAGGGTTTAGATCGAGAATAGATATTTCTACGGTGTGAACATGATCTGATTTATTGGACTCATTTTCTAAGTGTTTACGTCCGGTAAGTCGAGAATGTAAAGTGCATGAATCGCAGTTAAAGTCCAGGTCACAAATCTTATAGTCAACAATTTCTGCTTCCATCCAAATACATTTCTTAATTCTTCTGTTCATGTTCTATTTTTTTTCTTTCTAATTTTGAGATGCATAGTTGTCAAGAGGTAATTCGGTTAGCGTCTATAAATTCGCTTTGAAATTCTTCCCAAACCTCAGCAGATAAATTTGAAAGTACGTAATCTTGTATTGGGCCACCTTCTTGAAGCGCGATCATACTCGGGTTAATTGAATACTTTTGTGATGAGAAAACAAGAAAATCCCGCAGTCTGTCATATTCTTTCTTTAACCAGTCTTCAGCCTTTGCAGATAGTAATAATAATTTGGAATCCGCTGCCCAATTTGATGGTTCGATTTTGAACAACCAGTCATTAAAAAGAGAATTTTTACCGATCCTCTCGGGATTTCTATGTATTCGATTATTCTGTTTTACTATTTTTCCATTAATTGGCGAGTAAAGCTTTAAAGATTTCCCATTATGTTCTATTATTGACAAAACATCTCCCTTTTTTACAAAAACACCTTTTTTTGGGGACGACATCTGTGTGATCTTACCAGTAACATGCATTAAGAAATCATCCACACCAACACGAACTTTTCCAGATCTTTCTAAGAATGCCCAGGTGTGAGTTGGATCAAGATGAATACCGCGAGGTATACTCAACGCGATTTTATCAAATACTCCTCGAATGCCAGCTCCCTGTAGGCCAACATTTGGCTGAACAGGGGAAATTACATATCGCCAAAACGGTATAAGGATGAGCAGAAAAAATATCACAACAATGTATTCAAATCCTTTTGTATAAAATATATCTACATACTGAAAACTTTCCATTTTTATGAGACCTCCTGTTTTATTGTTGGCGATTCACTCCCTTTTAGTACGGGTAGTCGAGTGACGATCCATCGGAAAATCCATATTTCAATAAAGATAATCGCGAATGTAACAACAATCTCCATCCACGTTGGAACATAACGAACCGGAGAATCCCATTGAAATCCAATTACTGTCACATTGAGGCGGTTTAATACAACTCCGATTAAGGTAAATATTGAGGCAATTCTAATAGTAATAATATTTCTATTGCGAAATCCGATTATATAAAGCAAAAGCGGAAGTAGAACAAAGCCAAGGATCTCAACCAAAAACCAACTCCCCATAGGTTCATAAAGCAATGCCCATTGCTGGTCGTGAATGAAAATGAGAATCTTCAAAATAAGGTAAGTGAAGATTGCACCAACACATACTTTTGCTAAACCAAGAATTATATTGTTGTACTTGTGGTGATCAGAGGTATTAAATTTTTGTGAAAATACACGATGAGTTATAGATCCCTCAAAAATCACCATTGACAAACCAGCAAATATGCTTGAAACAAAAAATAAAATCGGAATGAATTCAGTATACCATAATGGATGAATTTTGTCCTTCGCCATTAGGTAAAGTGCCCCAAGACCAGATTGATGAAGCGTGGAGAGGGTAATGCCAAAGATAACAGCTCCAATTGTCATTCCGGATAGAATTCTCTGAATCCTACGTTTCCCTAACCATTCAGCAATAGCCGGCGAAAATTCCAAAAGAGTGGTTAGCATATATAATAAGAAATGCCATGCTACAAGAAAAAGAACGCTACTTGTACCGAATGAATTTCCAATAATTGGATTAATAACATTCCATGGTCTTCCAAGGTCTAAAAGAAGAGCACCAGCATAAAAGAGATATGCCAGGAAACCGTTAAGAACTGTAACGCGTACTATTGGATGGTATTTTTTCATATTTAGGATATAGACCATGAATGTGATAACGTAGGCCCCACCAGCAAAAGCTACCCCAGTAACGACATCGAATCCGATCCATAAGCCCCACGGTACCTCTTGAGTCAAATTTGTCACTGCTCCGAGCCCCTTCCAGAAACGAATAATAATAATAACCAGACCTGTAAGAATAACCGGTACCGAAATGATATTGAACGGTGTAAAGATTTTGCCTTTAGGTTTTAATTCTCCTAACAGGAATTTCCACATTCCTAGTTTCGTTGCTTTCTCAGATGTTGTTCCGGCGCTTAAAGGAATACTCATTCTTCATCCCCCTTAGAGTCTCTATTTTTTGTTGCTTCATAAACTGCCGCCAATATCATTGGCCATAAAACGAAAACGGATGGGACGCTATAAAGAAATCCTTTTGTTAATTCCGGATAAGATCCCTTTTGAATATTTGTATCAAATCCGATTTCCTCAAATGGAACTGAGGAAAGATACAGGATGCCGGTTCCTCCAGCTTCATTATTTCCATATACATATGGGTAATATTGGTCGGGATTTGTATAAATACGACTAAAGGCTTCACCCAATAGTTCCCGTCGCTTGCCAAACATTAAAGCTTCAGCAGGACAGTTTTCCACACAAGCAGGAATTAAACCATTCTTTTGACGTTCCCAGCACATAGAGCATTTTTGAATTTTTGGATTAGCGCTATTATATTCAAATTTTGGAATTTCAAATGGGCAAGATATCATACAATAACGGCAACCCATGCATTTATTCCCACGCCAAACCACAGGACCTTTCTCCATTTTTTTCATGGCTTCGGTTAGACAGGCAGCATCGCATGCTGGTTGGTTGCAATGCATGCATTGCTTTTTCACATAAATTTCACCTTTAGTAGTATCATATCCATTGACAACAGTGAAACGTGTAGTGTCTAGTTTTCTTTCTAAACCTATTTCAGGATAATCACTAGGTTCTGGCAAAGAGTTTTCCTCAGAACATACCCATTCACATGTCTGACACCCTTCACAGAGTGTAGTGTCAATTAAAATTCCATGCAATTCGTCATCAATAATTGGATTGTTAGCTTTCAAAGAACTTGAACCAATAATTCCAGTCATAAGGACTGTTAAAGTTTTAAAAAAATCTCTTCTATCATTATTCATTTATTTCTCCTGAAAATCAGATTCTGCTAGGGTTACAGTGTTGAATTGGTATCAGCCATTATTCAACACT
>PVMS01066894.1_pt1 | contig 17055 bp, 16 predicted proteins | sample 1853461 | NCBI WGS metagenome assembly PVMS01 (sample SAMN08582032, study PRJNA380276) | Marine sediment metagenome, whole genome shotgun sequencing project. | isolation source: ocean sediment barecode stripped | collected 2017 | reverse complement strand
GCTACTGCTAGGTGCAAGATCGGCACAGCGTCGGGAGGGTCCGGCGTGGAGCAGTCGGTCGAAGCTGACACGTACAATAAACAAATCGGTAAAAGTTTCGCTTGCATTCTTAATCACCCTATATCTTTTAGATCATCATCCGCATCAATCAGCCGGATCGCAGGGTCGGCCCGTCGATACTATCCACTCACTCCATGATCCTACATACAGCGCAGCTACAGTACCCGTATCAGCAGTCACCCCTGCGAGTTCCATCGCGAGTACGTTGTGACAGGCCGTCACCCCGGACCCACACATGCAAGCCAGTTGTACGGCCTCCTGCCCCTTTAACAACGCATCAAATTCAGTCCGCAGTACTACGGGCGTCAAAAAATGACCGTTGTCATTAAGGTTGGCCTTAAATGGTCGATTCAAAGCACCGGGGATATGCCCAGCACGTGTATCAATCGGTTCACTAAAGCCTGCAAATCTTTTGACATCTCGGGCGTCAATTAGTGCCAGCGTCGACTGCTCCAATCCCGTTGCGACTTCGTCAACTTCGATGGTCGGCATCGCTCCCGGCGCTACAGGGTAACGACCGGACCTCATCTCCGGCGGCTGGTTATCGACCGGATGACCGGCCGCCAGCCATGCCGGATAGCCACCATCCAGTAAACTGACCTGCGCATGCCCTACCCACCGCAACAGCCACCACAGTCGCGCGGCCACGGCACCACCCACATCGTCATAGACGATGACCTGCGTCGCGGGAGTAACGCCCCAGGAACCCAACAGACGAGCAAAATCCTCAGGCTTGGGCAAAGGGTGTCGACCACTATCGGTCCTGCGAGTAGCTGCCAGATCCTTATCCAGGTCGGCGTAGTACGCCCCCGGTACATGGCTCTCCTCCCATGCCTGCCGGCCGGCCTCCGGTTTAAGCAGGTTAAAGCGGCAATCGACCACCACGATCCCATCACTTTCGAGACATTCGGCCAGTTCCGGGGCTGTTATCAATATATTCAAGGTATCAGGGCTTGTATCAGTATGATGCTTGTATCCACGCAGGCTATTGGTGGAAAATACCGCGCTTTTCACGGACTTACCAATCGTCCAAATGGCCGGACAGCGGACTGGCCACCCACAACCAGAATTAAGCGCCGCTTTGCCCTGCAAGGCAGGCGCGCACAACCAGCACAGCAGGAGCCTGAATGAACACAATACTCGTATGCCTTAAACGGGTTGTCGACTACAACGTACGTATTCGGGTTAAACCGGATGGCACCGGGGTGGTTACCGATGGCGTCAAGATGAGCATCAACCCCTTCGACGAGATTGCACTCGAAGAGGCGTTGCGCATCAGGGAAGCGGGCAACACCGAGGAAGTCGTGGTCATCACCATTGGAACCGACGACTGCAAGCAACAGTTGCGCACGGGCCTGGCCATGGGCGCAGACCGCGCCATCCTGGTAGAAACCGATAGCGAGATTGACCCGCTGGCCGCGGCCCGTGTATTCCACGCAATAATTGCTAAGGAATCTCCGCAACTGGTCATTCTGGGCAAACAGGCCATCGATGATGACTGTAACCAGACAGGCCAGATGCTCGCCGCACTCTGGGGCCGCCCACAGGCCACCTTCGCGTCCAAACTGGAACTCACCGGCAACACTGCAAAAGTCACCCGTGAGGTCGACGCCGGGCTGGAAACCATTGAAGTCGATTTACCCGCCGTGATTACCACTGACCTGCGTCTGAACGAGCCGCGCTACGTCAAGCTACCAGATATCATGAAGGCCAAGAAGAAGCCTATGGATACCATTGATATATCAGAACTTTCAGTTGATATAGTACCTCAGGTTAACGCCCTAAACTGGGCACCGCCGCCGCAACGAGCCAAGGGCGTCATGGTCGATACCGTGGACGCCCTTATTACCGCACTCAAAAATAAAGGCCTGGCAGGCTAGAACCTGCCCGGCACGACGATTAGGAAACGTATAGAAATGAGCAAAGTACTCGTTATTGCAGAACTCGATGGGCACCAGTTGAACCCCAGCACCGCCAAGTGCGTTGCATGTGCCAGCCAGTTATCGGCAACGGACATTGATGTCATCGTATTTAGCGACCAGTGTGCCGATGCCGCGTCGAGCGCAGCACTCATCAAAGGCGTCAGCAAAGTACTGACGGTGGAAGCAACCCACAATGCGACCCCCCTTTCAGCAGTGCTCGCGCCGCAGGCTGCAAGCGCAGCTAAAGACTACGATTACATCTTCGGCCCCTCCACCACCTTTGGCAAAGACCTGCTGCCACGTATCGCTGCTCTGCTGGGCGTAGGCCAGGTCAGTGACATCATGACCGTCGAAGGCCCGCGTACCTTTACCCGGCCGGTATATGCCGGCAACGCGATCCTGACGGTGGACGTTGCCGACGGGAAACCAATTGTGGCAACCGTGCGCACGGCATCCTGGCAAGAAGCTCCGACCGGAAACAGTGCTGCGATCGAAGCATTGGCAGTCGATGCCGAGATTCCGACCCACACCCGCTTTGTCGAACTGGCATCGGAAAAGAGCGAACGCCCGGATCTGCAATCCGCCAAGAAAGTTATCTCCGGTGGTCGCGGGGTCGGCAGTGCCGAGAATTTCGAATTGTTATACAAGCTCGCGGATAAGATTGGCGCAGGTGTAGGCGCGTCACGCGCCGCGGTGGATGCCGGCTATGTGCCCAACGACATGCAGGTAGGCCAGACCGGCAAGATCATTGCACCTGACCTGTACATGGCCTTCGGCATCTCCGGTGCCATCCAACACCTCACTGGCATCAAAGACGCCGGCACCATCGTTGCCATCAACAAGGATTCTGAAGCACCAATCTTCGAAATTGCCGATATCGGGCTGGTGGGTGACCTGTTTGAAATTCTTCCGGAACTGGAGGAAAAACTATAGCCGTCGGGATCAAGCCCCGTTAATCAACTAACCACCAAACCCGCAGACATCTATCACAGGTTCCAACACCAAAGGCTGGTCAAGAATAATATCTAAATCTCTTTGCACCAGCGTAATCGCGATAGCCGCTTCATGATCAACACCGGGGGTCGGAATAGTAGCTTGACTCCCGCCCTCAACATAAACAGCGACGGCAAGAGCGTGCTCGGACGGAAACTCCAAAGCTGGTCCAGAAAAGGTGAAATAGGTAATTGGCACGGTAATCTCACCTGAAATCTGCCCTGGGATTAATTGATCCTCCGTCAGCGGGAACGCCAGCCCCAGAATGAAATCCGGCGCGGTACAAGTCTTATTATCAACGTAACTCAACGGACGCAGAGTTAATACACCACGTATCGGGCGGTTCATGTCCAGGGGCACATCAAGCCTAAACGTCATATTCGCATCGCTGGGCGGTGTTGCTCTCTCAGCACCTCCACCATCGGGTGCATCGAGTGTCGGGGCCACCTCTTCCAGTCCCGTCAGGAAATCCCAAGCCGACTGACTGCCAAAATCTGGCCAGCTGTGACCCTGAATATGTTCACACCAGAGCACCGGATAATCAGAATTTAGTTCGCCCGGGAAGGAATGATCATCGCAGGGACCGACTTCCGCATCCACGAAAGCATTCGTATCCCAGCCGTTGTACAGAACCCAGTAGTTATGTGCGCCGGCGGCTAGAGTACCGGTGGTCAGGGGGTCATTACTGCCATGCATCATGAATACGGCAATAGAACCAACACAATCGGTACTTATAAGCGCCCCAGCTGCTGTCACTATCGCACGGATAACATCCCCGTATTTACATCCGAGTTCGTGGCTAAATCCGGCACCATTGCTGTGCCCAGCCACGAAAATCTTATTCGGATTGTATTGCAAGCCACGACGGTCAAACTCAGCAAGCATATCAACAAAAAAATTAAAGTCTCTTTCGCCGCCCCAGACACGTTTACCTGCTGCATCCGGCAGACCATTAGGCACAACAATAATTGCATCGTCGCCTACGACTTCAACAAGATCATAAAACGGATTATCACCGATCCAGTTCTGATACGAACCGGTATAACCATGATAAGCAAACAACAGCGGTTTGAGATGCTCGTCACCAATGGCCGCGGCCGCAATACCGCCTCCATCATCGTCGGAGGGTAACTGCAGATAATACTCGCGCTCAACATCACTCGATTCCAAGGTTTGCAAGCCTGTTTCAAGCGGGGCTTCCGAATTATTATCGGAGCTATCGGAGTCAAAAATATTACATGCCGTGATCATGAACGCCGCGACAAGAATTAAAAGTGCATTAAAACTACGTAATTGTTTGGCCAATTGAATCAACATAGCGAACCTGCTCTTTTGGAAATTTTAGTTATAAATATTGTTGTATTTTTACCAATTCAGTCGGTCTGCGACTTCACTTAAACAGGAAGATGAACTAATGCCTGCCAACGACAAGTAAGCGCGAACTCTGGTGAACCCCCTGCAGAAGCATACCATAGAGATATATGGAGCAAATTACAGCTGCTAATTCAACTAGTAAACAACGCCACTACGATTCCATATGCCTATGAAACCCTCGATAAATACACCGGCCCAAATCATGAACACCCAGACACGGACCTGACTCAGACTCTTGCTTTGAGCTACGTTCTCTTCATCGGTCGGCATTTCTCCGGCCCCACACTTCAGCACTGTGGCAATGAACGGCCCAATCTTGCCACGAACCATAATTCCGCAGAACACTATGAAAGCAAAGATAAGCAACTTAGCTGCGACCCACAGGTACTCGCCAAGATTATTGCTGTCCCAGTGCAACCAAACCGAAATCGGGATACCAACTACCACGGCGTAACGAATGAACATGTCGAACTTCGCAATCAGTGGATAGGCATTACTGCCGTGCCGAAAATGCAGATACATCACACAGAACAGCCAAACGGGTCCGAGCATGACGATGCCCACTTGCTGATACAACGGATGCGGCACACCGATGAACTCCGTCAGAATGCCACCTACCGTCAGCATCAGGCTCATACACATACGAGGAATCAGATCGAGATCCAGCATGATCTTGGCAGAGATGGAGCGCGCTTCGGGTGAAATGTCCGGGCGTACAACAAACTTACTCGAGTAAAAAACACCGAGGTCGCCACCGAGCCAATACACAAACAGCAGCACATGCATGATCACCACAACCTGGTGAACAAGCCCGCCCTGATACTGAATTAATGTTTCCACAGTCCGCTCCCCGGCTGATTAGTTAACTGGTTTGTTCCAAGGCCGTTTCAGCATTACTGACTTTAAACTCTCCCGGACCTTCGATATTGACCTGAGTCGCCACACCGTCATCCACAATAATGGAGAAGCGCTGACCTCGCGTACCCATACCGAAACCGCTGGCGTCGAGTTCAAGGCCCAGTGACTTGCTGTACTCAGCATTGCCATCCGCCAGCATCATGACTTTGTCGCCCGCGGACTGATCTTTACCCCAGGCATCCATGACGAACACATCATTCACGGCCATGCAGGCAATCGTGTCCACGCCGTTGGCTTTTAGTGCCTCAACATTGTTGACGAAGCCTGGCAGATGCTGCATGGAACAAGTCGGCGTGAATGCGCCTGGCACCGAAAACAGCACCACTTTCTTGCCGCTGAACAGTTCGTCCGTAGACACCGCATTGGGTCCATCGGCGGTCATTACAGTCAGGCTTCCGGCTGGCATTTTGTCGCCTATAGCAATGGTCATGAGGTACTCCTAAAATAATTATGGTTGGTTGTTCTGCTTGTCAATCCCAGCCGAGCGTACCTTCGGCAGCGCGCATTGTAACCCCAGCCCAACTTGCTGTGGCAAGCTGGTCAGCCAGACTTAATCAAGTTACAAACAACATCGCTATAGCGGGCACAAACGCTATGATCATCAGACACACCAGCATCATGATGACAAACGGCAATACAGACCTGCAGATCGTCCAGAAATCCTCACGAAACACGCTCATGGCCACGATCAGGTTCAACCCCAAGGGCGGCGTTAGATAGCCTATTTCCAAGTTCACCACCATCATGACACCGAAATGCAGAGGACTGATGCCCTGCTCCGCGGCCAATGGCATCAGCATCGGCGCGAGGATGAGGATGGCAGAACCGATATCCATCAAGCAACCGATCAACAGCAGGAACAGGTTGGTGCCAACGAGCATCATGACGGGATTACTGATGCGCTCGCTGAGCCACGCCACCATGTGTTCCGGCACCTGCTGATAGGTCAGAAACATATTCAGACTGAAAGCCAGCATCAACACCGGAAACAACGCGCCCAGTAACCGGCTGGTGCTCACCGTGACATCGGCAAGATCACTAAACCGTAACTCGCGATAAATCAGTGTTTCGACCAGGACTGCATACACAACCGCAACGGCGGCCGATTCGGTCGGTGTGAACACGCCACTGTAGATACCCCCGAGGATCAATACAGGCATCAGCAGTGCCCAGATACCATCCAGCAGCGATGCGCCGAGTTCACGTCCCGACCATGGGCTGCGCCCGGCAGCACGACACGACCACATCGCATACATCACCATGACGCTGGTCAGCAGCAACCCAGGCCCGATGCCGGCCATGAACAAGTCTGCGATATTGGTACGGGTCATCACGCCATACAGAATCAGCGGGATACTCGGCGGAATGATCACCCCAAGCGTGCCGGCCGCACACAAAGCACCCAGCGCAAAGTGTTTTGAGTAACCTGCCTCCAGCAACGCCGGGTACATGACTCCACCAACCGCGACCAGCGTCACCGTACCTGACCCTGTCACTGCCGCGAACACAGCACACGACAATACGGCCGCAATCGCGAGCCCACCGGGTACAGGTGCAGTCAGCGCCCGCATGAAACGAATCAGACGGGTAGCAATGCCACCCTGCGCCATGATGTTACCGGCGAGTATGTATAAGGGGATCGACAACAGGATGTCCTTGTTGAGTGCGCTCCATGCATCGAGAATGATGCCGTCGAGGGCTTCACCAGCAAACACGGCGTAGGCATACGCGGTTACGCAACCCAGAATCACGAACAGGTTCTGGCGCAACAGCAACAGGACGAGCACCAGCACTACCAGGACAAACGTCGTCACGGCGTCTCCTCACTGGTATTCATGGCCAGCGCGTTGCTGTCGCCCGGCCGCAGATCAGTGAACGCTGCATACAGCACATTACGCAACGTCGCTGCAAAAAACGCGGCCGGTAAGAACATCTGCACCGGCCAGATGGGTAAATAAAGGTCGATGGACACTTCGCCCAGTTGCCACGAATCAAACACCACCCTGGCAGCCAGCAATCCGATGCCCAGGCAAAATAGCGCCATGCACAGGTGCTGAAGTGTGGCCAGCAGTGGTGACCAGCGTTGTGGCAACCAGTTATCGGCAAACCGTGGCCGCAAATGGGCGCCATCCGCCGATGCAAGCCCGAACCCAGCCATCACCACCAGCACATTTGCCCACACGCCCACCTGCGATGCCCAATAAAGACCGGCGCCGGTCAATTCCCGGCTGACAACGTCCGCAAACACTACGAACACGAGTACCAGGAAAGCGATAATGGCCAACAACTTCTCAAAGCGTTTAAGCCTATTGAGAAGCAGCACAGCCCAACGTGAAGATCGCTCAGGCATGCCGAGTTGCCGTGGTATCGATCAGGTCGATACGCGGAATAAAGAGGTTGATGAGTACGGCCGACACGATATGCATACATGCAACGGCCACAAACAGCGGTGCCCAGGAATAGTTATCAATAGTCCAGCCCGCAATCATGCTGAAGGCCATACCGCCGAAACTGCCAACCGCGCCGTACATACCCCAGATCGTGCCCACGTCGCGGGATGGAAACAGGTCGGCGGGCAAGGTAAACATACTGGAGGCCTTGAACTGAATGGCAAACATGGCGATAGCAATCAATCCCAAGGCTACCGTAGCCGATTCCGTCGTGCCGGCGGGCATCGCGGCCAGGACCAGTAACGCGCCGATCCAGATCACATACTTACGCGATCGGTCTATACTAATTCCATTATCTATCATCTTCTTACCAATGTATCCTCCTGTAATTCCTCCGATGTCTAACGCCAGAAACGGAATCCACGCGAACATGGCGATCTCTTGCAGATCGAAGCCCCGCTCCTGGCTCAGGTACAAAGGCAACCAAAACACGAAGAAATAGAACGCGCCGTCGGAGACAAAGCGGCTGAGCATCAACCCCCAAACTTCACGGTAACGCAGCGCCCAATACCAGGGACGCTGCGGAGCGGGTTGGGTGTCTGTGGATTCGCGCTCAATCAATTTCCGTTCGGCGGCGGGCAAATTGGGATGATCTTTGGGCAGATAAAACCAGCGTTGCCAGAGAATCAGCCAGAGAAAACCAATCGCGCCGGGAATCACGAAAGCCGCCTGCCAACCGAAATTGAGAATAATGACTGCGATCAGCGGCGGCGCGATGATCGCACCGAGCCCAGGCCCCATCGTGAAGATACCCACAGCCAGACTGCGTTCCGATGGTGGAAACCATTCGGCAATCGCCTTCGTGGCGGCAGGAAAATTGGCCGCTTCGGTCAGCCCGAGCAACATCCGGAAAACAAAGAAGCTCACAAACCCCCGACCAAGCGCATGCAGCATCCCGGCAATGCTCCAGGCGATGACCGCCAGCGCAAACGAGCGTTTCGATCCCAGCCGGTCGATTATTGGCCCACAGATTAACTGACCAAAACCGTAGGCAAACAAAAAGCCTGACGTTATCAGGCCGTACTGGCTGGCCGTAATCGAAAACTCGTCCATCAACAGCGGCGCGGCCACTGACAGCGCCAGCCGATCGATGTAGTTAATGGCGGTAATCAGGCACAGCAGAATCGCGATGCGCCAGCGGTAAGCCAACCAAGGTATGGATGCGCTTCCCGACATCAGCTCGGCAACGTCGGAACGGCACAAGCCATTATGCTGTACTGCCGCACAAACACATTCCCAACACCATGCCGGGCATCGGCGTCTATAACGGTACTCATGTTGTGGCTAACCCCGTACACCGAAACGATGGAATTATCACAGATTCGTGGGGATTCCCACAAAAATCGCCCACGGGTCCTGTAATTTACCCCTTGCGGCCATAGACCGCATTTCCCTACCATACTCACACCGGTAGAATAGATGCGTTTAAGTGCCCTGTTGCGACCGGACAATGAATCGAACGGCTTAGGGCTTTAATGGCCGTATCGGTAGAATAAGCGGTATACGTACAACACCCTGATTGATATCCAGGATCGATACCTCTCTTCAAGGCAGGCGCAGGATTGCGCCAGTCAGACCTGTAAGGAAATAAGTATGAGTGCTGCAGCTGAAACGTTTGGCATATTGCCCGAAACTCGCGAGTTCCTCGCACGTGACCACAAACTCTTTATTAATGGTCAGTGGCAAGATGCCCACTCCAAAGAAAAGCACGCAGTAATTAATCCCGCAACCGAAGCGGAAATCGCCCGCTTTGACATCGCTGATGCAAGCGATGTCGATGCAGCCGTTGCTGCTGCACGCAAAGCGCTCAAGGGCGAATGGTCAACCATGAGTTCGCATCAGCGGTCAATTTTGATGATGCGCCTGGCTGATGAAATCGACGCACACACGCAAACATTGAGTGAGCTCGAAGTATTGGATAACGGCCTGCCAATGGCACTCGCCCAATATACGGTGGCGGGTTATGCCGGCAACTTCGTACGCTACTACGCTGGCTGGCCAACCAAGATTCTTGGTGACACGATTCCTGTCTCCCCCATGGGCGTCCCCAACGGTGAATCGCTAACCTATACGAAACGCGAGCCTATCGGTGTCGTGGGCGCTATCATCCCCTGGAATGCCCCGATTTGCATGTTCATCCTCAAGCTGGCGCCGGCACTCGCAGCGGGGTGTACGATAGTCATCAAGCCTGCTGAACTGACCCCGCTAACCGCATTAAAACTCTGCGACCTGATCAAGAAAGTTGGCATCCCGGATGGCGTCGTCAATGTTATTCCAGGTGCGGGCAGTGTCGCGGGCGCGGCGCTTGCCGCACACTCGGATGTTGACAAAATATCCTTCACCGGCTCCACCGAAGTCGGCAAAAAAATTGTCGAAGCCGCGTTGGGCAACCTGAAAAAAGTCACGCTGGAACTGGGTGGTAAATCGCCGGTTGTAGTGTTTCCCGATGCGGATATCGAGGCCGTCAAAATTGGTGCTGTACGCGCAGCATTTTTCCTGCAGGGACAGAACTGTATGGCCGGCACCCGCTTGTTCGTCCACCAGGATATTTTTGATCAGGTAGTACAAGGTGTCGCGGATATAGTCAGCGCCATGAAAATCGGCCCGGGGCTCGACCCCAGCAATGAACTGGGGCCGCTGATTTCAGCACAGCAACGTGAAACCGTGATGAAGTACGTCCAGGCTGGTAAGGACGAAGGCGCCGAGCTCATCTGTGGCGGTGAAGCATTGCCCGGTAAAGGCTTCTTCGTGCAACCCACAATTTTTACACACCCGCATCAGGACATTACGATCGCCCGCGAAGAAATCTTTGGACCTGTGCTGTTTGCCCAACCCTTCGGTGACTCCGATCTGGAAACCATCGCGGCGGAAGCCAATAAATCGATCTACGGTTTATCGGGCAGCGTCTGGACCAAGGATATTTCTGTTGGTCTGAAGATGGCCTCGCTAATCGACTCCGGCCAGGTCAGCATCAACTGCCACGCAGCAGTCGACCCGGCCATCCCCTTCGGCGGCAATAAGATGTCGGGCTGGGGTCGTGAGTTTGGTAAGGATGGCCTGGAGCCGTATCTGAAGACCAAGTCGACGACGGTTATTTTCTGAATACGGCTGTGTGATAAATCTGTAGGAGCACCCCAAGGGCACTTCCTCGCTTAGCCCTTTGGCTAAGCTCAGGGCGCGGCTTTGTATGACGAGCAGCTTTCAGGCCGCAAGAAATCGGCCTGAAAGATTTCCGAGGGTTATGCCGGCAAAGCAGAGCTTTGCTTGGTGCAGCCGCGACCGAATTATCTATAGCTCACAAAAAAACCCGGACGATGTTCCGGGGTTTTTTTGTGAGTGCGTGCCTTAAATCGCCGAAACTATTGGGGGCTACCCTCAATAGTTATTCCACCTGCGCATCACCATGCATCATCTGGCGATAGAAATCGGTTTTGAACAACGATGCCGGATACGTAACCGGCGGCGGTGCGAGTTCATCAAGCGCCTCAATCTGGGTCGGGTTCAGCGCTATATCCAGACAACCCACGTTGTCTTTGAACTGCGCAAGCGTCCGGGCACCCAGTATGGGAATCACTGTGCCTTCAGGCCGCTGCAGCAACCAGGCTAGCGCCAGTTGTGAAGGTGTACAGCCGGCGGTATCCGCAAGCTCAACCAGCCCCTGTGCAATTCGGATACGATGTTCCGCCAGCATGGCCGGTCCATAAGAAGCGATGTTAAGCCGGGCATCAGCATCGGCCTTTTGTTCGGCCTCCGGGTTGAACTTGCCGGTCAGCAAACCGCCCGCCAGCGGACTCCACGGCAGTATCGCCATGTCCTGCGCAGCACAGAGATCGAAGAAATCGGTCTCTATGCTCCGCTCTACCAGGTTGTAGTGCATCTGCACCGCCGTGAACGGGGTCAGCCCCCGCTCTTCCGCCAGCGTATTGGCCTGGGCAATCAGCCATGCGGGAAAATTGGAGATACCGATATGCAGCACCTTGCCCGCTCGTACCAGGTCGTCCAATCCACGCATGATCGCATCTATGCGGGTCGTCTGATCCCAGCCGTGCACCCAAAATATATCCAGGTACTCTGTGTTCAGCTTTTTGAGGCTGGCCTCCAGTCCCTGCACCATATTCTTGCAATTGTTGCCGCTGGCATTCGGATCCTGCGAGTTTGTCGACATGCTGTACTTGCTGGCCAACACGATCTGATCACGCTCCGGGCCAATGAACTTGCCGGTCATACGCTCGCTCGTGCCCATCGTGTAGACATTGGCCGTATCCACAAAGTTGCCACCCGCCTCGCGATAGGCATCATAAATTTGCCGGGATACGGCTTCCGATGCTCCGGTACCCAACTCCTCTCCAAAGGTCATGGCGCCCAGGCACAGCTCGGAAACTCGCAAACCACTTCGTCCTAATATTCTATATTTCATATACTTATATTACTTATTTAATATTTTAATTAGAAAGTGTCCGCACCCGGCGACAGTCATGATCACCTGGCGAGACATCAATGGATTGAATGTAATACAAAAATGCGCCTCTTGCTTGCATCTGTGATACCCGCCTAAAATTCGGAATCACCAGAAAAATATTCGCTAAGCTTTTGCCTGCACAGTAAAATTTGTACAAATAGACTGTAAAGCACAAACCAACGACACGCTCACCGCAAGATAAGGACAACCCAGGGGAATACAGATGGAAGAAGAAGCCTCAGGGGCCGCCGAACAGGCAGCCACAGCCATTGACTATACCAACCCGGACCAATTGATCATCCTTGTTCAGGAACAAGGCACTGATCTTGGAATGAAGCTGTTGGCTGCCGTGGCGATATTCTTTATCGGCCGCTGGCTCGCTAATCTCGCCGTCAATATGGTGCGCAAAGCGCTTGCCCGCACCAACATGGAAGACACGCTTGAAAAATTCCTCTGTAACATCCTGAACGCGTTGCTGATGCTCGTCATCATCATCGCCACAATAGGCGCCATGGGCGTCGAGACCACCTCCCTGCTGGCCATCCTGGCTGCTGCCGGCCTGGCCATTGGCCTGGCCTTGCAGGGGTCACTTTCCAACTTTGCCTCCGGCGTCCTGATCGTGGCTTTCCGGCCCTACAAGGTGGGTGATTTCATCGAAGGCGGCGGGGTCTCCGGCACAGTCGATGAGGTGCAGATATTCACGACCGTGCTTAAAACGTCGGACAACAAGAAAATCATCGTGCCTAACAGCCAGATCATGGACAGCACCATTACCAATTACTCGGCCCATGACACCCGTCGAGTCGATCTGGTCATCGGCTGTGGCTACGGGGATGATATCGACAAGGTCTACAAGGTTCTGCAGGACATCATCAACAGCGACGAGCGCATACTGAAGGACCCAGCACCCTCAATCGTGCTGAATGCACTGGCAGACAGCAGCGTTAACTTCAACGTGCGTCCCTGGGTTAAATCCGCCGACTATTGGGGCGTTTACAACAATATTACCGAGCAGGTGAAACGACGTTTCGACCAGGAAGGCCTGAACATCCCCTTTCCGCAGCGGGATGTGCATATCTATCAGCACGGTTCGGATGACTGATACCTCCCCCATCTATATCTCCACGATCCCCACGATCGGAGTCTCAAGCGGGCCAGACGCGGTACGGGGAAACCATACCAGTGTTAGGAAGCAGTTCAAAGGCAGAAGTCGGGCGAATTGTGAGTCTTTAACGACTGCGGTTAGCGTGTTTCCCGCAACAGGTACTCAATGATCATGGCATCGCGCTCCGCACTCATCTCATACGCAATCATCGGTGGATAACGCATCCGGTTACCCGGCACCATAACGTGCGGATCAGCGATAAAGGCAGCCACTAACTCAGGAGTCCACACTAAACCACTCTCGCGTAACTCGATGAAGGCATCGGAATACGGAAAGTGATCCACAACGGCAGCAGGCTGTCCGAAAATACGGTGCAGATTCGGACCAACCCGATTGTGACCACCCTGCTCCAGTGTGTGACAGAACCGGCACCAAATAAAATTCTCCTTCATTATCACCAGCTCTTCTTCGGTACGCTCCGGCAATGCCCTTGCGTAGTAATCCGGCAGCTCTGTACCAACGAGCATAGCCGCGATTTCATCATCGCTGAACTCAATGTCAGAAGGAAACGGAGTTACGCCAAACCATACGTAGGGAAAAAACAGCGCCAGTACGAGCAGACCACCCAGCACAGCTACATGCGTTGCTCTTAGCCCTGAAGAATCATTCATTAAACCTGCTCCCCAGGAAACAGGCGGCGCCAGCCAGTCTTGTATTTCCAGCGCTGCCAAATACCCAGTACGAACCACAAGGTAAACAGCATCAGGTAATAAAATGCCAAAGCGCTGTGCGGGTAACCCGTCGAAACCCGGAGGCCTTCAGTTGTTTCCAGTAACTGCGGCAGGACAAAACCAAAGAAATACAAATTTCGCCCTTCACCCCAGGCATACATGATTCCGATCACGGCCTCGACAGCAAATACACAAACTATCAAGAATAGAATTGCTCGATTGAAAGCGAAAGAACTTGCAGGCATTCCTTCCGGAGCGCGTGGCTTGGGTCCGACTGCAAACCAGTAGAGCCTGATCAAACAAAATATCATCACCACCCAGCCCAGGCTATCATGCCCAACCTGCAGAGGCAGGCGCAGATCTATCGCCGTGCGCGGCAGGTTAATGATGTTAAAAAACAGTATGAAAAAGGTTACAAAAATCGCCCAGCCTAAAAGTGTCGCTGTACGATCCTGGGTGCCTGGAGCCAATTGCTCGGTCATTCGCTAGTCCTAAATCGGAGATATCTGGGATGACAGGCCATATATTTCACAAACGGGCCCGTCGATGCAAACGCAATGGTAGCCTAAGTCGTAACCTCATGCAGCGCGACAAAATGGACCCAGCCCTGCTGTTTCAGCTATTTTTATTTGTCACAAATAGCGTTAAAGGGCTTGGCAAATCCACCTCGTGGACGTAGTATTGTTCGCCTGACGGACATAAAAATAAGACTAAATCCTATGAGTTCTACCCGCCCCATACGCGCCCTACTACGCGGACTTGATGTACTGCACGTACTGAACCGCCACAACGGCGCGACCGTATCGGAAGTAGCCGGTGAAATAGACCTGCCTCGCACCACAACCTATCGCATTCTGGAAACACTCTGTGTCGCGGGTTACGCCTACCGCGCAGTAAGCGATGATCGCTATCGTTTGACGATCATGGTTCGCGGCCTAAGCGACGGCTTTGATGATGAAGCCTGGGTCACATTAATAGCCCGCAAGTACTTGTATGAACTGTGCGAGGAACTGGTGTGGCCCTGCGCGATTGCAACCCTGTCGGGCAACACCATGCTGGTGCGCCAGACCACCGACCATACCAGTCCGCTGGCCGTCGAAAAGCGCGGGCCGGGATTCCGGGTATCAATTCTTACTTCAGCTGTCGGGCTTTCCTACCTGTCGTTCTGCCCCAAAGAGCAACGGGATACCTTGCTGGAAATGCTGGCCAAATCCAAAGAACCCGAAGATCAGCCTGCCAAAAACAAGAAAAAGGTTTACGAAACACTGGTCGAGACCCGCAAACGTGGCTTCGCGATTTGGTATCGCAAACGGCGCGTAGCGAACGAAACCAGTTTCGCTGTGCCTATCATTGTTGAAGACAGGCTACTGGCCTGCCTCTCTATGCGCTTCGCCAGCACCGCAGTACCCGAAGCGGACGCCATCGAGCGTTTCATACCCAAACTACGCAAAGCAGCGCAGGACATCGCCGATGAATTCATCCGACAACATCAGCGCAACCCGATCGAAATCGTCATGGATGATATCAAGGCAAACGCAGCTTGATTGGGGCAGATATATAGCGTCGACTCTAGCCTTGGCGTCTTCTACACTTTGATGCTACTTAACACTAATGACGGTTTGTGGCGGAATAATCAATTCTAGATATTCTGATTGCATTGCTGAAGGAACAAAAAAACCCCGCATTGTGCGGGGCTTTGGCAACTGCTGTCTTTATCCGAGACCTTATCGAAACACCGGCTGCACGGGCGCATCCAGACCGGTTTCCTCCTTGCAACTGGCTCGGATCTCATCTAATGACGGTCCGAAGTTGAAGGTCTCAATTGGTGCGCGACTGGTGCGCATTTTGTCACGCAGCTTACTTGTCGCTGTTTCGTCCACAGCGCCATCCTTAATGACAACACCGTAGTCTTTAGCTCCCTCAATCGTAGCGAGCACGCGGTTAACGTCCGCCAACACCAGCGCCGGGTCACGCTCGAGTGGATCGCCCCAGCCACCGCCTCCCCAGGTATTGAAGTACAACAAGTCGCCAACGCTAACCTTGATGCCATCGCACTTCGATGGCAGCCATTCCTCACTGCCGTCAGTACGAACGATTTTCTTGGTCGAACGCATACCCACCTGACCACCGAGCACACCCCAGGGATGTATCATCCAGCGCTCGTCATGGATAGCAATTTCGCCATCCGCCAGGAAGCGATACGCCACGGATAAACCGTTGCCACCGCGGTGCAAGCCTGCGCCGCCGGAATCCGGAATCGTTTCGTAGCGCTCGATACGCAGCGGAAAATATGACTCGATGAACTCATTGGGCACGTTGGTAAAGCCGGGCCACAGCGAATGACCGTCCGGACCATCACCGGCCGGACGACCGGGGATTCCACCGAAACCGATCTGAAACAACTGGAACCACTCGTTATTCTTGCCTTCACGACCGTCGTAACCGGAATAAAAAAGATGCGGCGAATCCGAAAAGCCAGCCGCGTTCAACATCTGTTCCGGCGCACCGGCGCCAAGCAATGCTCCCAACACGTCGAAAATGCGGCCCAGCGCATGGGTACGACCCGACAGTGCCGCAGGAAATTTCGGTTTAAGCAGCGTGCCTTCCGGTATACGCACGTCGACGAGATCGTAGAAACCATCGTTGAACACGATCTGCGGATCCACAACATTGATCGTGAACGAGCCGAAGAACATCTTGAACATGTCTTCGTTCAGGTAAAAATTCACGGAACTCTGTGCCTGCGGATCGGTACCGTCGAAATCAAAGATCGCGATGTCACCTTCACGCCACATCGTGCACTTGATCTTGTAAGGCCCCATACCCATGCCGTCATCACATAGATAATCTTCGAAGGTACGCGGCTCTTCCGGGATGAAATTCTGAATGATGAATTTCATCGCCTTGTAGTTGCGTTCCAGCATGATGCCCATCGTGCTGTGGAATACGTCGTCGCCGAAACGCTCAGCCATTTCGACACACCGTCTGGCGGCTGTGTTGCAGGCTGCAACCAACGCATTGAGGTCGAAGCGGTTCCACTGTG
>PVMS01060164.1_pt1 | contig 17059 bp, 15 predicted proteins | sample 1853461 | NCBI WGS metagenome assembly PVMS01 (sample SAMN08582032, study PRJNA380276) | Marine sediment metagenome, whole genome shotgun sequencing project. | isolation source: ocean sediment barecode stripped | collected 2017 | reverse complement strand
CATGGCTTTTTCGGCCGCCTGCACGGTGTCGATCTGGTATTGGACGTAGTCCTCGGGATCAGCAGCATCGCCAGGCGCATAAATTTTTTGCCTTTCAAGCCGTGCCCATACGCTGGCATGACACACGCCAGAGGCTTCACCAGATGCGGTGCAAAACGCATGATTTCCCGGCGGGAGCGAATCGAGTCTCGCATACGCCTGAAATCCAGGGTTTGCAGGTAACGCAGCCCACCGTGCAGAATTTTCAGGCTATTGGAGGAACTTGCGCCGCAAAAATCGCCCTTATCGAGCAGCAATACACGCAGCCCGCGCCGGGCAGCTTTGAAACAGACAGTAGCGCCCTGTATGCCCCCGCCAATGACCAAAAGATCAAAGCGCGCATCTCGAATTAGCTCAATATTGCGTTTCATGACGAATTGACCAATAAATCAGGTTGGCTGGCCCGCCAATTCATCTGAAAAGGCTTTCATCGATTCAACGCTTTCACCTTCAAAATACATGCGGTACCAGTACTCCAGATTTAACAACACCCAGATTCGGTAGTTATGATCTACTTTGCCCGAAATATGTTCGGCAAGAATTTGATCGATATAGGATTTTTCAAATAAACCCAGTTCAACAAAACGAGACTGTTCAAACAAATTCAGGAGGAAATCCTTTAAATCAGTGCGAAACCAGATACCCAAAGGGAATCGAAAACCCTGTTTTTTAAGTTTTGTAATCTCCTCCGAGAGATAACGACGGGCAACCTGTCGCAAAAGATACTTTAGGTTATTACCTTTGAGCTTAAGATTTGCCGGCAACATCGCCGCAAATTCAACCACTTTATAGTCAATTAGCGGTGCTCGGCTTTCCAGAGAATGCGCCATGGTCATCCTGTCGCCAATGGTGAGCAGATGATCCGGAATACGCGTCATCAAATCAGTGTAGAGCATTTTATCGACTACGTGGTCGGCATTATCGGCGTTGAAATAATGTAATATTTTTTCGGAAGAGGATGGGTCACCGATACTCTGCACGGCAGAGGAAGTGAACAGTTTCAGTTTACTCTCATGCGTGAAACGTAATACACCCATGCTTTGTGCATAACGTTCTCCACCGGCAAATAAGGACATTTCGTTGACCCATGCTGCTTTTTGCGCCATGCTTTTATAACCAAAGGATTCGGGTATGCGATCGCTGATTTTTTTCACAATGCCCTGCCGAAACCATTGTGGCAGATAACAGTAATAATCCACCAGGCGCTGCCCCAAGTATCGATCATATCCAGCAAAGTTTTCGTCACCCCCGTCCCCCGTCAACACGACTTTGACGTGCTTGGATGCCATTTCGGAAACCAGATATACGCCAAAACCGAATGGGTCTGCCGGCTCATCCATATGGTAAATCATCGAAGGAATGGTATGTATCAGATCGGGCTCAATGACCTTTTCGTGTGCCTCCATGCCATATTTTTCTGACACCATGCGCGCGTAAGGCAACTCATTAAATTCTTTTTCTTTGGTGCCGATGGAGAAATGCGGAAGGTTTTCCTCGCCCAGAACTGCCATCATTGATGAAACCAGGCCCGAATCGATGCCGCCGCTGAGAAACGAGCCCAGTCGTACATCACTCATAAGATGTCCTTTTACCGTATCGAGCAGCAACTCATCAAGTTGGTCGGTTAATACGGCCTCGCTGGCGTTTAATTTATTCTTAAATTCCACATCCCAGTATCGACTGATACTGACCCGGTTGTTCTCAAACACCAGCTGGTGCGCGGCAGGCAATTTTTTGATCCCCCGGAACATAGAGTGATCATCTGGCATAAAACGCAAAGACACGTAGTGCCAGAGGCCCTGCAGGTCAATTTCGGGTTTAATGATACCGGATGCCAGGATGCTTTTCACTTCAGAGGCAAAGGCAAAGCCACCGTCTCTCTGACAAAAAAACAGAGGCTTTTGCCCCAGGTGATCTCTGGCCATTAGCAGGCGGCGCTTGCGTGTGTCCCAGAGCGCAAAGGCGAACATGCCTCGTAGGTGTTTTACGCATTCATCGCCGAAATCTTCGTACAAATGTAGAATCACTTCCACATCGGTTTCCGTTTTAAACTGATGCCCTTTGGCAATCAGAGATTGTCGTAATTGCGGGCTATTATAGATTTCGCCGTTGCACACCAGCTGCAGATTGTTATCTTCATTTGATATCGGTTGCCGGCCGGTATGCAAGTCAACTATGGACAGGCGCCGCTGCCCCAGTGCGATATCTTCATCCTGAAAATACCCCGAGTCATCTGGCCCGCGATGCACAAGGGCTTCGGTCATTTTTGTGATGGCCTCGCCGCGATGCGAGGCCATGATGCCGGCAATTCCGCACATTTCAGAGCAGGTCTTTTTCCTTGTACCAGTCCAGGGTGATTTTAACGCCCTCTTTTGCATCCATTTTTGAATGATAATCCAGCAAGTTTTCCGCTTTGCTAAGATCAAAGGCACGGTTATGGGTAAAGAACCCTACGCGACGACGAAATATAGGGGGTTTAACCCCAATAGGCCGACAAATAATTTCGCATAACAGGCCCACTAACCAGACGGGAAACACGGGTATTTTTATTTTTGACAGCTTTACATCCGCCGCATCCGCGATATATTTCGATAACTCGTTCAGGGTTATCGGGCGACCCGATGCAATATTAAATGCTTCGAGATGGATTTTTTCGCGCGGGCCAACACCACTTAGTAATAACGAATCAACCTGATCATCGATATACCCCAGGTGTGCAAGCACTTCACCGGAGCCTATCATCATGAACTTGCCCGAATGAATCGTTTTAAATAATTTCATCATGCGGACATCTCCGGGGCCATATACCATGGCGGGGCGATTTACCGTGACAATCATGCCATCGTTTCCCAGAGTTTTGCCATATTCCAACAGCGCTAGTTCGCCTTCAAGCTTGGTGCGATGATACTCGTCCATGGGGTTATAAGGCGTTTCTTCCGTACAGGGTATTTGTTTTACATGTCCATGTACGCCGACTGTGCTGCAATGCACAAAACGTTCAACGGCCGATTTCTCAGCCACCTTAAGCAGTTTCAAGGTACCATCCACATTGACTTTGCGAAACATTGCTTCGGTATTTTCTACTTCCTGAAAAAGCGCCGCAACATTAAACACAACATCAACGCCCTGTAGAAGATCATCCCAGTTATCTTCACTGGCCAGGTCCAGCACTTCTACCCGATAGCCTTTTTCCCGAAGCTCAATTGCCTCTTCTTCATATAATACCGTGCCCACCACATCAAGCTGATACTCCATGAGGCGCTTAAACAATGCACCACCGATGAAGCCAGCTGCGCCGGTAACCAGAAGTTTTTTGCCACGTAAATTAGTATACTGATCCGGCAACGGCAGTTCCTGCCGTTCATCAAGCAAGTTAAGGTTAAGCATCTTCTGGAATTATACTAGTTATTTTTGCAGGGATATTATATCAGGCCTGACATTCAAATTTTCTATTTACACTGTAACAATACAATACTGGTAAATAATTTGTTTTTCCAGAAATACCTGTTTATGGAGCGCAATACCTTACGCTCTCTAAATCCCGCTGTTTTACAGATTTCAAGCAATTCAGATGTTCTATAAAATATAACCTGGTCCTTTATTAGAAGCTTGTGCAGCACACCCCAGATAAAGGTCAGCAAGGAGCGCGATTTATTACGCTCTAACAGGTAGAGCGTACCACCCGCATCCAGTTGCTCAAAAAACGCAATCGTCGCGGTTTGTGGCTCGCTGAAATAGTGAAACGCGTTAGCACAAAATATGACTTTAAAATTATAGGCTTTGAGCAGATCGGGCTTGATGGTTTCCCAGTCAGCATGAATAAATTCGATCTGATCCAGGCCAGCAGCGTGAGCCTTATTTTTCGCCACCTCGATCATCTTAGAAGAGATATCCAGTCCGACGGCGCGCACCCCCGGATTATTTCGTATGTACGCACGAAGAAAATAGCCCGTCCCGCACCCCACATCAAGCACATCTCCCGCTTTTAGCGTTGCGCAATGGCTCAGTAATTCTTCAGCATGCGCCTGATACCAGTCCGCTAAGCGGTTCTCTTCATATTCAGAGGCCAGGGCGTTAAATTCTTTTTCTACAATATTCACGTATTACTCTTTAACTATATCTTTTATCTTAATGTTATTATTGCATATATTGCGCACAACAATGCTTCTGTTTCTGACAGAACCCAGCCATCAACCAGCACTATATTTTCATTTGTAAAGTCTGCCCGTACCCGTTGATGCAAGCTTTCGAGCAGGTCGATTCGAGTAATTTCTCGAAGTTGTGTTTTACTGATATTGATATTCTGTAATATTTTGTCTACCAACAGATCAAGCGAATCAAACTGCAAAGCCAGATCTGTTGTCAGCACTCCCCGCCCTACTGCCTTAGCCAGATCAGGGTATTCCAGAAAATATACCAGCTGTTCCGCCATCGTCCGGGTATGCAGTACAGTAGCGTAATATACCCCTCCGCCCCCCAGGCTTACCCCTCCCAACAACAAGCTGGCCTTTAAAAAGCCTCTTCGCGAACTCATGATTGATGTCCTGCCAGTTGTGCTTTAATGTGATCAGCCAATCGTAACGCCAGAGCAACGATACTCAAGGTGGGATTAGCGTAACCAATTGTCGGAAAAACGGAGCTACCCGCAATATACAGGTTCGAGACCGTGTTGAGTTTGCAATTGCGATCTACTACCCCGGTTTCAGGGTCATCCGTCATACGCGTGGTGCCGCAATGGTGGCGCCCTGCTTCAAGGTTTCCGGGCCAATGGGCTGCATCCTTGAATATGGATCCGTATGCACGTCCTAAACCCAGCCGGCCAAACTCCAGTGCCGCTAACTCCATCGCTCGATAGGCGAAAGACAGGTCTTTTTGATCGATCTGCCAGTTTACATCAATCTTACGCTGGCCCAACATATCAATATTATTGGACAAGCTAATACGCGAATTCGGATTGGGTGTCGGTTCCAGTACCATATGCAGGCTAATCGCATCTCGCCCCGCTACTCGCAACTCATGCGCATCGAGTGCAGCTCCTGTTTCCCCAGGCTTATGCGTTCCACCTGCTTTATCCAGCCGGGAGATCACCCTGCCTACCGGCGCCGGATAAACGGGCTTACGCCGCACTAAATGTATTCGGAAATTGTTCAGCTTCTCTTTTCGTAACAGTGTTTCCGGGGATGCGAGGATGGCAAACATCTGGCTTTGATGCACACGGTGCAATGCTGAATAGAATGACAGGTCTAAATTCGGGTCGGATAATGAAATTTCTGCACCCGGACGTAACAGTATGTGGTCCATAAAATAACGCCCCACCAGCTCATTCTCATTACCCAGGCCTTTTGGATGAACGCTATCTGACAAAAGTAAAATTCGTGCGTTCTCCATCCCCCCCCGTGGCTAACACAAATATTTTCGCGGTCGCTGAAAATGTCGGACCATCAATACACGCCAGCTTCAAACCCGTCACCTTGTTACCGTTATTATCGGCCATTATTTCAAGCACGTTGGCGTTCAGATACACGCTTATATTCGCGGCATTTTTTAGTTGGCTACGATACGCCTGGCCAAAACGGGTGGGTGGACTCTGGTTGTAAACAACCGTATTTAGCCGGTTTTCATCGAATTCAAGATTCGGCAATTTAATTTCATTCTGCCAAAATTTCAGGTTTTCGTACTCGTATGGACCGAGCCCCACGATGGGCTGTGCGCGAAGGTAATAGGGATCCAATTCACGCCGATTAATGGGCCAGCCACTATGCGGTATCCAGTTTCGCTTTTCGAAATCGATCGCATCCAGAGGGCGACAATGCCCAGCCCAATGATTGGTGGTACCCCCAAAATATCGTAGGCGATTGATATTTAAGTCAAAAGAAGGTAAACCAATATTTTCACCTTCGTATAAGGACTGGCTTTTGTCGTCATACTCCAGCCCGCCCGATTCAATCAAAGCAACCCGGTTTGTGCCGTCAACAAACTCCCTTGCCATCGTAATGCCAGCCGCACCGGCACCAATAATACAGATATCTGCATCAATGGTATGCCCTTGTTCAAGTTGTCTGGCATCGATAAACATGATAAATCGGAGGTTTCAAAGAATGACCGCTATTATGGAATAAATGGCGGCGTATTTAAATCCCGAATCCACCTGGCGTTCTCTAGGAGCCTGTACAGTGCGCTATAATCCAGAAAAACTTCTACGCCTTTTGCATGCCCTATCCCGAGTTCCCCGGTGCCCGCATAAACAGGGTGCTTTCTGAACAAAGCACCTTGCTACGACTATTTTTATCGCTGCTGGCAGGGTTTGGCGCCTTGTATATCGGGGAGCATATCTATCTTGGAGAATATCTAACCACCGACGAGAACAGCTATATGTTTCAGGCGTGGATCTTTCTTCAGGGCAAATTCAGCCTGCCCTGTCCGCCTCTGGAAGACGCTTTTTTTCATCGCATGATTATATGTGACGACCAGGCTGGCTGGGTATCACGTTATCCGCCAGCCCACTCGGTTTGGCTTATACCCGGCATCGCGCTGGAATTCCCGCGTCTAATGACCGCTGTAGCCGCATTTTTGAGCATCTGGTTTATAAGCGGTGCTGGGGAGAAACTCGGTGTTCCAGCCTGGTGCACGGGAATGTTGCTGATGCTTAGCCCTTATTTCTGGCTGATGCAAGGATCGGTGCTCAGTCACACGTCTGGCCTGGCAACCACTGCCGTGCTGGTTTGGGCCTATCTGACGTGGTATCAGGAGCGTAATCCTGCTTTTGCAATCATCGCCGGTCTGGCCTGGGCCTTTTTATTTTTAAATCGCAGTTATACCGCGCTCTGGATCGCCGCACCCCTGGCCTTGCATACGCTGCTCTGCCTGTATCAATGCCGCCGGCACGAGAATTTTAAACGTATTTTTGCGGGTACATGTTTGTTTGCCGCTTGTTCCAGCCTGGGCATAATTACGTATCTCTTGTACAACCACATTATTACTGGCGATGCCCTCACTTCAACCTTCCTGTATTATGAACCAGATGAAGGCCCTGGGTTTGGGCGCGTACATGGCCGCGAACATACGCTGGCCATCGGCTGGTCGTATATTAAAAACAACATCACCGCATTAAACGTCAATTTATGGGGGTTTAAGGGCTCGCTTTTTGCCTGGCTCGCGCTGAGCCTGATTGGCTGGCGAAAAACCATTACACCTTTGTTTCTAAGTGTTACTTTTCTGGTCTGGGTTTCGTACGGCGCGTTCTGGTTTCCCGGAATACTTGAAGTTCAGCCTATTTACTTTTACGAAACACTGCCTTTTGTCATTCTTTCAGCTGCCTTGGGCTTTAAACGCTTGTTTGAAACCCCTTGGCGCCTCCCGGCGTGGAGCAAACCAGGGGTGGTGAGTCTGATGATTCTCGCCGTTACACTGATCGCTCTTAAAACGTTTCAGCTCAATGCGAATGTCGTAAGCAAACGTAATGCGTATACACTTGCCTTTCAAAAAGTGATTCGAAATGTCCCGGCTGAATCAATCGTAGTGCTCGAGGGCCTGCATAAAGATATCCTCGCACAAAACTCCTGGAACCCATACGGGCTAGATTCTAAGCCGCTGATTTTGCGAAACGTTCACGGCGTTATGCAGCTTATACCCGCGCTGTTTCCTGATCGGCCCATATATAAAGTTTCAGGCTGGACACCTAAAGCGGCTGAACCAATAGTACGTTCTGCCAGTAAAGCTCGGACTATAACGGCGGCAAGAATGCAGCACGCTACCGGGATGCGAAACAAATCTGGCTCGCCACACACTATAATCGCCCGAGTTGGGCAACATAAAGAGGGATTGTTGGCGTACTCGGTCAGGCAATACCTGATTCCCGGTTCTTATGAGGCAACATTTCACCTAAAGGCACGTGGCAATCTGGGCGAAACAATTGGCCATGTTGAGTTTATCGATGTGGAAACTAAACACATTTTTGAGCGGCATGACATAGTCGCCGGTGATGACGCAGTGGCTCTAAAATTCGAGACCGACATGATCGGTCTGGCAGAGCCGCGTGTTGTATATCAGGGTATTGGTGAACTGGAGTTTGAGCGTGTAGAGGTGCGCCTGATCACCGCGAAAAGCACTGGCTCACTTTAAATGTATCCGCAGGCACAATCTCAAACCGCATTAACCACAACCAATAATATACAGCACAGTATAAGCTGGCTGAAATGATCCTTTATTACAAACAGAACGGGATCACTGTGTATCTTATTCTCATGTGCTGCCCACCAGACCCGGCATATCCATATTAGTATTAGTGGAACTAACAACCATAGCAGTCCGGTGTGCGTATATAAAGCCAGCGCATCATCGCTGCCGATATAAAGGACCAGTACCAATACCGCCAGACTACCGCTAATGAGGCCAAGCCGCTGGATAAGGTGATAATCCCGGGTATGATATTGTCGCCCGGGTATCGATCCGCCAATTCCTGTCTGTTTTAGAGAAACCAGGTCAGCGTAGCGCTTCACCAGAGAAAGACTGAGAAAGAAAAACATCGAAAATGCGAGTAACCAGGCAGAAAGCGGCACATTAACTGCCGCGGCTCCGGCGACAATACGAATGGTATACAGGCTGGCCAGAACCAGAATATCAACCATTTTTACGCGTTTTAACTTAAGCGAATATGCCAGCGTCAAAGCATAATACAGTCCTAGCCATGCAACGAAATCTGGACCAACCCAGGCCGCGATTACGAACCCGCTTACGAGCAGGACGAGCAGTGTGATGATCGCACCGACAATGCTCGCCTGACCCGCTGCAAACGGGCGGTTCTGCTTGTGATGATGCTGCCTGTCCTCTTCCAGATCCAGTAAGTCGTTGAGAATATATACACTGGAGGCACACATGCTCAATGATATGAAGGCTATGAGTGTTGCCAGCAAAGCATTGCCATTGAGAAAGGCATGAGAGGTTAGCAGCGGCACAAACAACAACACATTTTTCAGCCACTGGTGGGGTCTTAATGCCTTAATCGAAAATTTACTTCGCATGCCGGGAAAAACGCGATCAATACGAGTAATACTGCGTGCTGACTGAACTAAATGTTTAGAATTACTGACAATAATGCCCGAATGTGCAGCAGCCCACACCTTAAGATCAGCGGTTGAATCGCCTGCATAGTCAAATCCTTTATCGCCCGACTCATCTACCAGGATACGCGCCTTATGTGCGCCCTTAAGATTAATTTTTTGATCACTCGCAAGTACACGGGAAAATAATCCGAGATGCGCGGCAATCGCATCAGCGAATTTGCGGTGGCTCGCGGTGGCCATAATGATATCCCTGCCCCTGGATTTTTCCGTCGACAACCAGTCTATCAGCTCCTTGTTATAGGGTAATGTCTGAACATCGATATCCACACGCTCAGCAATTTGCGCTTTCATGTGCTGACGCCCGCCCTTGATCAGCCAATAAAATGCCAGGAACACAGCAAACGGATTGATACGAAGCAGCCTCAGAAATGACTCATACAGGCAGTCTGAATAGATCAGCGTTCCATCGAGATCTACGTAGAGAGGGTTTTTCTGATGCGGCATAGATTCAGACATTTAAAATGCACTCCGTTTGCGCATTATACACCGCAAATTGATCACTGCAGAAACAGCATTATCGGTGCCAGAGGCACGATCTAATCTTCCACCGACTCAGGTTCATATGATACCCGGGACAGAGCGATATAGTCTTTTTTTCCTGAAAAAGATGGGTAAAGTACAGGCTTAGCTTTAATTTGTACCGACGGGCAAGCGTCTATTTGATTCACCATTTTTCGCGAAATCGACCTTTTCCAGATCACATTAACGTGATACGGCGGTTTCCAGTAATTGAGACGCTCACACAGATCAGATTGAGGCACCCACTTGGCATCGATCGAAATAATGCGTTTGCTGTACAGGCCTAATTGCGCAGAAAATTCGCCAATAACCGGGATCATTCCATCGGGATACTCCGCATGCAGCTGTGCCGCTATGTTGCGGCTTACCGTATCGATTAACCTAGGTTCCGGGCGGCTCAACCATTCCCGATAGGCAGGTAACTGTAAATATATATGCGTAAGCAATGCAATCAGGCTTACATATATGGCCAGTTTTCTCGGCAGCACATGATAAATCATCGCAACGGCAAGAAAGACAATTGGGATGATGGCAAAAAAATGATAATGGGTTTTAAGCAACCTTAGAGAACCTACTGTGAGCAAGCCTGACACCAAAAATAGTCCCATTGCCCATTCTGCCCGATTAATTCTGCTCAAGGATACAATCAGGCTTTTTGAGCGCTCACGAACGGGGGCGAACCAGGTAAAAACAAAATGCAGCGTTGTATAACCGAACCCTATAAACAAGGTATATAGAAACACCATTGATTTCGTATTTTGCGGTATCAATTGAAAAGATATCTTTAATGAAAGAAGCACTCGCTCCAGTTCAAGCTGGGGCTTTTTATTCGCGTTTATCGCTAGATAATTGTTAATTTCCGCGTGAAAATATAGCCTGTAGGATAAATAGGCGAGGCCAATCCCGGCCAGGCTCCACCCCATGGTTTTTAACAACCCCCGATTAACCTCCTGCTTATACAATCGGGCTAACACCAGCAACTCACCCAGCCAAAGCGTAATTATGGTCGCCAGGGCGAAAATAAAATACATTTTGGAGAAAAAGGCCAGAAATGCAAAAACCAGACTCAGTGGTATGGCCTTTGAACGATTTTCCATTCGTACAAACACCCAGGCGGCCATAAGGAACATCACCATCGCAATCGGGTCGGTAGCGCGGTGCGCGCAACCGCAAAGTAGGTCATTGTAGAGACGCTGGCATACACAATCAGCATAGATACAGCGGGATGAAAGCGCGTCTTGCTGATTGAATATAATGCCCATCCGCCCACCGCGCCCAACATCGCCGAGAGCATTCTAGCGACCTCGATGCTCGCACCAAACAGGGTAAAAGCGATACTCTGAATTATGGCCGTTAATGGAGACCCAGGCCAGTGGCGAGAATCATGCAACATATCCCATCGCCCTAATTTGACAAGATTTTGCGCAGCATCAGAATAAAACCCTTCGTCTACATACAATGCTCTGGTATAGGTGCCCAAATCCCAGGGGAAATTTATGCTGTGAGTCAGATACGCTGCAATTAACAAGCACAGCAGCAGCAGCAGCATTAGAATATCCCAGTCACGTTCACGCTGCGGTCTGATAAAAGGGGTGTTGCGCATAGTAAATTGCAAAATTTATACAGTTGTCGCGGCAAGTTTATTAGGCATTGATGCGTGAAGGGGTTTCGTGCGTAAAACAGCGCGAATTTTAGCATCCCCTGAGCATGAGAAAAACATGTAATCAGATTTGTTCGGATACGGTCTTCAAAATAGTGTCATCCAGACCCAGGATTGTAGCAAAGTACCCTATAGCAGGTGCGCAATGAAACCGTGTTCACTATAATAGCCGTCCGATCATTCTTTGTATATAAAGGCGCCCGTACGCCCATCATACGCCATGCTGGCAAAATTAATACCCTATTTAAAAATCGCACGCTTTGATCATTGGTTCAAAAATATCTTTATGGTGCCCGGCATACTGGTCGCGATTTATATTGACCCGTCTCTGATTAGCTTTAAACTCGGCTGGCCGATAATTACAGGACTTATTGCCGCCGGGTTGGTAGCCTCCAGTAACTACGTACTCAACGAAATTCTGGATGCAGATTTTGATCGCCTGCACCCGGTTAAGAAAAACCGTCCTGTCCCTTCCGGAGACATCATCCTCAGCCTGGCCTACCTGGAATGGCTGTGTCTCGGCGCTGCTGGTCTACTATTAGCCTATACACTTGGCACCGAATTTTTTATCAGCGCACTGGCCCTGTGGGTGATGGGTTGTCTTTATAACGTTCCGCCAGTCAGGACCAAGGACAAAGCCTATCTTGATGTGCTATCAGAATCGCTTAATAACCCGCTACGCTTAATGCTGGGCTGGTATCTGACAGGGATTACGTTATGGCCGCCTTTATCTTTACTATTTGCATACTGGATGATTGGCGCCTTTTTCATGGCGCTTAAGCGCTACGCAGAGTTTCAGCGTATTGCTAACCCTGCAATTGCCGCTAATTATCGCGCTTCATTTAAACACTACAATGACCAACGATTGATGATCAGTGCGATGTACTATGTGGCTGCATTTGGTCTATTTTTTGGGATATTTCTTATCCGGTATCGCGTAGAATTTATACTGGGAATCCCACTAATTGCAGGATTTATTGCCTGGTATATGCATCTGGCTTTTCTCGAGGATAGCCCGGTACAGTATCCTGAAAAGTTATACCGCGAGCGCGCCTTTGTCGTCTACTCCATATTCTGCGCAGGGGTCTTGTTAGTATTGCTTTTTTGTGATATCCCCTACCTTGATGTGCTATTTTCGAAAACCACGCTTTAAAGAATAAACGGCATGCACGACTTGCGTATAGAACGGGGGGAAACCACAGTAAACAAATTCTTATATAGGTGCCTCAGGAATTGCCTTTTACCCTACTAACTTGGCCAGCATTTCTTCCGCTTCTGATTTTAGATCTGCATCACCGTCACTTATAACATCGCGTAGAAAATCTTTAGCAATATCTTCTTCACCGAGTTCAATATAAGCTTTTGCCAGCGCTAGTGCGGTATCTGGCTCATGCTGATTAATCTCTTCTACGGCGCTATCGAGCTCATGATCCTGTTGAACCGACTCGTCCTCGCTCAGTAAAATACTCAGGCTCTCCCCATCATTTTCCTCGTCCATTGGAATACTCAGACTCTCCATATCGCTCGCTTCTTCCAATGAAATATTCAGACTTTCGGAATCATTGGATTCATCCAGCGAGATATTCAGGCTCTCCATAGCAACCTCTTCATCAGCGTTTGATTTATGTCTTCCGACGAAGCCAGCTTAAGGTTAGCTTGCGGACTCCCCGGGGCCTTTATATCCGCTTCTATTTCAGCTTTGCTGCCAGAGCTGGATTTGCTCGTAACTTCATCCATCAATACCGGTATCGAACTATCAAAATCGTCGGCTAACATTTTATGTCCTGGCACAAAATCCTGAGCCATTAGTTTGATTTTGGTCCAGTCACTTTCATCTTCGATTTGTCCAGCCGATGCCTCAAATAAACGAGTAAAACCTTCTATGTTCTCTCCATCTTGATACAGACCAAGTAACTTTACAACCACCGCACTTTGACCAGGGCTACTAGACAGAGCATGCTCAAGCACTTCGATAGCCTGCTCCTTTCTATCGTAGGCCAGGTACACATCAGCTTCAGCAATTGGATCAATATCAACTGATTGTGTTGCAGATTGCTGTCCGATTTGTTTCGAGTCCATATCACTCAACGAATCGTCATTGTCGTCCATTGAGAACAGGGATGAATCATCCTGAATGACTTCACTGGCCATAAATGACTCGTCACTTAAATCAAATAAGGAGGATCCATGAAGTTCTTCGTCAAAACCCTTTGAATCATCCGGTTCGTGTTGCATGCTCCTGGTAGCGATTTCTGCAATATCAATACTGCTATCAGAAAGTTCGATATCCTGAACCCCTTCCGCTACGGCTTCGTCATCATCCCTACGACGGCGAAGACCTAACAACACCATGATTCCAATAGTAACGACTGCAATGCCACCCACCAGGCGCCAGATCTCCTGTGATATGCCGCTTGCGCTTGCCATGGACTTTAGGGCGGCTATAGCGGAACTGGCCTGTCCCATTACAGATGACAACAGGCTCGTTTCCGATGGTTGCTGCACAACCCTTACTGTTGTCGCAGGCGCGGGTGCTGCTTCAGTGGATCCTGCGCTAACGGGCGCAGTCGAAGTGTCCGTAGCGATATTTTGAGTCGCATCCAGTTGGGCCTGAAGCAGTTTTTCCAATTCGGCGATACGCGCTTCGCTTTTCTGAATTTGGCTACGGTCTTCCACGTTTAATGTATCAATATCGGCACTGTCCAGACTACCAATTTGCGCGTCTGGATTAGTAGTTTCAAATGCCTTATCGCCCGATGCGCCTGGCGCGATACCTGGCGAACTGACAACATCGGCCATAGCTGCAGTAGCCTGGTCGGTCGGCGCTGTCGGACTGGCAGGCTCGACAGGCGTTTCTACGGATTGCTCAGAGGGTGCTTCGTTTAATGACTTCTCCAGGTTGGCTGTCTGCGAATCGCCATCCAAATTTGGTTGAACAATCATCGTGGTGGGATCTGCGGGGTCCAATTGGTATGGTGACAGGCTGGGAATTACGGCCTGGTTGCTTTTTTCCAGATTTAAGTTAATTGCCTGCAATGCGTTACTTTGCAATTCAAGCAACTGACTCATTCGGCTAAGCTGTGCTTCTAGTTGCGCCATTCTGCTAGTCAGTACCTTGTTTTCACCCCGAGCCGCGATCAGTTCCTCTTTGAGCAAAGAATCACGATCACGTGACTCGCTGATTTCCTTTTGGATGGTTTGTGAAATTGCACTGATCCCAGCATCTGCGGATGTCGGCTCGCCATTGTTTTGTGAGGCACTCAGTGGCACGTTTGACATACTCTCGAGTGATGAATCAGCGGCCGCTTCATCACCGCCGCCTCCTACTACCAGCGATGCAGGCTTGGGTTTTTTAGCCGTTTCTGCCTTGACGAGAGGCCGGGTTAACGCCGCAACTTGTTTGATTGCTTCAGCCGCTGATACGGCGTTCATTTGTGCTTCAGTAGGTATTTGCAGGCGCGCACCTTTTAGAAGTCTATTTAGATTCGCATCCGGAAAGGCATCCTGATTTAAATTAAAAATCGCTATCCATACCTGTTTAGCCGCCACATCAGACGGGCGATACAATGCCGCAATTGAAGATAGCGACTCTCCTGATTGAACCGTTTTAAACTGGGGTTCGGCGCTATTCTGACTGGCTGTGGAAGGTACTTTTGTCAAACCCAGGCTGGTTTCAGGAGCAGCGGCCTGCGCGATCGGCTCTATCGTATAGTCGCTCGGATCAATTAAGGCGGTGTATTCACGCAATATATTTCCGCCAGACCAGCTAATATTTATTAACAGGTGCAAAAAAGGTTGGCTGATTGCTCCGGCTGTTTTTATCGAGATCGTCACCCGGCCATTATCGTATGGGCCGAGTTCCAGGTGCAGTTCCCGGGCAACGTGCGGAAACTCAATACCTGCTTCGCGAAACATATCACGAGACGCCAGTGACACCTCCAGGGTTGAAAACTCGTCCTCATCTATTGAATCAATTTCAATTGAAATATCCAGCGGCTCTCCCAAATGAGAGTCAACTTCCATGCTGCCCACACTCAAGGCATACACATTTGGGCTGAGCAATAACAGGGCTATGGCCCCAGCGATTAACGATTTTCTCATAAGGTAGTTCGTTATAATTTTGAGAGTAAATATCTAATTAGTTCAGATATATAAGAATATTATGAGAAGCATTTTATGCAAAAACGCCCCATAACACAATGCCTAGCGAGGCTCTACCGGTTCAAATTCCAATATAGCCGCTTCAATGCTTTATTTATGGCGGGATCAATTACAGGTAATATAGTGTCTTTTCAATAACATATGATTGCGACAGGCCATTATTAAATCTCTCCAGGATATTATTTCTACGATAAGAATAACCAGGGCTTGAGCTGTTGCCGACGCGCTTCATAGCCCCTGATCTTAGCTTCATGTTGCAGTGTTTGCCCAATTTCATCAAGCCCCTCAATCAGGCTTTTTTTCTTGAAGGCATCAATTTCAAATTTCAGGCGATCACCATCCGGCAATAAAATAGTTTGCTCCGAAAGATCAATTTTAAGGCGATAGTGTTTACTTTCCCGGGATTCACTGAATAGACGATCCACTACATTATCTTCAAGGATGACGGGAAAGATACCATTTTTAAAACTGTTATTATAATAAATATCCGCATAACTGCAGGCGATCACGCAACGGATACCATAATCCTCCAATGCCCATGGTGCATGTTCCCGCGACGATCCACACCCAAAATTATCGCGGGTCAGCAGCACCTCAGCCCCCTTGTAATGCGGAAAATTAAGTACAAAATCCGGGTTCAATGGGCGAAGCGAATTGTCCATGCCGGGCTCCCCATGATCCAGGTAGCGCCACGCATCAAATAAATTCGGCCCAAATCCACTGCGCTTTATGGATTTCAGGAATTGCTTGGGGATGATGGCATCGGTGTCTACATTGTTTCGATCCAAAGGTACCACCAGGCCATTCAGAAAATTAAATTTTCTCATGCGCGATTCAAGCGAGCCGGCAGTTCAAAAGCTGAAGTAAAATACCCGGCAATAGCTGTCGCCGCAGCCGTAGCAGGCGATACCAGATGTGTCCGCCCTCCTGCGCCCTGGCGGCCTTCAAAATTTCGATTGGATGTGGATGCGCAACGCTCTCCAGGTTCCAGGCGATCATCATTCATCGCCAGACACATCGAACAACCCGGATTACGCCATTCAAAACCGGCATCGATAAAGATTTTGTCCAGACCTTCCTGCTCAGCCTGACGTTTTATCAATCCAGAGCCGGGGACCACCAACGCCAGCATGATGTTATCGGCTACTTTACGTCCTTTCACTACTGTAGCAGCATTTCGTAAATCCTCGATCCGGCCATTGGTACAGGAGCCGATAAATATTTTATCTACGGCTATTTCGCTTACCTCGACGTCAGGTTCCAGGTTCATGTAATGTAAGGCATTTTTCGCTGACTCCCGTTTATTTTCCTGCATCGCTTCCGGCTCTTCCAGTCGGTGTTAGTCTAGCAATTCTTTCCACTAATCTTTTAATACCTGTCTTAGTTTTGTCAGACATTATTTTACTTGAATCTGCTCCACCACCCTTAGTAGATCTGTTTTTAAAACGATTAAGTTGTTGTTTAAGTTACAGAATAATCTTATGAGGATTTATGCTAGTGTTGTTTTAAGTTTTCAGGGTGATAAAAAAGAGGTTATTAATGATAAGGAAAAGCAGTT
>PVMS01179490.1_pt1 | contig 17060 bp, 14 predicted proteins | sample 1853461 | NCBI WGS metagenome assembly PVMS01 (sample SAMN08582032, study PRJNA380276) | Marine sediment metagenome, whole genome shotgun sequencing project. | isolation source: ocean sediment barecode stripped | collected 2017 | reverse complement strand
TTCTCCGAGCTCCGAAGCGATGCGCTCTGCTTTGCTACCCTCCCTCGATCCGATCAGAACCTCGGCACCGCCTTTGGCCCAACGAAGTGCCAGCCCCTGCCCCTCTTTGCCCGTCCCTCCGAGTATCGCGATCTTCAAAGCAGCTCCCCTATTTCATCTCATCGAAAAAGGTCTTTGTCAGCCGGTCTGACCAGATCCACACCCTTGCCGTTACCAGGTTCATACGAATAGCCGCGAATCAACGCCGCGGGGACTCGATCCAGCTTCCCCATGACCAGCTCCGCCGCGGATGCCAGCTCGTCGGCTACGGCGATCACCGTGGCGAGAAGGGGACGGCCTTGAGGGTCTTTCTCGCCTCGATAGTCCACGAGGGGTGATATGCCGTCGAGTCCGATCGCGACGTTTACGAGCCCTTCACGCCAGGGCCGTCCGAAGGTGTCGGAGATGATGATCGCAACGTCTGCGCCGACCCGCTCGCGAATCGAAGATCGCAAAGTGGCCGCCGAGCGATCGGGATCGGTGGGAAGAAGAGCTACCTCGTTCAGATCGGGAACGTTGGACGCGTCGACGCCGGCGTGGGCGCAAACCATTCCTTGAGCGGTTTCGGTAATGAGAATGCCACGATCCATTTTGACGATACGACGGGCCTCGCCCAGGACCACCTCGACCGAACGAGGATCCCGATTTCCATCCTCGGCGAAGGCTTTGGCCAACGACGAGGGTTTGACTTCGGACAATCGGACGAGGCGACCTTCCGATTTCGAGACGACCTTTTGCGTGATGACCAGGATGTCTCGATCGAGGAGGCGGAGATCTTGGTGGCTTACGCCCTCCAGGATCAAACCGATGAGATCGCTGCCGGGAGTCACCTCGGGAAGACCGGTGATTCCCACGACTCGGATCTCCGGGAATGCGCTCATGAGCGCGGTATTATCTCACAGCCATGCTATCATCGCGCGCATGAGCGACCCCGCGGACGCGGCGAAGCGATATCACGAAACCACGAAACATTCCGTTCACAGCATCCGTACCACGCCGCACTTTCTCGACTGGCCCAATCGACCGCTGCCTTTCAAGCTGTATCGTGATTTGGAGCCACTGCCTCTGCCGAAAGAGAGGGAGGTCTCGCCGGTTCCCGCTCTAGGCGCCATCGCCGCGGGAGGAAACGCGACCGAAGGAGAAAGGGTCCCGGATCTCGAGGATCTCGCCCGTCTTTTCTACTTCTCAGCCGGCATCACCAAAGTAAAAACTGTGCCAGGCGGTCAGATCCTGTTTCGCGCCGCCGCCTGCACGGGCGCGTTGTACCATGTGGAGCTATATCTTGCCTGCCGTTCCGTTGCGGGTCTCGAAGCGGGCGTCTACCACTTCGGTCCGTCGGACTTTGGTTTGAGAAAGTTGAGGGAAGGCGACTGGCGAGCCAGCTTGGTGTCAGCGAGCGGGGACGAGACCGCGATGGAATCCGCACCGGCGGTCCTGCTTCTTACCAGCACGTTTTGGCGGAACGCGTGGAAATATCAGCAGCGCGCTTATCGCCATTGTTTCTGGGATAGCGGGACGTTGATGGCGAACCTCTTGGCCGAAGCCGCGGCACTGGAATTGCCGACGCAGGTGGTCCTGGGATTCGAAGATGCTCCGGTCAACCGGCTACTGGATTTGGATCCCGATCGAGAAGTGACCCTCGCTCTGGTCGCTTTGGGTCGAGACATGGAGCAGCCACCGCAGGCGCCCGGCACGCCGGGCGGGATGACAACTCTCGGTTACCAGACGGTGCCGCTTTCTCCTTCCGAGATCGACTATCCCGAAATTCGGCAAGTACACAACGCTTCCGCGCTTCAGAGGGCCGAAGTACGTCAGTGGCGAGGGCGCGCTCCGAAATTGGATCGCGCCGATCCCGACATGCCCTCCGGGCCTGTTTTCCCGCTGCAAACCCTAGAGGCAGCCGATCTCCCGCAAGATCCTCTGGAGGCAGTGATCGTGAGGCGGGGATCCTCGCGTCGATTCGCGCGGGAGGGGATCACCGATGCGCAGCTATCGACGGTCCTGGACCGTGCGACGCGCGGGATACCGGCCGACTATCTCGAGCCCTTCGGTTCCTACATCAACGATTTGTATCTTGTCGTCAACGCTGTCGACGGCCTTCCTTCCGGTACGTACTTTCATCACCCGCGGGGTAACGCGCTCGAGCAGCTTCGGGAAGGCGACTTTCGTCGCGAGGCCGGGCACCTCGATCTGGGACAGGATCTTGCCGCGGACGCAAGCGTGAACATATACGTCATGTGCTCCTTGGAGCCTGTTCTGAAGCGCTTTGGAAACCGCGGATACCGTGCGGCTCAGCTCGAGGGCGGCATCGTTGGCGGGAAAATGTACCTTGCCGCCTATGCGCTCGGTCTCGGCGCATCCGGGCTGACCTTCTTCGACGACGATGTGACGCGATTCTTCTCGCCTCACGCCGAGGGGAAGAGCGTGATGTTTCTGGTTGCGGTGGGTCACCCCGCACGGAGGCGCGTGCTCCATGAGCGTTGAGGGGACCTACCGCGAACCATCGCTGGAGCCGAGCTGGCGAAAGTCGTCCTCGTCCGTCTCGACGAAGTATCTTTCATAGTCCGCATAGGAGTAGACGATGCGCCTGCGGTACTTCTTGAGGAAATAGAATCGCGCGTCGAGAGATGCGGTGATGTTGTCGAGGAGCCAGAGACCGTTCTCATCCTGCCACTGTTCGACTGTCGCTTCGGAGCCTTTGGATACTCTTCCGAACAGACCAAGGAAGAACTTCATGTCTTCGCGGAACACGATGTGGAGTTTGACAATCTGAGACTGTCTCGGATCGATCCAGATCGTGCCCTCCAGCCGGTTGAGTATCTTGGTGTTGCGTGAGTGCGGCTCGTAGTCTTCCCGGGGGAAGAACTGAAAACATCTCAAACGTTTGCCGTTCAGCTTCTCGTCGGGAAGCTCGGAAAACTCGTACACTTCGAGCCCCTCGCGAAGGCGAGTTTGAAATCGGCTGACCCGGCTAGCCAGCTTCTCGTTGGTGTTATGCCGCCGCTCGGCGTCGGACAGCTTCATCTGTTGTTCGATATACTTTTGGAATTCTTCCTCTTCCTTTTTTTCCTTCTTGGGTGTGAGCGGGCGCCCGTTCTCAGCGACCAGGCGGCGGTACTCTCCATCCGGAGAAGGGGTCACTCGAAAGGTCTTGCTTTCGACCTTGTGGATGGTTCCGTCCTTGCGAGAGTGCTCGGTGGTGACCGTTTCTAGATACGAGTACTCCCGTTGCTGTTCTTGACGGAGCTCTTGTTTATCGATGACGTTCTCGATGAGACGCCGAGCGTCAGGGCGGGCCGTACCGCCAGTAGCGGAAGCCCCGGAGGTCGCGGCCACAAGGGCGATCAGGATGGAAGCGCAAGAAGACATCAGGCTGCATGATAGAAGGGGCGAGACCGCGCCGCAAGGTATCGATGGGAACAGCCAGCGCCGAACGCGCCCAGTTTTGAATCCGTGTTGGGTCTATGACAAGATGCTGGTGCTTGATCGGACTGCCTTCCGTTCTTCCTCGAAGTAGACGCGGCCTCGTTTTCTTGTTCGCTCTCGCCGCTGTCGCGGGAATCCGACTGCTCGGGGAGCAGGACGCGCGCCTCGGGCCGCTGTCGTTTCCTTCGGTGGGACTGCTGTGGTTGTTTGTCCCGGGCGCGCTGGTCTTTTTTCTCGCGCCGGGCTCGTCGCGGCGGCCGCATGTGCTTGTCTTTCTGGGGCTCGCACTTGGTCTCGGCTTGCTGTATTGGCCGCTTGCCGTCTGGCGGGCGGGCGTGCTCGAGCCGACTCCTTCTCTCGAGCTCAATGCCTCTCGACTGTCCACGGGTGATCCGATTCAGCCCAGAAGCCGCGTGGGGACGCTTTCTATCGAGAGCCGCCGAGACCTCAACCGGCTCGTCGGGCTCCGACACGACGTGCGAATCGAGCTACGGGGCTCGCTGGTGGCTTCCGAATCTGGTCACTATCGCTTCGAGCTGGATTGCGATGATCGATGCGGCCTCCGCATCGATGGGAGCAGACTCACGCGCGCCTCCGGGTTGGCTAGTATCGAGACTTCCTTGGAGGAGGGGCGTCACGCATTCTCGATTCTTTTCGATCAGCGCCAGGGGCCAGCTCATCTGCGAGTTCGTTGGAAGCGACCGGCGTTGCTCGAGCTTCTCCCGATGGATCACTTCGTCTCCGCTAGAGTCGATGGGCTGACGCTAGAGGACGTGAGGGGCAGGGAGACGCGAGCGGCTCTTTCTTTTCTGGGGTCATTCGCCTGGTGGTTCGCGGTCCTCGCGCTGGTTGTCGGGGCTGGCGAGGCGCGCCGGTCGTGGCAGTTGTTGCTGACCACCGGTCGAGGAGGACGGTGGGCGCCGGTTGGTGCCGCGACGCTATTCATTCTTTTCGGAGTCTTGCTGCGCGTCGATGCTTTGCTCGTCAGAGCACAGCTAGTGGATACGAGCCCGGCGGCCGCCGCGGCCCACGAACGATTGCGCCCCGTTCTTCCCGACTATCGAGCTTTCTATCGCCCGAACTTCCGCGAGAGTCCCTATCAGGCCGACGTCCGGAGCTATCTCGATCGGGCGGCCACGATGAGTCCGCGCACTTTTTATGACCCGTTCTTTCGCGAGCCCTTCTACGTGGTATTGGTGAAGCTCTTCGTCTCGCTCTCCGGAGGAATGGAGATCGGGGCTCTTCTGCAGAGCCTCTTTTTCTCTATCGCCGTGCTGCCTCTGGTCTTCGTGTTGGCAACGCGATGGGTCGGGCGCTGGTGGGCGGTCGCGGCGCTGGTACCGCTCGTGCTGCACGAGTGGCTGGTTTTCGAAGCGCCCAGTGGTTATCGCTTGAGCGCCTACGTGTTCTTTCTCTTGTGTTTTACAGCTTCTGTTTTCGTCCCCACAGGAAAGCGTCGGTGGCCTCGAGCGGTGCTTTCGGGAGTGTTGGGGGCGATGGTTTGTTTGATCCGGCTGAGCGGTGCGAGCGTCGTCGTGCCAATGTTGCTTCTCGGGGGATGGGACACCCGCAAGGACGGCGGCTGGAAGGCCTGCGGTATCGCTTTAGTCGCGATGGCCGTCTTGGTCGGTCCCTACCTCGTGAGCTGCTATCGAGCGCACGGCGATCCGTTCTACGCCATCAGCTTTCACACCGAGTTCTGGCTGCGAGCCGAGGATCCCGGTGAACCTGCCAGCCAGGTGAACGTCTTCCGATATCTCCTGGAGTCTCATGGCAAGGGCGAGCTGCTCGCCGGACAGCTGCGCGGCCTCACGGTCCTGCCGGTTCGGTCGTTTTGGAACGGGCTCCGCCATTTTCCGGTGCTCGGTGTGCTGGTGATTGCGGGCGGGCTCGTTGGCCTTCTGCTCAGCCTCCGCACGCGATTTCGCTTCCTTCCGGCAGCCTATCTGGGGCACCTCATTCCATTTGCGTACATTCTGAATTTTCCTTCCGGCAGGGCGCCGCGTTTCGTTATGCCCGCCTTTTTTTTCTTGGTACTGGCTGCGGTCTGGATAGGTCGACGCCTGTGGGGGTTTCGACAGTCCGAAGGGAGCGCGCCCGCCCCATAGACCGTACGTGTCTTACTCTGAGTGAGCTCCGCCCTTCCCACCGATTCCCAGCTCTTCGGCGTGCGGTTTCAGGGCATCGATGATGAACTGAATGTGAGCGGAAAGCTCGACGCCCAGTAGCTCTGCGCCCGCGGTGATCTCCGCCCGTTCCACTTTCGCGGCGAAGGCCTTGTCTTTTAGCTTCTTGCGAACGCTCTTGGGCGCGATGGTGCTTACGCCTTCGGGCCGCACCAGGCAACTGGCGACCACGAACCCCGTGAGCTCATCACATGCCAAGAGGCTTCGATCGAGCTGGCTCTTGTACGGGACGTTCCATTTCGTGTAGTGAGCGGAGATCGCATAGGCCAGCTCCTCCTCGCCCCGCTCGCGTAGCCACGCCACGATACGTTTGGGGTGATCTTCCGCCCACTGTTCGTAGTCGGCATCGTGGAGTAGTCCGGCTAGGCCCCAATGTTCTTCGTCGGCGGAGCCTTCGCCATATCGGTGGGCGGCCTGGCGCATGACGATCTCGACCGCCCGGGCGTGCTTGCGGAGGGACTGCGTCTTGGTCCATTCACTGAGATGCTGCCAGGCTTCTTCCCGCGTAAGTGTCATTTCGTCCCCCGTTGCGTGAGATGCTTGGTCAGTCTAACCCAGCCCGATAGGCGCCGCCTCGTCGCGTGGCCGGTCACCACGGTGATGATCTATTCGTTGATGTTGGGTGTCGGTTCGCTTCTCTTCGGCAATCTTCTGGGGGCAAGTATTGGATTCGCGATCGTGGTCGTCTGCATTCCGATACTGCCTCGTTTAGGGAGAACGGCCCCTGCCGACGCGGTGGGAGGGTAGTCGGGTCGGATGAACCGGGAACGGACGTCGCCTGCGAGTGCGAAGACACCCCAGCCGATCCAACCAACGAGCAGCGCCGCGGCAACCGCTCGGCCCCAGTCCTGGCGGTTGGCCGCCATGTCGGTAAGAGTCGCGAGCACGATCGCGGCCAGCGGCAAGAGAACCAAGTCGTCTTTCGTGAATTGAAAAATGTGCGTCGCACCCAGGCCGGAGCGAAGGAAATTGAGACCGAGAAACGCGAACACGGTGCCGCAGGCAAGCGGGAAAGCCAAGCGGTGAGTGATTCGATCTCGCGCGAAGTACAGTCCAGCGAAAACGAGCGTGCCGAAGACTGGGCCATAGAAGAGGAAGAGCCGGTGGACGCTCATTCGAAGAGCCGCAAGGGGTGTCAGTCGAAGATCGATGAGCGTTCCCGCGGATACCGCCTGGGAGTTCTCGTTCATGAGACCGGGAAGCAGCTCCGGTATGTACTGGCTGTAGAAAAGCACGATAGCTGTCAACGCGCCAACCAGGGCCCAGAGGCTCACCCGGATCGCGTTGCTTACCGTCTCCCGGTTGCGATGACGTAGACCGACTGCGAGCGCAAACGCGGGGACGAAGAGTCCCAAAACGAGCACACTCCCGGCGTAAGAGAGAATGGAAAGCGCTACCAGGAGCGCGAGGCCTACTCCCACCCGTGGGCGATTCATCTGATCGAATAGGAAAAGCAGGTAAAGGCCAATTAGCACATCCCAGAAGTGACCGAAGAGCGCCGCGTACGATGCCACCGTGAGTCGGAAGGCGAGCAGAGGTGCCGTCACATGGAACCAGGTCGCCACCGCCGCGGCGCGCGACGAGACTCCCAACCGTAGCGCGACGACGTAGACGATGAGGCCTTCGACGCCGGCCAGCACCGTGGGGACGATCTTCATCCAGTCCTCCACGGGAAGGCGGAGCAAGCTCAACGGGTAGATGGAAAGGTAGAGCAGAGGAGGGTAGGGGAAGGCTCGCCAATCTTCTCCCACTCGCTGCAACCCGAGGAGATGGCGGTGTTGGTTCGCGATGTGCTCCCCGAAAAAGCCACCGAGACCCTCGGTCCAGATGATGGAGACGAACTTGGAGTGCGTGCGGACGTCCGGATAGTAGAAATCAGGATGAAACAACGCGAGCAGCCGCAGGGTCGTCCCCAAGTAAAAAGCAAGCATGGCCCAACGGGCCATTGGGTGGGCGAACGCGGAGTTGGGATTCGCACGCCGAACAACGAAAAAGCCGACAACGATCAGCGAAAGCACGTGCGGTCGGATTCCTAGCTGGGTGGCGGCCTGAAGCCAGGCGACCTTGTGGAATGCGGTTCCGATCGCCAGTGCTAGCGCTCCTCCCGCTGCGAGCGCGAGACAAGCGCGAGGAGAGAAGCCAATGATGCGGGGAAAGGCGTAGAGACCGAGGACGACGCCCAACAAATAAAGGAAAGCTACCGGCGCTGGAATAACAATCCCGGAAGTCTCGACCCGCAGCCAATCGAGGGCCAGGCCGAGCGGCCTGGGATCGGAAGACTGGGATAGGAAGACGATCTCCAGTGGCGTCCAAGGTTGCGCGTTCACCGGGACGGTGAACGTGCGCACGACGAAATCCTGCTGAGGCGCGACGAAGTGGTCCACCTGCTCGCCGGCGACGAAGACTCGGATCTCGGCGGGTAGCGCGACGTGCCGCTTGTAGCGAAACGAGATTTCCAAAGCGCCGGTTGGCAGCACCACCGGAAGCCTGACCCTGCCTCGCCGTAGTGACCAGTGAATGAGGGTCGGTTCGTCGATTTCGAAGTCTTCGCGGAAGCCGGTGACGTAGGAGGAGTCGTTGGGACCGAAGTCGAAAAAGATGTCCGTACGCGCTTGGTACGCGATGAGAAGAAGTGTCGACGCGGCTAGCAGCAGAAGCCCGGCCCGTCGGACCTCAGACTTCATGTAGCTTGCTGAGCGCGTGCGGCAGTGGCGGCGGAGGCAGTTTCTTGCCGTGCCGTGAGCGAGGCCATGTAGTAGTCACAAAACCCGCTCCGAAAGAACTGCTCGCCTTGCTGCCGAAGGTAGCCATCCAGCAGGCCGCGGTATTCCTCTGCGGTGCGGATGAAGTGCCCGTTCTCGATGCGGTGCAGCAGGTGTCCGATCAGGTTGAGACGCGATTCGGTCGGTATGTCTTCGATGATCAAGACCCGGCCGCTGGGCTTCAGAACCCGCGAGATTCCCTCGAGCACGGCGCGGGCGTCGGCGTCGTCCAGATGGTGCAATAGTCCGTAGACCAAAACGTCGTCGAACGTATCGTCGTCGAAATGCAGTTTCCGGGCGTCCATGATCTGGAAGGTTCCGGGGTAGTGACGCTGTGCGTAGCGAATATAGCGCTCGTTCATGTCCACGCCGACGTAGCCCTCCGCCGGGAAAAGCTCGGAGAAAGCGCCCGGGCCGCACGCGACGTCGAGGACCCGCCCCCCGGGCTGAGCCGGGAGCTGCTCACGAATCGTCCGCCGAATGGCGCGGAAGTTTGCCTCGAAGACCCCGCGACAAAATAGAAAGAGCCCCGGATGGTTAGAGAGTTTTTCGATCAGGAATTGCAACATAGCGAACTCACGTCTCGCGGCGCATTCTATGATGTGGCTTCAGCTGTGGCAACAGGGTGCGACAAGTTCCACCGGGGCCGCCTCGGCGCCATGTGGCCAGGACAAGCCGCTCGGGGTATACTAGTGCCGTTCCAACCAATTGCGCTGGCGTCGACGACAGTTCTTGAAGAGCGCCAGGATTGGCTTCTCTAGCCCGTTTTGGGCGGATCAGGTTGGAACGGCACTAGTGCCATAATCAAGTTCCACAAGACTCTGGTTGTTTTGGTGGTGTCATGTCCAAGGAGCGCCAAACGTCCCGCCTGGTAGTGGTTTCCAATCGCCGACCTTTCACGGTGAAACGTGGTCCCGATGGACCGATCGTAGAGAAGAGCGCCGGGGGGTTGGTGGCTGCGGTTTCCCCGCTGCTCGAATCCATGGGTGGCACGTGGATCGCTTGGGACGGAGACGACGTAGCCCGGGGCAGAGAAGGGATCGACTCCGCCCGCACGCGCGAACCCGCCGAGGAAGTAGATTTTTGTCGCCTCGTTCCGCTTCGTCTGACCCAGCGGGAAGTCAGCAATTACTACTACGGTTTTTCGAACCGCGCCTTATGGCCGCTGTGTCATCTCTTCATCGGACGTTCGCATTTCGACCCCGAGCAATTCCGCGATTATGTACGGGTCAACGAGAAGTTTGCCCAGGCGACGCACGACGTCGCATCGTCGAGGGATCGCGTCTGGATCCACGACTACCACCTCGCTCTCGTGCCTCAGCTGTTGCGCGAGCGCGGCCCGAGGGCCGGCAAGGTGGGGTTGTTCTGGCACATTCCCTTCCCGCCCTGGGATGTTTTTCGGGTGCTTCCCTGGAGCCGGCAAATCCTGCGGGGAATGCTGGGAGCTGACCTCGTCGGATTCCATTTAGAAGACTACGCGCACCATTTTCGACGATCGGTCCGAAAGGGGCTAGGACTGCAGCAGGACGGGGACGACATACTGACCGAGGATGGCCGACGCGTCAAAGTGGCGGGCTTCCCGATCGGGATCGATGCCGAGAAGATCGAGAGCCTGGCAAACAGTCCTCCTGTGGAGCGAAAGGTCAAGCAGATAAGAGATCGGCTGGGCACCGAGCTTCTCATCTTGGCCGTGGATCGGCTCGACTACAGCAAGGGAATCCTGGAACGATTGCAGGCCGTGGAGCGATTCTACGAGCGTCACCCCGAACGCCGAGGCAAGGTGGTCTTCGCGCAGATCGCGGTGCCCAGCCGGGCCCGCGTCGAGGAGTACCGAGCCATCAAAAGGAGTATCGAGGAGGCGGTGGGGCGCATCAACGGCCGCTTTACCGAAGACGGTTGGGCGCCGATACGCTACCTCTATCGGTCACTGCCGCTGAATTCGCTGATCGCGCACTACCGGGCGGCCGACGTGGCCATGGTGACGCCGCTCCGGGATGGAATGAATCTGGTTGCGATGGAGTACGTGGCGAGCCAGGTGGACGGAGAAGGGGTTTTGATTCTAAGTGAGCTGGCGGGCGTGGCGGAGCTGCTTCCCGATGCTTTTCAGGTCAACCCGTTCGACTACGTTGCGGTGGCGGATGCGCTCGAGGCCGCCCTCTCGGAGCCTGTCGAATCGCGAAGGCGGCGTATGGAGAGGATGCGGGAGCAGGTAAGAGACCACGACGTTTTCGGTTGGCACGAGCGGTTCTGGGGCGCCGTGGAGCCCGAACCGAAGCGTTTGCGATCGGCTAGCCGACTCGACCTCTTCCGTCGAAAGTAAGCGACGGTACGCGACGGTAGGTGACTGGGGTCACTCTCCCGCAGACTCAGTAGCCGGGGTCAAAACATTCGCCGCTTCTGGTGCGCCCAGAATGTCGATCCGGTAGATTCGAATCGCCGAGAGCATCAAAGAAAGAATGACCGGCCCCACCAAGAAGCCGATCAGGCCGAAGGAAAGAATCCCTCCCAGAATCGAAAAAAAGGCAAGCAGTGGATGGATCCGCGCGGTCCCATGAAGGAGCATCGGCTTGATGATGTTGTCGGACGTGCTGATGACGAGCGTTCCATAGAGGAGCATTCCGATGCCCTGCCACAAGGGAGCGGTCAAGAGCAGATAGACCGCCGCCGGTACCCAAACCAAGGGTGAGCCAATACCGGGAATGACGGCGGCGAAGATGAGCATCGTTCCCCAAAAAAGCGGCGACGGGAGACCGAAGATCGCGAAACCGATCATGGCGAGAAATCCCTGCGCCACGGGAACGACGACCATCGAGTAGAGAACTGCCTTGACGGTCCTCGTCAGGCGATCGTAGATCTCCACGGATTGATCGGTGGACACCGGAGCGATGCCGCGGATCTCCGTGCCCAGCGCTTCGCCGTCCCGCAGAATGAAGAAGAGCGTAAGAAGGAAAAGGATCAGATACAGCACCGCAGACGTCAGGCCGGCTACCGTACCTTGGACGACTTGATTGGCCCCGGAAGCCAGCTGCGTGAGCGTGGGCGATATCATCTCCGTTAGACGTTCCTGGTCGATGCCAGTCGACTGAAGTGTTTCCTTTAGCGAAGCCACCCACGGGTAACGTGCGGGAAGCTCCTCGCTCCACAATCGCCCCAGCATCTCCGGCTCCAGTCGGGGCCGGACCCAATCGTAAAAGCCGACTACCTGGTTCTTCAACAAGACGGCGTAGGTCAGTAACGGGACCAGGATGACCATCACGGTGGCGCCCACCATGACGGCGGCGGAGATCGATCGCCGCCCGCGGAGTGCCTTGGTCAGCCGGTCGTAGATCGGCCCCAACAAGGCGGCCACGGATGCTGCGACGGCAGCGGTAATCAAGAAATGGCGGAATACCAGGAAGGCCAGAAACAGAATGAAGAAGAGAACGACCAGGAAGGAATAGAAGACGACCTTCTTGCGACGGGGCCTGTCCGGTGATTTGTCAGGTGATTCGTCTTGACTCATAGGACACCACGCTTCATCCCTCGTAGAGGTAGAGAATGTAGGTGTTCAGCAAATAGACCAGAAACAAGAAAAGGCTCGTCCAGCCGACCGTCTGGAACAATCGCCCTCGCGGCCGATAGAGCAGACCCACGATGGCAATCCCCGACATCATGATGGCGGAAAGGGCGGAGACTGCATGGAGGGCCGACACGTGGGCGAAGAGCGGGCCGGGCAAGAAGAGCAGATCGTCCACCGCGAGGATAGCGATATTGAAGAGGTTGCTTCCCAGGACATTCCCGATGGCCATGTCCAAGGCTCCGATGCGGAGGGCCGCCAGGGTCACAACCATCTCCGGAACGGACGTCGCGAACGCAACGAACAGCGTGCCGACGAATGTCGCGTGCCAGTCCATGAGAGTCGCGATTCGCACACCGACGAAGGGCAGCGAGGCCCCCGCTCCCACCACGACCGACCCGGCCAGCAAGTAGCCAATGACGGCGGCTCGCAACGTTGTATCCGTATAGGTCTCGGCAGCTCGTTCGGCCGACTCCTTGAAGTTTTCTCTTTCATATCGGAACACGGTGCGCATCGCGACGAAGTAGAGAATCACGATGATGGGGGTGTAGATCCCGATGTGCCCTATCTGAGCAACGCTTCCCTGGGAAGACAAGACTATGCTAAACCCCGCGAAGCCGATCAGCATGATCCCAAAACCTGCGGCTAGGATATGGCCCTGGCTGGCGCGCCGGTAAACGGATTCCTTACGGTACAAGAAATCCAAGAGGACGATGATGGCAAGGTTGAAGACGCAGCTTCCCAATACGTCTCCGACCGCGAGATCGGGCGTCCCGGCAAACGCCACCGCGCTGACCCCGGTGGCGAGCTCGGGAAGAGAGGTCACGGTAGCCAGCATGACGACGCCTATCCATGTTCCGCTGAGGCCTGTTTTTTCCGCAATGATGTCGCCATAGACGGAGAGTCGGCTTCCTGCCAGCGCGATCAGAACCACCAAAGCGGCGAACTGAAGCCATACGGCCACGATCGGATCCATCAGCGCTCTCCTAATAGTTGTTCGAGGGCTTGCTTGCTCATCGTGTGCCGGCTATGGTTGTGGTCGACGATGGTGCGACTTCGCTAAGGACGTCAGGAGGCGAGTGACCGGACTTCTTGCGTGTATTAGTGCCGTGGGGCCCCACCCCCACGGCCTGCGCCGTCGTCGGCGCATTCGCGCCGGGCTCGCTCCGCTCGCGCAGGCTGACTCATTTTAGGCAGCCTGCTAAGTATAGCTGGTCTAGTGAGGCGTAGGGAATGACTCAGAAGAAAGTTTTTCTATTGTCGTTCGCCCTGTTGGTCGTTTCGAGCCCGGCGATCGCGCAGGACTCCCCACGTGACATCATCGATCAGGTGGACCGGTTGTTACGCGGCGAATCCAGCCGGGGTGTCGCCACGATGGAAATCGTGACCGAGCACTGGGATCGCAGCACCACGATGGAAGACTGGTCGTTCGGTACCGAGTATTCATTGGTGAGGGTCACTCACCCTGCGAAAGAAGCCGGCACGGCCACGCTGAAAGCCGAAGACGACATTTGGAATTATCTTCCCAAGGTCGATCGTACCATCAAGATCCCGGTATCCATGATGATGGGTTCCTGGATGGGCTCCCACTTCACGAACGACGACCTGGTGAAAGAAAGCCGGTTGGTAGAGGACTACGACATCGAGATCCGCTTCGAAGGTGATCGCGACGCCGTCGCGGTTTGGGAATTTCGGCTCACCCCAAAACCGGATGCTCCGGTTGTCTGGAGTCACATCGAATACCGGGTTCGCAAAGCGGATTTCATGCCGCTATGGGCCCGTTACTACGACGAGGATGGAGAGCTCGTCCGCACTCTCGATTTCAGCGACTTTCGAGAAATGGGAGGACGGCTCGTTCCGGCGGTAATGAACATGCACCCTGAAGACAAGCCGGGCGAGCGCACGACCGTTCGATACAGCGAGCTCGAGTTTGGTGTCGACGTCGACGCATCGTTTTTCTCGCTGCAATCCCTCAGGCGCACGAGGTGAGATCCAGTAGATGAGCCACAGGAGAGCTCGGTGACGGGGGCGTGGTGGCGCATCGGTTGGCGCAACCTTGGCCGCAACCGCCGTCGGACCGTCATTACCGCCCTTGGGCTCGCGGTGGGATACTTCGCGGTCGTCTTCCTCGTAGGATGGATGGATGGGTTGAAGGCGGAGATGGTCGACAACGGGACGGGGCTCTTGAGTGGGCAGCTTCAGATTCACTCTCCCGAGTACCGACCGGAGCGCAGTCTTTACGAGACCATTGGCGGCCGTGACGGTGCCGACATCGAGAAGCTGTTGGCGGACGTCACTGGCGATCCCGCGGTCGAAGCCGCGACGCCGCGGGTCTACGCGGGGGGGTTGGTGAGCTCGGGCGAATCCACCTCTGCGGGAATGCTCATGGGAATTGACTCCGAGCGCGAATCGAGAGTCAGTCGAATCCTGACCGGTCTGACACGTGGTCGCGTTCCCCGCGCCGGCACCAAGGAGATCCTGATCGGTACCGAGATGGCCCGCCAGCTCGAAGTCGACGTCGGAGCCGAAGTGGTTCTGGTCGCACCGGCTGCGGACGGTTCGATGGGCAACGACCTTTTCACCGTCGGTGGGATTTATCGGACCGGGATAGCGGAGCTCGATGCGTCGTATGCGCTCTTACCCTTGAGGACACTTCAAGAACTCGTGTCTCTCGATCCGGGACGTGTCCACGAGATTGCCGCGAAAACGACCAATCCCTGGCTCGCGCCGGAAGCCGCTGACCGTTTGGCGGAGGTTCTCGCTCCATCGGGTCTTCCCGTCGAAGTCGCTCCCTGGACGGTGTTGCGCCCGGAAATGTTGGAGTACGCGCAGCTCGTGGAGTCTTGGTATTTCATCGTCATTCTCATCGTGTTTGCTATCGCCGTCTTCGGTGTCGCCAATACGATGCTGATGACGACTTTCGAGCGACGCCGCGAGTTCGCCGTGATGTTGGCCTTGGGTTCGGGACCAGGTGTGGTCGTGCTCACGGTGGTGACGGAGGCCATTGCGCTGGGTTTCTTGAGCCTTCTGGTCGGCGCCGCGATCACGTTCCCGTTGATGGTTTGGTGGCACAACGCGCCACCGGACCTGAGCTGGATTTACGGCGATTTCACCATGTTCGGGGCGCTGATGCGGCCAACCTTGAGAGTCGAGTACAACTTTCCGATGGCGGTTTGGGCGGGCCTCGCGCTTTTGTTGACCGCCCTCCTGGCTGCCCTGTATCCCGCCGCTCGAGCGGCTCGCGTCCCGCCGGCGGATACGTTGTCGGGGTTGTGATGGCGCACGCTCGAGTTCTTACACAACTTGCCTTCCGAAACCTGCGGAGGCACGTGCGTCGAAGCCTGCTGACCGCCTCCGCGATGATCGTTGGCGGCGCTATGTTGATCATCGCGCTGGCCCTGGGAGACGGAACGCACGAAGCGTGGATCGACTCGGCGGTACGTATGAGCGGTGGCCACATTTCTATTCAAGCGCCCGGCTTCCAGGCTAGCCGGAAGATAGAGGATCGACTCTCCGCGGGAGCGCGCGCCTCCGCGGAAAACGCACTTGCTTCCTTGGGCGTTGCGGAACAGGTGGCCGGCGTAACGCCACAACTAGCGGTCGGGGGACTAGCCAGCTCGCCAGCGGGCGCGCGACCGGTTCAGATCGTCGGCGTGGATCCGATCTCCGAGGCGAGTTTTTTCCATTCTTGACGACAAGGTCGTCGAGGGGCGCTACCTCCGACCGGACGACACCCGGGCGGCCTATGTCGCGTCGGGGCTCGCCGAGAGCCTAGAACTCCGTCTCGGATCGCGGCTGGTTGTCACTGCACAAGATGCGAACGGAGACATTGTCGGCCAGCTCTTTCGAGTGGTGGGGATCTTTCGAACCGGGATTCCGGAAGTAGATCACTCTCTGATTCACGTCCCATTGACTGCCGCCGGCGGCTGGTTGAGCTCGGGAGAGGACGTGACGAGCCTGGCGGTGCTCCTCAAGCAGAGCGAGCGCGTTCCGTCAGTCACGCGAGCGCTTCGGCGCGGGCTCGCCGACAGCATCGAGACCGGGTCCCTGAGGGTGATGGGTTGGCGAGAAGCGATGCCCGAATTGGATGCAGCGGTGAGGATCGATGATTTCGGCAACTACCTGTTTCAAGGGATCCTCTTCTCGATCATCGCGCTGGGAATCGTGAATACGGTCCTGATGTCCGTCTTGCATCGCTACCGCGAGTTCGGTGTTCTCCAGGCACTCGGACTCACTCCCGGGCAGACCGGCGGTCTGGTTCTGATCGAAGGGCTGTTTCTTACGGCCGTAAGCGGCATCGTCGGGATTGCGCTGGGGCTTTTCATCACCTGGTTTCTCTGGCGGGATGGCCTGGACATAACCGGAATGTGGGACGAGGATTGGAGTTTTTCCGGCGTGGTCATGGATCCGGTGATCGTTCCCGCCTTTCGTATTGCTCGGGTCCTTCAGTCCATGGTGTTCATCTTGGTCATTGGGTCCCTTGCTTCTCTCTATCCCGCGTTCCGCGCGATGCACATCGACGTAACCGAAGCGATGAAGTTCGAGCGGTAGAAGCTATGGCGAAGTTTGACCGGAACAGCGCAGCCGTTCGAACCGAAAAGCTCTGGAAGATTTTCGAGCAGGAGGCCGAGGAGGTGCAGGCTGTTCGCGACGTCACGATTGATATCGAGGCGGGCGAGTTTACCGCACTGGCAGGTCCGTCCGGCTCGGGTAAGACCACGCTCCTGAACTTGATCGGAGGATTGACGCCCGCGACTCGGGGGGGCGTGTGGGTGGCGGACCGGGATATCACAAAGATGTCGCGTCGAGAGCTTGCTGCCTTTCGGCTAGAGCGCGTGGGATTCATTTTCCAGGCCTACAACCTACTCCCGGTGTTGACCGCGCAAGAGAACGCGGAGTTTCCACTTCTTCTCCGTGGCATGGAGCAGAGAGAGAGAGAGCGTCGGGTTCGAGAGCTCTTCGAACGGACCGGTTTGGCCGGACTCGAAGACCGCAGGCCCGGCAAACTTTCCGGTGGCCAACAACAGCGGGTGGCGGTCATTCGCGCCGTAGTAGGTGAGCCGGCGCTGGTGCTCGCAGACGAGCCCACCG
>PVMS01173870.1_pt1 | contig 17060 bp, 17 predicted proteins | sample 1853461 | NCBI WGS metagenome assembly PVMS01 (sample SAMN08582032, study PRJNA380276) | Marine sediment metagenome, whole genome shotgun sequencing project. | isolation source: ocean sediment barecode stripped | collected 2017 | reverse complement strand
CCTTAGGATCGGCCGACGGCAGCGGCCGCGACACAGGTGCCAAACTTGCGCGGGAGGCCGGGTCATAGTGCCCGCCAGTCCGCGAGCGTTCCGGGGAAGCGGCGGGGGTCGTAAGCGTCGATTAGCTCGTGGCCTTCCAACGTCTCCGCCCATGTCTTGCGACGTCGGTTTGGAGCGCCTGCGCGCCACGGTGCGGGGAGCGCCGGAAATTCCTTTGGTACATCAACAGGGCCTTTAGCCCCGTACCTTGGCGCAAGTGTTTGTTTTAGAGCGGAAGTGGGACAACTCCCGGGCCCACCACTCCTCGCTCGAAGTCGTCCATATTTTGGGTATTACCGAGGCAAACTGCCTTAGTTGGCCGCTTGAGGAAACTCTTCGGCTTTGGGCACGTTCTCCCGCGGTCCTGCAAATTTCTGCAGGTGCAATGTAAGGAGAGTCCCCATGAAGATTTTCGTTTCGATGCTCACCATCGCCGCAGCCATTGCCTTCACCGGTCCTGCTTTCGCAGGCGAGACCCAGGCCGACTGCGACGCCGCTGGCGGAACGTGGAGCGCCGACTCTAGCAAGTGCGAGTAGCACTTTCCGACGTGGCGGCGGCGGGCCATTCAGGCTCGCCGCTTGCCGGCACGTCTCTAAAACTCGTAGCCCAGCAGCTTGATCTCGGGCGCGTACCACTCAGCGATCATCTCGCGCATTTCGTCTGAATAGTAGGATCGGTAGTCCCGCGCCTCGTCCTTGTTGGGCGTGACATTGACCTGCGGGATTTCGATGCGCTGCTCAACGCCGGCGGCTTTCAGAGCCTTGTCCAGATCCTCTTGAAGGGTCTCGTAGCGGCCAAGGAAATCGACAGCCATCGCTTCATCGAGCCCGTAAATCTCGTGATTGTTGACGTAAGCGCGGCGTCGGCTCGACATGAATTTCTCGAAGCTCGGGCGGTTGCGCTTCGACTTGGTCTTGTAGAAATACCAAGACACTTGGCGGTCCCACGGATTGCGGTCGAAGGCGAATTTGTAATAGCGGCCCCACACATCCTCACCCAAATAGGCGCGGACCGTCTCAGCGGGCATGTGCTCGTAAAAGCCGACGGTGTGATGGTAATAGCGCTCCGGCCGCCGCATGACCCGCCGCCACAACGAGCGCTTGGGCTTTAGTGGATGGTCGATGCGGAAGTTCTGCGGGGGCAGACCCTTGCGGTCCTGCTCGCTCTCTCCGCGATAGGGCGTGATGATGTCGTCGGGCCCACAAAGCTGCGACAGCGCCGCCTCGATAGCGGTGCCCGCGGTCTTCTTCGTCTTGAGGAAGATGAATTTGTGTTTGTGACTGACAATCATTTTGGCGGCTAGCTCTTCTTCGACGACATCCAGATGGCGAGATCTTCCAGGATCGCGCCGAAATGGATTTCCGGCACTTTCAGCGCCATGGCGATGTCCTTGAGCTTTTTGCGCTCTTCACCGGCGATGCGGTTGTCGGCGAGGAGGACGAGATAGGCGGAGCGGATGATCTCTTCCTTGGCCGGCTTGTCGAGCACGGCGGACGCGGCGGCGAACTCAGCCATAACATCGCCCGTGGCGTTCGCGTCGGCGGCGCGGGCGATCTCGTCGGCGGTCAGCTTCCGCCCCGTGCTGTCTTGATAGATCTGCTGGATCAGGCCGACTTCGCGACTGTCGAGCCTGCCGTCGGCGGCGGCTATGGCCACCATGGCCTTCAATGTCCAATCTGCTTCCATGCTCATCTTTTCGTCCACTACCCGATGCCACTGTCGTGCCTTCACCTGCCGCCAATTGTGCCAAGGCGCAAGCCCTTTGCTAAGGCCGCTAGAGGGCATTCAAGAAAACGAGCCTTTGAAGCGGCGCCCATGGTTGGGCTATGACGCTTAGGGCCAATCGCGGCTCATCGCCCTTCGAGACGGAACAACAGTTGAAACCGCTCAAAGTCATTTTCCTCGCCGACACGCGGCCCGGCCATTATCACCTAGCGCAGGGCGTGATTGCGGCGCTTGAGCGGGTCCGCCCTGTCGAGGTGACGCGCATTGAGGTGCAGCGCAAATGGATCGTGCCGACCCGATGGCTCCGCGCCCGCATCACCGCCAAGAGCTTCTTTCCGCCGCGCATGTTGCGCATGGCCTATCGCATCGACGCCGAGGCCATCCCCGCGGCCGATCTCGTGGTCTCCGCCGGCGGCGAGACGCATATGCCCAATCTCTGCGTGACGCGGCTGCTGGACGTGCCCAATATTTTCTGTGGCTCGCTGTTGCGGGGCTTGGGGCCTGAGAATTTCAGCCTCATCATCTCGTCTTATGACCGCGACGCGGGCAGCGACCGGCATCTGGTGGTACTCAAGCCATCTCCCATCGACCCCGACACGCTCGGGCGCCCGGCAATGGTGCCGCGCTACGGGCCCGGCAAGCATCCGAAACTCGTGGGCCTTCTGGTCGGCGGCAATGCCGGGGCTTTTCGCTACAAGCGCCAAGAATGGGAGCGCCTGTTGTCGTTCATGGCCGAGCTATCGAAGGTCTGGGGCACGCGCTGGCTGGTCTCCACGTCACGGCGCACGCCGGATGCGGTCGCCGACCGTTTGGCCGAGCTGGCCAAGGATGACAGCGTGATTTCGCGCTTCATCGATTTCCGCCTCGCCGGGCCCGGGACGCTGCCGGCAATCTTCGCGGCCGCCGAGGTCGTCGTCTGCACCGAGGATTCTAGTTCCATGATTTCCGAAGCGGTGTCCGCGCGGCTGCCGGTGGTTGGCGTGGCGCCATCCGCCCATCGTTTCACCGACGAGGAGAAGGACTACCGGAATTTCCTCATGGAGAACGGCTGGTGCCGCGTGCTGCCGATCGCGGAGCTTTCGCCGGAGGCGTTCGCGAGCGCGCTTGCCGAGATCGAGCCGATGCAAGAGAACCCGCTCGATGTGCTCGCCGCCAAGCTGAAAGAGCGTCTGCCCGAGCTGTTCTAGCCGCTACCGCCTGTAATTCCGGTTGTAGTCCTTACGGCGCTTGTTGCGGTTGCTCTTTTGGATCTCGTTGCCGACCACGCCGCCGATGAGGGCCCCACCAATGATGCCGACAGGGCTGCCTCTGGTGAGAGCCGCGCCGATACCGATGCCGACCGCGCCACCGATGATCGCGCCCCGTTGAGCGCTCGCCGGCGATGGCTGAGCAAATATCACTGCCGCGGCAACCAGCAGGCAGGCTAACGCTGCGAATGTTCGTGAATGAGACAAGGTCGCCTCCCTCTAATTTTCGTATGTGGTGACTTCGTCGACATTCAGCGCGCCGTCACGATTGGTATCGGCACTGTCGAAGTCCGCGAGCTTCTCGGTGATCACTTCCTCCAAGGAGAGGGAGCCAGTCTTGTCCGTATCACCGTCCAAAAATTCTGGGTCGGCTGATAGCTCGCCAACCTCGTCCGCGTCGAGCTCATTATTCCCGTCTTGGTCCAGCTTCTTGAAGTCTTCCAGGGCCACGAGCAGGTACTCAGTCTTGCTGAGCAGAAAATTCCCATCCTTGTCGGCAAGGATGAAATTGACTTCGATGACCGTATATTCCGCCCGCGCTCGGTCGCCTGCGAATGTGAGCAGGCAGACTGCGAGCATCGCCAAAACAATATTTCTCAATGCGACCTCCCTCGGCTCTGTGGAGGGAAGTATCGCTGGGAAATCAAAAAAAGTCACTTGCGCAGAGCCATTTTGGTGGTGACGAGAGGGCGTTTTTGGCGGGGCGTGCGTGCTACGTTTGAGTTGGCGCGCCCGATTGGCTACAAGCGCGGGCGAATTTCCTCCTACGAACCAACCGATCTGTGAAGGGACCCTATGGCCACCCCGCAATACGTGTATGTCATGACCAAGCTCAACAAGACCTTCCCTGGCGGGAAGCAGGTCTTGAAGGACGTGACGCTCGCCTTTCTCCCCGGCGCCAAAATCGGTGTGGTCGGCGTCAACGGCTCAGGCAAGTCAACGCTTCTGCGCATCATGGCCGGCGAGGAGACGGAGTTCGTTGGCGAAGCGTGGGCAGCCGATGGCGTGAATGTCGGCTTTCTGGCGCAAGAGCCCCAGCTCGACGACAGCAAAGACGTCATGGGCAACGTCATGGAGGGCGTGGCAGAGAAGAAGGCGAAGCTCGACCGCTATAACGAGGTCGCCGTCAACTATTCCGAGGAGACCGCCGACGAGATGGCGCAGCTCCAAGACGAGATCGACGCCCAAGATTTATGGGATCTCGACGCGCAAGTGGAACAGGCCATGGACGCGCTGCGCTGTCCGCCCGGCGATGCCGACGTGAAAAGCCTGTCCGGTGGCGAGCGCCGCCGCGTGGCGCTGTGTCGCCTGCTGCTGTCGAAGCCCGACATGCTCTTGCTCGACGAACCGACCAACCATCTCGATGCGGAAAGCGTGGCTTGGCTTGAATATTTCCTGCGGGACTATTCGGGCACCGTGGTCATGGTCACCCATGACCGCTACTTCCTCGACAACATCACCGACTGGACGCTGGAGCTCGATCGCGGGCAGGGCGTTCCCTACAAGGGCAGCTATTCGTCGTGGCTGGAGCAAAAGCAGAAGCGGCTCGATGTGGAAGGCAAGCAGGACGATGCCAAGCAGCGCACGATAGCGCGCGAGCTCGAATGGATCCGGGCGAGCCCCAAGGCGCGCCAGGCGAAGTCCAAGGCCCGCATCCGCGCCTATGATGAAATGCTGGCCGAGGCTGGCGGCGACAAGCAGACGAAGGCGCAGATCACCATTCCACCGGGCCCGCGTCTCGGCGACGTGGTCATCGAGGCAGACGGGCTGGGGAAGGGCTTTGGCGAAAAGCTGCTTATCGATGGCCTCACCTTCAAGCTACCGCCGGGCGGTATTGTCGGCGTCATCGGCCCGAACGGTGCGGGTAAAACCACGCTGTTCCGTATGATTGTCGGCCAGGACACCCCGGACGACGGCGCCATTCGTGTCGGCGACACCGTGAAGCTCGGCTATGTGGATCAGTCGCGCGATACCCTGGACGCCAAGAAGAATGTCTGGGAGGAGATTTCCGACGGCAATGACATGATCACGCTGGGAAAACGCGAAGTGCCGTCACGCGCTTATGTGGGCTGGTTCAATTTCAAGGGCTCCGACCAGCAGAAGAAGGTCGGTCAGCTTTCTGGCGGCGAGCGCAATCGCGTTCATCTGGCCAAGATGTTGAAGTCGGGCGCCAACCTCATCCTGCTCGATGAGCCCACCAACGATCTCGATGTGGAGACCTTGTCGTCGCTGGAAGCGGCGCTCGAGGATTTCCCCGGCTGCGCCGTTATCATCAGCCATGATCGGTTTTTCCTCGACCGCATCGCCACCCACATCCTCGCCTTCGAGGGCGACAGCCATGTGGAGTGGTTCGAGGGGAACTTCCAGGACTACGAGGAAGACAAGAAGCGCCGCCTCGGCGAGGATTCGGTAATTCCGAGCCGCATCAAATACAAGAAATTCGCCCGGAGCTAAGCATGATGGCCCCAGGTCGAATTTCCTTCGTATTCTAATTCGTGGGCTTCACGAATCTCAGCGTCATGCGATCGCTCTCGCCGATCGCCACGTATTTCTCGCGATCCTCGTCGCCGAGACGTAGCGAGGGTGGCAGCGTCCACACGTTTTTCGGATGGTCCTTTGTATCTTTCGGATTGCCGTTGATTTCGGCTTTCTCCGCGAGATCAAAGCCCGCCTTCTCCGCCAACTCGATGACGTAGTCCTCGTTCACATAGCCTAAGCCGGCTTTGGGGTCCTGCTTCACGTTGGGATCGCCGCGATGCTGTACGACGCCAAGCACGCCGCCCGGCTTGAGCGCCTTGAACATGGCGGCGAAGGCCTCCTGCTCGGTGCCCGATCCCATCAGACTGTGCACGTTGCGGAAGGTGACGACGAGGTCGGCCGATTCCGGAGGCGCGATGTGGCCCTCCTTGGTCAGCTTCGTTCGTTTCACTTCGCCGTATAGCTCGGGCGCGTCCTCTATTTTCTGATCGAATGCGTCGAGCGATCTCTGAAGCGCCTCGTAGGATGGATCGCCCGGGTGCTCGGCGGTATATAACGTGCCGCTGCCCTTGAGGTAGGGAGCAAGAATTTCCGTGTACCAGCCCCGGCCTGGGTAGATCTCGACCACCGTCATGTCAGGCCTGATACCGAAGAAGGTGAGCGTCTCAAGCGGGTGACGGTATCTGTCGCGCGCCTTGTTCTTCTCCGATCGGTGGTCACCGGCGATAACTTCCTTTAGGCGGCCGTCTTGTGCCGGCGTCTCCTCCGCGTGTGCGGCGAGCGGCGCGAGCGCGAAAAATCCGAGCATTAAGAGCAGACGAGTGGGGCTTGTGAGCACTGCGATCATGTATTCCTCGTGGCTGGTAGGACGGAAGGTTGCAGCTAGCGTAGCAGCTAGCGGCCACACACAAACCCCTGCGTCGGTTCAAGATTTGTTGAAATCGGAAGGTTTGCGGGCGCCACGGCCCGCTTCCCGGAGTGGCCTTGGCGCCACCCTCCTTGATATGCGCACGGGCGGTTGTCGGTGCTTCCTTCGTGCTAGACGACGTTGCCCATGAGCCTCAAATGCATCAGGTCGTGTAGCTGATGGCCGCGTAGTAATCGAGTGCATAGCCCGCCACGAGCCTTGGCTTATCGCGTGGATTGATGATGGCGCGCGCCTGCTCCCATCGTGCCTTGTCGCCGTCGAAATAGTCGGCGAATTTCTTGCCGGTGAAGGCGCCCTTCTCCATGCCGTAAAACATGATCTTGGCTGCGAGCTCCGGGTCTAGGACCCGGTCCGCCGCTTGCTCGTCGCTGGTCAGGTCCGTGGCGAACCTCCGTTGCATCCTCGTGTAGTTGTCTCTGCCGGTGAGCTGCACGTAGCAGCGCCCGTGGAACAGCACCCCATCGCCGGGGTGAATATTGCCCAGCTTGCGCGCGACCCAAGGGCGGTCGCCTTCGATGTCGTACATGCGGAAATAGTACCGGCGCCCGCCATATTCATGGATCGGCTGCATCCGCGCGTCGGTCTCGTGATGGGTGGTGCCGAGCGCGTAGGCGAGCCAGCGGTCGTCCTTGCGAGCGTAGCTCGCCTCCCAGACGTCGAGGATGAAATTCAGGCCATCGACTTGTTTCTGCCTTAGGCGGCCTTTGAAAAGCTGCCGCCGCACGAAGTCGAAGAAGAATTTGCGATTGATTCCCATGGCTTAGACCCCAAGCTGCCGCGACACGCTAATGGATCAGAAAAATATCATAGGGCCGCGAGCCGATGAAACCTGGAGGCTTGCGGCAGGGGCGGAGAACATATAAACATATCTTTATGTCAGGTAGTGCCGAAGCCCATCCCACAATCCCAGGTCTGTCGCGTGCCCACGCGTTAGCGGTCTTGCGCGCGGCGGGCGAGGCTTCGCGCTTACGCATTCTGGCGCTGCTGGCGGGCGCTGAGCTGAACGTCAAGGATCTCACCCAGATCCTGGCCCAGAGTCAGCCGCGCATCAGCCGGCATCTCAAGCTCATGGCCGAAGCGGGGCTCATCACGCGGTTTCGCGAAGGCTCTTGGGTGTTCTTCCGCTTGGCCGACAGCGGGTCTGAGGGCGCGCTGGCCAGCGCCATCGTCGCCAGCCTCGATCCCGCCGATCTCACATTTGCCCGCGACCATGCCCGCGCCGAAGCGGTGCAGAAGGCGCGCGCCGAAGCCGCCCAAACTTACTTCAAGGCCCACGCGGCGGAGTGGGATTCGATCCGCGCGCTGCATGTGGCCGAGAGTCAGGTTGAGGTTGCCATGGACGAGGCGCTGGGGCAGGGGCCGTTCGATCTCCTGGTCGATCTCGGCACCGGCACCGGACGTATTTTAGAGCTGTTCGCACCGCGCGCCGCCAAGGCGCTGGGCTTCGACCTCAATCACGACATGCTGGCCTATGCGCGCATGAAGCTTGAGCGCGCCGGTCTTGGCCACGCCCAGGTCCGTCACGGCGATCTCTATAATGTGCCGTTGCCCGACGGCGCCGCCGACGCGGTGGTGGTGCATCAGGTCTTGCACTTCCTCGACGATCCGGCTGCCGTGGTGGCCGAAGCCGCGCGCGTGCTTGCGCCAGGCGGCAAGCTCTTGGTGGTCGATTTCGCGCCGCACGAGCTTGAATTCTTACGCGAGCAGTCGGCCCATCGGCGGCTTGGATTTTCGCGCGATCAGCTTGGCCGCATGCTGCAAAGCGCCGGGCTCAAACTTGAACGCTTCCGCGAGCTGAGCCCAGGCCCAGCGGACGGCAAACTCACTGTCTCGTTGTGGCTGGGCTCAAAGCCCGCCACAGCCGGTAAGAAAAGAAGACTCAGCCCCAAAGTGGAGGTTGCCGCGTAATGCTCTCGTCCAAAGAACCGCCCAAGCACCGTATTCTCGGTCGCGGCGATATCAACGTGTCGTTCGAGTTTTTCCCGCCGAAGTCCGATGCCATGGAGGAGACCCTGTGGCGCTCCATTCGCCGGCTCGAACCGCTGCGTCCGAAGTATGTGTCGGTCACCTATGGCGCGGGCGGCTCGACGCGCGAACGTACCCACGCGACCGTCGGTCGTATCCTGCGCGAGACCACGCTGAAGCCCGCGGCCCATCTCACTTGCGTCTCTGCGACCCGCGAAGAGGTCGACGAGGTCATCCGCGATTATTGGGATCTCGGCGTGCGCCATATCGTGGCGTTGCGCGGCGACCCACCGGGCGGCGTGGGCGAACGCTACGAGCCGACGCCTGGCGGCTATGTCAACGCCGCCGACCTTGTGTCGGGCATCAAGAAGATCGCGCCGTTTGAAATCTCGGTCGCCTGTTACCCCGAGAAGCATCCGGAGTCGGTTTCCGTCGAGGCCGATATCGACATGCTGAAGGCGAAGATCGACGCGGGCGCGACTGGCGCCATCTCGCAATTCTTCTTCGACAACGAGGTCTATTTCCGCTTTCTCGACCGCGTCCAGGCCGCCGGCATCACCGTACCGATCGTGCCAGGCCTCATCCCGATTCATAACTTCCGTCAGGCGTCGAACTTCGCTAAGCGGTCGGGCGCCAGCATGCCCGATTGGATCGGCCGCCGGTTCGAGGGCCTCGATGACGATCAGGAAACGCGCCATCTCGTGGCGGCCACGGTTGCCGCCGAACAGGTGTTGGGCCTCGTGGATCAGGGGCTCAACGAGTTCCACTTCTACACCCTAAATCGCGCCGACCTCGTTTATGCCATTTGCCATCTGCTGGGCTTGCGCCCGGCCAAGGCCTTCACCGAAACGAAGGTGAGCACATGACCCGTGACGACCGCATCGCCGCGCTCAAGCGCGAAGCCAAGCAGCGCATTCTCATTCTCGATGGCGCCATGGGGACCATGATCCAGGTGCACAAGCTGGATGAGGCTGGTTATCGCGGGGAGCGGTTCAAGGATCATTCGCGTGACCTGAAGGGCAATAACGATCTGCTCGTGCTCAGTCAGCCCGACATCATCCGCGACATTCACAGCGCGTATTTCGAGGCTGGTGCCGACATCATCGAGACCAACACGTTCAATGCCCAGGCCATCAGCCAGGCCGACTATGGACTTGAGGATTACAGTTACGAGATGAACGTCGCGGCGGCGAAGCTTGCCCGCGAAGCGGCGGAGATCTGGACCGAGAAGACGCCGGACAGGCCGCGCTTCGTGGCGGGCGCCATCGGCCCCACCAACCGGACCGCCTCGATCTCACCGGACGTCAACAATCCAGGCTTCCGCAATGTGAGCTTCGATGAGCTGGTCGAGGCCTATTCCACCCAGACCCGCGGCCTGATCGATGGCGGCGTCGACGCCATCCTCATCGCGACGGTGTTCGATACGCTGAATGCCAAGGCCGCCGGCTATGCCGTCGAGAAAGTGTTCGAGGAGATGGGTGTCGACCTGCCGATCATGATTTCCGGCACCATCACCGACCTGTCGGGCCGCAATTTGTCGGGTCAGACGCCCGAGGCTTTCTGGTACTCCATGAAGCATCTTCGGCCCTTTTCCATGGGGCTCAATTGCTCCTTCGGCGCCGAGCAGCTTCGCCCCTCGGTCGACGAGATGGCCCATGTGACCGACACCTATGTCAGCGTCTATCCCAATGCGGGGCTGCCCAACGAGATGGGCGAGTATGACGAGACCCCGGAGCAAATGGCCGTGCTTCTGGAGGAGTGGGCCAAGGACGGCCTCGTGAACATTGTCGGCGGTTGCTGCGGCACCACGCCCGACCATATTCGCGCCATCGCGGACGCCATGGCCAAATACAAGCCGCGCCAGGTTCCCGAGGTGGACCACGCACTTCGTCTCTCCGGCCTCGAACCTTTCGTACATGGGTGATTTCAATTGACCAATGCAGCTCAGAATTTCGTCATGGTGGGCGAGCGGACCAACGTCACCGGGTCCGCGCGCTTCCGCAAGCTGATCGAGGCTAACGACTACGCCGCGGCGCTTGAGGTCGCGCGCCAGCAGGTCGAAAGCGGCGCCAATATGCTCGACGTCAACATGGACGAGGGCATGCTCGACTCCGAGGCCGCCATGGCCACCTTCCTCAATCTTATTGCCGCGGAGCCGGACATCTCACGCGTGCCGATCATGATCGACAGTTCGAAATGGTCGGTGATCGAGGCTGGCTTGAAATGCGTGCAAGGCAAGTCGGTGGTCAATTCCATCAGCCTGAAGGAAGGCGAGGGGCCGTTCCTCGATCACGCGCGCAAGGTTTTCCGCTACGGCGCCGCCATGGTGGTCATGGCGTTCGACGAGGAAGGCCAAGCCGACACCGCCGACCGCAAATTCGAGATTTGCAAGCGGGCCTACAAGCTGCTCACCGAAAAGGTCGGCTTCCCGCCCGAGGACATTATCTTCGACCCCAACATCTTTGCCGTGGCCACCGGCATCGAGGAGCACAACAATTACGGCCTCGACTTTATCGAGGCGACACGGCGCATCAAGGCGGAGTTGCCTTACGTGCATGTGTCGGGCGGCGTGTCGAACCTCTCTTTTGCCTTTCGCGGCAATGAGCAGATGCGCGAGGCGATGCATTCGGTGTTCCTCTATCACGCCATCCAGGCGGGCATGGACATGGGCATCGTCAACGCCGGCCAGCTCGCCCTCTACGACGACATCCCCCTGGAGCTGCGCGAGCTTGTCGAGGATGTGATCTTGAACCGCCGCGACGACGCCACCGATCGGCTGCTGGAGGCGGCGGAACGCTTCAAGGGCGGGGCCTCGCAGAAGAAGGAAGTTGATCTCACTTGGCGCGAGAAGCCGGTCGGCGAGCGCCTGACCCATGCGCTCGTTCATGGCATCAACGCCTTCATCGAAGAGGATACCGAGGAGGCCCGGGCCAAGTCCAAGCGTCCGCTCCATGTGATCGAAGGGCCGTTGATGACCGGCATGAGCGTGGTCGGCGATCTCTTCGGCGAGGGCAAGATGTTCTTGCCCCAGGTCGTGAAGTCGGCGCGGGTGATGAAGCAGGCCGTGGCCTATCTCATGCCCTACATGGAGAAGGAGAAGGAAGAGCAGGGCCTGGCCCAAGGGGAGCCCGCAGGCCGGATTTTGCTCGCGACCGTCAAGGGCGACGTCCACGACATCGGCAAGAACATCGTCGGCGTCGTGCTCCAGTGCAACAATTTCGAGGTCACCGATCTCGGCGTCATGGTGCCGTCCCAGAAGATCCTCGACACCGCGCGCGAGAAGAATATCGACATCATTGGCCTGTCCGGCCTGATCACGCCGTCTCTCGACGAGATGTGTCACGTGGCGGCCGAGATGGAGCGCGAAGGCTTTGACTTGCCGCTGCTGATTGGCGGCGCCACCACCAGCCGCTTGCACACGGCGGTGAAGATCAGCCCGAACTACGAGCGCAGTCAGGCCATCTATGTCACGGATGCCAGCCGCGCCGTTGGCGTCGTAGCGGGGCTCATGTCGAAAGAGCAGCGGCCGAAGAAGATCGCCGAGGTGCGCGAAGAATATAAAGCCATGGCCGAGTCCTACGCTCGCGGCCAGGCGGAGAAGTCGCGCGCGCCGTTGGCGAAGGCCAGGGCCAACAAGCTGAAGCTCGACTGGGACGGCTATACGCCGCCAAAGCCCAGCTTCATCGGCACGCGCAGCTTCAAGAATTACGATCTCGCCGAGCTTGCCCGCCATATCGACTGGACGCCGTTCTTCCAGACCTGGGAACTGAACGGCCAATATCCGCGCATCCTGCAGGATGACAAATATGGTGAGGCCGCGCGGTCTCTCTTCGACGATGCGCAAGCCATGCTGAAGCAGCTCATCGAAGAGAAATGGCTCACGGCCAATGCGGTGGTCGGCTTCTGGCCGGCGAACAGCATCGGCGACGATATCGAATTTTATGGCGACGAGACGCGGAAGAGCCCGCTCGCCACGGTGCATACGCTCCGTCAGCAGATGGCGCGTAATACCGGCGGCCGGGCCAATCTGGCGCTTGCCGACTTCGTGGCGCCGAAAGAGACAGGGCCGGCCGACTATATGGGTGGCTTTGCCGTGACCACGGGCATTGGCGAGGAGGACGTGGCGCGGCGCTTCGAGCTCGCCAATGACGATTACTCGAAGATCATGATCAAGGCGCTGGCCGACCGCTTGGCCGAGGCCTTCGCCGAAGTGATGCACCAAAAGGTGCGCCGTGAGCTTTGGGGCTACGCGGCGGGCGAGACGCTCACCAACGAACAGCTCATTGCCGAGGAGTATGCGGGGATCAGGCCCGCGCCCGGCTATCCGGCGCAGCCCGACCATACCGAGAAGGCCACGCTGTTCAGCCTGCTCGATGCGGAGAAGGAGATCGGGGTGAAGCTCACCGAGAGCTACGCCATGTGGCCCGGCGCTGCCGTCTCCGGCTTCTATTTCGCCAACCCGGAAGCGCGGTATTTCGGCGTGGGCAAGATCGGCCGCGATCAAGTGGTCGACTACGCGGCGCGCAAAGGCTGGACCATTGGGGAGGCCGAGCGCTGGCTTGGCCCAATGCTCAGCTATGACCCCAAGCGCATGGCCGACGCCGCGGCGTAAGCACGCCGAGGTCGGCGGCCGCTCAAGCGGCAACAGCCGCCGGGGGGCGCCTCAAAGCTGCAATGTTCGATAGTGGCTCCTCTCGGGGGGAGCCTTATGCCTCGGCCGTCAGACCATTCCCAGTATGACGGCGGCGAGGAAGCCGAACGATACGATCGCCATAATGACGGTCAATTTGGCTGTGATTTGCATCGGAAGCTCTCCTTTCCGATTGGAGGGTTGCCCGTTGCCGGAACCGCCCAATTCTACTGGCTCGCCTCGGCTGCTGCCAAGCCGTTTCCTTGTTGCATCGCACAATGAATGGATGCCTCAAGTTGTGCTTATCAACGTCCGAGGGGGCTCAGGGTTCATCAGTTTCGGGATTTTTTTGACCCCAGCGTGGCAAATGACGGGGACAAGGCCCTGGGGGCGGCCTGTGGAAAAATTTGCCGCAGGCGAGCGAATGCTTGCCGCCGAGGACGCATCAGGCAGTCGTGGGCACGCCGGCCCGCGTGCAAAAGGCGTCTGGAAAACGAGCGATTAGCGGATGGGGTTGGAGGGCAATGCCGAGACCATGGGGCAGTCGAGCGTCTTCTCCAGCGCCTCGATCAGCTCTCCCTCGCTATTGGCCTTGATATAGAGGCCGTTATTCTCGTCGGCGAGGCAAATCATATCCATGATGCTATTCCCGCCGGTCCAGGAATATCCCGCGTAGCGAAAGGCAATGACGTGGATGATGAGCTGGTTCGCCGCAGCGTGGAGCTTCCTGGCGAGCTCGCATGGCGACCGGCCACAGGTCTCCTCACCGTCGGTGACCAGCACGACCACGCCTGGTTTGTTGCGGAAATCCAGTGCTTCGGCCGCTTCCTCGACGCCAGACGTCAGCGGCGTCTTGCCGGCGGGGATGATCGAGCCCACCGCGCGCATGATCGGCTTCGCGGCATTGGTCTCTGGCTTGAACTCAAGCTGGACGTTGCATTGGTTGTACGGCCCTGGCCCGTAGGTCACGAGGCCGACCCGGCGGAACCGCGTGGCGCTCGGCAAGACATGGGCGAGCGCGGCGCGAACTTCATCAATGCGCGGCTTGGAGTTCGGAATGCCAAGCGTCTTATTGCCTGACATGGAGCCGGAGGCATCGAACACGATCATGGCGTCATCGGTGCAAGGGCCTTTCCCCGCACTTTGCGCCAGAGCCGGTGTTGCGCCGAACGCAATGAGGGCAGCAAGCGCGGTGGCGACCCGAAAGGGCCGGGCGATGGAAAGACGCGTTTCACCAAACTGCAAGTTCATTGCTCAAAGCTCCCAGAGAATTTTGCCAAGTCTATGCAAAATTCCCTGACGTTGGGAATAGCAAAAATGGCGGAAAGCGACCCTTTTAGCCGTTTCGCCCTGGCAAAGCTGTTGCCAGGCGCGGCGTTCGCCTTCCTTGGTCGCGATCTCAAGGGCTGAAGATCAGCATCACATAGATCGCGAATAGCAGCAGGTGAACGACCCCTTGCAGCACATTGGTGCGCCCGCCGCCAAAGGTCAGGCCGCTCACGAACAGGGTCAGGATCAGAAGCACCGTATCGACATTGGAGAGCCCAAGCTCCACGTCGCGCCCGGTGACAAGCCCGATCACCAGCACCGCCGGAATGGTGAGGCCGATGGTGGCCAGCGCCGAGCCGAGGCACACATTCACCGCCCGCTGGAGATGATTGGCGAGCGCGGCGTAAATGGCGGTGAGCCCTTCCGGTGCGAGCACGAGAATGGCGATCAAGATGCCCCCGAGTGCGGTCGGCAGGCCAAGATCCTCAAGGCCGAAATCGACGATCACAGCGAGGGACTGCGCCAGCAGCACCACCGGAAGTAGGGCCGCCAGCAGCATCGCCACGTGAAAGCCGAGCGAGCGGGTCACGGGCTCCTCGGCCCCCGCCGCGATCAGCGCCGCGTCCTCGGGACCGCCCTCAGGCTCGTCGAAGAAGGCCCGGTGCCGCAAAGTCTGGATGGCCACGAACACCACATAGAACAGCAGCGTGATGCCGATGAACAACATCGCTTTGGTGGGCGACACGCTCGGGTCCGGCGCGGTCTCGGTGTAATTCGGCAGCACGAGTGCGAACACGGACAGCGCGGCGATGATCACAAGGAAGGCCCGCGCGCCGGCGAGATTATACTCCTGCTCCCAATCGCCCAGCGCCCCGACCAGCAGCGCCGCGCCGGCTAGGCCGTTTAGCCCGATCATCAAGGTGGCGAACATGGCGTCCCGCGCCAGCGGCGGATTGGCGGCGCCATGCATCAGGATGGAGGCGATCAGCGCCACCTCGATGATGATCACCGCAAAAGTGAGCACCAGCGTGCCGTAGGGCTCGCCGAGCTTTGCGGCGATGGCGTCGGCATGGCGCACCACGCTGAAGGAGCACCACATCATGATGCCGAACAGCCAGATGAAGAGCCCCGCCGTCAGTCAGTGGTTTTGGAGATTTCCAAGCAGCGTATCGCCATAGGCGAAGAACACGATGGTGGTGAGAATGCCCGCGATCGCCGGCGCTTCGCCCGCCAATAGAGATCGTGCTGGTTTGGTGGCGCCAAGCGGTGTTGCGGTTTTGCGCTGAACATTGGTCATGCGGTCTGTCATGGCGCCCGTCTTGCGCCGGTCGAGAATCGATGCGCCAGCGGAGCGAAGAACTATCACGGTTGCACGGTGCCTTGAGCTTATCGGTCGCTAGCCGTCGCCAGGGCTTTGATGTAAAAGCCCTTTACATGAAGCACTCAGGCCGCGGTTGGCGGCGCCCCGGTTCCTATCATCACGGCAACCTCAAAGAGGCGCTGCTGGAGGCCGCGCGCAAGCTCATCGAGGAGCACGGCGCGTTCGGCTTTAGCTTGACCGAGGCCGCGCGTCTGGCCGGGGTGAGCCCGGCGGCGCCGTATCGTCATTTCAAAGACCGCGATGCGCTTCTCGCCGAGGTCGCCCATAATGGCTTCGACCGTTTCGCGGCGCGTCTCGATGCGGCGTGGAACAATGGCTTGCCGACGCCGCTCTCGGCGTTTGAGAATCTCGGCAAGGCATATTTGGCCTTCGCCCGCGAGGAGCCGGCGAGCTACACGGTGATGTTCGAGACGGGGCTGGCTCCAGGCACGGAAGGGGAGACGCTACCCGCGGCTGAGCGGGCCTTCGATGTGCTGATCCACGCCGCCGAGGCCCTATGCCGCCAGCTTCCGGAAGACGAGCGCCCGCCGCTCAAACTTGTCGCCCTGCATTTCTGGACGATGGCCCATGGGGTCGCCACGCTGTTTTCTCGAGGCGGACGTGCGGCGCGCAAAGTGCCGATGACGCCTGAGGAAATCCTCGAAAGCGGGCTGCTTATCTATCTGAAAGGACTTGGCGTTCTGCCGGACGAGGGAGGCGAAGACGCAAGCGCTTAGTGGCTACGATTAGTGACTAGGCCGCTAGCGGCTACGCCTTTAGCGGCTGGCCTCGAGCCATTTCAACACGCTATCCCAGTCGCTGCTTGTGCCGTTATAGATGTTGCGGTCCACCTTGCCATCGATGCCGGGCACGCTGCCCGTGGTGGTGAACTGCCAGAACGCCCAACTCCGCTTGCGATAGATCTTGGCCGGCTCGGCCGCCACCGACCGCAACCAGAAATGATAGCTCTTGAGCTCGCCCTGGAGCACGTCCCGGTGAAAGGCGGGGTCGGTGTAGATGATCGGCCGCTTGCCGGTATGGGCTTCCATGGCGTCGAGGATGATCTTGATCTTCTTCAACGCCCGCGCTCGCGCCACCTTGCCGGGACAGGTCTTGGAGGCGTTGTTCCATTCCAGATCGAGGACGGGCGGCAGCGCATCGGGATCTCGCGGCACGTTGCGCACGAACCAGTCAGCCTGCTCGCTGGCGGCGCGGCACCAATAGATGAAGTGATAGGCCCCGCGCGCCAGGCCCGCCCGTTTGGCCGCGTGCCAGTTATGGAGAAACTTGGGATCGAGGTGGTCGCCGCCTTCGGTCGCCTTGATGAAGGCGAAGTGGACGCCCGCTTCACGCACCTTCGGCCAGTCGATCTCGCCCTGATAGTAGGACACGTCGATGCCTTGGATGGGCATGGTGTG
>PVMS01015473.1_pt1 | contig 17061 bp, 16 predicted proteins | sample 1853461 | NCBI WGS metagenome assembly PVMS01 (sample SAMN08582032, study PRJNA380276) | Marine sediment metagenome, whole genome shotgun sequencing project. | isolation source: ocean sediment barecode stripped | collected 2017 | reverse complement strand
TCTGAGTCAAGAGTCATGAGTCGTGAGTCCAGAGCGCTGACTGGCCAGTCCGGGTCTTGCTGGCGACCCGCGACTGGCGACTCGCGACTCTCATGAACCCCTATGTCCTTGCCGCCCGGCCCGCTACGTTGCCGGCGGCCATCGCCCCGGTTCTGGCTGGCAGTGCCCTGGCGGCGGGCGATGAGGTGTTTCGCTGGGATGCCTTCGTGGTCATCCTGTTCGCCGCCCTCGCCATCCAGATCGGGGTCAACTTCGCCAATGACCTCGCCGATGCCCAACACGGGGCCGATACCGCCGAGCGGGTGGGGCCGCCGCGGGCGGTTTCCTCTGGCCTGCTGACTCCGGCAGAGATGAAGCGCGGAATCGCCGTTGCCTTCGGGCTCGCCGGCCTCGCCGGGCTGTACCTGATTTGGCTTGGCGGGTGGGTCATCCTGGTGATCGGGGTGGCATCGATCATCGCAGCACTGGCCTACACCAGCGGCCCCCTCCCGTATGGCTACTACGGGTTGGGCGAGGTGTTCGTGTTCGTCTTCTTCGGGCTCGCCGCCACCGTGGGAGCCCGCTACGTCTACGACCGCACCGCTCCCGCCGATGCGTGGTGGGCGGCGGTGTCGATGGGACTACTGGCTACGGCCATCCTCGTTGCCAACAACGTTCGCGACATCGACACCGACCGTGCGGCCGGAAAACGGACCCTGGCGGTGATCATCGGCGAGCAGGCCAGCCGCAGGCTGTATGCGGGGATGATTGCCGGCGCCTTCGTCGTCGTTGGCGTCGCGGTGGTGATCGGCGTGCTCCCCACCTGGTCTCTGCTGGCACTGGTCGCCATCCCACGAGCCGGCGTTCTGATCCGATCGATGTTCGACGAGACCTCTGCGCCTGCGCTGATTGGAATCCTCAAGGGAACGGCGCGGCTGCAGCTGATCTTCGCCGTGCTGCTCTCGGTGGGGATCCTGGCGGGAAACGTCTAGCGCTTCTCGTCATGCGTGCATACACGCGGTTCAGGACGGTATGTATGCACGTGCGATGGCAAAGGCCGTCACCAGGCAGCCGGTAACCTCCCACCGATGGACGCCACAGAACAACTCGTCACCCGCTTCGTCGGCGCCCTCGCCGATCTCGGGCTTCGCCACGTCGCCATCTCTCCAGGATCACGAAACACACCGCTGTCACTGGCGTTCCTTGCCGAGTCGCGGATCCAGTCCCACACCGTGCTCGATGAGCGCTCCGGCGGCTTCTTCGCCCTGGGCGCGGCAAAGGCCTCCGGGCTCCCGGTGGCGTTGGTCTCGACATCGGGGACTGCGGCGGCCAATTACTTGCCGGCGATTGTGGAGGCGGCCGCCTCACGCACGCCCTTGCTCGTATTCACCGCCGACCGGCCGCCGGAGCTGCGCGGGACCGGGGCCAATCAAACCATCGACCAGATGAAGCTCTACGGCGACTTCGTCCGGCTTTTCCACGACGTCGGAGTCCCCGACCCCGACATCGCCGAACGGGCCGGCCCGCTCGCCCTTCGAGCATGGACGGCCGCCGCCGACCTGCCTGCCGCTCCCGTTCACCTCAACTTCCCGTTCCGAGAGCCCCTGGCAACGCCGTCGGCTCCGGCACAACCGACCGACCTGGGCCACATACCCGGTTATCGCACCTTGCCCCCAGAGGCGGTCGCCGAGCTGGCCACCCTTCTCTCCGGCAGGCGTGTGCTGCTCGTCGCCGGTGGCCGGCACCGGCCGGGGTTCGCTGCCGGCGCCTCCATGCTCGCCGGGGAGGCCGGGCTCCCGATCATCGCCGACATCCAGTGCCGATTCCCGTCACCGGCAACCATCAACCACGGTGACCTGCTCGCCACCGCAGGCACACTGGATAGTCTCCGACCCGATGTCGTGCTCAGGGTTGGCCCGGTGCCGACATCAAAGGCGGTTTGGACTTGGCTTGCCTCGTCCGGGGTCGACCAGGTGTACCTCGACGACGGGGACTGGCGAGATCCGCTTGGGACATCGAGCATCGCCTTTCGCGCCGACCCCGCAGCGACGCTGATCGCTCTCGCCGGTTCCGTGGAGCCGGCTCCCGCAGGTTGGCTGTCGGCCTGGCGAACGGCCGACGAGGCCGCAGCCAAGGCCTTCCACGATGCGCTCCAAGAAGAGCCGTTTCCCAACGAACCGGTCGTAGCCCGGGCAACGTGGCAGGCAGCTCCCTCCAACTCCATCATCTACGCAGGGTCTTCGATGCCGATCAGGGACCTCGACTCCTTCGCCGGGCCGCTGCGCAGCGATATCGATGTGCTCGCCAACCGCGGTGCCAGCGGCATCGATGGCCTGCTGTCCTCGGCGGCCGGGGCCGCGGCCGCGGAGAGCAAGCGGGTAATTGCGCTCACCGGCGACGTCGCTGCCCTGCACGACATCAATGCCCTCGAACTGATCGCCCGCGAGTCGCTGCCGGTGACGATCGTTGCCGTCAACAACGACGGGGGCGGGATCTTCTCCTTCCTCCCTCAGGCCGGTGTGGTCGACGGCGAAAGCTTCGATGCGGCCTTCGCCGCCCCGCATGGACGGTCACTCGCCGAGATCGCGACTGCATTCGGGCTCCCCGCGCAAACGCTCACATCGCCACAACAGCTCGAAGAATCCATGAGTGCATCGGGGCCGATGCTCGTCGAGGTCCACACCGACCGGGAGGAGAACGTCGCCGTCCACCAGCGCCTCCACCAGGCGGTTCTTGATGCAATCAGCACGTGACCATCCGCAGAATGGCGACCGAGGAAGCGGTCCGGCGCTGACCGGCGAGGTCTCCGAGAAGATGGCTGCCTACTTCGAGAGCCTCGAGGGTCTCGGCTGAACCTCAGCAGATTCTAGAGAGGTGCTGAGAAATGACGAGTGCCATGGGCAGCCGCAGGACCTGGTCTGTTGTTGAAACCGGGTTCTCCGTGCAACTGCCCGCGGGTGGATTCCTCAGCACCCTCTAAGACACCCAGTCGATCACATTCGAGACTGTGAACGCAGCGCCGACCAGCGCCGCCACCGCCAGATAGGCGATCACGAGCCTGGTATCACCCAGCTTGCACCGGCTCTTTGCCAGGCCGCGACGCCGGGCGCGTACATAACCGACGACACCGAGCGTTCCAAAGATGGTCACGGTCAATGCCGGGGTGATCAGCCACGAGATGAGGCCGATGGTGGTGTAGATGCACAGGGCGAGCGGGTCGTATTGCTTCTCGGCGACCGCTGCCTGCTGGGGCATCTGGGTGAACGCCGCCGGTGGTTCGCTTCTCATACCGGTACCTCCGTCGTCGGTTGCAGCACGAGCGGAACCGAACCGACTCGAGCTCCCGCATTCTCAGAGACCTTTTGCCGGCCCAACCTCGGCCAGGCTTGCACCGCACAGAATGGGGCGCATTGGTCGAGGTCGGCCTCTGACTTGGTGCCCACATGCACGCAACACTGGATGAGCCGTTCCTCGATCATCGTGTTCATGTCCATGAATGGCTTCACGGTGATCCGCTTCACCCGTGTGGCCAGCACGTCGCGCAGCTTCGATCCGTTGCTGCCCGAGCCCGCGGCAACGCGCATCAGGGAAGTGATGCCAAGGTCGCAACTCTCACAGACGTTCTGGATCAACTCCCCGACACCGGGACGGCACAGCGAGGTCTGCTCGCAGAGCAACCCGAGCAGCGAGGCCTTCACCGCGGTGCGGATCTCTTCGGGGAGGTCGTCGTCGGCGATCCGGTTGGCGACGAGATCGAGATGCTGCTTGAGCCGCTCATGGCCGATCATCGCCACCAGCGAGCGCCACTCACCGGAATCGTCGCGGATCATGTAGCCAACGCTGCAGCAATGCGGATGGGAGCACGGCAACGCGGTGAGGTCTTTCCAGGTGACCAGGTCGTCGGTCTGGGGACCGAGCCTGCCCAGGACACCGGTGTGGGTGAGCCGCTCCAGCGGGTTGATGTCGCCGGAGCGGCCGGAGCCGAACTGGGGCTGGATGGAGACCCCGCCGACGAAGGGAGTGTCGAGCGCATACCGCACCACGTCGCCGATCTCATCGTCGTTGACCCCGAGATTGGCGGTCATGGTGAGTGTGATGAACACACCGGCACCGGTGAGCCGCTCTACCGCCCGTTGCTTCATGGCGCGCAGATCGGCGTTTCGGTGATAGAGATATGTTTCCTTGCGGAACCCGTCGAACTGCAGATACACCTCGACGCGATCATGGTGGCGGGCGAACGCTTCGAGCAGGTCGTCGTCGCGGCTGATGGTGACCCCGTTGCTGTTGACCACGATCCTCGTGATCTGCCGCTGCGTCACCTCATCGAGCAGCCGGACGAATTCGGGGTGGATGGTCGGCTCGCCGCCCGAGAGCATCAGCACGTCGAGGCGGCCGCCCTCGCGGCTGATCCGCTGGTCGATGTTGGCCAGGACCTCTTCAACCTCGGCAATTCCGGTGAGCTGCGGCGACGAGTCGGCAAAACATGTCGGACAGCGCAAGTTGCACTCCTGGGTGATGTCCTCGAGCAGGATGCAGGTGTGCTGGGTCTGCATCTCCCCCAGCCCACGCAGATATGCCGACGGGATGGCGTCGTAGTTTCCCTCGGTGTCCGGCACGTGGTATTTGGTGGGAGCCGTCCATTGCTCGAGGTACTCCATGATCTCGGGATGTTCGTCGTACAGCGTGATCACCTTGCCGTGGCGCGAACAGCCCCGCACCAGCCACACGTTGCCCTCGGCGACGCTGAGGTAACCGGAGAGGCGCTCGATCTCGTCGAGGGGCCGGTCCGGGTACTCGTCGTGACAGTGCGGACAGAACGCGATGACGTAGCGGACAATGCGGTCTTCCCGGGTCGGCATGCCAAGGGTCATGCAGGCACGATCGTCAATGCCGCCGCACACGCGGTGCCGATTGCCAGGCTGAGAGCGATGGTGAGCCCCATGCCGAGAAGGAAGCCCGGCATCTCTCGCCAGTAGAAGGCCGCCCCGATGAGCAACCCGATCCCAAGGAGCGGAACGGCGAGTACTGCCGCGCCGCCGATCACCCCGGCCAGGATCCCGCCAAGCACGGCGGCAGCGATGACCGCGCCGATCGTGACGAGACCGCCGATGAAGCAACCTTGTCCCTTCTTGGGCGGCGGTTCGGCCTGGTTTGGGTCCTCTGGTGCCGGTTCGTCGGTCATGGGTGTCCCTTCATCGAGAGAGCAGGGCCGTGCATGCGGTCGGGACCACGGTTAGGCCGCCGAAGAAACAGCGTCGTCCCTTCTTCGGCGCCGGCTCGGCGGCGTCGCAATCGTCCGGTGTTGGTTGATCCGTCATGCGCTGACGTTCGCCATGGCGGGTCGCCGCGGCCGGTAGTGCCCGACGATGCTGACGAGCAGCAGCGGGATCGTGACCAGCAGGAAGATCTGGGAACCGGACAGCCCGAAGGCCATCTCTGGATTGCCTCGCACAAACTCGACGGCGAAGCGGAACACGCCGTAGCCGAGCAGGAACAGCTTGAAGCTCATCCCCGCCACAAGCCGATCCCGACCCCACCACAGCACGACGAAGGTGACAGCAAGGAACCCGATCTCGTAGAGGAATGAAGGGTGCATCGCCGCACCGGACAGACACTGCGGGCAATTGGGGATGGCGGCCGCGGTGTCGGCCGACACGGCGATGCCCCAAGGCATCGAGGTCGGTGTTCCCACCTGTTCGGTCAAGAAGCACCCGATCCGCCCGATTGCCAGCCCGATGGCGACGGCGGGTGCGAAGAGGTCACCCGTGCTGCGCCGGTAGCCGACGATGCGTTTGGTCACGATGGCACCGAAATACGCCCCGGCCAGACCGCCGAGAATCGAGCGCCCACCAAACAGATACAGCTCGGTCAGGGACGAGCCATCACCGGCGAAGCGCCACGCCGAACCGACCTTGGCCAGGATGGCCCCCCCGATCAGCGTACCGACGGCGATCCACGCCGTCTTCTCGCTCAGCAGGCCCTTGCGTCGAGCCTCCCAGAAGTACACCGCAGCGGCGACGGCGAGCCCAACGGCGATGAAGAACTCATGCGTCGGCACCCCCCATCCAAAGACCCGGAAGAGCAGCGGCAGCACTTGGTGACGACCCTACAGGAGGAGGCCGGCGTGTGCCTGGCGAACCCAGACCTGCGAGCTCTCGGTTCACATGGGGCCGACAGGATCCTCGTCGCCGGTGCGCTCGAATACGCGCTTCGCCTTGCCGAGCTCGCTGCGAGGGACGCTGCCCGGCTCTCCGACCAACACGGTGATTCGCAGCCGCACCGTCTCCATCAGCCTCTGCTCGAGACGGGTGGCCACGGCATCGGCGTTGTCGCTCAGCGATCCATCGATGACCTCGACTCGCGCTTCGAGCTCTGGCATCCGGCCACGGCGGTCGACCACGATGGCGTAGTTGGGGCCAAGCTCCGGATCGCTCATGAGCACGGTCTCGATGGAGCGCGGGTAGACGTTGACGCCACGGATGACGAGCATGTCGTCGGCGCGGCCCTCCAGCCGGGCGATACGCCTGCTGGTGCGGCCGCAGGGACAGTCCCCGGGGAGGAACCGGGTGATATCGCGGGTGCGGTACCGGATCACCGGCTGAGCTCGCTTGGTCAGCGTGGTCAGCACCAGCTCTCCCGGCTCGCCCTCCGGCACCGGATCGCCCGTTTCCGGATCGACGACCTCCGGGTAGAAGTGGTCTTCGAACACGTGCATCCCGCCCTTGTTCTGCCGGCACTCCACCGCTACACCCGGCCCGATGACCTCGGAGAGGCCGTAGATGTCGCAGGCTTCGTATCCGCCTCCCCAGGCATCTTCGAGCTTGGTTCGGAGGCCCTCGGACCATGGCTCAGCACCGTGGATCCCCCAGCGGAGCCGGATGTCATCCTTGACTCCATCGGCCTCGGCACGCTCGGCGAGGATGAGGGCAAACGACGGTGTGCTGGCGAGCCCGGTCGCCATGGCATCTGCCATCAACCCGACCTGGAAGCCGGGATTTCCTCCCGAGGCCGGAATCGCGGTCGCGCCGAGTCGTTCCACTCCATAATGCAGACCGAGCCCGCCGGTGAAGAGGCCGTACCCGTAGGCGACGTGGACGATGTCGTCGCTCGTTGCGCCAACCGCCGACAGGGCGCGGGCATTCACCTCGGCAAACAGCGCGATGTCCTCGGCGGTGTAGGCGCCGATGGTTGGCTTGCCAGAGGTGCCCGACGAGGCGTGGATGCGCACCACCTCGCCCATCGGCACCGCAACCATGCCGTAGGGATAGGTGGAACGGAAATCGTCCTTGTCGGTGAAGGGAAGGGAGTCGAGATCCGCGATCGAAGACACCTTGCCAGCATCGACGAGCTTCGCCGTCCAGAACGGCGACTCGGCGGCCTCGAGTGATGCGATCAGGTCGACCAGTCGCTGCGACTGCAGGTCGGCGAGTGCAGACTGGTCGAGTGTTTCGATGTCTTCGAGATACACCGCAGCCTCCCTTGCTCAGCCAGACTACGTGGCGGCGAGCAGTTCCAGAAGCGGTCGCAGCTTGAGACGGGTCTCCAGGAGCTCGGCGTCCGGATCGGAGTCGGCGACGATGCCGGCACCGGCAAAGATGTGCGCATCGGCACCTTCGATGAGGCCGCAGCGCAGGGCAATGGCGAACTCGCCGTCGCCGGAACCATCGACCCAGCCCACACCCCCGGCGTACCAGCCGCGGTCGAACCCTTCGAGCTTGTCGATGAACGAGATTGCCTTGCCCCGCGGGGTGCCTCCGACCGCAGGGGTTGGGTGCAGGGCGTCGACAAGGTCAAGAACGTGGGTCTTGGCTGTTAGCGACCCATGGACCGGCGTGGACAGGTGCTGCACCGTTGCCATCCGTTTCAGCGAAGGGCTGTCCGGCACGACCACACGATCCACAAACGGCTGGAGGCGCCTCACCACGTCGTCAACCACCAGGCGGTGCTCGATGCGATCCTTTGGCGAGCGCATCAGCCCCTCTGCGAGCGCGCGATCATCCTCATCGCCTTCACCACGGGGCGCAGATCCCGCCAGCGGGTTCGAGGACACCTCTCCCCCCACGCTTCGCACCAGCAGCTCGGGGCTTGCGCCGATGAAAGTCGCCTCACCGATCCGCCAGCCGTAGCCGAAGCAGCGCGGGTACGAGGCCTCGAGGTGATGGAGCAGGTCAAAGGCATCCGGTGCGGCGTCGGAGCGCACGATCACCGATCGCGACAGCACCACCTTGCGCAGCGAGTCCTCCCTGATGGCATCAACCGCCTCTTCGACGGCAGCGTGCCAATCTGCTACCGGTGGAACCGATTCGAGGGTGTGCCCACCCAGATCCGGATACGAAGGATCTCCAGGAAAGGAGAGGTTTCGCAGCGGAGCCAGCACCTGATCTGCGTCGAGTCCGGCGGGCAGCGCGATCGTGAGCGCGGCACCCTTCGGGGTCGGAACGATGGCTGCCAGTGGCAACGCCGCCTCGGCCGATCCAAACGAAGCCCATGCCGGGCTGTGCGGTCCGTCCTGATTGAACGAGAACCCGACGACAGCTCGAAACGGCTCGGGGAGGGCGAGGTCGTCGATGGCTGCTTTCAATGCGGCGAAGCGGTCCATGCCGGACGACGATGCCTGCCAGGCCGTGCCCAAGCCACCATAGGCCTCACCATCGGGCGTGGAGAAGAAGAAGGCGCGCCCGAACTGACCGGCCCTCGCCCTGACGAAGCCGAGCGGATCAGCGTCGATGGCGGCCACGCCAAGCCGCAGCTCGCCGGTGTGTGGCTTATCCAGGGACGCGGCGATCTCATCAAGCGTTGATCGGGGAATCATCGCCGCGATGCTACCCCGAGCCGCGAGCGTGCTCGATGGCATCGGCGATCACATCGGGTTGCTCCATCGGGACATGGTGCGAGGCCCCCGGTATCAGTACCAGGTCGACGTCGACGAAGCGCTCCGTCAGCCCGGCGAGATACGTCCCCTGGTGGGTCGTCGAATCGGCGCCGACGACGAGGGTCACCGGGGCCGCGATCTCGTCGAGGCGGTCCCACGTAGAGTGTGCCCATCCGCTGCGATAGTGCTCGGCCTCTGTGCGAGGTGAGCACTTGAGCACCAGCTCGGTCCCCGTGTTGCGCAATGCTCCATCCACATAGGCAGCAACGGCGTCATCCTCCCATCCGGCAAAGGGGCCCTTGCCCTGGAAATACGCGAGCGCGGTGTCGCGATCGGGAAATGAAGCGCGCCGGGTCTCCGCGACTGCGCCCATCGGCTCGTCTTCACGGCGTTGGTGGGGAGGAGGCAGGATGATGGGCTCGACGAGCACGAGGTGCCTGAAGGCGCCCGGGTCCTCGATCGCCGCCATGGCGAGGGCCGCACCGCCCGAGGAGTGACCGACCCCAACCACGGACGAGCCGACCAGGTCGTCGAGAACATCGGCGACGTCGCTCCCGATCACGTTCCAATCCATGGGGATCGCCATCTCCCCCGAGTCGCCGTGCCCGCGCTGGTCGACCGCCCACCCGGCCGGATCGTGTCCTCGCCCACGCATCGCGTCGACAACGAGCGCCCACAGCTCCTTGCTGAATCCGGTCCCGTGGACGTAGAGGATGCCCGGCTCCTCTCCCGGCCAGCATCGAACGGCAAGCGAGGTGCCGTCGCCGGCAAGAACCAGCTTCGTCATGCCGGGGAGCGGGCTCAAACGTCCTCGACCCAGGTCAACTCGCTCTGCACTCCGAGCACACCGTCGAGCCGGTTGGTGAGCTCCTCGAGCATGCTGGCCTCACTTCGAGTTGCAACCTGGCCGCTCAACGTCACCACACCGTTGCCGACGCTCACCTGGATGTCGTCCGGATCGATGAACATCACCCGCCGGATCAGATCCTCACGAATCTCGTCCTCGACCACATCATCGGGACGGGTGAAGATCGAGACGATGTCGGCGCGGGAGATCACACCGAGCAAGCGATCGTCGTCATCAACGACCGGAAGCCGCTTCACCTCCTGAACCGCCATGATCTTCGCCGCCTCGTAGATCTCAACGTTGGGCCGCACCGTCACCACGCCACGGGACATCACATCGCCTACGGTGTCGCCCTGGTCCCTGGTGCCCTCCTGGCGCTCGACCTCGAGCCTGAGGAAATCGGCCTCGCTGATGATGCCGATGAGCGTCCCGTTGTCGTCGGTGATGGGGAGGCCGCTCACCCGGTTGCGAAACATGAGCCTGGCAGCCTCGCGAAGCCCGGTACCCGCGGAAACTGCGATGACATCGATGGTCATGAGATCGACGACATTCACGGGCGCACCACCTCCTGGATGCTCATTCTGGCACCTCACGCACCGCTCGAAAGTCAAAGCTCGGCGGGCGAAGCTCGGTTGGCTTTACCCGGATCCGGGCGTCGACCACGGCCACCCCTTCACCCGGTGGGCGCACCTTCACCGGGTTTAGATCCATCTCGTCGATCTCGGGCAGATCCTCGATCATGGCCGAGACCCGCAGCAGCGCTTCCTCGACGGCCTCGACATCGCCGGGCTCGGCACCGCGATAGCCCTCGAGAAGCCTGGCCGACTTGACGTCCTGGATCATCTCCCCAGCATCGACATCGGTGAGCGGGTGGATGCGGAAAGCCACATCCCCGATGAGCTCCACGAACACTCCACCGAGCCCGAATACGACGAGGGGGCCGAAGTTCGGATCTTCCACCATCCCGATGAGCACCTCGTGATCCCCGGCGATGTACTCCTGGACCAGGGCGGCTTCGGCGTCGGGGACCGCTGCAATGACCTGGCGGTAGGCGGCACCGACCTCGTCTGGCCCCACCACGCCGACCACAACCCCGCCCACGTCGGACTTATGGAGAGCCGACGGTGAGATCACCTTGAGCACAACGGGGCCGTCGATGTCGGCAGCGATGGCGATCGCTTCCTCCTCGGACCCGGCGACGCCCGACACCGGGATCGAAAGCCGGTACGAATCGAGCACGGCCTCGACGGCATCGGCGTCGAGCCACACGGCCTCGCCGTCGCCCGACTCGAGGGCGGCGTCGATGGTGCGCCGTGCCCGATCTCGGTCCACGTCGTCGAACTCGGGTATCTCGCCCTCGGGACGCTGCAGCCATTCGCCGTATTCGGCTGCGGCGTGCAACGCCTTGGCGGCCCGCTCCGGAAAGGCGAAGGACGGGATACGCGATTGGCCACCCGACAGAACATCGGGCGCCCCCTCCGAATGCATATACACGGTGAGGAAGGTTGTCCCCCCGTGATGCTCCTCCCCTGCGGCACGAAGCGCTGCGGCAACCTCGGTTGCTCCCTCCGGTGAGGGAGGGATGTAGATGGCGATCACCGCATCCAGCTCGTCCGAAGTCAGCATCACATCGAGCACCGCTCGATACTCGCCCGGACCGGCTGCGGCGATCATGTCGACCGGGTTGCCGACCGACGCCTCGGCAGCCAGCAGGGCGCCGAGCTGTGATTGCAGGGATTCCGATAGCTCAGGCACATCGAGGTCGAGCGATTCGAGGGCGTCGACAGCGAGCACTGCAGGACCACCGGCGTTGGTGACGACGCCAACTCTCCGACCCCCGGGGATGGGCTGGTTCGCCAGAAGACCGGTCACATCGAAGAGGCCTTCCAGTGTGTCGACTCGCGTCACCCCGGCCTGGCGGAACAACGCGTCGACGGCGACGTCAAAGCTGGCAAGTGAACCCGTGTGGCTGCTCGCCGCCCTGGCCCCGGACAGGGTGCGTCCCGACTTCACTGCGACGATCGGCTTGGTGCGAGCGATGCGTCGCGCCACCCTGGCGAAGCGCCGCGGGTTGCCGAACGACTCCATGTAGAGCAGGATCACGTCGGTTGCCGGATCGTCCTCCCAGTACAGGAGCAGATCATCGCCGGAGACGTCGGCAAGATTGCCGACGGAGACGAAGCTGGCAATCCCGATATTGAGCTGTGCGGCGTAGTCGAGGATGGCCAGACCGAGCGCACCAGACTGCGACGAGAGCGACACATTCCCCCGGGGTGGAACGACCGGGCCGAATTGGCCGTCCAGCCGGATGGCGGCGTCGGTGTTGATCAGGCCCATGCAGTTGGGGCCGACCATGCGCATCCCCGAGGATCGAACCACGCCGAGCAGCTCGGCTTCGAGAGCCGCCCCTTCCTCGCCCGTCTCCGAAAATCCGGCCGAGATCACCACGATGCCGCGCACACCCTTCTCGGCGCACTGGCGCACTACCGGGATCACGAATGGGGCGGGAACGACGATGAACGCAGCGTCGACCGGACCAGGTATGTCGAGCACCGATGCGTAGGCGGCGACAGAGTGCACGACCGGGGTGGTCGGATTCACCGGGTACACCGGCCCCGTGAAGTCGCCGGCGACGATGTTGGCGAAGAGCCTCCCCCCGATCGATGACGGGTTGCGACTGGCGCCGATGACGGCGATCGAGCTCGGCGCCAGCAGCGGCATGAGAGAGGCCGCGGTCGCTCGCTTCTCGCGCCCGGCGGCGATCTCGGCGGTTGATTCCGATCCCTCGGTGGGGAACTCAACCGTGAAGACACCATCCTCGAGATCTCGAGTGACCTTGTAGCCGGCGCTTCTGAACACTCGCAGCATCACGTGATTGTCGGCAAGAACATGGGCCACGAAGGCATCGATGCCGTTGAGCCCGGCGTATTTGGTGAGGCGATTCAGCAGCAACGACCCGATGCCGCGCTGCTGGTAGTCGTCGCTCACCGCGAAAGCGGCCTCGGCGGCGCTCGGCTCAGCTTCGACGGTGTCGTAGCGGCCCACTCCAACGAGGCGACCGTCGAGAATCGCCACAAAGGCCATCCGTTTCTCGTAGTCGAGGCGGGTGAAGTAGTCGAGCTCGTCGGGGAGCAACTCCTTCTTGACCCGGAAGAACCGCTGGTAGGAAGACTCGTGCGACATGCCGCGCACCATGGCCTGCAGGGCATCGCGGTCGTCTGGTGCGATCGGCCTGATGCGGATGGTGGCACCGTCCCGCAGCACCGCATCCTCGATCCAGGCGGTCGGGTAGCCGGGGGGCGGCTCGGCCACGTCCAGGGTTGCCTCGACGGCGTGGTTGGTGTCGCTCACGACTGAATTCTCCCACGAACTCGAATGCTCGATAATCCCTCCCATGGAATCAGACATCTCGTATCTCGGATTGGCCCTGGCCGGCGCGCTCATCATCCTCGCCTCGATCATCTCCCTATGGCGCGGGCTCGACCTGGAGGGGAGGATCCTGTGGGCATCGCTGCGGGCGCTCGTACAGCTGCTCGCGGTGGGCGTTGTCCTTGCCTTCCTGCTCACCCCGGGACGGAGCCTGTGGTGGTCTGTCCTGTGGGTGGTGCTGATGATCCCATTCGCCGCAGACGTGGTGGCAAGGCGTGCCCCGGAAATGCCGCGGGCGCGTCGGCTTTCGACCATCGCCTTCGCCATCACCACCCTGTCGGTACTCGGATTGCTCTTCGGGCTCGGGGTCTTTCCGCTGGAGGCCAGGACCCTGGTGCCGCTTGCCGGCATGATCATCGGCAATTCGATGACCGCAACGGTGCTGGTGGCGAACCGCGTCGTCGACGAGTTCAAACAACAGCGCCCGCTCATCGAGGTCCGCCTGTCCCTCGGCTTCACCGCCCGTCAATCTTTTCAGCCTTACCTGCGCGAGGCGCTACGCACCGCGCTGACGCCACAGATCGAGACCACAAAGGCGGTCGGAATCGTGTTCCTCCCCGGTGCGATGACCGGGCTCATCCTGGCCGGGGTGTCGGCGGTCGATGCGGTCAAGGTCCAGGTCGTGGTGATGTACATGGTGCTGGCATCGGTCGCGGTTGTCACCGCAACCATTGCCCTGGGTTTGAGCAGAACGCTGTTCACTCCGGACCAGCGCGCGGTTCACCTCAAGGGTGAGCGTGGGTGAGTGCGGACAACATCTACCCCGTCGAGCAAATAGGCTGGCGGCGTGAAGCTAGGAGGCTGTTGAACAATCCACAAGCGGGCAGTTGCACCCGGGAGATTCCGGGTCAGCCCACCACCAAGCCCTGCAGCTGCCCGTGGCACTCGTCATTGTTCAACGCCTCCCCAGGCAGATTCCGCATTGTCGCGATTGCCGTGGTGCTGGTGACGGCAGCCTGCTCGTCATCCACCACCACTACCACCGCGCCCTCAGCCACAGGAACCGGGGCACCCGAGCCCCCATCGACAGCCGTCGCCACCACCGTGCCGCTCGTCACCGTCGACGCCTCTTTCGCCATCGGCACCGTCGTCTTCGGTGAGCAGGGCTGGATCGAGCTGGTCAACACCGGACCCCAGGCAGGGAACATCCACGGCCACTGGATCGCGATCCACCCCTACTACCTGGAGATGCCCTCGGCCATCGTCGAGGTGGGCCAGGGTGTGAGGGTGTCGCTCGACCCGCTCACCGAGAGCGAACCGCTGGTCATGGCGGCGAACCTACTTCCCGAGCTGGCCGCCTCCGGTGGCGAGGTTGGCCTGTACTCGAACGGGAGCTTCGGAGACCCCGACGCCATCGTGGACTATGTCGAATGGGGCAGCGGCGGGCACTTCCGCTCGACGGTCGCCATGGCAGCCGGGATCTGGGACGAAACCCGCATCGTGCCCATGGTCGGCGATGAAGGAGGCCTGGTCGTACTCAACGGGCCGGTGTTGCTCGATGCCGATCTGGCCCCGCCGTCAGACGGAGGGTGAGGTCGCAACCTGCGCAGTCCCGTCCGCCACGTTCGGATCGGGTCGCCCGAACACCACCTCGACCCTGGCTCCGCCCGACGGCGACGAGTCGAGCCTGACCCGCCCCCCGGAACGTTCGGCGCTACGCGCAACAATGTCGAGACCCAGCCCTGTCGAGCCCGAGGAGCTGTGCCCGCGCTGCAACGAGCCCGCCGCAGGAAAGCCGGCACCGTCGTCCTCCACAATGAGCTCGGTCAGCCCGTCTCCGGTGTTCCGTACCCGGATCACATATCCGATGCCGTCTTCTGTATGGGCGAACACGTTGCCGATCAACACATCGACGAGGGCGCCGAGCTCATCTGTCGGCACCGGGACCCGGTGATCGCCCGGCTCGACCACGACAGAGGTGGGACGCCCCTGCTCATCGGCGAGAACCTGCCAGAAGCCGGCTCGATGATCCACAACCGCACCGAGGTTGGCCTCTGCGCGTTGGTCGGAAGCCCGCTGCGGACTCCGCGCCTCGGCGATCATCATGTTGACCGCCGCCTCCAGCCGGTCGATATCCTCGACGAGGCTGGACAGGTCGTCTCGATCACTCACCGTCTCGACCTGCAAGCGCAGCGCGGTCAACGGGGTACGGAGCCGGTGCGACAGGTCGGCAACCGACTCGCGCTCGGCCTCCAGGAGGTCGGCGAGACGCCGGGCCAGGAAGTTGAAGGCCTCGCCGACTTCCGCGATCTCCTCCGGGCCCTCCGGATCAACCCTGGTCTCCAGATCCCCTTCCCCTAGGCGGCGAGCCGCAGCCGACAGCTCCGTCACCGGTGCCACGATCGAGCGACCCAGCCGATCCGCGGCGGCCAGCGAGATGCCGATCAGGGCGAGGCCGAGGCCGACCAGCATTGCCCATGCCAGTGCAATCCCCTCCGACATCTCCTCGCCGGAGACGAAGCTGCGCACCACCACGGTGCCGCCAAGGTCGGGGTCTGCGGAGACCACAGGCACGAGAACCTCAGCACCTCCCGGTATAGCGGCAGTTAGGGCGGCACCGGCCAGGGCTTGCTCGAGGTTCGTCGACGGCTCAAACGGCTCGCCGACAACGATTCCGGTGTTGCCGAAGTAGATCGATGTGCCCGGCGGATTGGAGAACGCCTCGAGCACCGAGTCGGAGAGCTCCGGAGTGATCTCTGCGATCCCCCCAACCGACCCGGCTACGCCAAGGCCGGCTGCAACCGATTGGGAGAATCGCTCGGCTCGCGTCAAAGCGCGGTTCTGCGCCTGGTTCTGGACGAGTATGCCGAGGGGCACGAGGAATGCGATGACGACGATCGACGAAATAGCAAGCGACAACAGTGCGATACGTTTTCTCATACCGGTTCAACCATCTTGACGCCGACCCCGCGCACGGTCTGAAGGTACCGGCTGTCGGCAGCAGACTCCCCGAGCTTCTTCCGCAGCCAGGACAAATGGACGTCCACCGTTTTGTCGCTGCCCCCGTAGGGCTGGCGCCACACCTCGGCGAGCAGCCTCCGTTTGGAGACCACTTCCCCTTTGTGTTCCGCCAGATAGCGAAGCATGTCGAATTCCTTGGGGCTCAGCTCGAGTAGCTCGCCATCGAGGGAGGCCTCACGGGCGGCGCCGTCAACAACGAGGCCGCCGATGGTCACCGGCGCACCGCGGGGGGCGATCTGGGCCCGTCGCAGCACGGCGCGCACCCGAGCCTCGAGTTGCTCTACGGAGAACGGCTTGACCAGATGGTCGTCTGCCCCGTTGTCGAGACTGAGCACGATGTCTGGCTCCTCACCCCTGGCGGTGGCGACGATCACAGGGACATCGCTGACTGCCCGAATCATCTTGAGCAGCTCGATGCCGTCGAGGTCGGGCAAACCGAGGTCGAGGATGACGAGATCCGGCGATGTGCCGACCACGGCGTGGAGGCCGTCCATCGCCGTGGCCGAGGTTCTGACGTCATGACCATTGGCGGCGAGCGCCTTGGCCGCCAGCTCGCGGATACGCTGTTCGTCCTCGATGATGATGACCGCTGCCATCCCGATCCTTATCAGTTCCTTAACAGTACATTAGAGCGCAGGAAAGGGAGGATGGAGCACGATGTCTGTAATGCGGCAGAGACTCCTCCTGGTCGCCGGCTGGATCGTTGCAGCCGTCGGTGCAGGAGTGGTGGCCTCGGGTGCAGTCGCCGTAGCAGGTGGACAGGTCTTCGACCGGCCCATCCGCCCGCTCAACGCAGCCGAAGTCGCGGCCCTCCCTGTCGACGAATCGGTGGCGACCCTTGGGTCGAGTGAACGCCTTGCCTCCGGCGGCTCGCAGGCCAGAACAAGGGCCACCAACGAAGGGTGTGGCCGCAACACCGCCGGCGCAAGCGGGTCTGAACGCCCGGCCGGCCCAGGAGGAGCTCCCGCAGAGC